>JAEEGH010005450.1_pt1 | contig 31926 bp, 21 predicted proteins | sample 9134181 | NCBI WGS metagenome assembly JAEEGH01 (sample SAMN16246544, study PRJNA631951) | gut metagenome | biome: gut microbiome; feature: rumen; material: DP-attached | host: Bos | place: Iran: Karaj | collected 2018-10
CTGCCCGAAGTCTCCGAGTCCATCGTCCTTGCCCGCGATGGCAAATTGGTGGCTATAGTAGTGCCGGATTCTCAAATGTCAAATCACAAATCACAAATCACAAATACGGATTTACGTCGCAAGATATTGCGAGCGGTAAATCCTCAACTCCCGCTTTTCTCCCAGCTATACGATGTGGAGATAACGGATACTCCGTTGCAGAGAACCGAGAAACAAACCCTCAAGCGCTACCTATACAAGTAAATTTTTGAATCGTTTTTGATAATTTTTGACGAACTAAGAAAATAAATCCGTTTAATTTGGTAAATTCGTGAACAATAGTATAGCTAACCAAATTTTCTCCGGCGAGCGCCCGTTATACGCCTCCCGCGATCTCCAACTCTCCCGCGTCACCATCGGCGAAGGCGAGTCGGGTCTCAAAGAATCTCGCCATATAGAAGCTCTCGATTGCCGTTTCGAGGGCATGTACGTCATCTGGGAGTGTGAGGACGTCACCTGCCGCAACTGCTATTTCGCGCCGTCTGACCGCGCGCCGATGTGGTACTGCCGCGATCTGAGGCTCTTTGACTGCCTCATTGATGCGCCCAAGGTCTTCCGCGAGATAGACCGCCTGACCCTCGAGCGAATCAAGATAACCGATGGTGCTGAGGCGTTCTGGCATTGCCGAGGTGGCGAGATCTCCGACCTCCATATCGAGCAGGGGACCTACGCCTTTATGCATTCCCGCGATCTGACTCTTAGGAATCTGAACCTCGTCGGCAAATACACCTTCCAGTACGCCCGTAACATCGAGATCCATAACGCCATCCTTGATACCAAAGACGCTTTCTGGAACAGCGAAGACTGCACTATCTACGACTCCGAGATCAAGAGCGAGTACCTCGGCTGGTACTCCAAGAACCTCCGTCTTGTCCGCTGCCGCATAGCCGGCACGCAGCCGCTTTGCTATGCCGACGGCCTGGAACTCGTGAACTGCAGTTTCGAGCCGGACGCCGACCTGGCTTTCGAGTATTCGGAGGTGCATGCCGAAATCGTCGGCGCCGTCACTTCCGTGAAGAATCCCCGTACCGGCCGAATCGTCGCCGGTTCCTACGGAGAAATCATCCTGGACGCCAATATCAAGGCGCCGGCCGACTGCGAAATCAAGACCCGTTAGCGATATGGCAGGCGGATTCGATACCATAGTGCCCCGCCGGGGAACGAACTGCGTGAAGTGGGACCTCGTGCCCGAAGGCGTGCTGCCTATGTGGGTGGCGGACATGGATTTTGCCATTGCTCCTTTTATCGCCAAGGCTGTCCGGGAGCGCGCCCAGCACCCTGTGTTCGGCTACACTGCCGTGCCCGCATCTTACTATGAATCAGTCTGCAACTGGTTTGCGACGCGCCACGGCTGGCGCCCCGACCCTTCGTGGATAATCTATTGTCCCGGGGTTGTCCCCGCCATTTCCGCCTGCGTGAGCGCATTCACTGTCCCGGGCGACAAGGTGATCCTCATGAGCCCGGTCTACAACTGCTTCTTCTCTTCCGTTCGGAACTACAAGTGCGAGACGCTGGACGTGCCTCTGCTCACGGTGGAGCAGGACGGCGTGCCGCACTATGAGATTGATTTCGAGGGGCTTGAGCGCGCCGCCAGTGATCCGCGCGCAAAGGTGATGCTCATCTGCTCGCCCCACAATCCGGCCGGCCGCGTGTGGAGCCGGGAGGAGCTGGAACGCGTCGGGCGCATATGCCTCGCTCATGGCGTCGTGCCCGTGTGCGACGAGATCCATTGCGAGTTCACCATGCCAGGCGTGGAGTTCGTGCCCTTCGCTTCCTTGGCTCCGGAGTTCGAGCGCGCCTGCGTGACCCTGTGCTCCCCGAGCAAGGCCTTCAATATAGCCGGGCTGCAGATTTCCAACATCATCTGTGCCGACCTGGAGATCCGGGCGCGAGTTGATAAGGCCGTGAACGTGAATGAGATATGCGATGTCAACCCCTTTGGGGTGGTGGCGCTGCAGGCGGCCTACACCGATGAGGGCTGGCAGTGGCTCCGGGAGCTGAACGCCTACATCTACGGCAACTACAGCAAGCTCTGCTGGCGTGTGGCCTCCGACCTCCCCGGTTTCAAGCTCTACCGCCTCGAGGGCACCTATCTCGCCTGGCTGGACTGCAAAGTGCTTGGGATTCCGTCGGTTGAGATCGAGAAGAGCCTCGTGGAAGTGGAGAAAGTCCGCATCAGCAACGGCTCGATGTACGGCCAGGACGGCTTCATCCGCATCAACATGGCCTGCCCCTCCGCCCTGTTCGACGACGGCCTCGACCGCCTCATCTCCGGCCTCCGCCGCCTCTCCGCCGGCTAGGCTCCGGCCCCTACCGCCTCGTCTCCTTCCTCCGCCGCCTCGTCTCCGGTCCCAGCCGCCTCGTCTCCGGTCCCAGCCGCTTCGTCTCCGGCCCCAGCCGCCTCGCCGCCGGCCGGTAGCGTCCACGTCCCTGTGGCGCAGGTCCCCCAGTTGTTAGGCGCAGGACCCGGGGCATCCCGGTGCAAGTCCGAAAAAGAAGTGGGGTCCCGCGCCGCGAATCGTGCTTCTGTGGCCCCTGGTGGCGCAGGTCCCCAACAAAAAAACTGACCTGCACCGCTTGGTCGGAGGACCTGCACCAGCCTATTGGAAGACCTGCACCGCTTGGCCAGAGGACCTGCGCCAGCCTATTGGAGGACCTGCACCGCTTGGCCAGAGGACCTGCACCAGCCTATTGGAAGACCTGCGTCGTCAGGAGTGGGGACCTGCGCCATGGAGCGAAGCGACTAAGCCGTATCTTACTTGATGCCGGAGATAGAAGGGGGAGCGGCGAAGCCGCGTGGGGGAAAACTTCCCCCATGCCCCTGGGGGCAGCTGCGCAGCAGCGGGGGATTGTAGGGGCTTAGCCCCACATCGCACCAAAAAAGCCTCCCTTTTGGGAGGCCTTTGGGGTGCGATGTGGGGCTCGAACCCACGACACCCAGAACCACAATCTGGTGCTCTACCAACTGAACTAATCGCACCGTGTTAGAGACTGCAAAGATACGAATCTTTTTCTTTCCTGCAAATAATTATACCCCTAATTCGGCGACAATCCTGTCGAAATGTGCAAACTCCTTGAGTATCCACACCACGTAGCGTATGTCCACGTTGACGCTGCGGTTGTAGTCCGGAGTGAACAGGACCTCCGAGGCGAGGGACTCCTTGTTGCCGTCGAAAAGCAGGCCGATGATCTCGCCGCGGCTGTTGAGGACGGGGGAGCCGGAGTTGCCGCCGGTGCTGTCGTTGTTGGTGATGAAGTTGATCTTCATCTTGGGCGATGCGGCATTGAGGGCGCTTTGCAACGCTGCCGGGAGGCAGAAATCGTAGGAATCCGGGTCGTGCTTCTCCAGCAGGCCGGCCACGGTGCTGTAGTAGTCGCAGTGGATGGCGTCGCGCGGGGAGAGGCTGCACACCTTGCCGTAGTTGACCCGCATGGTGGAATTCGCGTCGGGGTAGGGCTTCACCTTGCCCGCCTCCTGCATGGCGTGGAGCGCATGGGTGTAGTTCCTGGTCAGGGCGCTGATGTCGGGCGTGCCCTGGATTTCCGCCAGCACCTTGTTGTACTTGACTATCCGCTCGTCTTCGAAGAAGCGCACCAGCGGGTCGTCGGCGTGGGCGTCCAGGAATGCCTTCATATCGGCCTCCGGATCGAGGTACAGGGCAATCTGAGCCGGATCGCTCATCCAGCTGCCGTCCCACAGGAATGCGCACATGGCGTCGTAGTCCTTGCCGAACTTAGCCTTGAGCTCGGTCTGCCAGGGGCCGAGCATGGGGTCGGAAACGTGCTCGAAGAAGGTCTCCAGGCTGTAGCGGAAGAGCTCGCGCTCCACCCGCAAGTCGGTCTGGTCGTAGTTGCGCTGCGTGGACCTGCGTATGCCGGGGACCTTGTCGTCCGAGTAGCGGGCGGCCAGCATAGCCGTCCTGGAAGCGACGGGCTCCAGCTGGGTGCCGCGGATCACGCACTCGCGGAAATAGTGGTAGTCCGAGTAGGCCTCGGCCACCCGGGAATACCTGTCGCGCAGGGCCCCCACAGGGTCGCCCCACTTCTGCCGGCGCGCCGGATCTGCGTCCAGCCAGGCATTCAGCCCTTCCTCTGCCTGCCTCTTGTGCCCGGCTGCGTCGAAACGCTTATAGCACTGAAGCTCACCCAGATACAGCTCCTGGGCATTGGAGAGGCCGAAGAAGTGGTTGGAATACTTGCGGCGGATTTCGGGATCGCGGTCCATCCACTTGGAGATGATGTCCATCTGGGCACCGCGAATGCTGGTCTGGATGGGAAGCTGCACGCTTGTCAGGTAGTCCACCTTGGCCGAAGAGGAGTAGCGGTCGGTGCTGCCCGGGAAGCCTATGATGGTGGTCCTGGTGCCTTCCCGGTAGCCGTTCTTCGACAGTTTCAGATACTTTTCGGCCCTCAGGGGCACGTTCTCGGGAGAGTACGGCGCGCAGGAACCGTCGGGGGCGGTGTAGATGCGCAGGAGCGCGAAATCTCCCTTGTGCTGCGGCCACTCCCAGTTGTCGACGTCGCCTCCGAACGCTCCGATTCGCGAAGGCGGTGCGCCTACCAGACGGATGTCCTTATATTCCTGATACAGAGAGATATAGTACTTGTCGCCGCGCCAGGCGGAGCTCAGGATTGCCTCGTATCCCGTCTTCTCCTTGTAGCGCCTTTCCATGATTCCGCCCAGTTTGCGCATCATCATCAGGCCGGGTTTGATGCGGCCGCTGTCGATAAGTTCCTGCACCTCGGCCGTGACATCGACCGTGCCCTTCAGGAACTGCACGCTGCGGCCCTTGATGGGAATCTCCTCCTCGCGGGTCCTCGCCCAGAAGCCGTCCTCCAGGAAATTGTGCTCCTTGTCGCTAAGGGCGAACACGTCCCCGTAGGCGACGTGGTGGTTGGTAATCACCAGTCCCTCAGGGGAAACCAGGCTTCCGGTGCCCATGAAGTCGATGGCCACGACGCAGTCGCAAAGCTCGCGGGTGCGCTTGTCCACCTTGTCGGTCATCCACATGCCTTCGTCGGCAAAAGCGGCCGTACAGACGGCTGAAATCAGGAAAAGAGAGAAAATTATTCGTTTCATATCCGTAAATATAGCACACTTTTTTGAAAAAATACTTACCTTGCAATCTAAAACGTCAGAAGTGTCATCTGTCTTCAGACATATCGCAGTGCTTGCCTGCCTGCTGCTGTCGGCGCCGGTCCTCGCCCAGACCTACACCGTCAAGGGCACCGTCACCGACAAGGCCACCGGTGAGCCGGTCGAATTCGCCACCGTCGTGCTGGAGGCTTCCGAGCAGTGGGCTGTTGCCGATGCGCAGGGCCGCTTCACCATCCCCAACGTGAAGGTCCGGAAGACCGTGCTGACCGCCGCCTGCCTCGGCTATGTGGACTACTCCCTGGAAATCACCATAGAAAAGGACATCGACAAGCTGAGCATCAAGATGACGCAGGACAACCTGGCGATTGAGAAGGCGGTCGTGACGGCGAAGGAGAACGAAAGCGCGGCCACCACCTCCCGCACCATCGACAAGGCGGCCCTCGAGCATATGCAGGTGATGAACGTGACCGACATCTCGAGCCTGCTGCCTGGCGGCGCCACTTCCTCCGCTTCGCTCACTTCCGAGCAGCAGTTCAACATCAGGGCCGGTTCCGGTGAAAGCGGCAACTCTTCCTTCGGCACCGCAGTGGAAGTGGACGGCGTGCGCCTTTCCAACAACGCCACCTATACGGATTTCCGCCTCTATGGCGTCAAGGGCGTGCCCACCAACAACATAGCCTCCGCGAACGTGGAGTCCGTAGAAGTGATTTCGGGCGTGCCTTCAGTGGAATACGGCGACATGTCCTCCGGCGTGGTGAAAATCAACACCAAGAAAGGCAAGACCCCCTGGTCCGTGACCATGTCCACAAGCCCGCGCACCAAGCAGTTCTCCGTGAGCAAGGGTTTCGGCCTAGGCCACACTGGGAGCGGCGCCTCCCGCGGCGTGCTGAACACCAGCCTGGAATACACCCGCTCGATTTCCGAGCAGATGTCGCCCTACACCTCCTACCTGCGCCGGCAGCTGTCCCTGACCTATAGCAACACCATTGCGTCCGGGCCCTTCCAGGCCAGGCCCCTGCGCCTGACCGCCGGCGTGACCGGCAACCTCGGCGGCCTGGACAACTCCGCCGACCCCGACAAGTTCTCGGAAGCCTACATCAAGCAGCGCGACAACGCCCTGAGGGCCAGTTTCAATGCCGCCTGGCTGCTGAGTCTCAGCTGGATCACCAACATCGAATTCAACGCTTCCGCATCGCTCGGCGACAAGCTCTCCCGGGAGAACAAACTTTTCCACGAAAGCGTAGCCCTGACCGCAATGCACGCCAGGGAGAGGGGCTACTACATGTCGGAGCCCTACAGCGAGGGCGGCCCCAACAGTGCCGTGATGATCGCCCCCGGCAGCTGGTACAACGTCATGGCCGTGGACGACCGCCCCGTGACTACGAAACTCACCCTGAAGGCCAACTGGGCCCACAATTTCGGAAAGGTCAGCAACAAGGTGAAGTTAGGCGCCGACTGGAACTACGACCACAACCTCGGCATAGGAGCATATTCGGAAGACCTCCCCAAAGCGCCCTCGTTCAGGGAGTACCGCTATTGCGACAACCCGGCCATGAACAACATAGGCATCTATCTGGAAAACAATCTGATGGTGCCGGTGGGGCAGGGGCGCGTCAACCTGATCGCCGGCCTTCGTGAAGACATCACCTCCGTGGCCGGTTCTGCATATGGCACCACTTCCAGCCTTTCTCCGCGCTTCAACGTCAAGTACACGGTGCTGGATCCCAAGATGCGCCGCAACAACATGCTGCGCGAGCTGGCATTCCGGGGCAGCTGGGGCGTGGCGGTGAAGCAGCCGTCGTTCTCCATCCTCTATCCTGTGCCCGGCTACCTGGACGTGAATACCTTCACTTCCACTGCTTCCGCCGACAACACCGTCTATCGTGCCTACTACGTCCGTCCCCACTCCATCGAATACAACCCGGCCCTCCGCTGGCAGAAGAGCCACCAGGCTGAATTCGGGGTGGACACCGACCTTGGCGGCTACAAGATTTCGCTTGTGGCCTACTACACCCGCGCCCTGGACATCTATAAGCATGTGACTGACTATGAGCGCCTGAGCTATGCCTACACGGCAGTGTCCGACGTGCAGGGACTCCCGATTCCGGCATCCGACAGGATCTATACCCTGGATCCGTCCTCTGGCCTTGTCACGGTGTCAGACAGGACCGGGAAACTGCCCGCGATCGAGGCGGCCCACTCCGTCCGCAAGCAGTTCCTCAACACCACATCGGAAGCCAACCAGAACAGCCCGCTGGACCGCTTCGGCCTAGAATGGGTGGTGGTTTTCAAGGAGATACGTCCCATCCACACGACCATACGGGTGGACGGAAACTTCTATTCCTACCGCAGTTTCAACACCGACATCGACGCCGACTGCCCCAGCACGACCGTGGGCAAGGACGGACAGCCATATAAGTATGTGGGCTATTATTTCGGAGGCTACAGCATAGCCAACGGCAAGGAGAGCAGGACCATAAAGAACAACATCACGTTCACCACCCACATCCCGAAGGTCAGGATGATAATCACTATGAAGCTGGAATCCAGCCTGCTGAGCTATTCCCGCAGCCTGAGCGAAAGGCCGGGAGGCAGGCGCTCCTACAGGATACCCAACCGTTCCGATTTCCTGTCGTACGACGAAAATGCCTCCATCTACGAAGGCGAGGGCTTCACCGTGATGTTCCCGGACTACTATACTTCGTTCGACAATCCGGAGCCGGTGCCCTTCCTGGAAAAACTCAAATGGGCGAAGACCAACGACCCCGACCTTTTCCAGGACCTCACGAAACTGGTGGTCACGTCCAACTACCTCTACAACTTCAACAAAGAATACCTTTCTCCCTACTTCAGCGCCAATTTCAGCGTGACCAAGGAGATAGGCGACATCGCTTCCGTGTCGTTCTACGCCAACAATTTCTTCAACAACATGGGGCAGGTGTGGAACACGAAAAACAACACCTACGAATCCCTGGGCCGATATATCCCACGCTTCTACTACGGACTCACAGTCAGACTCAAATTTTAAATATTATACATTATGAAAAGGTTAGTTTATTTGTTCTCCGCCGTCCTGGCAATCGCACTGATTGCAGGCTGCAAACCCAAGATCGTTGCCGTGGACATCACCGTCCAGCTCTTTTCTGAAAACTCGCCCCTCGCAGTCGAGGGCATTCCCGTGACCCTGGCCGACGCCGCCGGCGCCACCACTTTCACCGCCAACACCGATGCGGCCGGTGCTGCTAAGTTCACAGTGAACCCCGGCAGCTATGTGGCTTCCTGCACCTTCAAGAACGTGGAAGACGGCCTCCGCGTGGTCTACAACGGCTCCAATTCAGCCATCCTCGTGGCCGAGCAGACCGAAGGAAGCTTCAAGCTGGAACTTTCCAAGGTCCAGTCCCAGCAGCTCATCATCAAGGAGCTCTACTGCGGCGGCTGCCCCAAGGACGACGGCAGCGGTGCTTATTCCAATGACGGTTACATCATCGTCTACAACAACTCCGAGTTCGAGGCCGACGCTTCCGACCTGGTGTTCGGCAACCTGAATCCCTACAACGGCCACGCCACCAACAAGTACTATGGCACCGACAACAAGCTCGTCTATGAATCCGACAACTGGGTTCCTGCCGGCGGCGCAGTCTGGTACTTCAAGAACCCGGTGAAGATTCCCGCCTACTCCCAGATCGTGATTGCGATCTTCGGCGCCATCGACCACACCGCCACCGTGAAGGCTTCCGTGGACCTGTCCAAGGCCGACTATTACTGGATGTCCAACAGCGAGATCCCTGCCTACACCAACAAGAAGTATGCAGTTGCAGAGACCATCCCCGCCAGCCACTATCTTTCCGGCATAGCCATCAACATGGGCAACGCCTGGGTGCTCTCCAACAGCGCCCCCGCCCTCTATATGGGCAAGATGCCGAAAGCCCAGCTCGAGCAGCTCTGCAACGACACCGAGAAGTTCGACCAGACTGCCGGCACCGGCAACGTGAACTGGGCCGTCAAGTTCCCCAAGGCCAACGTGATCGGCGCCCTGGAGGTGTTCCAGTCCACCAAGCTCGAGACCAGCAACCTGCGTTTCCCTGCAAGCCTCAACACCGGCTATGCAGCCCTGACCAACCAGAAGGGCTACACTATCTACAGGAACGTGGATAAGGAAGCCACCGAGGCCCTTCCCGAGAACGAGGGCAAGATCGTCTACAACTACGCAGGCGGCACCCAGGATGTGAACGGCAGCACCGATCCTTCCGGCATCGACGCCGAGGCCTCCATCGCGGCCGGCGCCCACATCATCTATCTCCAGACCAACGATTCAGGCAAGGACTTCCACCAGAGGAGTGTCTCTTCCCTGAAGAAATAATCCCGGCGATGAGATTCCGTGTCATACTGGCATCCCTCTGCCTCCTGGCCCTGCCCTTTGCTGCAGGCGGCCAGGAGGCGGCGGAGTGCCGTGATTTCCGTTTCGTTGCGGACACCAACCCTTTCCTGTCCCTGTCCAATCCGGCTGCACTTTCAGCCTTCGACGGACATATATCCATGGTGGGGCTGGACTTCCGCAAGGATAACGGCGGCCTGATATCGCTCACGGAATCTGCAGACAGCTACAAGGCCAGTGTCGGCACGGAGTCATATTTCCGTATTTCGGACAGGATCGCCTTCCACGGGCGCCTTGCATGGTCGTATTTCAGCGGCGCCGGGATGGGAGCGCAGATTCTTATGGATCCGCTCTTCAACCCCGTGAATTTCCTCGAGAGCGACGAGGCGACCACGGGCACCAAGAACCGGGAAGACTATTCCCTGCTCGGCGCAATGTCCTATAAATTAAGCGACAAGTGGGCCCTTGGCTGCGAGGTGGATTATTCCTCCGCCGACCAGACAAAGGTCAAGGATCCGCGCTTCTCCAACGTGTGGATGGACCTGGACCTGAAGGCAGGGGCCACTTTCAGGCCGGAAGACAACGTGATGTTCGGGGCGTCCCTTATCTACAGGAGCACCCTGGAGCAGATACGCGGAGGCATCTACGGCACCACGGACAAGCAGTACTTCATCCTTGCCGACAAAGGAGGCTTCTGGGGCACTCTTGCCGAGCTGTCCGGCGATTATGATTATGTGCCCGTGACCGAATTCAGGCCCATGAAGAACGATTTGCTCGGCCTCTCCTTCCAGGCGCTCACGGGGTCGTGGACCAATGAAGCCGAAGTGCTCTACAGGATGGGCTACTACGGCAAGAAGGCATCCAGCTCCGCCACCTATTTCGAATTCTCCGGCCTTCGCGCCTGCTACCGCGGCGGCTTCCAGACCCGCTCCGGGGAGGATATCCACAAGGCCTCCCTGAAGCTGGACTATGAGCTGCTGGGCAACGACGAGAATGTGTTCCGCTACGTGACTCCGTCCGGCCAGAACACCAGGGTGGAATATTCCGGCCAGAATCATATTTTCGACCGCCACCTGGCTTCCGCCTCCCTTTCCTACGTGTGGCACAAGGGCGTGGACGGCTACCTGCCGGAATTCAGTCTGGGTGCGTCCGTAAGCGGCCAGGCCCGTTTCCAGACCACCGTGCTGTATCCCTTCTACCGCAACGCCGACTGCGTCACCCTCGATGCCGGAATCTTTGCCGGCCGCAACATACGCAAGGGCGCTTCCGTCTTCTCGCTGGGAGGGAGGCTCGGTTTCCGCTGCGGCTTCGGCACGCCGAAAGACGACGGGGCCTATGCCACCACTTCCGGCAGCACCCTCCGGAGCTTCGACAACTACCTGTTCCGCCAGTTCGAGTACGACACCGCCCCTGCGGCCGGTGCCGGGCTCTCATTTGCCTACACCCGTATCATATCGGACAAGTTCGCCCCCTACGTGAAAGTGTCCGACTCCTTCTCGGCACTGCTTGCCGTGCCGCAGTACCTTTCCGGCCGCATCCGCAACGTCGCGATGATCACCCTCGGCCTGTCATTCTGAGCGCAGCGAAGAATCTATATCGATGAAACGTTTCTTAGCCATATTTGCCGCCGTGATGATGTCCCTGGCGGCTGCTGCGCAGGCGATACCTGCGGATCCGGCGTTCCGTGTGGGGCGGCTGGACAACGGCATGACCTATTACATCTGCCACAATGAACTCCCGGCGGGCTGCGCCGATTTCTACATTGCCCATAACGTAGGCGCCCTCCAGGAGGAAGACAACCAGAACGGCCTGGCCCATTTTCTCGAGCATATGGCTTTCAACGGCACCAGGCACTATCCGGCCAAGGGCCTGCTCGAATTCCTGGCGAGGGACGGCGTGCGCTTCGGTTATAACGTGAATGCCTACACGTCCAGGACCGAGACGGTCTACAACATCTCCTCCGTGCCCCTGGTGCGTGATTCTTTCATAGATTCCGTGCTGCTGGTGCTCCACGACTGGTCCTGCGACATTTCCTGCGAGCAGAAGGCCCTGGACGACGAGAGGGGAGTCATCAGCGAGGAGTGGCGCCTGCGCGACAGCGACACGCGCTACGCTATGATGCAGCAGCAGAATGCTCTGATCTACAAGGGCTCCAAGCAGACCGAGCGCTCGGTCCTGGGTACGCTGGAAATCATCAACGGCTTCAGGAGGGACGAGATACTGGACTTCTACCACAAATGGTACCGCCCCGACCTGCAGGCCATTATCGTGGTCGGCGATTTCGACGTGGACGAGATGGAATCCCGCGTCAGGGCAAAGTTCCGGGATATCCCCGCAAGGGTCGATCCGGAGCCCAAGGTCCGCTACCTGCCCCCGAAGCTCACGGAACCGCTCACAGAAGATATGACCGACGGCCGCATCAAGTACAATGCCCTGAAAATCATCTACAAGCAGCCTTACCCGGACTGGGATGCCCGTGCCACCGAAGACTGCATACGCGATGCCCTGTGCCGCCAGGTCGTCTCCGCCGTGCTCGGCGAACGCCTTCGCCGGCTCAGCCAGCAGAAGGCCAGCCCGGCCCGGTCTGCCGTGGTGGTGACCAGCGGGTATGAGCCCGATTTCTACGTGACCCTGTTCACCGTCACGCCGAAAGGCAAGGAACGCATCGCCGAGTGCCTGGAGTTCACGCACAGGGAGATACGGCGCCTGCTGGAATTCGGCATCAGTGCCGGGGAATTGGAAGCGGCCAGGCTCTATGTGTCACAGCGCATGCGCCTCGACCGCGAAATGAGCCGCGACGAAGTGAAGAGCGGGGAGCTTGTCAAAGTTGCCCTCGAGCATTTCCTGCGCAATCATCCCCTGGTCGGTCCGGTGGAGGCCGGGGACATACGCCGCCGCCTGCTCTCCGAAATCAGCCTGGAGAGCATAAAGGATTATCCGGCAAAGGTTTTCTCGGAAAGCGAAGTGATATATTCCACCTGCTACAACAATGTGGAGGAGCCCGGCATCGCCCCGTCCCCGGACGAGGTGCGCTCCATAATCGCCAGGGTGGATTCCGAAAGCCTCGAGCCCTTTTTTGCCGAACAGCCCAAGCTTGACCTTTCGGTCGATGCCGTGCCCGGCAGCATAGTGAAAAAGCGCCTGGACAGGCGCCTTGGCGGCTTCGAGGAGTGGACTCTTTCCAACGGAGCGAGGGTGTACTACAGGCATGTCGCTCCCACCAAGTCCAGCGACCATCTGGTGGTTTCGTGGCATTTCGACACAGGCTACCGCAGCTATCCTGCCGGCCGTGTCGATGCTTTCCGCCAGGCTGCGGCCCACAACAACCGCACCCTCGGTTTCCGCGGGCTCGACCGCGTGGAACTGCGGAACTGTCCGGAACTTGCCGGAGTGAGCATAATCACCCACACGCTCCAGCAGTATGCATCCATCGACCTCGCCGCCTCCCGCGGAAAGGAGGAAACCGCTTTCAAGGCCGGCTATCTGATGCTGTCGGAGCCTTTCTTCGGCAAGGAAAGCCGTCTGGAGAGGGCAAAGGAAGACTATCTGAAGCGCCTTTCCCGGAAGAAGGGCCCTCGCACCCTCTTTGAGGAAAAGTACGAACGTCAGGTCTATGGCAACCATCCCTGGCTCCAGCCGGTCGATTCCGCCGCCCTGGAAGCCGTGGATATGGACCTTCTGAAGGAGGCCCAGGCGAGGGAGTTCGGCGATTTCGGACACATGAAACTGTTTGTCACCAGCGACCTGGACCGCTCCGACATAGAAGCCTTGGTCTGCAGGTACGCAGCATCCCTGCACGGCGATTATCCATATAAGAAGACAGGCACTCCTTTACCGAAGCCGGTCCTGAAGGGCTTCAACATGATCTCCGAGACCAACCCTCCGGAGTCGGAACCCGTTTCGAGTGTGGACTATACCTTCGTTTCGGGAATCAGGTCCGGCTCCCGCAACCTGGTGGTCTCCGCCTTCCTCGACTACATAGTCTCAGCGCGTTACATTGCGCTCATACGTGAGGAGCGGGGCGGTACCTACCACGTAGGGTATTCGACGGACGTGCCCGATAATCCGGCGCTGCCGTGGAAGGGGATAGTGGCTTTCCAGACCCGCCCTGAGATGACCGATATGCTGCTGGACGACGTGGCCGGCGTGATGGCCGACATGGCGAAGAACGGCCCCACGGACGAAGAGATGGCCCTTGCCCGCAAGTACCTGAGGAAACGCCACGGCGAAGTGGAGCGGCGCGTCTCGATGTCGCTTCCCTCCCAGCACGACCGCCTCATATATACAGTCCTGTGGGGAAGGGACTACGATTTCGACTACGACGCCGTGCTGGACGGCATCAGGGCCTCGGACGTCCGCTGCCTGGCCCGGAAGATGCGCTCCGGAGCCAATATAGTCAAAGTGTATACTGAAAAGTAGGGGCTATTTGGCCCACTCCCAGGAGTACAGAATAGATTCTACCTGGCGGAGGTACTGGCGTTTATCGTACTTGGGTGCATAGACGAAGGCCTCCGCCACTATTATATCCTTGCCGTCTTTGGAGTAGAACGAGTGCGACACGAAGGGGCCGCCCATGTAGTCGTTCTCCACTTCCCAGAGGCCGCGCACCTGGGCGAAATCGCGTCCGCGGTAGCGAATGAACTCCAGCTGCGGCGGCATGTAGGTGCCGGTGGTCATCCAGGTGTTCTCGAACATTCCGGGCACGTTCTGCTTGAGGTATTCGTTGCGGCGGGAGATTATCTTGGCGAGGGTCAGTTCGTCGGCGGCTCCGGTGGAGGGGTATTTGTAGATCAGGATGCCCTGCATCGTGTACTGCTTCTCGTCGGCTATCCATCCGAAATCGGAAGTGATTTTCTTGAGTTTGTAGCCCATGGGGAAGTGGGGCGAGCCGCCGAACACTTCCGACACTTTGGGGGCGATCTCGCGCTCCTCGTAGCGTATGGAATTGCGTATCACGCGGTCGCGCTCCGCCTGCTCGATGAAGCTCACGATGGTGGCTCCGTTGTCGGCAATGAGCTGCGCCGCACGCTCGGAATCGGGAGCGTTCACCTGCACGAGGCACTGGGGCGCCGCCCACACGTCCTGGCGATAGCGCACCGAGCAGCTGTCCAGCTGCGGGTTGATGGCGAAATACACGATGTTGCGGTGCACCTTGAAAAGGTCGCCGAATCCTCCCGGCGGCACGTTCACAAGGGAGTACAGGGGCTCTTTCTGGGCCAGGTAGGGGCAGTCGCAGGCCAGCAGGTCGCGCACCCTGGTGCCCAGGTTGCCTTCCCAGTCGGTCTTTTCGATGACCACGATTATCTCGCCCGCCTTCCCGCTCACGTTGGGAAGCAGCGCTTTGGTGTTTTTGCAGGAGGCGAGGGCCAGCAGTGCCATCATCGCCAGAAATATCTTTTTCATATCCGTCAATGTATTAATCTTCCAATGTCGTTGCCGAACGCCAGCACCATAAGGGCCAGCAGGAGCACCATCCCTATCATCTGCGTGACCACCAGGAAGCGGTCGGAGGGCTTGCGCCCGGTCAGCATCTCGAACAGGGTGATCAGTATGTGGCCGCCGTCCAGGGCCGGTATGGGCAGCAGGTTCATGATGCCGAGCATCACGGAGAGCAGCGCCAGGATGTTGAGGAAACGGAACCAGTCCCAGACGGACGGGAACACCTGGCCTATGGCTATGAAGCTGCCCACCGATTTGTAGGCTCCGGTGGACGGGCGGAACAGCAGTCCGAGGTCACGCACGTAGCCGCTCATCGTCTCCCCGGTCAGCCGCAGGCCGGCGGGAATGGCTTCCAGCACGCTGTACTGGCGCCTTTCGATCTGCGGCAGGCGCAGATAGACTCCGATCTGCCCGAGACTGTCCACCTGCACCGGCACTTCGAAGCTGTCTTCCCCGCGGAGCACGGACGCCGTGACCGTGCGGCCCTTGTAGTCGGCAAGCACTACGCGCGCGTCCTGGATGAATGAGACCTCCCGGCCTTCGAACGCGGTCACGCGGTCTCCCTGCTGAAGCCCGCAGGAGGCGTTGCCCGAATCGAAACGCATCGAATCCACCACGAAGGGCACTGCCAGGTCGAACATTCCGGCGCTGTTGAGCACCTCGCCTATGTAGGCGTGGTCGATGTAGAGATCCAGGGTGTCGGTGCCGCGAAGGATCCGGGCCGAACGCACGTCGCGCCTGGCCAGGTCTGCCTGCAGCATGCCGAAGTTCTGCGGCTCGTAGCCGTCGAAGCTGATGATGTGGTCACCGAGCCTGAATCCCATTTCCTGCGCCAGCTCGTTCGGGGCGATCTGCGCATCCTCGTTGCTGATGTAGGCCTCGCCCCAGATGCCGGCGATGACTATGTACACCAGCACGGCGAAGATGAAATTGTTCACCACGCCGCCTGCCATCACGAAGAGCCGCTGCCAGGCGGGCTTGCTGCGGAATTCCCATTTCTCGGGCTCGTGCTTCATCTGCTCGAGGTCCATCGACTCGTCGATCATGCCGGCTATCTTGCAATAGCCCCCGAAAGGCACCCAGCCGATGCCGAATTCGGTCCCGCCCCAGTGCCACCTGGCAAGGGCTTTGCCGCCGGCGTCGAAGAACAGGTAGAACTTGTCCACCTTTATTCCGAACAGGCGGGCCCACAGGAAATGCCCCAGCTCGTGCACTATGATGAGCACGGAGAGGGCAAGTATGACCTGAAGCGTCTTAACTAATACAACCATCGGCTATCTTTGCTACTTCTGCGTTGGTCTCGAAAATATCGTCGAGCGAAGGGTTTGCAGCAAAATTCAAGCCAGCAAGACATTTTTCGTTGATACGGGAGATATCGTAGAATCCGATCTGTCCTTTCAGGTAGGCGGCCACGGCCACTTCATTGGCCGCATTCAGGGCGCAGGGGGCGTTCCCGCCGCGTTCTATGGCCTCGAAAGCGAGCCGCAGGTTGGGGAAGCGGCCCAGGTCCGGGGCTTCGAAATTGAGACTGCCGAGCTGCGCGAAATCCAGTTTGCGGTTGCCCACGGTGATGCGGGCGGGGAAGGACAGGGCGAAGCCTATGGGCTCGCGCATGTCCGGGCAGCCGAGCTGGGCGATGACGGCGCCGTCGGTGAATTCCACCATGGAATGGATGATGGATTCGGGGTGCACCACCACGTTGATGCATTTCGGGTCCACGTCGAAGAGCCACCGGGCCTCGATGACTTCGAATCCCTTGTTCATCATCGTGGCGGAGTCTATCGTGACCTTGGCTCCCATGTCCCAGTTGGGGTGCTTCAGGGCGTCCGAGGCCTTTGCGGCCGCAATCCTGCTGCGCTCCCAGGTGCGGAACGGGCCGCCGGATGCTGTGAGGTGGATTCTTTCCACTGTGTTGCCCTGGGCGCCGAGCAGGCACTGGAAGATGGCCGAGTGCTCGGAATCGACGGGAAGGATCACGGCGCCATGCTCGCGCATCGTGGCTGTGACCAGTGCGCCGGCGGCGACGAGGGTCTCCTTGTTGGCGAGGGCCACGATCTTGCCCGCCTCGAGTGCGGCGAGGGTGGGACGCAGGCCGCTGAAGCCCACCATTGCGCCGACCACGATGTCCACGCCCTCGCCCCGGACCAGCGAGCAGAGGCTGTCCACGCCGGTCCAGACCTTGGAGTCGCTGTCATTGAGCGCCTCCGAAAGGGCTTCGTAGCGGGCCTCGTTGCAGATAACCACGTTGTTGACGTCGAATTCCCTGGCCTGGGCGGCAAGCAGTCCGGCGTTGTTGCCCGCTGAAATCATCTCCACCTCGAAGAGGTCGCGGTGCTGGCGCACCACGTCGAGGGTCTGTGTGCCTATGGATCCTGTGGATCCGAGGATGGCTATTCTTCTTTTCTTCATTTTGCTAATGAATCGGCTGCTTCCTTTGCCAGCAGAAGGCTGTCTATGTTGATGGTGGTGTCGCCGGCGAGCACGCGGGAAAGGTTGCCGGAATAGAGTTTCCACCGCATGAGGGCGCTTTCCAGCGAGTCTATCTTGATGGCGTTTTCCACGGCCACCCTGCGGAAATGGGCGTCGGGATAGCCGGGTATGGTGGTGCGAAGCGGCGTCAGCGCAATCAGCGCATACAGGCCGCCGAGCACGACCACGAACACCGTAACCACCGTCAGGATGAAGCCCAGGCGGCTGAAACGGTAGGTGCGGACCATTTTGTGGCTCTCATCCTCCACCACGCTGATCCGATATACTTTGTTCAGATTGTTTTTCCCCATAAAAAGTTTTAATTTTGCAAACTATGGACAGAATCCTCGGAATTGATTATGGCAGTGCGCGTGTGGGGCTGGCTCAAAGCGACCCGCTCGGCATCTTCGCATCCCCTCTGGAGACTGTGCCATCTGCAAAGATAATAGATTATCTTCAAAAATACGCTCGCACCGAGACTATCTGCAAGTTCGTCGTGGGTTATCCCCTGAACCTCGACGGCAGGCCGGCTTCGGCAGCACCCGACGTGGATGCCTTCCTGAAGCGTCTCCAGAAGGCTTTCCCGTCCGTGCCGGTGGCCCTTGAGGACGAGCGTTTCACCTCCGTGCTCGCCCATAAGGCGATGATTGACGGAGGCATGAAGAAGAGCGATCGCCGCGACAAGAATTCAGTGGACAAGATCAGTGCGGCGATCATACTGCAAGCTTATTTGGACAAGAAGAAATGATACAGCCGATTTACCTTTACGGCTCCGAGGTGCTCCGCGAAAGGGCCGCCGAAGCCGATCTGAGCAAGAAAGAAGAACTGACCGCGCTCATCGCCGACCTCAAGGACACGCTCAAGCGCTCCGAGGGCTGCGGGCTCGCAGCGCCCCAGATCGGGGTGAGCCTGAGGGTGATCATCGTGGACGGAGACGAGATGGAGGAGGTGTATCCCTATCTCAAGGGCTTCAAGCGCACCCTGATCAATCCGGTGGTGCTTGAGGAGAGCCAGGAGCAGTGCGAATACGAGGAAGGCTGCCTGAGCGTGCCCGGAGTCTATTGCAACGTACGCCGCCCGGTCAGCATGAAGGTGCGTTACTACGACGAGGAGTTCAAGGAGCGCACGGAAGTCTTCGACAAATTCGGCTGCCGTATGGTCCAGCACGAGATGTCCCATCTGGACGGGGTGCTCTTCACCGATCTGGTCGCCCCCATCCGCCGCAAGATGATTGCGAAGAAACTCCTCAACATCTCCCACGGCAAAGTCGCCACGCGCTACAATTCAAAGATAAAATAGCTTCGCGCGCGCATTGGGTGTTTTCCCGGGTTCGGTTGTATATACATACAGAGCAATTGTTATTTCAACCGATATGCACATCTTTTACGTCAGACCCGAAATCGCGGAACTGGATGCAATGTATCTTCTTGCCCTTGCTGCCAGCCCCGCCGAGGCCGATTCTTCAATCGAAGAATTCGACAACAATTTCACAGACCTTACATGGTAGGAGGAGCAGTTATGAAACAGACAAGACTTTTCATCCTTGCCGTCCTCGCCACCGTGGCGGCCCTGTCCTGTAACAAGGAAATCGCTGAACCCCAGGTAGTTCCTTCCGGAGAGAAGGTCTACGCCTCCTTCACCGCAACCGGTGAAGAACTCACAAAGGTACTGCTCGATTTTGCCGACGAAAAGTCCACCATCAAATGGCAGGACGAAGACAAGATCGCAGTGTTTGACGGTGTCTCGAAGAACGTCTTCTCCATGAAGGCCGACTCCAACCACGGCAATTCAGCCGTGTTCGAGGGAGAAATCACCGACGGCTCCGGCACCCTGTATGCCGTGTATCCCGCCGATGCCGGCTTCGACCTGGACGGCGACAAGCTCAACGTGACCGTCCCTTCCGAGCAGACCATCCCGTCCGGCGCCTTCGCCGATCCCAAGGCTCTCGTGTCGGTGGCTTCCGGCACCAAAGGCAGTGCACTGGCATTCAAGCAGGTCTGCGGCCTGCTGAAAATCAGCTTTGCCGCAAAGAACGTCCGCGAGATCACCATCAGCGGCCAGGCCCTTGCGGGCGAAGCCAAGGTGGCCGCTGACGGCACCCTGGCCCAGCCCCTCAAGCCTTCGGGAGACATCATCCTGACCCACGCCGACGGCATTTTCCCCGCCGGAACGTACTATGTGGCAGTGCTTCCCGGCACCACCCCTGCCGGAAGTTTCTCCATCTCCGTCAAGAAAGGTCCGTCCGTCGGATTCAAGGGAGCTTCGAACCCCGTGACTTTCGAGCGCTGCAAGGGCATCGACCCCGGTTCGCTCGACGCACTTCCCACGAAGACCGAAATCAAGACCATGGCCGAACTCTTCGACTGGAACGCCGGAAGGGTGGGCAGCACTGAAGAAGTCGTGCTCATCGGCGCCGACATCGACATGGAGAACGAGCCCTGGGTGCCCAAGGATTTCACAGGGACCTTCGACGGACAGGGCCACAAGCTCTACAACCTCAACGTGAGCCGCAATGCCAACGCCTGCTTCATCAACACCCTGACCGGCACCCTGAAGGACGTCACCTTCGGTAGTTCCGACGGCAGCCTCTACGACGGAATGAGCCGCATCGAGCAGAACAACCCTGAAGACACCGCTGAGTCCGGCTGGCGTTATGCCGGCCTCGTGACCCGACTCGCCGCCGGCTCATCGCTTGAGTACGTGACCAGTTTCGTGCCTGTTAGCATTGCCGCCACTTCGACCAGCAAGACCCGCGTCGGCGGCCTTGTCGGTATAGTTGCAGGTGCTGCGGGCCTCTCCGAGTGCGCCAATCTCGGAGATGTTGTCAACAATGCAGAAGCCCCCATAGCGGCAGGTTCCCTTGGCGGAATCGTTGGCTGGGCGGATGCTGCAGTGACGATGAGTTACGTCCAGAACAAAGGCAACGTGATCTCCAAGAACCTCAAGACACAGTACATCGCGGGCATCCTCACCTACGACAAGACGGCGGGCTCCACCCTCACCGACTGCTCCAACTCCGGAAATATTTCGGCCGAGGCCGAGGGATCCTGCGCGATGGCAATTGCTGGAATCATCGCTGAATCAGGCAACTCCATACTGACCCGCTGCATCAACGAAGGCGCCATCTCCAGCACCTGCGACGGCGAGTGCAAGGCCGGCGGCATCATAGGCCGTTCAAATACCGGCTGCACCCTCACCGACTGCATCAACGGAGGCACCGCGACCATCACCTTCAACCCTGCCACCTTCGCCAGCAGTGCCTATATCGGCGGCATCATCGGCAACTCTCCTGCCGCCAATGAAGGCACGATAAGCCTTAACGGCTGCAAGAATTTCGCAAACCTCACGGCCACCCACAGGAATATCAATTCCATCGGCGGAATAGTTGGCCTGCTCAACGGCAAGGGCAAATTGGAGATCACCAATTGCACCAACGAAGGCAACATCGAGCGCATCGTCGACGATGCGGCTGCAGCCAAGAACAACAACATCTGCTTAGGCGGCATAGCGGCATATCTTGCAGGCGGCGCCGGCTACAGCATCGTGGGCAGTTCCAACACCGGCAAGGTGAGCACCAACACCAACCAGGGCAGCGCCGTGGTCCGTATTGCCGGTATCGCCGGCTATCTGGTGGCCGCTACCACGATAAAGGACTGCGCCAACAGCGGTGCCATTGAATACAAGATGGGAGACGAGACCACCTGCGCAGGTTCATATCTTGTCCTCGGCGGCATTGTCGGCCACATGTACAAGAACAGCAAGATCGAGTCCTGCACCAACAGCGGCAACGTATTCTCCGACCGCAAACAGGTCAACCGCGTGGGCGGAATCGTGGGCACGGCGAACTCGAGTTCCGTCATCTCCTGCACCAACACCGGAGCCGTCAGCGTGAAGACTCCTGATGATGTCGTGATCAAGTACTGGCAGGCAGTCGCAGGCATTGTCGGCTTCACCGAGGGCACTTCTGCAGGATGCACCTGGGAAATCAGGGACTGCGTCAACCGCGGCAATGTGTCGGCAAGGATCAACGCCCAGCCCAATTACGTGGGCCGCTTCGGCGTTGCCGGCATAATAGGCGAACCTTTCAACAACATCCCCGTCAGCAACAATGCAAACTACGGTTCCGTCACGGCCTACAACACCAATGCCGACGCTCCTTATTCCTATGCCGGCGGCATTATGGGCCTTGATGATGATTCTGGTAACCCACTCGGTGGAACACTGACCGGCAACAAGAACTATGGTACCGTAGCCAATGCCACAGGCAAGCCCAATAATGCTTCCGGCGGTCTCTACGGAAAGATAGGCAGGGCAACGTCTGCTGAAGGCGCCAACTACGGCAGCCTGGGCGGCGAAAATGCCGGCGCAGTGGCCGGAGTCAACTCCATCACCCTCACAGCCACCGTCTGCGATGCAGTGAACGTGAACGGCACCACCAAGTCTGCCGCCGCAGACGAGGCAAAATGGCTCTGCCCGGCCAACACCGGCACCATCAACGTCACCTATGCCGCCCACAGCGACGGAGAATAGGTTTTTTCTTAACTTTGTAGCTAGAACATAGCCGCACAGAATGAAACTGCATAGCATTCTATTGATTTGTATGAGCGTCCCGGTGCTGTTCTCCTGCACCCGGGATGCTGATGTCGACGCCGCTGGCCAGCCGCAGGCGCCCGGTTCAGGCTCCAGCATGGAAATCACCCTCTCCGCCTCGGGCGAGACTCCGGAGGCAAAGGCCACTCTGGAGCTTCCCTCGGTGCTCTGGGAGGACAGTGACGAGATTGCGGTTTTCGACGGCTATGCAAAGAATATCTTCTCCATCCCCTCCGGAAGCAACAACGGCAAGTCCGCATCATTCCGGGGAGAGGTCCACTCAGGGGCAACTGAGCTCTACGCTGCCAGCCCCGCTTCGGCGGGGCTTGGCTGCGCAGTAGGGCTGGTAACCGTGGAGTTACCTTCCGTTCAGAGGATAGGCGCCGGGCGGAGCATAGCGCCGGAGGCCCTCGTCAGCGTGGCGAAAGCCGAGGGCGGCAACCTTCAGTTCCGCAATGTGGTCTCTCTCCTGCGTATCACCATCAGCCGCTCCGACATAACAACAGTATTGCTCCGCGGAGCCAACCTCTCCGGCACGGCCACGGTGGCCCCCGACGGAACGATCAGCGCAGTTACTGCCGGCAACGGCGAGGTGCAGCTCGTCCCGGAAGGGGAGACCTTCACTCCCGGAACCTACTATGCGGCAGTGTTTCCCGGCTCCACCCCGGCGGGCGCCTTTTCCGTCTCGCTGGTGCGCTCCGACGCCCTTTCCGGCACACGCACAGCATCCAGGCAGGCCGTCTTCGAGCGCAACAAGGGCCTTGATGCCGGAGCGCTCGAATCTTCCCTGAGCTGGGAGAAGCTCATACTCACAAAGCAGCAGCTCTTTGCCTGGAACGCCCGGCGCAGCGCCACCGATGCATCCGACGTCGTGCGCCTCGGCGCCGACATCGACATGCAGATGGATCCCTGGACGCCGAAGGACTTTGCCGGCACATTCGACGGCCAGGGCCACCGGCTCTGCGGCCTGAGCGTCAGCGGCGGGTCCGGCGCCGGCTTTTTCAGCGCCCTCACCGGTTCAGCCGTGCTCCGGAATACGGTGTTCGGCAGCGCCGACGGCAGCAGCTACGACGGCATCAGCTCGATTAGCGCTTCCGGAAGCAGCTGCAGCTATGCCGGAGTCGTGGGAGAGGTGAACGGCAGCGCCAGGGTGGTGGATGTGGTCAATTACGCCAAGGTCGCCGTGACTGAAGCGTGCACTTGCCAGACCATCGCCGGTGGCGTCGTGGGCAGCTGGAACAGTACCGCGGCGTGCTCAGGCCTGGTGAACTATGGCATGGTGCGCAATTACGCAAGCACGGCCGCGCAGGAAAGCAGTTACCTGGGCGGCGTGGTCGGGGCCCTGGGCTCCAGAATCACCGTGTCCGGCTGCCACAACCACGGCCCGGTGTCCACCACCAATCCCGGCGTCTGCGCAGTCGGCGGCGTGGTCGGATACGACGGCAACGGATCCACCATCAAGAGCTGCACCAACGACGCCCAGGTCTCGCACGATGCCTCCGCGGCCCTTTCGGCAGAGTCTGCCGCAGCAGGCATAATCGCCTATGCCAAAGGCGCTTCCGGGAAGGTCGGAAGCGTCAGCGGCTGCACCAATGAAGGCCGCGTCACGGCTTCCTGCGGCGGCAAGAACTTCCGCCTCGCCGGCGTGAGCGGCTACACCCAGTACTGCAACGTGTCCAATTGCACCAACAAGGCCGAAGTGAGCTTCTCCGGCACCACCACCTCCGGCGGCTTCCTGGCGATCGGCGGCGTCGTGGCCCACACCTACAACGCCTGCGTTGTGAGCGGCTGCCGCAACGAAGGCGCGGTGCAGTCCAACCGCCGGCAGGTCAACCGTATAGGCGGCATCATAGGGAACATCAACGCCGGAATCGTCCGGGACTGCACCAACGCCGGGCCGGTGACGCTTGACATCTCATCCGCGGAGCTCGGCAACTGGGAAGGAGCCGGCGGCATTGCCGGCTTCTCCGAAGGCACGTCGTCGGCTGTGGAACTGTCGGGCTGCGTCAACGAGAAGAGCGGCTCCGTGACGGCCCTTGTCTGCACCAACGGCCGCAGCGACTATATGCGCTGCTGCGCCGGCGGCATCCTCGGCATGCCCTACACCACGATGTCGCTTGCCGACAACGTGAACAGGGCGCCGGTGACGATGCGCAACACCCATTCGTCCGCTCCCTACGCTTACGTGGGCGGCATTGTCGGCCAGGACACTGGGGCGGCTTCCGCCAGCACGGTAACCGGCAACATCAACTACGGCTCCGTCAGCAGCATGTCCGGGAAGTCCGGTTTTTCCGGCGCGGGCGGCATTTTCGGAAGCGTGACCATGGCTTCGTCCGTCATAGGCAACCGCAACTACGGCCCGGTGTCGGGAGCGGTGGCCGGCGCCGTGGCGGGAATTAATTCCCTTTCGTTCGGCGCCGTGGTGTGCGATGCCGTCACGGTGAACGGGAAGACGTATGGAAATGCCTCCGACAAGGCGGCGTGGGCCTGCCCTTCATCCACCGGGACGATAAGCCTGACCGTCACTCCCCACTCCGATCCGGAGCAGGATCCGTCCGCCCCGTCCGGCCCTGCGCCGCTGGATCCAGGCAACAAGGTCATAGCCCACAGGGGCGGCGCTACCGAATGCGGCTACCCCGACAACTCCAGGGCGGCCTTGCGTTATGCCATGGATCTTGGCTGCTACGGCAGCGAGTGCGACATCTACTGGACCAAGGACAACAAGGTGATCGTGGCCCATGCCGACAGCAATGACAATGTGAACGGGATGCACCCCTGGGAGAACACCGCAGCCGACATAATCGCGGCCAAGCGCCTGTCCAACTATGAGCGTATCCCCACCCTGGAGGAGTACATCGACATCGTGATGGAAGAGGGCAGCAAGACCAAGCTTATTCTGGATATCAAGATGATAGACACTCCGTCACTGGACTATGAACACCCTGCCAAGGCGGCCCTTAGGGCCATAGAAATCGTGCAGGAGAAGAATGCGCAGAACTTCGTGGAGTTCATCTGCACAAGCTACGAGCAGGTCATGTCGCAGATAGCGGCCCCGATGAAGGCGGCCGGCCTGCAGTGCGGCTGGATGAACGGCGGGTTGAACGCCGCCAATTTCAAGAAGAAGGGCTACACCGACTGGGCCAACCTCAACACCCGCGACCACTTCAAGCTCGGGAGCGGGGAAGACAAGGGCACCGGCTACCGCACCATCACCGAATACAAGAATGCGGGCCTGCAGCTGAGCGTGTTCCACATCGACAAAAGGTCCGGCAACAGCAGCGCCGTCTACACGGACGACACGGTGAATGAATACCTCAGCGAGTACGCGTATCTGCGCTGCATAACCACCAACTATCCCGCCTGGCTGCTCCAAAAGACCAAAGATTTGTAAATTTTTGCTATATTTGGCAAATTTACAGATCTATTATGGGAGCTTTTCACGCATATGATATCCGCGGAATCTACAATGTGGATTTCGACAAGGAGACAGCCTACAAGGTGGGTTATTTCCTTCCTGAACTTCTCAAGGCCGACAAGGTGCTGGTGGGCCGCGACTGCCGCCTCTCCGGACAGGAGATCCACGACTATCTGATCAAGGGCATCACCGATGCCGGCGCAGATGTGGACGACATCGGCTACAGCAGCACTCCGCTGGTGTATTTCGGAACAGCAAACTATGGCTACAAGGCCTCCGTGCAGATCACGGCCAGCCACAATCCCCGCGAGTACAACGGCATGAAGGTCAGCCGCGAGAATGCCCTTCCCGTGGGCTTCGATACGGGCCTCGGCCAGATCAAGCAGTGGATAGACGAGGGCAAGCCGACCCCCGTGGCCGCAAAGCGCGGGACGGTCAAGGAAATAGACATCAAGCCCGACTACCTGGAGTTCCTCCGCAAATACAAGGGCGACTATTCCAATCTCAAAATTGCGTTCGACCTCTCCAACGGCATGAGCACCCTCTTCGCGAAGGAAATCTACAAGGGCGAGGACGCCAGCTTCCTTTTCGACGAAATGGACGGCAGTTTCCCCAACCATGAGCCCAACCCGCTCATTCCCAAGAATGTGGAGCCTCTCAAGCAGCTGGTCGCAAAGACCGGCGCCGACATCGGCGTCATCTACGACGGCGATGCCGACCGAGTGATGTTCGTCGACGACAAGGCCCGTTTCGTGGCCCCCGACCTCATCATAGCCCTGATGGCATACTACTTCTGCGACGAGAGGGGAGAGAAGAATCCAAGGGTGCTTCAAGAAATCCGCAGTTCAAAAGCCGTGGGAGAATTCCTCGCCGGCTATGGCGCAGAGATGCACACATGGAGGGTGGGACGCGCATTCGCCGCTCCCAAGCTCCGCGAAATCGACGGCCTCTGGGGCGGAGAGCTTGCAGGCCACTACTATTTCAAGGATTTCTTCTATTCCGACAGCGGCATGCTTGCCTCCATCATAGTGCTCCGCATCGTGTCCGCCCTCAAGAAGAAGGGCCTCACGCTGAGCGGCGAGATCGACAAGCTCACCCGCTACCGCAACTCCGGCGAAATCAACTTCAGGGTTGAGGACAAGAAGGGCGCAATGGACGCCGTCCGCGACCATTTCTTCGCCCAGGCAAAGCCTGACGCGTTCATGGACTTCGACGGCTACCGCGCCGAGTATCCCGACTGGTGGTTCAATATCCGCCCGTCCAACACCGAGCCTTACCTGCGTTTCATCTGCGAAGCGACCACCGACGAGGTGCTGAACCGGAAGATTGCGGAAGTGCAGGAAATCATAGAGACGCGTTTCGGAGGGACGAGGGCCTGATGGGACGAAGCGTTGTACTGATAATCTTAAGCCTTTTCCTCTGCCTGGGCGCCCGTGCCCAGCAGGACACCATTGCCGTGCAGGTGGACACACTTGACAGGCCTGCAGACATAGGCTCCGGCCTGCCCTTCTTCGCCAAGGGCCACGGCGCTCCGGTGGACACGCTGGACGTAGGCGATGGCCGCATCCAGATTGTCCTGAAAGACGACAATACCTGGTATTTCATAAAGAACGTCTCCGCCCTTGCGGAGAGCGACCTCTTCACCGAATGCTGGCGCGAGCACATCGTGAACCCCTATGTGAACACGCCGCTCGACAGCATCCCCTACAGGGTGACCGTGTGCCTCGTGGATTCGGTGAGCCGTTTCGTCTGCCCGCATAAGGGAAAGGTCTTTTCGAAGTTCGGCCTCAGGCGCGGACGCAGGCACACCGGATGCGATGTGCCGTATCCCACCGGCACCCCGGTCTATTGCGCATTCGACGGCAGGGTGCGCCTTGCCGAGCGCCACAAGGGCTACGGCAACCTCGTGATCGTGCGCCACGAAAACGGCCTTGAGACCTTCTACGGGCATCTTTCCCGTATCGACGTGGCCGTGGGCCAGTGGGTCCACGCCGGCGACCTTCTGGGCCTTGGCGGCTCCACCGGGCGCTCCAGCGGTCCGCACCTGCATTTCGAGACCCGCCTGCAGGGCCATGCCTTCGATCCTGAATGGATAGTGGATTTCGAGAACGGCACCCTGCGCAAGAACGTTTTCGTGCTCAAGCGCAGCTACCTGTCGCCATACAGCAAGTACGTGCCCGACTCCATAGACGAGGAGGAGGAAATCTACATGACTGACGAGCAGATACGTGCCGAGGAAGAGCGCATCGCCAAGGAGCGTGCGGCAATGAAATACCACACCATCCGTTCCGGTGACACCCTGTCCGGAATCGCAGTCAGGTATGGCACCACCGTGTCGAAGATATGCAGCCTCAACAGCGGGCTCAAACCCACGACGATCCTCAGCATAGGACGGAAAATACGGGTGAAATAGAAATGAAGAAACTCTACATCGAGACCTACGGCTGCCAGATGAACGTGGCGGACACCGAGGTCATTTTCTCCCTGCTGGGGAAGCACGGCTACGAGCGCACCGAGGATATGGCGCAGGCGGACGTGATTATGGCGAACACCTGCTCGGTGCGGGACAACGCCGAGCAGCGCATCCTGGGCCGCATCGAAGTGTTCAACGTGCAGAAGCGCAGCCGTCCGGATGTGCTCGTAGGCATACTTGGCTGCATGGCCGAGCGCCTGAAGGAGGATCTTCTGAAGACCGGGAAGGTGGATATAGTGGCAGGCCCCGACGCCTACCGATCCCTTCCCGTGCTGCTGCAGAATGCCGCTCCCGGCAGCCCGCAGATCAATGTGCAGCTGTCCAGGGAGGAGACTTATGCCGACATCGATCCGGTGCGTATCGACCGCAACGGCGTGTCGGCGTTCATTTCCATAATGCGCGGCTGCAACAATGTATGTTCCTACTGCGTGGTGCCCTACACCCGCGGGGCCGAGAGGAGCAGGGATTTCCATTCCATAGTCCGCGAGGCCTGCCTCTGCCTGGAAAAGGGCTACAAGGAAGTCACGCTGCTGGGCCAGAATGTGGATTCTTACAGCTATGAGGGCTGCAATTTCGCCGGCCTTCTGAAGATGGTGGCCGAAAGCTGCCCCGGCCTTCGCCTTCGCTTCTCCACGTCCAACCCCCAGGACATTTCCGACGAGGTGCTGGAGGTCATGGCCTCCCACGACAATATCTGCCACCACATCCATCTTCCAGTGCAGTCCGGCTCGGACCGCATGCTGGAGAAGATGCGCCGGCGCTACACCCGCGCCTGGTATCTGGACAGGGTGGCCGCAATCCGCCGCTACATGCCGGACTGCGCCATTTCCACAGACGTGATTGCCGGTTTCTGCTCGGAGACCGAGGAAGACCATCGCGACACCCTTTCGCTTTTCAGGGAAGTGGGCTTCGACGCGGCTTTCATGTTCTACTATTCCGAGCGTCCAGGCACCCTTGCCGCCAGGAAGTATCCCGACGACGTGCCCCAGGAGGTGAAGAACCGCCGCCTGGAAGAAATCATAGCCCTGCAGAACACCCTTTCGCTCGAGAGCAACAGGCGCGATGTGGGGAAGACCTTCAGGGTGCTCGTGGAGGGGCCTTCGAAGCGCAATCCTGCCGAACTGTGCGGCCGGGCCGGCAACAACAAGATGTGCATATGGCCCGATACAGAGCATCGGGCCGGGGATTTCGTGGATGTGGAGGTGCTGGACTGCACCCAGGCGACGCTCTTCTGCCGCCTGGTCCCTACCGGGCGTTAGGCCTGGAGTTTCCGCGCTGCTTTTTCATTGCCGGCGGTATGTCCTGGCCGCTGCGGCCGCTGCCGGGAGTGCCCTTGTAGCTGTCCGGTCTGCCGCCGCGGTCATAGCCGTTGCCGTGGTTGTGCGGCCCGCGGTGGGACTGGAGTGATTCTCCCGCCGCCTTGAGTGAAGACAGGGTGCCGGGAAGCCTCTTGACGCCTGGAATCGTCATCTGGCGGAAAGGCCGCTCTTCCTTCAGACCCCTGAAATCATCGGCATCCCAGCGGCGTCTGGAGCGCTTTTCGTTGTTGTATTTGTCGGGAGTGCGTGCAAGCAGGGCGATTCCGAGCGACTCGAACACATAGATGCCGTCGGCTGCGAAATCCAGCGCCGGGGCTACTCCGAGCGTGCGCAGGAAGCGGCCGTCTTCTTCATACAGGTTGAGGACGATCACGAAGTAGGAGTCCGTGTTGTAGAGGTCGTCCAGGGTGCACTTGGGGTCCCTGCGCACGGATTCGAGGCTCAGCCACACCGTGCGGGCGTTATTGGGCCCCCAGTAGATTTCCTCCAGGCCTTTGATTTCGTAGCTTGGTTCGTCGAACTTGTCTATTACGGGGCAGACCAGACGGTCGGAAAGCTCGATGTTGAGCCCTGCGTCGGAAGAGATGGTCTTGCAGTTGACCACCTGGCCGATTCCGAAGGGCTGGCGGAAAAGCGGAAGGCGCATCGCATCGTCCAGCACGCGCATGGAGCGCAGGTCCGGAGCCGGGCGCTCCTGCCTGCCGGTGATGCCGAGGTTCTCGCCCTCTATGATCTCGATGTAGCGGTCTGCCGCATTCAGGGGATTGTACATCCTGTCAAGTTCATAGGAACGCAGGCCGAGGCCGGTCAGCACGTCGTCGTGGTTGATTATGCGGTAGTCGTTGAGTTCCAGGGAGAAGGTGGGAATGGCGGGGCAGTTGAGCTCGCGCATGGCCATCCAGAGGCCGTTTCCTTCTGCGTTGTAGACCACGCCTTCGGCGCATTCCGCTTCGAACCAGCCCCATCTGGACACGTCGCCTACAGGGGTGCCGTCGCTCTCGCAAAGCACCGCCTTGACGGTGTAGTACTGCCCGGAGTTGGGCTCGAGCATGGAGCCGGGGTGCTGTCCGTCATCGACCACGGGCTCGAATCGCACGAAGCGGTCGTAGCCCCAGTCGATGCGCAAGTCGCTGCAACTTGCGCCTTTGCTTCGCCAGTCGCTGCTTATCCTGGCCTCTTTCAGGTTGTTGCGGTGGAACCTGTGGCCCACGGGCCCGACGTGCCATGCGGCTGCGCGCACCGGGTCGCCGGCGGGGTCATAGGGGAAGACATAGCCCTGGAGGGGGAATTCTTCGGTTTTCTGCATCCGGGAGTCCCAGACTTCGCGCACGAAGTCGGAGGTCAGCACTTCATAGCCCCCGTAGCGGCTGGAGATGGCGAGGTTGTTGAACGGAAGTAGGGTCTCCCCGTCGCTGCTGATGATGCCTTTGAGTCCGTTCCAGGCCGAACGTGCGGTGCCCCGTCCGTTGTAGAACGAGGGCGATGAAGTGAACTGAGGCTCGAAGATTTCGTTGCCCTGCATGTCGTACAGGCCCCACATCGGCTTCATGCCCACGCGTGGGATTTCCACATCGCGCTCAGCCGCAATCAGGGATTCGCTGCGGAGCACGCTGACTGCGACGCACTCGGGAGGCATGACCAGACGGCCTGCCTGGTCGGCGAGGCCGTGGCGGCGCACCTTACCGTTCTTCACCGTGACTTCGCAGAGCCCGGATTTGTCATACTTGCCTATGTTGTCGTACTGGGGCTGGAGCACCCAGTTGCCGGCCGGGTCGATGAGACCTTTGAGCCCGCCTTTTTCGACTACTGCGTAGCCGTTGTTGAAACGCTTGGCGGACTCGAAGCTGGGAGGGATGACCCAGTTCTTGCTTTTGTCCTGGTAGCCGAAGAGTTTGCTTTCCTTGTCCTTGACTGGTTTGAGGTCCTGTGCGCCTGCTGCCGTGGCAAGGCAGAGGAGTGCGGCGATGATTGAGAGTCTGCGAAGTTTCATATTGCTGGATTATTCTTGATTGTCGGGTAGTATTATGACGGGGGTGCCGACTCCGACATGCCCCTTGAGGTCTTTGATGTCTTCGTTCCTGAGGCGTATGCAGCCTTCGGTGGCCCGGGAGCCTATGGATTCGGGGAGATGGGTGCCGTGGATGCCGATGTCGCGGTAGCCGGGCACGTCAAGCCGCAGGAACCAGGGGCCGTAGGCATCGCGCACGGGGCCTTTGCCGTCGCCGAAGTCGTGGCTCAGGCCGCGGGCGTTGAGCACCTGGTTGATGCGGAAGCAACCCTCCGGGGTCTTCCGGTCGCCCTTGCGGGTCTTGGTGCCGTAGTTGGTCCCGCAGGCAATTGGGTAGCACTTAATCAGCGTGCTGTCCGCCGCCATAAGGCTGAGGGTCAGGGCCTGCTTGTCCACCACGACAAACGGCCTTCTCTCATGAATTCCCGGCTGCAAGCCAAGCAGGCACGAGAGTAGGATTATCAGTAACTTCATACCTGCAAATATACACTTTTTCATCATATATATGCATTTCGGAGGTACATCTTGTATTAAAGGCGGAAACAAAGATTAAAAAAATGTTTGGCGGTATCGAATTAATTTTATACCTTTGCAGTCCCTATTACGCATAGTCGTGTAGGAATTGAGTTTGGTGGGTTCGTATAACGGCTAGTACTCAGGATTTTCATTCCTGCAATAGGAGTTCGATTCTCCTACCCACT
>JAEEGH010005452.1_pt1 | contig 31917 bp, 13 predicted proteins | sample 9134181 | NCBI WGS metagenome assembly JAEEGH01 (sample SAMN16246544, study PRJNA631951) | gut metagenome | biome: gut microbiome; feature: rumen; material: DP-attached | host: Bos | place: Iran: Karaj | collected 2018-10
CGTGGGCCGTGCTGCCGAGAAGATGGTGCAGGAGGTGCGCCGTCAGTTCCGCGAGATTGCCGGTATTCTTGAGGGCACTGGCACGCCCGACTATGGCCGTTGCGTGGAAATCTCCACCCGTGCTGCCCAGCACGAGATGATCATTCCCTCGGTGCTCGCCATCATCATCCCCATCATCGTGGGTATCGTCCTCGGTGTGGCCGGTGTGCTTGGCCTGCTTGTCGGCGGCTTGGCAGGCGGCTTCACGCTGGCAGTCTTCATGGCCAATGCCGGCGGTGCCTGGGACAACGCCAAGAAGAACATTGAGGAAGGCAAGTTCGGCGGCAAGGGTTCTTTTGCCCACAAGGCTTGTATCGTCGGCGATACCGTCGGCGACCCGTTCAAGGACACCAGCGGTCCGTCGCTGAACATCCTCATCAAGCTGATGTCGATGGTGAGCATCGTCATGGCCGGTCTGACCGTTGCCTTCTCGTGATAACGTATAAACGAAATAACGCAAAGATAAATGCCAATAAAGATTCTGAGTGTCGACGATGAGCTCGATCTCGAGCTTCTTCTGACACAGTATTTCAGGCGCAAGATCCGTAAGGGCGAATACGAATTTGTATTCGCCCACAACGGTCTTGAGGCGCTGACGATGATGGTGAAGCATCCCGACATAGAGATTATCCTGTCGGACATCAACATGCCCGAGATGGACGGTCTGACGCTGCTGGCCAAGATCAACGAGATGCGCAATCCCGCGCTGAAGGTCATCATGGTCTCAGCCTACGGCGACATGGGCAATATCCGGCAGGCCATGAACAACGGTGCTTTCGACTTTGCCACAAAGCCCATCGACCTCGACGACCTGAGTGTGACCATCGAGAAGGCCATCGAGCAAATCAACTACGTCCACCAGTCGCAGCAGGAGCACACGCAGCTGGAGTCGCTGAAGAGCGACCTGGCCATAGCCAGCGAGATTCAGCAGGCCATACTGCCGCGCGTGTTTCCGCCCTTCCCCGACATTGCCGACAAGCTCGACATAGCTGCCCTGATGACACCAGCCAAGGACGTGGGCGGCGACTTCTACGACTTCTTCCATATCGACGAGAACCGTATTGGTTTCGTCATAGCCGATGTCAGTGGAAAGGGCATACCGGCAGCCATCTTCATGGCTGTCAGCCGCACGCTGATCCGTGCCACGGGCCTTCGTGGAGGCAGTCCGGCAGAGTGTCTGACATATTCTAACAAGTTACTGGCGGCCGAGTCGGTAGACTGCATGTTCGTGACGGTGTTCTATGGCATTATTGATATTACGACAGGCGAAACCGTCTACTGCAATGCCGGGCATAATCCGCCCTACGTGGTGAAACCAAATGGCGGTGTAGAGGCTTTGCCTATGTCGCAAGACCCAATGGTCGGTGCCATTGATGGCCTGGACTATCATCTTGCCAAGTTGCAGCTGAACCGTGGCGAGATGCTGGTGCTGTTCACCGACGGTGTGACCGAGGCCATGAACACACAGTATGAGGCTTTTGATGAGCGCAGGCTGGAAAGCACGCTCAGGGGATTGAAGCAGGGCGGATGTCAGCAGGCCATCGAGGCCATTGTGGCCGATGTGGCCGCGTTTACCGAAGGTGCTGAACAAAGTGACGACATTACCATTCTGGCTCTGAAGAGACTGTGAAGAAGAAGGACATAGCGACAGGAGCAGTTGGTCTCGCCTTGTTGGGAACGACGGCGGCAGGCCTGGCGGGCTGGTACACTGAGCACCGGCGCGTCGCCGACTTGGAATCTCAGGTTGCCGAATTGAGGCTACAGGAGAAACGGTCGTCCGTCGTCCGCAGCGTCAGCAAGCAGATGGAGGAGATTGCCTACCAGCAGAAGGAAATTTCCGACGAGCAGCGCGAGGAAGCCATCCAGCAGAAACGTACCGCTGAAGAGATGCGCCACCGCTCGGAGGTAGAGCGCCAGAACGCGCTGATAGCGCAGGAGAAGGCCGTCGTCTCCGAGCAGCAGGCTCAGGAAGCACGCCTCGTGGCTGAGTCGGAGCGCCAGATGGCCGACCATCAGCGTGTGCAGGCGGAGTTCTCGAAGCGTGTGGCCGATACGCTGAGCTATGTCACTCTCGGCCGTTCACTGGGTTCGCTGTCGCTGGTGCAGTCGCGTCTGGGGAATACTGAACTGGCCGCCCTTCTGGCCTACGCCTCCTATCTTTATGTCGACCGCTACAAGGCCGACGTCTACTATCCCGCCGTCTTCCAGTCGCTGATGACGGCCAGCCAGAGCAAACGGACGTGGTTCACGCACCGGGGCTCGCTGATGGGTGTTGCCTACGCCTCTGACAACAATAATTCGCTGGTGACGGTCAGTTCCTACGGCGAAATCGTGAAACATTTAAAGCAAGGCGACCACCTTCGGAGCGATATACTGCTCAGCAACAAGGACTACGACTTTCGCGACGTCTATATTGATGAGGATTCAACCATCTATGCCGTCAGCCGCAGCGGTCATCTGGCAATTATCAGGAGCAATGCAGCACAGGTCATTCCCGTTGAAGCCCTTGAGCATCCAATGTGGGTTACGAAACTCGATGACAGCAGCGTGCTGCTGACAGGCGACCGCGGGCTGGCTGTCTACGACAAGCAGCGCAGAATGATTGTGGCAATACGCGAGCTCGACTTCCACCTGACAGCCGCGAGCCGCTATAACAACATGCCCATACTCTTTGACGACAAGGGGCGGCAGCATATCGTGAAGGACATCAATGAACTACAGACTTCAGCTGCGCCCGTCAGCGGGCGCGTGACGGCCTTCGCCAGTTCAAAGACCTCAAAGAGGCAGGTCTTCGGCATGAGCGACGGCACCATTTACCTCTACGACGAGAAGGACCAGAAACTGACAAAGCTTGAAGGTCACCTTTCGCGCATCTCAAAGCTGAAACTCAACAACCTGCGTCTTGTGTCGTCGAGTTACGACGGCACAGTGAAGTTTTGGAACACGGCAAGTGCCAAGGTTGAGCCGATGACGATGCTCACGGCAGACTCCTGGATTATGAACTTCGACTTCGACAACTCCAAGAACTACGCTTGGATTGGCGACCGGAACGGCAACTTGATGGAAGCTCTCCTCTCGGTGCCCATGCTGGTTGATCTGGTGAGGAAGAATCTGAAGCGCAACTTCACACAGGACGAATGGGACTACTACATCGGCAAAAACGTGCCTTACGAGAAGTTCGTCACAGACAGCAGAAAGGAGGTGAGACCATGAAGCGCCTGCTTTTATTGTTACTGCTCCATCTCTCATTAATGGCATGTCTTGCTCAAGGCATTCCTTTTATCAAAAACTTCACGACCGACGACTACCACGCCCACAACCGTAACTTCGACGTCGAGATTGGCAACGACGGTACGGTATTCATAGCCAACTTCGAGGGTCTGATGTACTACGACAATGCCGAGTGGCGAATTCTCCACACTCCTGGCATCACCCGCGTTACCGTTGTTGCCCGCGACCATTTCGGCACCATTTGGGTGGGCGGTTATAACTACTTCGGCCGAATCAGACGGAAGTCAAACGGTGAACTGACATTGCAACAGTATGGCTCCAGCAACCTGTTTCGTGGTGAGGTGCTCGAAATATGGGAAAAGAACAACGAGTTAAACTTCTTGGTGAACGACGGCAGCCTGTTCAAAGTCGACCACGACAAAGTGAAGCGGGTGAAATCCATCAGCTCATCGCCGTTGCGGGCAGGACTCTCGGACATTATCAAGACAGAAGCCGTCGACAAGAATCATCAGGTGGTGGTGCTGTCGGATGTGACACAGGTAGAAGAGCTGGACGACGGACTGAAGGTCATCGTCAAGAAGGACAGAGGAATTGCCATTGCCGACTCTTCAGACCGCGAACTCTATGCCCTGACCGAAGACAACGGACTCTGCTCAGACCATGTCGTCTATGTCGCCTACAATGGGCACGGCATACTCTGGGGAGTCACCGACGCAGGCGTGTTTGCCGTAGCTATTCCATCAGCCTTCTCACATTTTACCTCACATGAGGGGCTGACAGGCGAAATACTGTCAATGGAGGAGTATCAGGGCGTGATGTATGTTGGTACGAACGATGGCCTCTACCGTCAGGCCGGTCGTCGTCTGCAGGCTGTGTCGGGCATTAATCATGCCTGCTGGAAACTGGCCAGCACACCTGGCGGTTTGCTGGCAGCCACCGCCAACGGCATATTCCGCCTGAGGGGTGACGGTAGTCTGACGCAACTGACGAACACAAACACGACGGCCCTGTTGGCTGACGGCGGCCAGATATACAGTGGCGAGATGAACGGTCTCTATGTCATGAACGCTGACGGCAGCAACAGAAAGCTGCTGTGCAAGCTTGAGAAGGTGACCAAGATTCTCAAGGACGACGAGGGAACCATCTGGCTGCAGAACCTGTATGGCGACGTGTGGAGCCAAAGGGCAAACGGCAAGGAATTCAAACCCCAAAGCATCGGTGTGTTCAACGAGAATGCTGCCACCATCGTCCCCCTTGGCGGCAAGGTGAGCGTGCTGAACGCCTTGGCTACGAAGCCATTCCCCTATCCAGAGTTCTCGTATGCTGACAACAGCGGCGTTACCTGGCTGACTGACGTGGAGGGTAAGGGGCTGTACCGATGGAAGGACAATCGACGGCTGACCGACCTTGATGCCATGCTTTTTCCGTTCAGTGAGTTTTCGGTGCGTGCCATGTACTGCCGTCAGCAGCAGGTGTGGCTCGGCATAGACAGAGGTATTGCGGTGATTGATACTGGGAAGACAGACCCGTCGCTGACAACCAAAGCGCAGCTGCTCTTCCGCTCGGTGATACTTGGTGGCGACAGCATTCTTTGGGGCGGTTATGGCGATATGCCGGAAAAACTGCCTGAGCTGGCTACCAGACAGAACGACCTGCGTTTCACCTTTGCCGTCGACTATGAGCCGCTGGTGGGGAATACACTGTACAGATATCGTCTGAACGATGGCAACTGGAGTGCATGGGCTGACGACCATGATGCAGAATTCTTGAACCTCTCGCCCGGTTCGTACACAATAGCCGTGCAGGCCATGCTGGCCAATGGCGAACTGTCAGAGGTGGCCACGATGGACTTTCATATTGCCTTGCCGTTTTACGTGAGGTGGTATATGAATATCCTTTATATTGTGCTGGCGGGCTTGCTCGTTTACGGTCTGTTCCGCTACCGTCTGCACCGCCTGAGTCAGGAGAAACAGAAACTGGAGCGTATCGTCGAGGAGCGCACCGCCGACCTTCGCAATGCTCAGCACGAACTGATACGTCAGGAGAAGATGGCCACTGTAGGTAAGCTGACACAGGGACTGATCGACCGTATTCTGAACCCCCTGAACTATATCAACAACTTCTCGAAACTGTCGGAGGGACTCGTAAAGGATGTCGAGGCCAATATTGAGGACGAAAAGGACAAGATGGATGAGGAGAATTATGAGGACACGATAGATGTGCTCAACATGCTGCGTGGGAACCTGCAGAAGGTGAGTGAGCATGGACAGAACACCACCCGCACGCTGAAGGCCATGGAGGAGATGCTCAAAGACCGCAGCGGAGGCATCGTCCCCATTGACCTTACCACCGTCCTGCGTCAGGATGAGGAGATGCTGCGTACTTATTATGCGGAAGACATTGCCAAGTACGGTATCAAGACTACATTCGATATTCCTCAGGGTGCCATCAGCATCAACGGCAATGCCGACCAGCTGAGCAAGACCTTTATGAGCCTGCTTGGAAATGCCGTCTATGCCGTTGTCAAGAAAGCCCAGAAGACCAGTTATCAGCCCGAGGTGACATTAAGCGCGCATACTGGTGGCGGCAAGGTATCGCTCGTCATCCGTGACAATGGCATTGGAATAGAATCAACAATCATCGGCAAGATATTCGACCCCTTCTTCACGACGAAAACCACAGCCGAGGCCGCTGGCGTCGGACTGTACCTGAGCCGTGAGATCGTGCAGAATCATGACGGCGACATCAGTGTGCAGTCAGAGAAGAATGTCTTCACAGAATTTACGATAACATTACCAACCCTTGATTAAGAAGGACATGCCTATGGAAAAACAAGTTGAAACCCTACAGCAGCAATTGAAACAGCAGGAGAAGCTGGCCTCGTTAGGCATGTTGAGTGCCGGTATTGCGCATGAAATTCAGAACCCCCTGAACTTTGTCATCAACTTCAGTAAGATGTCCGACAAACTGCTGAAGGACCTGACTGAGATTGTAGAAGACAATGAGGACAAACTGTCAGCCGACGACCGCGAGGAGGTAGAGGATATCGTGGCCGACCTGAAGGAGAATATGGCCAAGATTGTGGAGCACGGTGAGCGGGCCATCAGTATCATTCAGGGCATCCTGCTGGTGTCGAGGGGGAAAGAGAATGAGTTCCTGCCTACCGATGTTTGCAAACTGGTGAAGGAGTATGTCTGGCTGTCGTACCACGCCATGCGTGCCAATTGCAAGAACTTCAACATCAGTATCCACGAAGACTACGCTGAGGGACTGCCGCTGATGATGGTCATACCCCAGGACCTGAGCCGTGCAATCCTTAATGTGACGAATAATGCCTGCTATGCCGTGTGGAAGAAGGCCCAGTCGGCCGATGCGGACTATACACCCGAGCTTACTGTCTGCGTGAAGACGGCAGACGGCAACGTCGTCATCAGTATCGCTGACAATGGCGAAGGCATGACGGAGGAAGTCAAAGAGCGCCTATTCGATAATTTCTTCACGACCAAACCCATCGGCCAGGGTACAGGTCTTGGTATGGCCATCACCCGTGACATCATTGAGAATAAGCATCAAGGCCGCCTCTCTTTTGAATCAGAAGAAGGCAAAGGAACAACGTTCACGTTCACCATACCCGTCAAATGAAAAGAAGTATATACCTTATTATATATTTAATAACCGTTATACTGGTACCGGCAAGTGTCCAGGCCCAGGAAAACAGTTCTCTCCGGCAGGTTTTTACGCAGGCCGAGAGTGACTACAGGATAGGCAGGCTGGACCAGGCGATAGAGCAACTGCAGGCCCATTTCGAAGACTTTCAGGGAAACCTGAAGCAGAATGCCTGCCGCCTGATGGCTATCTGCTATCTGGCTCAGGACAGCATTGAGCTGTCAGAGAACTATGCCTCGCTCCTTCTCAAGGAGAATCCCTACTACACCTCCGTGCAGGACCCGGTACGCTTTGAGGAAATGATCAACCGGCTGAAGACTGGCAGCATAATCACGCTGACCACTGCGTCGAGTCATGAGGAGAGCATCAAGGAAGCTCCCGTACCCGTGACGATCATTACCCGTCAGATGATTGACAATGTGGGCAGTGGCAAGAGCCTGGCCCAGATTCTTTCAATCTTCGTTCCCGGCATGAGCGAAGTGAGTTCATACGCCATGGACAATGTCTCGATGCACGGTGTCTACACCTCTGGCCAGGAAAAGATACTGGTCATGGAAAACGGTCATCGGCTCAACACGCGCTCTACGAACAATGGTCGGATGGACTATGCCATCAGTACAGAGAAGATTGACCATATAGAGGTGCTCCGGGGTCCGGCGTCTTCACTCTATGGTAATGTTGCCTTGACGGCAGTGGTCAATATCATCACCCGCACCGGATTGGAGGTCAATGGCGTCGTGGGGAAATACGGCTATGGCAGCTATGGTACACACAAGGCAGACCTGCTGGCGGGTACGAGTTTCATGGGAGCTGACGTGCTGGCCTGGATGTCAGTCTACGGATCTGAAGGCAAGGAGATCTTCATACCCGAAGGTACGTCCTATACCAACACGTCCCACGACGGCTATGCCTATATTGGCCGCTATCAGGACAAGCCATCCTACGACTGGGGCGCCACTCTCAGTCTGAAGGATTTCCGGCTGATGTTCAATCGCAAGCACAGCAAGCAGGTGCCGCCCTACTCGTGGTACGGACAGGTCTATGACTACAACCAATACTGCCAGCAGGAAGGGGGCAAGCCCGGTTATTCCATTGATGAAACCCATCTGGATCTGAGCTTTGCGAAGAAGCTTGGAGAGTTTAACATCAACCTGTCTGCCTACGGCGACTGGTATTCGCTGACCGACTATGCCGTAGTAACCGACAAGCGAGTTACCTATGTGATCGGTGAAGACGGCAAGCCACTCATCGATGACGATGGCAATCAGGTGGAGAAACTGTATTATGGCCTGTCTCAGGTCTCCCACTGGGATGAGAACACATTAGGAGGTATGGCCAAGGCCGACGTAACCTATTCTCTGGCGGGCATGAAGGGAAACCTGCTGGCAGGTGGTCAGTATGAGTTTTTCAAGCTGTCGGACACCTACATGCTGTCAAGCGAGAATTACAAGGATGTGACGCTGATGCTTGCCGACACGAAAAGCCTGATTCAGACAGGCTATGAGCGGAGCGTATCCTTTTTCGCGCAGGACAAGCACTACATCACACCGAAATTGATTCTGAATGCCGGACTGCGCTACGACAACAAGTACCGCAAGAACAAGAAGCACGTCGATGCCTTCTCACCCCGTTTAGCTTTTATCTATATGCCTTGGCAGACGTTCAGTACCAAGTTGTCGTTTTCACGCGCTTTTGTTGACGCGCCCTACTTTTACCGACAGAATACGGCAGCAGCCTACAAGGGCAGTGAAGACCTGATGCCCGAATTTATGAATGCCGTGCAGCTTGACTTCCTCGGTACCATTCCCAAGTACAATCTGGTCTACGACATCAATTTGTATTATAATCTCCTGACCGATATTATTAACAACACGCAGAGTTCCGATGCCTCTTCAGCCAAATACCGCAACTCCGGTAAACTGAAGATGGCTGGCATTGAGGCTGAGCTCAACTACGTCAACGAATCATGGTTGGCCCGGCTCACGAGCTCTTATCAGTATGTGTTGTCGGCAGAAGACTATTACTACTCATACCATTACATCTTTGGTATCCCGAAATTCGCCGTTAATGCCAACGTCGGACATCGGCTCCTTAACTTGCCCGGCCACAGAATCTGGGCTTCCGCTAATATCAAGTATTCGTCGAAGACGCTTAACCGCGCAGCTACGGCCATGCCGCCAAGGAAAAGTGATGACTATTATACGCTCTACCTGGATGCCCTGGCACTCATAGATGCCAAGCTGACCTATAGCTATGGCAACAATATCCAGATGTCGGTCGAGTGTAATAATATTCTGAATACGCACTACAGCTTGGGCGGAACATCCTATTTCCCCTATCAGCGGTTAGGGCGGACAGCAATGGCTACCATTTCATTTAAGTTGTAGAAATGCAATACCATCGTTTGTCAAGTGTAGAAAAAGCGTTTTGGGCTGACGAACTTGTCAGTGGCACACATAACTATTTGTATGTGTCCTTTCTGATAGACGGATGCCATCGCATAGACCTGCTCCAGCAGTCTCTGCGGCTTCTGGTTGACGAGAATCCACAGTATCATTCAAATGTCATACTCAGGGATGGCATCTCCTGCTGGACAACAGAAGAGCTGTCGGACTGCCCCTGGGACGAAGCAGAGTATGATGGCGACGACATCGTGACTCTTGAGCAGGAGTTCTCTTCGCAGGTTTTCGACCTTACCAAGGACTATCCCTGCCGGTTCCGCTTCCTGCACTGGCGGGGAAAGACGCTTTTCATGGCGTTGTTCCATCATATCGTCTCTGAGGTGAAGTCGGTGCAGCTGTTCACCAGTCGGCTGTCTGATATCTATAATGCTCTGCTCTCCGGCCGCCAGCCCGCATCAAAGCCCGGCCGGATATTCGATTTCGCCGACAGCCTGCCACCATCCCGTCCTGAAGACATTGCATACTGGAACGACTATGTGACTCAGCATCGGTATGAGCCGTTGGTGCCCTACTTTCCAGAGTCGCTTTCCGCCGGGTACATCACTCAGCACCGTTTTTCGCTTGGGCCATTACAATATCTTATAGCCGATGCCTGTCAGCGCAGGGCGCTGGGGCGTTTCCGTCTGCTTTCAGCAGCTTGGGCAGTAACCATACATAAGGTCTTTGCCGCTGAACATCTCTGTATGAACTACCCTGTAAGCTGGCGCCCCGAAGAACACCGTGATACCATAGGCGTCTTCGTCGGCAGTCTTCTGCAGTTTGTCGATGTCTCGCCAGAAGCCACTTTCATGGAACTGGTAGAGGATGTCGTCAGGAACCGGCGGTCAGCGCAGCCCCACGAGCAGGTCTCAATCCTTGAGACTGAAATGGCAAAGGTGGTACGCGACAGCCACGCTGCAATCGCTTTCAATTACCCGCTGAACAGGCAGGAACAGCGGCTGGAGCTGTCGGGCGACGTCATTCCGCTCTTTCACGCCTGGCCGACGGCCATGCCTACTTCCCTGCAGATTGATATTGAAGGCAGTCTTACGTCTGGCATCGTCTATTGCGGCAGTGAGTATCCCGTATTCTTTGCAGAGACCCTGGCAGAGTGTTTCCTGAAAGTGCTTGGGCAGGTTATGGATGATATGGAGGTGCGTATCAGAGATATCGTCATTGCTGATCAGACAGATTCCTTCAACCATGAGATTCTGGATGACGGCTCCTGTTCGAGCCCTTTGGCAGAGTCTTTCTCGGCTGTTGCACGCCGCTTCGGCGACCGTCCCGCCGTACTTTTCGGAGACAGCATGCTCACATACGCGCAGCTTGACCGCTATTCTGATGTTGTAGCCTCACTCATCGTCCAGCATGGACAGGGTCTAAGCACGTCTGGTTTTATAGGGGTCTATGCCTCACGCAGTCTCTATACCGTGGCCTTCTTCCTTGGTGTGTGGAAGGCGGGCTATGCCTATGTGCCTGTTGACCCGAAGAATGCTAAAGAACGGCTCAGGCAGATATTTTCTGACTGCTCGCCATCGCTGCTGCTGACCGACCTTGAGTCGGTGCCTGAAGGGTACGACGTTCTGCACATCAGTCCCGATATGTTTGAACAGCCCTGTCCGCCTCTGCCCCTATGCCGTCCCAACAAATATGCCTACATGATTTACACCTCGGGCACGACGGGGCAGCCCAAGGGAACGCCAATTACGCAGTGCGCCCTGCAGAATCTGATTGAAGCCCGGCAGGAGTATCTGCCCGTTTCGGAGAACGCGCTGGAACTGAGTTTCGCCAGCATCTCCTTCGATGCGTCAGTCTGGGATGTGTTTCCGCCGCTGTTCACGGGCACTCCTGTCTACTATGTCTCTGATGATGAGCAGCGCGACCCCCACCTCATCCTCGATGTGCTTGAGCGTCGCCAAGTCACGTGTGCCTGCATTCCCCCCACCATTCTCACTCTCCTTCCATATCGGCAGTTGCCTCGTCTGAAGTTCCTTGTCGTTGCAGGAGAGTCCTGTCCCGTAGAGACCATCCGAAAGTGGCAGGCCACCTGTCAGGTCGTCAATGCCTACGGGCCTACCGAGAATACCGTATGCACCACGATGCATGTACATGGCGACAATCCCATTGCCGCCAACATCGGTCAGCCTCTCCGTAATGTCAGCTGCTATGTTCTCGATGCCGATAGCCGTTTGTTGCCACCGGGCGTGAAGGGCAGACTGTTCATTGGCGGACAGCAGCTTACCGAGGGCTATTACAACCGTCCTGAGCTGAACGGGAAATCATTTATCACGAATCCCTTCGCCACGTCGCGTGAGCGTGTTCTTGGTCTGAACGCTCGGCTCTACGACAGCGGCGATATGGTTTGCAGGCTACCTGACGGCGACCTGCTGTTCTTGGGCCGAAGTGACCAGCAGGTGAAAATCAATGGCCACCGGGTGGAACTGGGCGAGATTCAGAGCCGTATTGAACAGTACCCAGGCGTCAAGGCGGCTGCTGTACAAATTACGAAGCGGCAGGGGCGGAACATGATTGCTGCTTACGTCCAGCCCGCATCGGCAGGGTTTGATATGGCTGCATTCCGGCAAGCCGTCGGCCGGCAGTTGCCTCATTATATGGTGCCGGCAACTTTTACCTTGGTCGAGCAGATGCCACTTACCATCAACCGCAAAATCGACTACAAGGCGCTCGAAAAGCTGCCCGTCTCACTGCCTGACAAGTCGCATTCGCTCCTTCCTGACACACCAATCTATAGCGCTATCCAGCAGGTGTGGCAGCAGGTGCTTAGTACAGACAGCACGTTTTCGCCCGACGATAATTTCCTTGACCTCGGAGGCGATTCCATTGCGCTCATTATGATGGTTCAGGCCGTTGAGGAGCGCCTGGGTGTCAGCATTCCCATGTCGGATGTCTACCAGTCACCTACCATCCGTCATTTGGCCCAACTTGCTGAGCAGTCGTCCAGCCCCCGCATGCCTCACTCAGACCCTCCGTCGTCAGTCTCTGTCATCCCGCCCCATTTGCTGAGTCTGCTTATGCAGTGTATGATTTCCCCCCAGTTATCGCGGGCTTACCATCTGGTGCAACTGATACGAACAGACGGTGACATGTCCCCAGACTTGCTGCTTGATGCTTGGAACAGGATGCGACAGCGGCAGGAAAGCCTGCGGCTCACTTTCACCATTGACCGTGAGGGAAATCCGCAGATGTCAATCCTTCCATACCAGCCAGAGACATCGCTGCTGCAGGTGAACTACCGTGACGAGAATCACCTGAATCAGCTGGTCAGCCAGCGGCTCAGCGATGCCTATGCCTTCGACGGCAGTCCGCTCTGTCATGCCGTGCTCTATGTATCCGGTCGTTTCCCTACAGTCGTGGCCGTCTATATACACCATCTTCTCACCGACGGCTGGTCCATGCGGCTGCTTCAGCAGCAGTTTACTGACATCTGTCGTCAGCTTCAGGGTGGTGGCTCTTCTTGCGAACAGGTCGCTGCCTTGCCTTATAGTTATAGCGATTACATACGTAGCCTGTCGGCAAAAACGGTCTCACAGGCTGACAGCGACTATTGGGAGCACTGCCTTTCCGGCATTGAGGATCTGCATCTGCCTTATAGGTCAGTGCCGAAACCAGACAACTACTCGGCTGAACTGCTCACCGTGGAACTCTCTCAGCAGGCGTCTGATGGTATCGTCAGCTATTGTCGTCAGCACCATGTGACGCCTTTTGCGTTTCTCGTATCAGCATACATGCTTGTGCTTGCCAGATTCTGCCGTCAGGAGGAGTTTGTCGTAGGCTATCCCTCGGCAGGGCGCAGCGACAACCGTTTTTCCCAGGTCATGGGCTATTTCGTTCATCCGCTTCCACTGCGCTTCACAGCCGGCAACTGGGAGCTGTCCTTCGACGAATACTGCCGTCAGACGCTTTGCCATGTCAGGGACTCCGAAGCCCGCCTCATGGCTTTCAGCCAACTGGTCGAGATGGCCAACAGACTCGGCACTACGGAGGCAGTCTCTCCGCTCGTGCAGGCTATGTTCGCGTTTGAAGACTACTCACAGGAGTCCCAGTTCGCCTTGGAGGCCCCGGCTCAGTTCCCGCTGTCGCTGACAGTCAGCAGAAATGCCGGCGCACCATGGACCTGCACATGGAAATATGCTGTATCGCGATTACAGTCCGATGCCGTCCGCCGGCTTTCTAAGTGCTATAGTAATCTCATTGATAATGTCTTGGAAGGTGAGTCCCCGATGGTCTCGGCTTTGTCAATGCTCTCTGCTGCCGGGCGCGAGTCCGTCATCCGTTGCAATACGGTCAGTCCGCTCACTACTCCTGAACAGAACGTCGTGACCATGTTCCGCCGGATGGTGGCCAGGTCGCCTCATTCATGGATGGCAAAAGATCAGTTCGCCACTTGGACATATCAGCAGTTCGACCTTTGTTCTGACAAGCTGGCAGCTGCGTTGTGCCGTCAGGCAGGCAACCGTCCTGTGGGTATGCTGATGGACCGTTCGTGCCGGGCTATAGCCACTATTCTGGGCATCATGAAGTCAGGCCATATTTATGTGCCGCTGTCAGCTTCTTATCCCGTTGAGCGTCTTCGCGCCATCATCAGTGACTGCCAGATGTGCCACCTGGTCTATGACCGCTCGCTGCAGCATTTGGCTGAAAGTCTTGCGCTCCCTGACAGCATACAGCTGACGTGCTTCGACGACTGCCTGTCGGCCCCGGCGTCCGGAGTGCAGTCGCTCCCGGCTGTTTCGGGCAGCGACATCGCCTATATGATTTATACGTCGGGCACCACCGGCCTGCCTAAGGGTGTGGCGGTCACCCATGCTAATCTGGCGGCGCTGGTTTCCGTCGGTTCGCGCAGCCGCTATAACCTCACCGAGGATGACATCGCGCTTCAGTACAATGCCTATGTGTTCGATGCCTCTGTCAACGATCTGTTCCCCGCATTGCTCAGTGGTGCCCGTCTGGTCGTGGCCAGCGATGCCGAGCGCCACGACCCGCAGCTGCTGATGGACTTGATTGAGCGCGAGCACGTCACCTATACCAGCATTCCGCCGGCGTTGTTGCCGCTGTGTCCTGAGCGGCTTCCTGCTTCCCTCCGAACGCTTGTCGTCGGCGGCGAGTCACCCTCACAGGCTGCTGTCAGCCGCTATTGCCGCCAGCTCACGATGCTCAACGAGTATGGGCCGTCCGAGAATACCGTGACGACTACTCTCCATACGTTCGGCGATGGCGGCGTCGCCGATGCCCGCTGCATAGGCCGCCAGCTGCCGGGCGTCAGCTGCTATGTGCTCGACGACCATCTCAACCTGCTGCCCCCCGGCTGTCCAGGTCAGCTGTTTGTCGGCGGCTTGCAACTGTCGGCTGGCTATCATGGCCGGCCACAGCTCAATAAAGAGTGTTTCGTGCCTAATCCTTACGTCAGTGCCGCTGACCGTCAGCTGGGCGTCAACACGCGAATCTACGCCACGGGCGATGTCGTCTGGCAGGATGAGCAGGGCTTCTTTTACTTCTTACAGCGCAAGGATTCCCAGGTGAAGATCCGTGGATTCAGGATTGAACTGCAGGAAATCGAGCAGGCTTTGCTGCGCCATCCGGCGGTCTCACAGTGTGTGGCCTGTCTGCGCTCCATCGACGGCTCGCCCCAGCTGGCCGCCTTCGTGGTCACCTCTCACCCGGTCTTGCAGGGCAGCGAGTTGCGCCGTTTCCTCTCGGCCACGCTGCCGTCGTATATGCTCCCTGCCTATTGGGGATTCGTCCCTTCGCTGCCTCTCACGCCTAATGGGAAAATAGATTACCGCCAGTTACCCGAACCGCAACGCGATACCGCCAATGAGCAAAAACGGCCGCAGCCAGTGAGCGAAACTGAGCGCACGCTTTGCGCCGTCGTCGAAGGTGTACTGAAAGCCGGCCCAGCTACAGTGAGTCCCGATGACGATTTGTTCGACGACCTTGGCATGACCTCTATCCAAGTGCTTCAGGCGGCTCAGGCACTGAAGCGCGAAGGACTGTTGCTCTCGCCTTCCGACATCTTCCTGCATCGCTCAGTCCGTGCGTTGGCTGACCTCGGCCAGTCGCATGAGGCGGGCTGGTTCCAGGGCTACGATGCCGGCAAGCCCGTCGTCGTGGTGGTCTGTGGCTATACGCCTGCCCATCCTTTCTATTCTGATTTTCTCATCTTTCTGCGTCGCCACTTCTCCGTTTGGGTATTCGACTCATTCGCATTCTCTGACGAGAGTCAGCCTTCAGCCATCAGCTATGTTGACCATCTGGTGGCCGAGACTGAACGCGCTGTGAGCGAGGTTCACGCCAAGGTCTATGCAGTCACTGGCCACTCCGTCGGTTCTGCTCTCGGTATGCTGCTGGCCGAACGCCTCCGACAGCGAGGCAATGCCGGCATACGCATGGTGGCGGTCGGCACGTCGCTTTCTTTCAGTCCTGATATGCTGCGCCTTATCTCTCACGACGACAGTCAGCTCAGGCTGATGCTCTCGTCCATGCCGCCGCTCCGCTTCCTTGGCCGCCTCTCTGTTGCCCTCGAACTGAAACCGTCGGCCTCTGTCGTTCTGAATGGTGAGCCAAGTCCCGAGGTTGAGAAACTCTCCCGCATTCATGTCACGCAGAACATTCAGCAGTGGAAGCAAAGCTATCCTTCAGCCAGGTTACTCACGCTCGACGCCTCTCACTTCCAGCTCCTTCAGCCGGCATTCCTTCCCCAGCTGTCAGAACTCTTCCGCCCCGGATGATGATGTCTGCAGCCTCGTCTCTTATTTAGAATCAGCCAAAATAAGCCGTTTTTGCAAGGTTTTGCTATCTCGGCTTTGCAATTTGCGGATTTATTTGTACCTTTGCACACGTTTACACGACAATACTAAGATAAATGGAGGCCTTTTTTCGTACACATCGCTATTTGGTTGAGCATGTCAACGCGCCTGTCCGTCGCACCCTTATGGATGAGATCGACTGGAACGACCGCATGATTGGTATCAAGGGGACACGAGGCGTGGGGAAGACGACATTCCTGCTGCAGTATGCCAAGGAGAAATTTGATGTTGGCGACCGGCAGTGTCTCTACATCAACATGAACAACTTCTACTTCCAGGGGCGTGGAATTGCTGACTTTGCAGGCGACTTCTATCATCGTGGCGGCAGGGTGCTGCTCATCGACCAGGTTTTCAAGCAGAATGACTGGTCGCAGGAGCTCCGCAAGTGCTATGACCTCTATCCGGGACTGAAGATCGTGTTTACAGGCTCCAGCGTTATGCGTCTGAAAGACGAGAACCCCGAGCTGAATGGCATCGTCAAGAGCTACAATCTGAGAGGCTTCTCATTCCGTGAGTTTCTGAACCTGCTGACCAACAACAGTTTCCGTCCCTATTCGCTGGAGGAAATCCTGAAAGGCCATGAGCGCATCATCAAGCAGATACTGCCTTCCGTTTCGCCACGTCGCTACTTTCAGGACTATATCCACCACGGCTTCTATCCGTTCTTCCAGGAGCACCGTAACTATTCTGAGAACCTGCTGAAGACGATGAACATGATGACCGAGGTCGACATACTGCTCATCAAGCAGATAGAGCTGAAATATCTTACTAAGATCAAGAAGCTGTTTTATCAGTTGGCCGAAGAAGGCCCCAAGGCGCCTAATGTATCGCAGCTGGCTCAGAACATCGAGACGAGTCGCGCCACGGTAATGAATTATATCAAGTATCTGGCCGATGCCCGGCTCATCAACATGATTTATCCCCTTGGCGGCGATTTCCCTAAGAAGCCCTCAAAAATCATGCTCCACAACTCTAATCTGCTCTACGCTATCTATCCCATTCATGTTGAGAAGCAGAATGCCATGGAGACCTTCTTCGTCAACTCGCTGTGGAAAGACCATAAGGTAAATCAGTCGGGGCGCGATTCTTCCTATCTCGTTGACGGCCGCCTGAAATTTCGTGTCTGCGATGCCAATGCACATGGGAAAATCCGCTATGCCTCCGATACCATCTATGCCCGTTATAATACTGAAGTCGGCAAGGACAACCAAATCCCCCTTTGGCTGTTCGGCTTCTTGTATTAATCCAAGTTTGGAGTTATCGGGAGTTATCGGGAGTTAACAGACATTACTTTGCTGCAGCAGGTCTATTGTCCGCTAACTCCACGAGCCATAGGCTCGTTAACTCCCATTAACTCCCATTAACTCCCACAAACTCCTATTGACTCCCTTTAACTCCCAGCATGCAGAGCCTAACGCAAACGTTTTAGCAATATTTTGCAATACCGCCTTTGCATTTCTCAATTTTTTTTGTACCTTTGCAGGCGTTTTAAAACAAATCCCTATTTTTAGGTATTAATACAGGCACAACTGTTATATTTTTATACTCTAAACAAATGGCAAAAGAAAAGAAATTTATCACCTGTGATGGTAACGAGGCTGCGGCTCACGTGAGCTATATGTTCTCGGAGGTAGCTGCTATCTACCCCATCACCCCGAGCTCGCCTATGGCTGAGCACGTTGACGAATGGGCTGCCCGTGGCCGCAAGAACCTGTGGGGACAGACCGTAAGTGTGCAGGAAATGCAGTCGGAGGCTGGTGCTGCCGGTGCCGTTCACGGCTCGCTGCAGGCTGGTGCTCTCACCACCACCTTCACCGCTTCGCAGGGTCTGCTGCTGATGATTCCCAACATGTACAAGATTGCCGGTGAGCTGATTCCCACCGTGTTCGACGTCTCTGCCCGTACGCTGGCCAGCCACTCGCTGTGTATCTTCGGCGACCATCAGGACGTGATGGCTTGCCGCCAGACCGGTTTCGCCATGCTCTGCGAGGGTGGCGTGCAGGAGGTGATGGACCTCACCGCCGTTGCTCACCTGGCAACGCTCGAGACCTGCGTGCCGTTCGTCAACTTCTTCGACGGTTTCCGCACCTCTCACGAGTACCACAAGATTGAGCTCATGGACCAGGAGGACATCCGCCCGCTGGTGAAGGAAGAGTACATCAAGCGCTTCCGCGACCGCGCCATGTCGCCTGAGCGCCCCATTACCCGCGGTACTGCCGAGAACCCCGAGACGTTCTTCACCCACCGCGAGGCCTGCAACCCCTACTACGACTCAGTGCCCGAAGTGGTCGAGAAGTACCTGGGTGAGATTTCTAAGATTACCGGCCGTGAGTATCACCTCTTCTCTTATTATGGAGCCGAGGATGCCGACCGCATGATCATCCTCATGGGCTCGGCTACCGACGCTGCCCGCGAGGCCATCGACTACCTGAACGCTCAGGGCCAGAAGGTGGGCATGATCTCGGTCCACCTCTATCGTCCGTTCTCAGTGAAGCACCTGCTCGCTGCCGTTCCCAAGACGGTGAAGAAGATTGCCGTACTCGACCGCACGAAGGAGCCCGGCGCAACAGGCGAGCCTCTCTACATCGACGTGAAGGATGCCTTCTACGATGTTGAGGACCGTCCGCTCATCGTCGGTGGCCGCTACGGTCTGGGTTCTCACGACACCACGCCGGCTCAGATCATCTCGGTGTTCAACAACCTCGCCATGCCCGAGCCCAAGAACCACTTCACCATCGGTATCGTCGACGACGTCACCTTCACCTCGCTGCCCGAGGTTCCCGAGATTGCTCTCGGCGGCGCAGGCATGTTCCAGGCTAAGTTCTTCGGTCTGGGTGCTGACGGTACCGTCGGTGCCAACAAGAATTCGGTGAAGATTATCGGCGACAACACCGACAAGTACTGCCAGGCCTACTTCAGCTACGACTCCAAGAAGTCGGGCGGTTTCACCTGCTCGCACTTGCGTTTCGGCGACACGCCCATCCGCTCTACCTACCTGGTGACCACGCCTAACTTCGTGGCCTGCCACGTTCAGGCTTACCTCCACATGTACGACGTCACACGCGGTCTGCAGAAGAACGGCCAGTTCCTGCTCAACACCATCTTCGACGCCGACGAGCTCGAGAAGTTCATGCCTAACAAGGTGAAGCGCTACTTCGCACAGAACAACATCACCGTCTATACTATCAACGCCACCAAGATTGCACAGGAGATTGGACTGGGCAACCGCACCAACACCATCTTGCAGTCGGCCTTCTTCCGCATCACCGAGGTCATCCCCGTTGAGCTCGCTGTCGAGAAGATGAAGGCTGCCGCCCTGAAGTCGTACGGCGCTAAGGGTCAGGACGTTGTCGACAAGAACTACGCCGCCATCGACCGCGGTGGCGAGTACACCCAGCTGACCGTGAAGCCCGAGTGGGCCAACCTGCCCGACGACGAGGTGAAGGAGGACAACGCTCCCGCATTCGTCAAGGAGGTGGTTCGTCCCATCAACGCCCAGGCCGGCGACCTGCTGCCCGTCAGCGCATTCGCCAAGTTCGGCACCACCGACGGCTCTTGGGAGGTTGGCACCGCCGCTTACGAGAAGCGCGGCGTCGAGGCCTTCGTGCCCGCCTGGAACAAGGACAACTGTATCCAGTGTAACCAGTGCGCCTACATCTGTCCTCACGCTGCCATCCGTCCGTTCGTACTGACTGACGACGAGCTGGCACAGTTCGACGGCCTCGAGAGCCTCGATATGAAGGCTCCTGCCGCCATGAAGGGCATGCACTTCGTCATCGAGCCCTCAGTCCTCGACTGCCTCGGCTGCGGCAACTGCGCCGACATCTGCCCGGGCAACCCGAAGCTGGGCAAGGCCCTGACGATGGTTCCGTTCAACCCCGATGCTGCCGAGATGAAGAAGATGGCTGCCGACTGGGACAAGCTCGTGAAGGTTCCCTCAAAGCAGCACCTCGTCGACATCCGCTCGAACGTCAAGAACTCGCAGTTCGCACAGCCTCTGTTCGAGTTCTCCGGCGCCTGCTCCGGTTGCGGTGAGACGCCTTACGTGAAGCTCATCTCTCAGCTCTTCGGCGACCGCCAGATGATTGCCAACGCTACTGGTTGTTCTTCAATCTACTCAGCCTCTATCCCCTCTACGCCTTACACCAAGAACGAGAAGGGCCAGGGCCCATGCTTCAACAACTCACTGTTCGAGGACTTCTGCGAGTTCGGTCTCGGTATGGCTCTCGGTAACAAGAAGATGAAGGAGCGCGTGGCCAAGCTGCTCGCCGAGGCCTGCGAGGCTCCCCAGTGCACTGAGGAGTACAAGGCTCTCGCCCAGGAGTGGATTGCCAACTGCGAGGATGCCGACAAGACCAAGGAGATTGCTCCTAAGCTGCGTGCTGCCATCCGTGCCGCCGCTGCTGCCGGCTGCCCCGTCAACAAGGAACTCCAGACGCTCGACCACTATCTCGTGAAGCGCAGCCAGTGGATCATCGGTGGCGACGGTGCTTCCTACGACATCGGCTACGGCGGTCTCGACCACGTCATCGCCAGCGGTGAGGACGTCAACATCCTCGTGCTCGATACTGAGGTTTACTCCAACACCGGTGGTCAGGCCTCAAAGGCTACGCCGCTCGGCGCCATCGCTCAGTTCGCTGCCCAGGGTAAGCGCATCCGCAAGAAGGACCTCGGCATGATTGCCACCACCTACGGCTACGTCTACGTCGCTCAGATTGCCATGGGCGCCGACCACGCTCAGACCCTGAAGGCCATCCGCGAGGCCGAGGCCTGGCACGGACCTTCAATCATCATCGCCTACGCTCCCTGTATCAACCACGGTCTGAAGGCCAAGGGCGGTATGGGCAAGAGCCAGGCCGAGGAGAAGAAGGCCGTAGAGTGCGGCTACTGGCACCTCTGGCGCTTCAACCCCGCCCTCATCGATGAAGGCAAGAATCCGTTCAGCCTCGACTCGAAGGAGCCCAACTGGGCCAACTTCCACGACTTCCTGCTCGGCGAGGTCCGCTACCTCTCTGTCAAGAAGGCTTATCCCAACGAGGCCGAGGAGCTCTTCGCCGAGGCTCAGCGCATGGCTCAGCTCCGCTACAAGACCTACGTCCGCAAGACCCAGGAGGACTGGAGCCAGGAGTAAGCATTTATATGTCTGACAAAAAAAAGAAAGGCATCCGGTTTCGGCCGGGTGCCTTCTTTTTTTCGTTCGTCCTTTACTGTACTACCTCGCTATAGTCAGCTTGCCGATGGTTCTGCCGCCTTCGCGCAGATAGACCACCTGCCCTGGATACGTGTAAGGCGTCTTGCCGTCTGTCACCACTTCTAAAATGACGTTCTCGCTGGTTTGGCCAGGCATAATCATCGTGGGTGTTGCACCATCGACGGTTCCCAGGTTATTGAACTGCACGGTAAAGTCAACACCGCCTGCATACAGTTGCGGTCTGTAACTACTGGTGATCGGCGTGTGCCTTCCGCCTTCGGCCTTGGTGTAGAGATACAGCGTTCCCTTCAGCGTCTTGCTGTGTATGACGTTAGGATTGTCGGCGATGGTCAGTACGTCGCCACGGCCAATCTTATCCCTGTCGACGTCTAACAAGATGCCGACATTGTCGCCTGCCATTGCCTCGGGAACCACCTTCTTGAACATCTCAATGCTCTTAATAGTCAGGTAGGCATCGGGAATAGCATCGCTGACGGAGCGTAGGACGATGGGCTGCCCTTGGCGGAACAGTCCGCGGAGAATCGTACCCGTGGCCACCGTGCCTCGTCCGGAGATAGTGAACACATCTTCGACATACATAAAGGCATTGATGCCAAGGATGTTGTTCACCAGCGTCTTCACGTCGGAGTTGGTGACCAGGCCATCGCCGTCAACATCGGCTGCCGCGTGGTTGAACACGTGCGGCTCTTGGTTGTCGCGTCCGAGCACGATGCTCGTCAGGGCCGTCACGTCGGCGATGTCGACTTTGCCGTCGTTGTTCACGTCGCCCTGCATCTTCGAGCCACGCACAACCAGCGTGTAGGATGCCTTCGACGAGGTGTGATAGTCATCGCCGGCATAGCTGGCAGTGATTACGGCAACGCCAGGTGCACGCGCAGTCACCTCGCCCGTCACGGGATTGACGCTGGCGACGCTGAAGTCCGACGAGCGCCACGTCACCGTCACATCGTCGGGCTTGCCCGACAGCACTGTTGCCTGCTCCGTCTCTCCGGCATACATCGTCTTGGTGTCGGCAGCCAGGCTGAACGCCACTGGCACCTTCTTAATCTTGAACGTAACGGTGATTCCAGGAGCCGTGAACTCTCTGTAGCTGATGGTAGTGTTTCTATACGTCACAGAACTCAGTCTGACGACCTTCTGGCTCTGATCCTCGAGCACCTCGTCCACCCGCGGTGTGATGGTCATGACCATGCCTCTGAAAGCGACGTCTACTCGCTTAGGTCCGAGCGTACCCACAATGCTACGGAGGCCAGTCACATCGTCGCGGCCAATGGATGTGAAGGTCACCGTCTGTGGGGCGGGCGTCTCGCCGTAGGTCCACTCGAAGTTGAGGCGCATCTTGTCGGCCTTCAGGCGGTAGTCGGGACCTGAGTAGTCGGTCATGCGCGTCTGCACGTGGCTCTCGTCGTGCAGGCACACGCGCTGCTCTTGACCCCGCCTCGTCGTCGTGGCTTCGCGAACGGTGGTCCATTCGCTCCATTCGTGGCCCAGGCGAGGAATCTTCCTGGCTTTGCCCACCACGGCGTTGCAGTAGACGCAGATTGTGTCGTTGTCCATGCCGTCCTTCGTACAGGTCGGAGCGATACGGGTGTTCGAGTATTTCGTCCTCTCTGACGCCGTCGATGTTAAGTTACCGGCCAAGGAATGATTGGTTATCAGGCACTGGTGTACGATCGGTGCCTTACGTCCCTTCACTATCTGATTACACCTATTGCACCACAAGTCGCCGGCATAGCCGTAGCCAGTTGCATGCGTAGTCTCATCCTCATGAACGGTTCCGAAGTAGCTGTACTGATGTGTGCAGTACACCACCTTCGCCGTTGAGATGATAGGACTGTTTACATCCACGTCGTGCCCCAGCGCTTCGATGCGGGCGCCGGGTGTCACCACGGCGTCGCAGTCCAGGCAGAGCGCGTCGGGCTCATGTCCGTAGGCACGGCACGTTGGCTGCACCACTTCGCCCAGGTACGTGCCGCTCGTGTGTTTGCAGGTTTCTGAATTATATACTTCAAGCCCTACAGGGCCGTTGGGCATGGTGAATGTTACCGTGGATGCGCCGGCACGAGGCGACAGCGTCACCGCCTTAAACCCCTTTCCGCTATAGAGAGAAGACGTGGACAGATCTTTCCAGAATGTCTGGCTGCCCCACCTCAGGTCGGCAATCTTGGTGTAGGTGATTGTCACAGTGGTGCCGGGCGCGGCAAATTCGTGGCTGGACGTTCCGCCCAGTACCGAGACGGGATAAGTGCCGTAGTCGTACGTCTTTCTTTCCTCGTATTGGCACGTCTCGCAGTAGCGTCTGATGGTGCCCTTGCTCGTCGGCGTGGCAGCCTTAGCGATGTACCATACCCAGGTTGACAGGTCGTGCGCCTCTTTCAGCATGGCGCCGTCGCCACTCTTGCAGAAGTAGTAGTGGCAGTCCTTGTTACGGCCGCACTTCTCTGGGTCGGGCTTAGTATAGTCGGTGCCCTTATATGCCCACCCCCAGTACTCGTGCGTGTGCGGCAACTTGTCCAAAGTCTCGACCTTGGTGAAGTTGCACACGGTGCACGTGAGCTGCTGCTCGCCCTTGCGGGTGGTGGTGGGTTCCTGAATGACAAGAGGCGTGCCGAAGCTGTGCGACTGGGCCGGGTTCGGACTCGGAACACCGCACTTGCACACGAACCAGTGCACGGTGGCGTTACTGCGGGCCTGGTTGTAGGCGTGCACGTGACCTGGCTCCACCTTCGGGATAACCTGCTCGTTCTTGGCTTTGCAGTCCATGCACTCCTGGCGCAGCAGTCCCGTCTGCGTATCGGTGGCCGGACGTATCAGCTCCCATTCGCTCAGGCGGTGCGCACGCGTGCTCTTTACATAGTAGCATTCGCCGTTGCACACATAGCTATGCGTGCCGTCGCCGTTGTCGGCATAGTGGCCGAACGAATGCTCCGCCCGTATGCCTGCAGTCCTTGTCTGTGCGCTGCCGGCGGCATTCGTCACCACGCAATAGTACTTTTGACGGTCAGGTTTGATGCAGGCATCGCTGTAAACAAGCACCTTCAGGCTGGCGGTCTTGCCACCTTGGTGATAGAAGCCGTCGGCGGTGATAGCCTTTGCAGCGGCATTGCCCAGCTTCTCATACCACTGATACGAAAGGTTCTGGCCGCCGGCTCTCACGGTGAAGGTTGCATAGCGGTTGACACTTTCTGAAGATCCATACTCCCATACCACGGTGCTCGTCTTGCCCTCGTAGTCCTTGGGCTGGGTGATGATGTAGGGCGAGCCGTCCTCGGGGATGGGCACGTAGGGTATGCTCACGGTGCCCATGCCCGTGTTGCACACGCTGCAGCTCAACGAGGCAGTGCCGTTCCGGTGCTTGCTGGCATCGGGCTCGACGATGGTCACCGGCGAGCCCTCGCTGTGGATGGCCTTGTCGACGGCTGCGCCGCAGTCCGAGCACACGTGCCAGTGGGCGGTGCCGTCGCTATTCCATCGGCTGCTCACGTTCCGGTGGGCGCAGTCGGCATTGTGGTTACACTTCTCCAGACACTGGTCGTCCTCGTAGCACCAATGGTCGGCAAAGTCGGGGCTCTCAATGCACAGGTCGTGCTGGCAGCCCCTATCCTGGGTGTTGCTCTCGCAGCAGGTGGTGCACAGCTCGCAATAGTCGCAGCGGTCCAGACCCTCGAAGCACTCGCCGCACTGGTCGCAGACGAAGTGGTCGCCGTCGTCAAGTTCACCGTCCGGACAGTAGCCGTGCTCGCAGTGGTAGTCGCCGGCACAGCTCTCGCACTTGCCGCAGTACTCGCAGAGCTCATCGGGGTCGAAGCATTCGCCGCAGTCCTGGCAGAGGTGCTCGTCCCAGTCGGGATTATCGATACACAGGTCGTGCTCGCAGTGGAAGTCTGCCTGGCAGTCCTCGCACAGGCCGCAATAGTCGCACTCCGTGTCTTCAGGACACGTCTGGCACTCGGGGCAGAGGTGTCCTTCGTAGTCGCCCGATTCTAAGCAGTAACCGTGGGTGCAGCCGGAATCCTCGGTGTTGGCTTTGCAGCACCCTTCGCACAGGCCGCAGTCGGGGCAGAACTCCTGACCCTCGGCTTCTATGCAACCGCCGCACTCTTCGCACAGCCAGGCGTTATCCTCGCAGCAGTGGACGCAATGCTCACCGCCGCTCAGGCACCATTGAATATCTTCGCCGTAGCCGAAGCAGTGGTCGCATTCGGGGCAATGGCTACTAATGCAGTCCTCGCACAGGCCGCACTCATCGCAGGGCGTGCTGGCACAAGTGCCACAGTCCGTACAGTGCTCCGGGTCATTATAAATACACTGATTGCACAACTCGTGTTCATCGCAACCACCATTGCAGGCATCTGTGTTTTCGCCATCGATGATCAGACAAACCCCGCATTCCTTGCAGGTCAGCTCTATGCAATCAGGGCAATGGTCCATTCCTTGTCCACAATCGCACTTTTCTCCTGTATCAAAGCCAAAATGTTGGTCACAGTATTGACAATGTAATACCCATTCCCCCAAATGACTGCTCCTGCACGATTCGCAGTATGAACCTTGAGGATGTGCTTCCATACATGCCCAACAAGAAGGTTCGTCTATGCAATCTCCACAGAGCTGACAGTGATGGAGTATATTACAACATGCATCCCAGTCGTAAAGGCATCCTCCGCAGTCGGAGCAGAAATTTTCAGATAATTCATTTTGAAAATGATCATAAGCATCGCTATAGCTCCAACCACTATTTCTGTCAAACACCATAGAAGCCTCAACACTACAAAAGGGACACTGATATTCAAACGTCATTTCCCCTCCATCGCTCGAATAAGTGCAATCAAAATCAGCCCATACTTTGTCCGGCATTAAACAACAAAGGGCAGTAAGCAGGACTGCGAGGATGCGGCCTGGCGGCATCCAACGCTTGGAAAATATATTCGTCTTCATAATATAGGATATTGGTAATGAATCGTGGTAGGTTTTGTAGTAATTGGTAGAGATACGCTTCAAGCGCAGAGCTGCTACACAATAACGGAATCTGTCTGCAAATATACAAATAAATTTTAAAAAATTACCCCCCCCGATGTTAAACTATGTTAACAGAGGCAATATTTCATGAAGTGTACCACTGTAACGGTTCTTTTACAAGCCAGCGTTTGCTCCGAGCAACCGCATAGTTTGTTCTCCATAAACGGGTGGTTTGGTCGGAGCAAACGGCCTGAAAATGCAGCGAAACCTGCCTTTTGGGCTGTTTGTCTGTTACAGATGTGGCAGCGGTGGCGATGTGTAACAGATTCGTAACAGATTCGTAACAAGATTTCTGGCGGTCTAATTGTCTGACTATAAGTGCTTTGTCTGTATTTACCGATAGTCTGTTACACTTTTACACTTTAAAGTGGAAAAATCGGGGATGTATAGGAAAAATAGAGTTCTGGCTTAGAGGAATAGAAATGATGTGTAACAAGTGTAACTGTAACAGCCTGAAAAAAGCCTGCTCCGACTGTTTCTCACAGGCAGGAGCAGGCTTGGCGTCAGAGGGTTGCGGCTTAGAAGGGCTGTCCGTCAATCCATTCGTCTGATGAATCAGATTCAAACGGAAGGCTTGGCTGAACGGGCTCTGTAGCGGCTGCTTCCGCTACGACCTTGGCTGACTGTACGTAATAGTAGGTCTTCGGCTGGTTGCTCTCGTCGCGCTTCACCCAACGCTCGCCATCCTTCTCCTTGTGCGTGACGCTGAGGGGATTCAAACAGCTGATGTGACTTGCAAACTGGCAGTAGGCACTGAGATGCTGCGTCATTCGCTTAGGCGACCAAGCATATTTCGTTTCCTGGTTGAAGTCGGCCAGCACCGCTTCTGCCTTCAGATCGCAGTCCAGGTGACCGCTGCCCTCGGCAAAGTAGTCGTCGGCCCACTGACGGAAGTCCTTGCCTACGGCCGCCATCTGTTCGCGGCGCTCAATGCGGTTCATGGGCGGCATGATGCGGCGGCTGCCGGGCTTCAGCGACAGGTAGAAGCGCACGCACTGGGTCATGAACGCCAGGTCGAGCTGCCAGTCCTGCTCGCTGTAGTCGGTGCCCAGGAGGTTCTGACCGAAGTCGTCGCGTATGGAGCGCGACTCACGGTAGTCGTTCAGTGGCGACTTTACGTGGTAGTAGTCTGAGAAAGGCTGCGGCCAGATGCGGCCCTCGGTCGAGGGGTCGTGGCGCGACAGGGTGAAGTTGGTGGCCAATACGAACTTCGGGCTCTCGGCGAAGGGAATGACGTATGAGTGGCGGTTCTTCTCCTCGACCCGGAAGTCGCCTGTCACCATGCCGTAGATGAAGTTGTAGTTGAACCTGAGCGGGCACTCGTCGATGAACACCAGGCTGGTGTCGCTGGTCACGCCGTCGAAGAGGAAGCGCGGGTCCTTGAACGAGGTGGTGCCGGCATCGATGGTGAACGTCCTGGCCATCTTGGATGTGGCATTCACGTAGAAAGATTTTCCACTGCGGCCGTTGCACTCGTCGGCACTCTCGGCCATTGTGCTGTCCATGCAGATAGTGGCCCATGCCTCCGATTCCGACTTGTTGCTTGTCAGCAGGTAGCCCATATTAGCCAGTCGGCTGACCTTGCAGAGGTCTTCTTCGGCCTGTTCCTCGGGCGTCAGTTCCAGTCCGCCCTCGTCGGTCTTGCGCCAGTAGATGCGGGCACTGTTGTTGACGAATGTCAGCAGCTTGCTCTGCGCCACACCCTCGGTCAGGGTGACGGTATATTGTCCGTCTGCGTCTGTCGTGACGCTGAACATGTCGGGCATCAGGCGGTAGTCGTGCTGGATGATGCTGTCCTCCCACACGTAGTGGTCGGCAGGGTCGGTGTAACGGTGGGTCACGATCTTGTCGGCCGTCACCTCCACCCAGCAGTTGAGGAAGTGGAAATACTGAGCCGTGGCCGTGCCCTTGCTGAAGTTGAGGTCGTCGCGCTCGCGAAGGGTGCTCGACGTGTTGGTGGGCAGGTCGCGACTGCGCAGCACCTTGTCCTGCAGGGCCTTGGGCAGTCCTTGCTGTGTCATCCAGTTCTTCAGGAAGCCTACGATGGCCTTGGCCGTCACCTGGCGCACCTTGATGCCGTCGATGCGGATGTAGACAGGCTCCCGGCGCGACTCGTCCTTCAGCGTAAAGAAGCCGTTCAGCTCGAGGAAGTAGTCGAGCGAAGTGCGGCTCAGTGTGTAGTTCTGCTGCCCCTGATTGTTCTCGTTCGCGGTCCAGAACTTCGCCCTGACGGCACGGTTCACGAGCGTGTCCATCGCCTTCTGCGAAGGGTGCAGTTGCAGGTAGTCGCGCAGGTCCTTACGCAGTCGGCCGCGGTTGTCATGCAGTCCGCCCATGTCGCTCTGCGAGAGCCACGCCGTGTGGATGCCGAGGTGAGTGAGTGCCATTAGCTGACCGGACTTGACGCCAGTGGTGTCGATGTCGGGTATGTTCACCAGCCGATTGGTGTACTTCATCAGCACGTTGTAGTCGAAGTCAGACAGACCCTTCGTCTCGCTGTCGAGCCATACGGCCAGATAGCCGTAGCTCAAGGCTGCAACGGCATCGCTGCCTCCGCTGACGAGCAGCAGGACGGGCAACTTCACCTCGCCCTGCTCCTGAAAGCGCCGGCGAACGGCCTGCAAGCCGTAGATGTAGCCATGCTGCGGCTTCTTGCCTGAAATCAGGAAACGGTGGGCCTTGTCGGGATTCTTCGGCTCGTAGACCTTGTAGAACGCCTGCGGCTGCCCCTTCTCGTCGACATAGTCGCACTGCTGGGCGAAGATAGGGTACGTCGGCGTAGGCCTGCGCACGATGACCTTGTCACCGTATGTGATGGCCACCTCGCTGACGGCCTTCCAGCCGTAGGTCTCCAGGTGCTCGGCCGTGACGTTGGAGCCCCAGCAGCTGAGGTCGATGTCGCCCAGGCAGTCGAAGAGCGTGACGCGCGGCGCTGCCCCAATCTCGTCGGCACGGGCCTCGCGCTTCTCTATATCGGGCTTGTTGATGCTGCTGGAGAGCTGCTCCTGCACGCCGTAGCGCTCGGCCAGTTCCTCCAAAGCCATCCGGAAACGGTCTTGGCTATAGCCTCGGTCAAACATGTAGAGGTCGATGGGCGAGAACAGTCCTCCGCCTTCGCCCATGCCGAAGTCCTTCACGTGCCAGTAAGGCCGCTTCTGGTCGGGCGGATAGAGGTGGGCCGACGGTGTGTGTTCTTCAGGTCTGAGGCGAAACGCCTTCTTAAGGTTAATCACTGCATCATCGACTGCTGGCAGCAGGTCGGTGATGATGTCGAGTCCGTCGTGTGTTGCGTCGTAGACTCTCTGTAATAGATTGTTATCCACTATATTACTTATTTATAAATAATTATTAATAATTAATAAATAGCGCCCCCGGAAAGAGCCATTATTTGGCGGATAACAAAAATTACTGTAATTTTGCAACCGCTTTATGGCCCAATTCCTATTGGGAGTAGAGTGCCGCAGGCCTCTTTTAGCGTAGGAAACTGTCAGAGACTAGCGACGTGTGCGCCCCGCGATATCCCCTGATATACGGGGCTCTTTTCATGGTTCAGTTACTATATCATCTTTCTTTTCTTTAGTTTTAATTGGTCGTTGCTTCATAAAATATACCTGACCTTGAAGGTCATCGTCAAGAGAGGGTTGGCGAACCAAGTCGAACATAATGTTACCGTTCTCGTAGTTGTAACCCAGCGCATCGAACAAATTTTTGGTTGGTACGGAAAAGTAGCCGGAATTTTCCCGAACCGGAAATGCATCCTCACTGCCCTTATCTATTATAATAAGGTATAGGGACTTGTTTTCGTCATCTTGTGCAAACTTTGCAAACTTTCCTGCGCTAAAATCCAAGGCCGTAGCAGTCTCGGAAGTAAAACCGAGTTTGCCGGTTCTGTGTATTGTCGCTTTAAGCGTTGTTGCAAATTTCTTTGCGCTTAGAATGGTTATTGCCATAATATTTATATTAATGCCGCAAAGGTAATAAATAATTCTTTCACATGCAAATATTTTTTGAAAAAACTCGTAAAAACGGGCATTTATGGCGTTTCTGTCAATCTTCAACACAAACCTATACGCAAAAATACTAAAAAAGAGAGCGTAATGAGACGAAAAAGAAGCAGCCTGCCAGGTGGTAAGTGGCCGTGAGCAGTTGCTTTCACACCTCACAGCCGAAACAGGGAGTGGTGCGCTGACAAGCCAGGCACTTACGCTCACCCCATTGGGAGAGGCCGTGGAGCAAACATGGCGGAGAACGCCCGAGGCGCAGGCAGTCCACGGTAACCGCGTTGTGGCGCATGCCTGCGTATGCATGCCCGACCATTTTCATGGTGTCATCGAGGTGCTCGAGCCAATGGAGTGGAGCCTTGGTGATATCATTCAGGCCTTTAAGGCCGTGTGTACCAGTCGGTGGCAGAGGCTGCAGGGGCTCGCGGCATCAACAGATCGGCCGATATCGGTCAATCTGGCAGAGGCGCCGGGATGGCTGCGCGAGAAGGCACTGCAGCATGACAGCGAGGGCTCGCTGATAAGGAGCCTGTCGAAGAAACAGCGCCAGGAGTACTATGCCCTCGTCGGCAGGAACCAGCAGCCGCTTTTCGACGACAACTACGATGACACGGTCTGTCTTGACGAACGTCATCGTGAGGCCATGATAGCCTATGTCCACGACAACCCTCGCCGTGCCTTGCTCCGAAAAATGCTGCCCGACGTCATGCGCCGCTGTCTGCACGTGCGCATAGGTAACCGCAGTTATGCCGCTTTCGGCAATCTGTTCCTGCTGCGATGGGCACGTAAGATACAGGTGCAATGCCATCGTAGGCATCCTGTCAGCGGCCAGCCCTATGAGGATACCGCCGACTACGCCAGTCAGCGCCAGATGTGGGAGACGGCTATCCAAGAGGGCTGTACCGTCATTGTTACGCCTGGCGTCTCTGGCGGTGAACGGCTAATGAAGAACGAATGCCTGGACAGGGGATTTCCGATGATACACTTGCAGAAGGAGCCCATCGGTGCCTTCTGGAAACCGGAGCGGCGACGCTTTGATGCTTGTGCCAATGGCACCTTACTGATTCTCGCGCCCTGGGATCTGGATGCGATGGGTAATGTCGGCAACGCACCCTCAGGCTGCGACTATAGCCGCTTTCATAACCTAAACACGCTGGCGGCAGAAATCTGTTCTTTCTATGGCGATGCTAAAATATTGGCAGACCACCCCTAACCCCTCCTGGAGGGGAATCCCCAACGCCCCAAATTCCTCCCCTGAGTCAGGGGAGGTTAGGAGGGGTCTGAAGAATCTTTTTCTTTGAAAAAACTTGCCAAAATGTTTGGCTATTTCAGATATTTTTTGTAACTTTGCACTGTCAATCATGATAGACTGGAAAGCGGGAGGCGACGGCCCGGTGTAGTTCGCCGCAGAGTATCTAATACTAAGAAAAACATTTACAACTATGGCACGTAATGTGATTACTTTCCTGGTGAACTTGCGCAAG
>JAEEGH010005454.1_pt1 | contig 31913 bp, 27 predicted proteins | sample 9134181 | NCBI WGS metagenome assembly JAEEGH01 (sample SAMN16246544, study PRJNA631951) | gut metagenome | biome: gut microbiome; feature: rumen; material: DP-attached | host: Bos | place: Iran: Karaj | collected 2018-10
GGTTGGTGACCAGCACACCGCCGAAGGCGGAGACGGGGTCGCCGGCCAGGGCGTCGGTCCAGGCTTGGAGCAGGGTGGGACGGGTGGCGAGGCCGCAGGCGTTGTTGTGCTTGAGGATGGCGAAGGTGGTGTCGGCATAGTCGTCGATAAGGGCACAGGCAGCATCGATGTCGCCTATGTTGTTATAGGATATTTCTTTTCCGTTGAGCTTGGTGAAGCAGGCGTCGAGGTTGCCGTAGTAGCAGCCTTTTTGGTGGGGGTTCTCGCCATAGCGCAGGGGGTTGGCCTGGTTGCCGCTGAGTTTGAACACGGGCAGCTGCTCCTGTTGGTTGAAGTAGTTGAAGATGGCGGTGTCGTAGTGGGAACTGACGTTGAAGGCATAGGCAGCGAAGCGGCGGCGTTGCTCGAGGGTGGTGGCACCGTCCTGCTCGGTGTAGATGTTGAGAAACTCTTGGTAGTGGTTGACGGCGGGGACGATGACCACGTCGTTGAAGTTTTTGGCGGCGGCACGGATGAGGGAAATGCCTCCGATGTCAATCTTCTCGATGATGTCCTGCTCGGGGGCACCGGAAGCCACGGTGGCCTCGAAAGGGTAGAGGTCGACGATGACGAGGTCGATTTCCGGAATTTCGTATTGTGCCAGCTGTTCACCGTCGGAGAACATGTCGCGACGGCTGAGGATGCCGCCGAAGACTTTGGGGTGGAGGGTCTTGACACGGCCTCCGAGGATGGAGGGATAGCCAGTCAGGGATTCGACGGCTACGGGTTCGATGCCGAGTTCTTGGATGAATTTCTGTGTGCCGCCGGTGGAATAGATGGTGACGCCTTGGCGGTCGAGGGCTTTGACGATGTCTTCAAGACCGTCTTTGTAGTAGACGGAGATGAGGGCTGATTTTATTTTTTTCAGTTCCATTGTTACTGTTTTTGTGTACTCTTTATCTATACAACATATTGACAATATATCACTTGGGTGATATATTGCACAATTTCATGCAAAATGCAAATATACATATAATTCTTGAATTATACATGGACACGTGAAATAATAACACGATTTTTTATGAAAATATCATTGGTGAATTTGTGGTCAGGTGTCGGAAATGTGCTTCTTTTCAGAAGGTCTATATGGGTTTCGGGTACCCAAGGGAGTCGCTCTCAATAACGAGGGAGAGGAGGGTGCTTCCTTCCGGAAAGAAGAACAAACATTGCATGTTGGTTTATTGAGAGTGGGTGCAGCAGGCACGGTTTGTGGGTGGCAATGATGACTGGCAGCAAAAAAAAAAGAAGTCCTTGCACAATGGCAAGGACTCCTTTTAGGGTTGAATGATTATTCTGCCAATTGCTGATTGCAAACCAATCGAACTGAGCAGGAGAATTTCAAAGTGGTTGGATATTTTCTTTTCCAATCAAAAGGGAAAAAGAAACCATCATTGTCGGAAAAGAATGCGAATTCAGCAATTCCACTGGTGGTTCGAGTCTTAGACCAATAACAGCCCATCATTTGCTCCTGGACAATGTTGGTGGCATTGTAGTACCCTGCTGCAGGAAGGAACACTGCTCCAGCCTCCTCCATGGCTGTCCAATCTTCAAGAGTATAAACATTTGTGTTCCAGTCTTCATTAATACGTAGTGCGGTGAAATCTATGCCATCGGGTTTCACAAATGAATCGGGCAAAAGAATAACTCCTTTAATTCCATTCACTATGCCGCGTCCAAATGGAAACCCTGTATTACCACGGTTGTTCACAAAAAGATAATGCCATTCATTATATGTCAGAGTGCGCCACAGTCCGCCTGTTTCCCCGCCGTTGCTGATGGGATAAGTTCCCCAATCGGTAAAACCTGCACTTGAGGTTCCTGTGGTGGCACTCATGTCGTTGCCCGTACCCCAGATGAACATGTCGAGCCAACCGGTGTAGGTGGCGAGGTCGACCGACTGGTTGCGTTGCGCAATGTAATCGTACTGGTGTTCGGCAAAACGCCAGGTATCGGTGCTGGGCTGGTACTGCAGGTTTCCCTTGGCAAAGTGGACTTTGGCGCCGTTGTTGTTAATGGTGAAAAGTCCGCTCAGGGCACCGCTTGGCACAAAGTCGAAGTTGGTTCCCGAAAGGGTGAGGGTGCTGTATTGGCTACGCACTATGTCGATGTGGTTTTCGGCCGACACCGTCTTGGTGCAAGTCATTCCGGTGGATGTGGTGAAGACAATCTTCATGCCGTAGTAATTACCTTGGGGCAGATACATATAGAAGTCGACGCCGTTGGTGATGTCCTGAGGTGTGGTGCAGGTCAGCGTTGTGGTGTATTTGGACGCTGAGCTGGTGCTGGTCAGGACGGGCTTGTTTTCTGTGTCGTATGACACGGTGAAGTTGCCGTTGGTGGCGTCGGTGGTGGTGACACTGATGCTGCTGATGCTTACATCGCTCTTGGTGAGGTGGAATTTCAGGATACCGCACAGGTTCTGGAATTGGAGAGAGTTGTTCTCCGAGGTGGCGTACATGGGGAAATCGGTCAATGAGCCATCGACGGACACCTGCTCGGCGGGCAGGGTTACACTGGTGGCATTCACGGCCACAGTAGCGGGATAGATGGCGTGGAACACGGGTGAACCGGCATCGCCTTCTACATTTTCAAATGTGGCGGTGGTGGCGTCATCGGTACCGGCAACAGCGGCATAGACACCTTCGGCATTTCTGGAACCGAACACTTTGATTTGGTCTCCGTCAACCCAATTAAGCATGCTGCCGTCTAATACGGTCTTTCCATAGATAGAAGTGCAGGCCTCCATGGTGGCGGTAAACTTGCTGCCGTTACCGGCATGTTGATCTTTCTGGCAGGAGCTCACAATTCCTGCAATGGTCAAAAGTGACAAAAACGATACTACTATTCTCTTCATTTTTCTTGCGATTTAATCAACTGAAAATAGCGTCATTGTAATTGTTGCCACTGCTCTCAACCGACTCGTTACCATTGCCGCTGAGTGTGTTGTAGGTTGCTGTACTTGCTTCGAAGCCGCGCTCAACGTGGGCGTTCAGGATTTCCATTTCGGGAGAGGTATACTCCCTTTTCTTGTTGTTGAACATTTTTTGTTTTTTTTAATTGTTTAATAGGTAAAATATTTTTTCTTTTTGTTGTCTAAGGTGGAAAGCATTGTTGATAGGGTAGTGGATATAGGTGACAGTTTGGCTCAATGTGTTGTATGTCAACTATATATTTAGGTTTCTTTGCATTGATTGAAAATGCAAAATTAGTAATTTTTTTCTTTTTTTTTGATTTTATTTTTGTTAGGCATGAAAAAGATAATATGGAGTAGCCTCTCTGCTGAAAAAGAAAGAACGCTGCAAGGGTTGACTTGCAGCGTTCTTTGTGGGTGTGCGGCTTGCGCCGTGAATCCTGTAGGCTTTTTATTCTACCACCTGAAGTGTGATATGGTTGTTGCCTGCTAAGCCATAGTCAGAACTGTGCCCGTCATTGAGTGCGTTATAGGTATTTTGTGTGCACAGGACGGTTAATGAGGCGTTTGTGGCAGTGTTGCCGAAGATGTCAAATTTGTTCCACCAGTTAATGATGGTACTCAGTTCGATTCCGGAAAGATCAAGTGTGCCGGACAAGTTTTCGCAGTAACTAAACATGCTGGTGGCATTGTTCAGGGCAGAAGATGTGGTAGCACCTGAAAGGTTCAGCGTCTGGACGCCGCAGCGACTAAACATTCCTGCCATAGTTGTGACGGACTGAAGGTTGAGGTTTGAAAGATTTAAGTTCCCAAGGTTTTGACAGTAGGAAAACATGTACGACATGTTGGCCACATTTGCAGTGTTGAAACTTGAAATATCCAAACTTGTGAGGTTGGTGCAACCACCGAACATGTTGGACATTGTAGTTACATTTGCAGTGTTGAAGCCTGTGCCAAAATCAATTTGTTCTACATTGCCGCCAAAGGTCTCAAAGAACATATAAGCGCAATCGGGATTGGCGTACATTTGGGCAGCGGGGGTGTAGACAATCATTGTGGTGTTTTCAATGGTGTAGTAGATGGGGGTAGAATTGCTGGTTGAGAGGAGACCGTTGGTGCTGGCCGGGCGTGTGCTATTGTATTCAAATACCATATTTCTCAAATTGTGATGGTTCATCATAACACTCGAAAAGGCTTCTCCGTCAATCAACTGGGCGGGGGCAAGGAAGGAGAGGTTGCTGAGGCTGGTGGGATAATAGGTGTTGCGAACAATGGTGATGGGATTGGCGGCGTCCTCGAAATGCTTGAGGCAGTTGCTGTGGTCGGTAGCCTCGATGGCAAAGGTCATGTTGGTGTAGTCGCCGGCAGGCAGGTAGATGTAGAAGGTGAGGCCTTGGCTGCAGTCCATGCCCTGCTCGCCGCAGTTGAGGGTCAGCTTGTGGCCGCCGTTGGCGGTGCAGTTCAACTGGGGGTCGCCGTTGTTGTAGTTGACCGCAAAGTCGCCGCAGATGTTGTTGTTGGGGGTGGTGAGCTCAATACGGGCGATAGACTTATTTACGGCAGGGAGATAAAGTTGCAGGACGCCGCAGAGGTTTTTGAACACCAGATTGCTGGTGGTGGAGTAGGCATACATGGGTGCGGTGAAGCGGGTGCCGTTGGAGCAGGTCTGCTCGGCGGGGAGGGTGATGCTCTCGGAACCAGAAGCAATGCCTGCAGGGTAGATGGCGTAGTAGGGGCCGCCGGAGGGGGTGGCGTCGCCAGTGAAGTCGGCGGTGGTGAAGTCGCCGGTGGGGATGGCTTCGAGGGTGTAGGAGACACCTTGGTCATAGATGGCCACTTGGTCGCCTGATTCCCATACCACCATGCCTTCGTTGGTGGCATCGTCGATTTGGATGGAGGTCTTGCTGTCGATGGTGGCTTTTTCGATTGAGCCGGTGAACAGCACTTTGCCGTCTTCTTCTTTCTGGCAAGAGGCGAGCGAGAACAGTGCCACGATGGACATGAATGTGGCTGTGCGATAGAAATACTTCTTCATCTTGCTGTAGTTTTTAAGAATCAACTAAATCTGTGTCCAATACCTTCGCCCATAGCATAGCGGTCGTTGCCGGTGGGGTTGGTGAATGCATCATCGGTTGTGGTCGACCCTTCGAAGCCGCGTTCCACGCGGGTGTTCAAGATTTCCATTTCGGGAGAGGTATACTCCCTTTTCTTGTTGTTGTACATTTTTTTTGTGTTTTTTATTGTTTGTTTAGTGAATATATTATGTTTTTTACTTCTTGTATAAGGCTGACGGCATGTTGGCTTGATATTGTCTGAAAACGGTAATTGGACTCAGTCAGTATGTTGGATTATAATGATATAATGTGATATGCATATTTCTTTTGGTGCGTTGTTTGAGAATGCAAAGTTAATATTTTTTCTTTAGGTAATTTCTCTTTTCGATCATTGGGTATGAAAAGATAATATATTTGCCGTAAATTTGGACAAAGAGGCATATCTGGCATTTGGTGTCAAAAAAAAACGTCCACCGGCCTCATTGGAGCCGGCGGACAGATGGTGGATGATACCTATGATAGTGTACTTATGGCACTGCAATTAGTTGAATACGATTATTATCATCAATGATTTTAGCGGATAACCTTGGTGAAGACAGGTGCTTGGCCATCGATGACGGTGACATAGACCTGCATCTTGCCGACAGGCATGTCGGGTTTGTCCTCGCGGGGAAGGTCCTCGGCAGTGAAGAGATATTCGGTGCCATTGGGCAGGGCACGGGAGGCTACGGTCATGGCTTGGGCGTGAATCATGGGATAACCGTCGACGGCAGCGTCGAAGATGTCTGCTTCTTCCACGAGTACTTCATGCTGTTTGGGGAAGTCTTCCAGCTTGGTGTATTCGCCTTCGACAAAACCACTGGCTTTCAAGAACTGGTCAATCTCCTGTGGCATGGCCTCCAAGCGGGCTGCGCGGACACCGTAGCCAGGGAGTATCTCGGCATAGGGTTCGTCGTCTTTAAGGTCGTCAATGCTTGATTCCAGACCACCACTACCGAAGGTACAGAAAGGAACTATCTTCTTGCAGCTGAGGTCTTCGTTGAGGAGGAATTTGTCGACGGGCGGTGCATATGTGCCAAACCAGACAGGATAGCCGATGAAGATGATGTCGTATTGGCTGAGGTCGGATTTTATGGGCTGGATGTCGGGGATTACACCTTGCTCACGCTCCTGCATGCAACGTTGGATGCAGGCTTGGAAGTTGGTGTCGTAAGGGTTGACACAGACAATTTCCTCGATGTCGGCACCGAGGCGGTTGGCAATCTCTTCGGCCACGGTTTTGGTGTTGCCTGTCAGTGAATAATAGAGTACTAATATTTTCTGCGTCTCTTTCTTAGGGCAGCAGGAGACCGCCATCATGGCCACGGCGGCAAATGTCAACATTAATTTCATTCTTTTCATGGTAATACCTGGATTTATTGTGTTTTATATGATTTGAGTTCGAAACGCACTTTGTACTGACGACCTGGCATACTGTTACGATGGTCGCTTTGGTAGTAAGAATAAGACTCATTATGGCCATATCCCTTTAATGAGATGCTTTTTACCATTTCTGGTTCAATATTGATTGGTTTGGAGAAATCTTGGTAGTCAAGCATGTTGCCTTGCATGTCGTAATATATTATGCGTCCAGTAATTTGTGTGATGGTGCGGTTGGTGTTGTTTTGGAATGCTACCGTGGCATTGGGTTGTACCCAATCGTGGGAGTATTTGGCCAATGTCACATCATTGGGGTTGAAAGCAGTCTCTTGTTTCTGCTTTACGGGAGTTTGCTCTGTTGGTTTAGTCCTCGTTGTTGTGTTGTTGGGGGTTACTGTTGTAGATTGAAGATTTGCCTCGTTTGTTTGTGTCTTGGATGAGGTAGTGGATTTGTTGCCTTTCAGTTGCTGGACTTCTTGTCTTAGTTGGGCGATTTCCCGATGCAATGCATTGATTTCGCTCTGCATGTCGGCATTAGCGGTCGGGCTGTATGGCGCGGATTCTTCTACAACCGTGTTGAATTCTTCAGTGGTTTCGTGTATCTCTTCTACAGCACTGGATGAGTCTTCTTTGGAAGAGTTACTTCGGTAAAACAGTGCCACTATTATTATTATCAGTGTCAGAAATGCCAAGGCAAGGAGTATCTTTGTCAGTCGGCCTGATCTTTCCTTTTCATCATTAATCATAGGGCAATATTGTTTGGAGCGATATTATGCTTATTTGCTAACAGGGGTATCCTGCCCGAACTCGATGCCGAGGCCTTTGGCGGTGTGGACAAGGCTGCCGTTGGGGTCGACGAGGTTCTGGGCGCGGACGGCCTCTTCAAGGGGTACGGCGACAATGTCGGGATGGCGGTAGGCCACCATCTGGCCGTAGTTGCCGCGAATGACCTCCTCCATGGCCCGTACACCGAACTGAGAGGCAAGGATGCGATCGAAAGCCACAGGGGTGCCGCCGCGCTGTAGGTGGCCAAGGATGGTGCAGCGGATGTCGTGCTCCACTCCAGCAGCCTTGAGTTCGGCAGCCAGTTGGTGACCGATGCCGCCAAGGCGGATGTGTTGGTAGCCCACTTCGCTGCTCTCGGTGCCGACGGTGGTGCCGCCCTTGGGCTTGGCACCCTCGGCCACCACAATGATGCAGTAGCCGTGGCGTTTGTTGTAGCGCTGTTCTATCTTCTCCTTTATTTTATTGATATCGTAGGGGATCTCGGGAATGATGCAGATGTCGGCACCTCCGGCGATGGCACTATGGAGGGCTATCCAACCGGCATCACGGCCCATTACCTCCATGATGAAGACACGGTTGTGGCTGGCGGCTGTTGTGACCAGTTTGTCGATGGCTTCGGTGCATATCTGCACAGCGGTTTGGAAGCCGAAAGTGTAGTCGGTGGAGGAGAGGTCGTTGTCGATGGTTTTAGGCACCCCCACGATATTCAGGCCTTTTTGTGCCAGTCCCAACGAGATACGCTGGGAGCCGTCGCCACCAATATTAATGACAGCATCAACACCAAGGTATTGCAGCTTGCGTATCATCTCGTCGCTGCGGTCAACGGTGGTCCAAGTGCCGTCCTGTTGGCGTACTGGCCAGGCAAATGGGCCGCCCTTATTGGTGGTGCCAAGGATGGTGCCGCCTTGTATTTGGAGACCTTCGACGGCTTTCTCGTTCAGCTCGACGATTTCAGTGGGCTCACGCAACACACCGTTGAAGGACTCGATACAACCTATTACCTCCCAATCCTTCTCTTGGGAAGCACGTTTGACTATTCCGCGGATGACGGCGTTGAGTCCGGGACAATCGCCGCCCCCTGTGAGAACCATTACTCTTTTTAGTGCCATAGTGCTTTGTGTTTTATTGGCTAATTTATAATACGTTGAGCATTATTTTGCTTCTTGTTGGACATTACAAATATACGTTTTTTTTTTCGATTAAACGTTTTTTCTCTTTTCCGATGAGTATGAAGGATTGTTTATGTTTGAAAAAAAAAGTGTATCTTTGCTTTGCTATTGTCTCTTGGCAAAGAAGGAGACATGATGCTGTATGGAAATGATTATTATTAAGTTGACTCATAATAACAGAAAACTGATATGAAACTGAAATTCATGGGGGCCGCACGTGAAGTGACCGGCAGCAAACACCTTATCACCACGAAAAAAGGATTGAATATACTTCTCGATTGCGGCATGTATCAAGGCAAAGGCTTGGAAACCGATGCGATGAACAGAGACCTCGGGTTTGACCCCGCAGAGATTGACTATCTGATTCTTTCCCATGCCCACATTGACCATTCAGGACTGATACCTTACATCTATAAAGAGGGGTTTAGGGGTACGGTGCTTTGCACTCCTGCCACACGCGACCTTTGTGCCATCATGCTTGCCGATGCCGGTCGAATACAGGAAGCGGATACTCATACATTCAATAAAAAACGCAGGGAACAGAATCTGCCCGAGGTGGAGCCTATCTATACCGAGCAGGATGCACAGGCGTGTATGAGCTGTTTCATCAGTGTTCCGTATCACAAACAATTCAATATTGAAGGAGAAGTGACGGTGGAATTTTACGATGCCGGGCATATTCTGGGAAGCAGTTGCGTGTATCTTGAGGTCAAAGATGGCCGTAGAACCATCAAATTGGGATTCACTGGTGATATAGGCCGTTATAACAAACGGATACTCAAAGATCCTGAGCCTTTCCCACAGGTCGACTATCTTATCATGGAATCCACCTATGGTGACCGTCTCCACACCACTATCGAGGATGCCGAGCAAGAGTTGCTAATGGCCGTGCTGGATACCTGCACCAAGAAAAAAGGCAAGCTCATTATTCCCTCATTCGCTGTGGGGCGTGCGCAGGAAATCATTTATGCTTTAGACCGTTTGGAAACGGCTGATCTATTGCCTGACATTGATGTGTTTGTCGACAGTCCGTTGAGTGTATCAGCTACTAATATCATGCGTCTTCATACCGAATGCTTCGGGCCGTCCATCCTCAGATACATGAAGAAAGACCCTGATCCCTTCGGGTTCGACCGCCTGCAATATATTCAGTCCGTTGAGGCTTCAAAGGCACTCAATGTGCGCCACAAACCCTGTGTTATCATTTCTGCTTCGGGTATGATGGAGGCTGGTCGCGTCAAGCACCATCTGGCCAACCATATCGACGACCCCACAACCACAATTCTTTGTGTGGGATACTGTGAACCCAAGACCCTTGGGGCAAGAATCATGCGGGGAGACAAAACCGTCTCCATATTTGGGCATAAATACGAAGTGCGGGCAGAATTGCGCCGTATTGAGTCGCTCTCAGGCCACGGTGACTATAGCGAAATGATCAACTACATTGGCTGTCAAGAAAAACGTCGTCTGAAAAAAATCTTCCTTGTCCACGGTGAGGCCGAGACCCAGGAACACTTCAAGCAAACCCTTAACGAAGTGGGCTGGAACCGCGTAGAGATAGCAGACTTCCGCCAAGAAGTAGAGCTATAAAGCAAAGGCACCCCTTGGACCTGGATAATCAGAACTCCCCAACACCCAAGACTCCCCGATTACCTTCCTCCCACTTCTCCTATAAGCACCTAAAAAAATCTTCCCAATTCAAAAAAAAATTGTATCTTTGCAAAACTTTTTAAGCAATTCACAATAAGGATTATTCCGTTGTGAAAACTACCAAGGGGGCGGAGGACAATATCCTCCGTCGCCTTTATAAAACAGAAAAGAGTGGAGTAAATAAACGACAAACCTCACCAAAGGACATAGTCGGCCATCCCAACAGACCTCTGATTGTTCAGAACACTCCCAATACTCCGAATCATGAGCCACCCGTTGTGAATTGCTTAAAAAGAGAACATTGACACATACGATAAACAACCCAAGGTCTTTTCTGACAATGCCGATGAACGTTGTGAATTGCTTAAAAAGAGAACATTGACACATACGATAAACAACTCATTATGATGGAGTAGGATATGCTAAAGTGTTGTGAATTGCTTAAAAAGAGAACATTGACACATACGATAAACAACGCTGTTGAATCCTATGCACTCAGTGTATTGGTTGTGAATTGCTTAAAAAGAGAACATTGACACATACGATAAACAACTCTCAGTTGAATTTGCTAAGTCTTTAAGAGGTTGTGAATTGCTTAAAAAGAGAACATTGACACATACGATAAACAACTTTTTAGGTAGGATCTTTCACCCTCATATAGTTGTGAATTGCTTAAAAAGAGAACATTGACACATACGATAAACAACTGCAGGAAGATGTAGTCAAGCGTGTCCTTGGTTGTGAATTGCTTAAAAAGAGAACATTGACACATACGATAAACAACACAGCAACGAGATTGACGATGTGCTGGCAAGTTGTGAATTGCTTAAAAAGAGAACATTGACACATACGATAAACAACCTTTCGTTATTTACAATGACCACCGACGTAGTTGTGAATTGCTTAAAAAGAGAACATTGACACATACGATAAACAACACGCGACACATATAAAACAAAACACAATGCGTTGTGAATTGCTTAAAAAGAGAACATTGACACATACGATAAACAACATAGTTTACTGTAATTGTGATGGGGAACAGTTGTGAATTGCTTAAAAAGAGAACATTGACACATACGATAAACAACTTGGGATAAGACATTGTCTCTAAGGCGGCAGTTGTGAATTGCTTAAAAAGAGAACATTGACACATACGATAAACAACACAAAGGTTCCGAAAGCATGCATACACGCGTTGTGAATTGCTTAAAAAGAGAACATTGACACATACGATAAACAACACGATTCCGGTATCTAAGTGATAATCAATGTTCAGGAGGCTGTCAATGATTAAAAAAATCCCACTTATTGAGTGGGATTTTTTATTTTATGAAGTGCTTTTTTTGATTCTGTTGAAAGGTTAGAAGAGTTCTAACTGTTGGCCGGGTGCGCTGGGAGGAATCTCCTTTTTGCAGACGTATAATTCTATGTCGGCAAATTGTTTGTCGGTGATGGTTAGGCATCCCACTTGTCCGTATAGGGGCAGCATGGAACGGACGCGCTTTAGGTGTACATCGGCATTCTCGCGGCTGGCGCAATGGCGGACATAAATGGAGAACTGAAACATAGTGAATCCATCGGCAAGGAGATTCTTGCGAAAGTCGGCAGCGGCTTTGCGCTCTTTTTTTGTATCGGTGGGCAGATCGAAAAAAACAAGCAGCCACATAATGCGGTATTCAGAGAAACGATCCATTATAGTTCAGGATAGGAAAGTTTGCGGCATTCGCCCGAGAAGCAGCGGGCAAGGGAGGCTGTGGTTTGGCTGGCAGCGACCATCAAGGGGCTGCGCTGGCCGTTGATGCGTACTTCAAGGGTTGGAATCGAGAGCAGAGAGCGTTTGATTTCGGTGGTCACTTCGGCTGTTTGAGGGTTTTGTTGGATAGTCTGGACTACCAGCCGGTCAACAAATGGGCGGTATGGTTCCATGATGTCGTCGGCCAGGCAGTAGGCATTATAGCGGTTGTGATGGTGAATGCCGAGGGTGGGTAGGAGGCCACTGCTTACCAAGGCACGGGCAATGACAGCACGCAAAACGGCATAACCATAGTTAAGGAAATTGTTGGGATAAAGACCATCGCGGCCACGGGTGAATCCTCTCATTTTTGGGAACATTTGGCTCCAATAGAATGCAGCGGCACGGCCTTCGAGATTGGTGCTGTCGTCGCTGCGTACCTCGTTAGCCCATTGCTGCATATTGCCGGTCTCAACATTGTACAATTCGCGTAGTAAGGCGGCCTGGTTAAGGATTTTCTGTTGTATGGTTTGTTGCCACAATTGTTTCCGGAGAGGAAGGGATGCCGATAATTGGTCTTGGAAGCGCTCACTCTGCACAGTGTGGCCTTCGAGGGGGAGCATGAGCCCAACAGGCATGTGGCGTTCGTCGCAGGTGATGACAGAAGCATTGTTGTCCAATAGGACGGCCATGAGGCCATGCGTAAGGGTGATTTGAGGATTGTCCAATACCACCATGCCGATGTCTTCAATGGGGATGGTAGTCTGTTGCCCGGGATCATCGCCACGGCTTTCTATCCGAACAACCAGTTGCTTGTTCTTCATAGAAAGGTAGGCAGGGTTGGAGAAGCAGAGTGTCCGTTTAATCATGGCTATTGATTGTTTTTGAAGGTGATGTTCCCCAATGGGTCAATCTCAAAATCGGTATGTTCAATAAGGGCTTTAAAGTTGTTGGATTTCAGAGTTAAGAATGATGCTCGAGAAAGAGGTGTAAAAGATGTCCCCGATTCTGCAGTGCTACATTCAGTTTCTTTTCGGGCTTCCAGATGGTGTCTTAGATAGATTGAAGGGGTTCCGACTGCATTAAACTTGTATACAACGTAAAGCCTTTTACTAAGTTTGTCGGAATCCATGTCGCGAAGTTCGTCAGGATGGTTGACGTACAATAGAACGCGGAAGCCTTTCTTTATGATGTTTTTTAGTGGCATGGTTTTCACACCTTCGTAACAGGCAAATTCGGGTTCGTTAAAAAGTACATCAGAATTCTGTATATGCAGCTGAGCAATTTCATAATAGTTGATAAGTCGAAATGCTTGCTGGTGTTTGCCTTTGTATGTCCCTTCGTATTGGAGGCAAAGATAGTTGTCGCTATTCTGTGCGTAATAGTGTCTTTTGTATTCTTTTTTTGATAGATAGGTCTGTTGTTTTATTTGTATGGCTGTGTCTATTTTGAAATAACCGCGACCAGCTTTTGCATAACAACGTACATGTCTGATGGGAGCTATATAGTGCCCGTGCTTATCCTGTTTGATGGGAACTCCATCTTTGTCAAGCAACCAGGTATCCTCCTCCAATGCTTTTGAAAATGAGAGGTTCTCTTCAGTCATGCGCTGTTTGACTTGAGTTTCGATAGAATGACGAACAGATGGGTCTACTATTGAGTCGAAATCCTTCTCTTTCAGGCTTTTCAATGGCTTACGGATCACTGTTCGAAGGCTCTTTTCCCCATCGGTTATTGCGCCATAGAAGGTTTCTTGATGTAAACTTCCGCGTATGGAGTCACCTTGTAACCATTGTACCTTTTTGTCTTTTTTCCCTAAGCGTCTTCTTTTACGGGCAGGGGTAAGGGTCTGGTCCTTTGAGATGTGGTTTATGAGAATGTTGGTTTCAATAGTCTCTACAAGGTTTGAAATATTGCCCAATCTGCAAGATTTTATTTCATCAGACAACTTACTGTTAAGTGATGCTTTTTCCGCATCAGGGGCTTCTTGCACTTGGTAGAATAGTTCAATGATGCGGTCTCTTTTTGCTGCAACGGGAATCATGGTGAGAATTGTGGCATCAACAGCGTGATGGGAATGTTTCGCACGGTCTTTTTTCTCATCGACGCTTTGTACTCCCAATATCTTGCGGAAGTCAGCTGTGATGCGGCCTTTTTGGACATCGACTCTCGTGAAGACCGATTTCAGATAGTGGAATGCGTATTTTGTGATGATTCGTGTGTCTACGAGTTGCCTGTTGCGGAAACCGAGGTCAAGTTCGTCTTTTTGTATTGTGAAGGTTTTGACTTTGGTTTGCCAATAGTCCAATTCTAACTCCCAAAGATGTTTCTGCTGAATGCATTCGTCCTTGCGGTCAACGGTGGTTGCCGTTCGAGCGTTCTTTTTCCATAGTTCTATTTGGCTCTTGCAATGTTCTACCTTTTCTTCCCATGGCTTGATTCGTTCTTTGATTTCTTCGTAGTTTGATAATTGTGTCGGGATAAGGTTTCCTTTTACATCGCGGTTGAAATGAGATGAGCAGACGGTTCTGTTTGTCAAGGAATCATTGAACGATATACTGCGTGGGATGGTGTGCTCGATATCCACTGCATTTTCGTCAAATAGTTTTGTTATACTTATGGCGTCTCCCGTGTAAAGACAGAGGAATCTCTGTTCTTTCCATAGTTTGTATTTCTGAAGGTCGAGAGCGAATTTCTCAGCCTTCTCCTTTTGAATTCGCGATGCTTTGGCGTATTTGTCAAGGTCGGGCTCTTTAAAGTCGCCTGATTCGATCTGCTCAAACAATAGCCGGCCTTTCTCTATATCGTCATCTGAATACTTGGGTCTGAAATCCTTTATGATGTTGGTGATAAGGTCGTTCTCTTTTTTGCGTTCGTTCTGGTACCTTTCTATTGCCTTGCGCCAGTTAGCATCATTCATGTCTCGTGCCGTTTCTACCACCACACGAGTGTCTTCGTCTATCATACCGTGCTTTAGTAACTCGTTCACTGCACGCCTTAGTGTGTGTAGGGCACGCATAGCTACGGGATTCTTAATCGAGCCTATATTAGGAGTCCCTAATTGATAATAGCTCCTTATGCAACCACCAATATCGCCTGTGGACGCTTTTTGGTGTGGAAAAAGACTTATTTGGGAGTGGTGGTAAAGGGCATCCCATTTTTCTTTGGGCGTTATCTCGGGGAATGTTAGTGAGAGGTATTCTTTAAGAACATCGCTTTGGTGGGGCAGTTTGTAGTAATCTCGTTTTGTCGATGAGAAGAATTGTTGGTAAAGGCTTTCTACTGTTTCTTGGATGGACTGTTGTTCTTCTAATTGTAATGTGTTCCAGACTTTCAGTCCGATGGAGTCAATTATGCACCTCAGAACATCCTCCTTGTCTCTGCTATCCAATTTGTATTGATAATCTCTATAGGCCTTTTGGTTTTCAATGGACAGGGATTTATAGTTGGCGATGAGGGTGTTGGCAATGTTGTATTCAGTGCGTAGCGTTGAAGTCTTTGCTGAAATGCGCTTTATCTCTTCGTTGATAGTTTCTTTGCATTCAGTCCACTTCTCTTTGCCGATAATGTCAGGTATCTTGGCTACGGCTACAGCCTCGCTGTATATCATCCCTTCGCGGAGGAATGGGAGGATATTCCGTATCGCTTTCAGACTCAATGGGGCGTAGCCTTCCTGCAATACGCTCCATAGCCGTTTGATGTTGCCAATCTGTTCTTCGTTTAGACCGATTCTTTCTTTTGCCAAATCTGCAAGTTCTTCGTAATCGTCGCTGTTATAGCACAGGTGCCAGATGTCTTCGTAGTTATATCTGATAGTGTGTACCTCTCCAGTCTTGTAATTGGTGCGGCATTTGTCGCTCTCTATTACTGCGGTACGCCATTCGTTGCCCATTATCTTGCTAAGTCTATTGATGACAGGGCAACCCGCCACAGTAGTATAATCGGGGTAATTGATGGTATGATTCTTGTAGTTGAAATCGTGTCCAGGGTATTCTTTTGCAATCCAGTTTTTTATCTCTTCGAATTTAAAGGTGGCATTGGCGCGGGTGAATAGTTTCTCAAAAAGCCTGTTGCGTTGCTCGTTGGATAACTTCAGCCATTTGCCATCCTCTTCGAGGCGGAACTTGATATTATTGATAAAGGTCAGAGCCCTGTACTCCTCATAGTCGGGATGACTTATGGGGCATCGGCGTCTCCCTTTTTCGAGTGTACACTCCCCGACATTCCCTCTTTGTGAGCGCAAGGGGCGACGGTAGAATATGGTCCCTTCTCCTTTCTTGGTGCTGATAAGGCGCGTGTATAGTTCGGGATCTTTTAGGTGTATATTCTGGCGTTTGCATATCGCGTCTACTTCTTCACGATATTGTTTCTGCACAGCTTGATATTCGCTGTTTCTAACTCGTATGCCCTCTTTCTCCAATCGGGCAAAAGCACATCCTACAGTCTGCAGGTTGTGGCTTCCCATGTATTTTTCGAGAACCTTCGACTTCGTTTCTTCCGACTTCTTCATGGCCTCACTTATGTCGAGGGTGGAGCTGTCCTCGTTCTCGTTGGCATCTTTCAGTGTCTCGCCTTTGCTACTCTTGAAGCCTCGCCGTTGAGCAATGTGGTACATGGCTCGACCGAATTTATATCTGTCAGTTTTGTCATTCCAGTCAATCAGTCTTTCCATTAATTCAGCCCTTAACTGATAAGGGCTACTGTATTCGGGCATTCCGTCACAGTTAAAGTCCAGCCGAACCCATTGCTCAAATTCGGTGGCATTGATGGGATATTGCCTTTTCAGCCCTTTGGATTTGTCGTATCTGCTCCATTGGTCAAGCTCATCATTGGTCAACGGACAGCAACCATGTTCTATGAGAAGTCTTAGGGTAGCCCATATTCGGTATTTGCGAGATTGGTATAGTCTGCGGGTGGAGCGGAATCGCGTTCTCTCGGCGGCGTATGAGAATTCTCCTTTGTCGCCATTCCCCACTCCCGATTTAAAGATAATGGAAGTATAGTATTCCAACTGGTCGACAATGTTATTGCCGTTGTCTGTGTTCCTGACAGCTAATCCTATAGAGTTGGTACCAAGGTCTATGCCTAATGTTTTTTGTCCCATGATGATTATTTTTTTGTTATATGGGAAATTGTTTGTATCTTTGCAAAACTTTTTAAGCTTTTCACAATAAGGCTATAAGCCGAAGATTTGCTTGTGTGTCTGCGCATTTGCGTAACCTTTTCGGGTGTGAGTTAAATTATAACTCACACCCGAATAAATTTTATATGTCTCTTATTATTCTGACGGGCTGGTAGCCCGTACTCCGGGATTACAGCACTACGCGGTGGGTGAGCATGATGTAGCCCACGCGGCGGTTCAGGTTCTTCAGCGAGCCGTCGGCATAGGCGGTGTTGAAGAAGTTATGCAGGGGCATGGAGAACATGAGCATGGTCTTGTGGCGGCCTTTTCCCACGGTGTGGCTCAGGGTAAAGTCGAGGCCCCAGCCGCTCTGCAGCATCTCTTTGTTGCGGGGTTCCCATGTGCCACCGCATCCTACCACCTTGTCGTAGAACACACCGGCTTCAAATGAGTTCTCGTTGCTACCGAGCACCAATCCTGCCCGAGGCTGGAAATAAAAGCCGCGCAGATTATCGTCGTTGGGCATGAAGCAGATCTCCTGGCTTTTGTAGTAGGCACCGGCATAGATTCCAATGGGGCTGGGCTTCCACGAAACGTCAAGTCCGATGCCGTAATCTCCGATGCGTTTAAACGGGTTGCTGAATGCACGATGGTATGGACCATAGATGTCGTTCATAGGGGCTTCGAAGCCGGCTTTCCCCATGCCTATCGGGAAAACCACGTCGGCATCGGGCAAGATGGCTCCAGCAATCAACGCATCGGTGGCGTTTCCATCGCTGGCAAAGTGGACAACAGCGGTGTGGGCCAGATTGTACAATATCGTCGTCCAGTAGTTGGTCGACCACGCACGGGTGTTGAGTGTGAATTGGCTTTTTGTCCCCTGCGCCGAGACTCCGGCGGTCAGCAGAACTGTCATAATTACAATTAGTAATGTCTTTTTCATGTGCAAAACGTTTTTGATTTGTATTGTGCAAATGTACAACTTTTTTTTCGATAATTAGCCACTGGTCTCCAATTGTTCAAATAAATCATTTAAATCATTGCAAAGGAATGGCGATTCTTGGTAAACCTTCCTTTTCACACATGGTTATCTTCAATAAATCATTGATTTATCCTCAGGCGGGCATTGGGTTTAACAACGGTTGTGCTTTTCGGGAGACATTTCCGTCTCGCAGCGATTCCGCACCACTTGCCGTGACGAAAGGCAGTCCTGCCGTCCGGAGTAAACGGAAACTATCCACAACAACGGGTGGCTGACAATGGAAACCAGTCGATATTTTTTTACCCCGTCAACTATGTCCGGTCGCAAGACATGAATTGGACAACCGAAACCAGCGAACTACAGACACTTGTTAGACAATATTTGAACGATATATCAACGTTAGTTCTACGATATTTTATCGTTGAAATATCGTTGAAGTATCGTTGAAGTATCGTTGATATGACGAAGAAAGTTAATTTGTGGTTTGCTGATAGGGATTGTCTCGTTCCGTGTATCGATGGCCGTTTCGGGGTTGTGGTTATTGCATGATAGTTCGTGTCAGGGGTACAGTGTTGCGATGGACATTTTTATGGCTTTGTCTCAGATATGGGTTGTTTGATAGAAAAAAAACTGTCATGTTTGAAAAAATACGTATCTTTGCAGATTCAAAAAACGTATTATCATGGTATCATTTTTACTTGCTATTGTGCTGTTATTGCTTGGCTATCTGCTTTATTCCAAGGTTATAGAGCGGATTGTCGAAGTCGACCCCAATCGTCCCACTCCAGCTGTGGCTCATCCTGACGGAGTGGATTATGTGCCCATGAAACCTTGGCGCATCTATCTTATCCAGTTCCTCAACATCGCTGGCGTAGGTCCCATATGCGGAGCTATCATGGGAGCCCAATTTGGTTCGGCGTCGTTCCTTTGGATTGTTTTTGGAAGCATTTTTGCCGGTGCTGTCCACGACTTCATTGCAGGCTACATCTCAATCCGCAGGGACGGTGCCTCTCTTCCCGAAATCCACGGTGCCTACCTGGGCAACGGACCCAAACAATTTATGCGCTACTTCACGGTGTTTCTGATGATTCTTGTCGGTGCTGTCTTTGTCAACACCCCGGCAGTGCTTCTCAACAGCAATTTCACGCCCGGGTGGAACATCTTCCTCTGGGTGGGCATTATCTTTGCCTATTATCTCATTGCCACCCTTTTGCCCATTGACAAACTCATCGGCAAGATTTACCCCATTTTCGGATTCCTGTTGCTCGGTATGGCTTTGGCTATTGTCATAGCCTTTGTCGTTTATCGTCCGCCGTTGCCTGAGCTGTGGAATGGTCTTCAGAACCAGCATCCCGATGCTGCCCACAACCCCATCTTTCCCATGATGTTCATTAGTATAGCCTGTGGAGCCATCAGCGGTTTCCATGCCACCCAGTCGCCTCTCATGGCTCGTTGCATGACCAACGAGCGGCAGGCGCGCCCTGTTTTCTACGGTGCCATGATTACCGAGGGCGTTGTAGCCCTCATCTGGGCCGCTGCTGCGACCGTCTTCTATCACGACCCCCAGCTGCAGCAACTCACCGTCAATCCTGAGACTGGTGCAACCTTGGGTGGCAATGCTATGGTGGGTGTCATAGCCAACACATGGTTCCCTAAGGTCATTGCTGTAATATGTGTGTTGGGTGTTATCTCCGCGGCTATTACCAGTGGCGACACCGCTTTACGCTCTGCCCGTCTTATTGTGGCCGACTTTCTCCACTATGACCAGAAACCTGTCAAGAACCGCCTTTTCGTGGCTCTGCCCATCTTCGCCATCACTGCCGCTGTGTTGGTATACTCCCTCATCGATGCAAAGGGGTTTGATGTAATATGGCGCTACTTTGCCTGGAGCAATCAGGTATTGGCCACTGTCACCCTTTGGACCATTACCGTCTATCTCTTCCTCAAGCGCAAGCCCTACATTCTCACTCTCCTTCCGGCTATGTTTATGACCATGGTAACAGGCTGTTTCCTCTTTGTTGCTGAGAAGGAAGGTCTGGGTGCAGTCATCCCACGTTGGCTCGGATATACCATCGGCGCCGCCATCACTCTGTTGGCCACAGCCCTCTTTGCCGTATGGGCCAAAAAGCATGGTGGCAGTCAGGTGGATAACGATAAAAGATAAATGCTTCGAACTTGCAGAAAGATGAAGTCATGAAAACACTGTAAATTAACATTCTGACATCTTTGTACAATTTTTTTGGTCATACTCCGTTATCATTCGAGAAAAAGTTGTATCTTTGCATTTGCGTTTTATATAGTAAATTATTGTATAACATGAAGAAATACATTGTTTTATCGTTGGTATTGCTGGTTGCTGGCACTGTTTTTGCCGGCAATAAACCCCGCAAATCATCCCGTCAGGAAATGGGCATCAACGGCAATGCCGTCTATGTGATTGAATACACCTACGACATTCACGGTGGCCGCAACGGTGGCCGCCAGCTCGTCTGTATCGATTCCATCACTTTTGATAAGCGCGGCAATTTCCAAGACAAATATCGCACTAAGGACGGCGAATACACATGGTATTCCTACTACTTCGATGTTCACGGCTATGCTTTAGGCTGGAACGAATACAACCGCGCCAAGGAGCTTACCGGCCGTACCGCCTATCTTAACGACAAGAACGGCAACCGCATCGAGCGCACCGTCTTTATGGGTGACCACATGACCAAGAAAGAGACCTCGCGCTATGAGAACAACCGCCTCGTCGAAGAGCAGAGCTTTGCCCCCGACGGCACCATGACTGAGAAGCGCGTATACAAATACGACGACGCCGGCAACAACACCGAGATGGAGTTCTACGACCGCGACGGCGAACTGATGCAGCGTTACCTCTACAAGTACGACAGCCACGGCAACCGTATCGAGTGGCGTTTTTATGATGCCGACGATTTCCTCGTGGCTCTCACCACCTATTACTACGACGACCACGACAACCTCATCGAACTTTCCTCGTTCAACTATGATGAGCACCTCAACTGGAAGCACAGCTATGTCTTCGAGTACGACGAGGACGACAACTGGGTGCGCCAGACCATCTATCGCAACAACGTGGCTTATCAGGTGATAGAGCGCGAGATTGCTTTCCCCGCCTATTAATCTTTAAGAGTAATGAAACGCAGCGGAATAATAATTGCCCTTATCCTCGGCATCAGCGCGATAGTGGCGGTGTGGCTGGGCGGCAAATATTTTAACAAGGCACGTGGCCACGCCAAGACCGTCTCGGTGGTGGGCAAGGCCGACCGCGACTTTACATCCGACCTCATTGTGTGGAGGCTCAATTTCAATGTGCTGAACACTGACATGAAACAGGGCTACACACAGATAAAAGACATTTCCAACACTGTCCGCGACTACCTCAAAAGCAAGGGTGTCAAGGCAGATGAAATGGAATTTGATGCCATAGACTGCGACAAAGAGACCGAGTACCATTGGGATCAGCAGACACAGCGCGGCTACAATACCTTTGTTGGCTACCGTCTCAGGCAGAGTATCAAGGTGGAAAGCAGCGATGTGGACAAAGTGGAGACAATCTCACGCGAAATATCCGAGTTGCTTGACAAAGGCATACAAATCAGTGGCAACTATGTCAACTATTATTATACCAAGCTTGCAGACCTGAAGATAGAGATGCTTTCCGAGGCCACGGCCGATGCCCGCAACCGTGCCGAGACCATCGCCAAGAGTGCCGGCGCCCGTCTGGGTGGCCTGCAGACTGCCAACATGGGCGTGTTCCAAATCACTGCCCCCAACTCTTCTGATGAGGACTACTCTTGGGGCGGAACATTCAACACCACATCCAAGAAGAAACGTGCCAGCATCAACATGCGTCTGACCTATTATGTCAGATAGTGGGGTGCGGCATAAATAAAGGACATAATAAGACGTGAGGCCGCAAAATGGCAGCACGTCTTTCTTTTTTTTTGACCGTTATGACACGGAGAACACTCACCACCATCCTCTTGGTCGCCCTTTTGCTAGGACGGATTCCTGCCATTGCCCAGCCGCAGACGATAGACACTTCCGATATCGTTATCCTTTACGACAATGACGTTCACGGTGCCGTGGAGGGCTATCCGCTCATGGCCAACCTTCGCGACCAGATGCGGCAACTCACGCCACATGTCGCCCTCGTTTCGTGCGGCGACTTCCTTTCCGGCATACCCTATGGTACCGTTTCCTCGGGTAGTTACCTTGTGCGGCTGATGAATGCTGTGGGTTACGACTATGTCACATTGGGCAATCACGAGTTCGATTTCGGCCTTCAGACGCTGCAACAGCGTGTCGGCCAACTGACCGCCAAGGTTCTGTGCTGCAATTTCTCCTGTATCGGCCAGAACCGCTCCATCTATCCCGGCTATGACATACGTTGCTATGGCAACCGCAAAGTGGCTTTTATCGGGCTCACAACCCCTCATGTCCCCGCCTTGTCCACGCCCACTTTCTTCCGAGGCAGCCTTTGCCGATGGCTTTACACTTTCTATCCCACCGCACTCGACTCGCTGTTGCAATGCCGCGTCGATGAAGCGCGGCAGGATGGGGCCGACTATGTCATTCTTTTGGCCCATGTAGGCATCGATGACATGCCACACCTTGTGGCAAGCACCTCGGGCATAGATGCAGTGCTCGACGGACATTCGCACAGCGTCATTCCCCACACTATCCTCTACAACCGCCTTGGCAAAGCCGTCCTCTGGACCTCGTCGGGGGCTTATTTCCGCTCATTCGGAAGGATGGTGATCAGCGCCAACGGCGACATAAACAGTGACCTTATTCCCCGTGATGTCGTCGCTGCATCAGCCGCAAGTGCCACTGCCGTCGACGACACGCTGGCTGTCATCCGCCAGGAATTTGAAAAAAAAGCCCATTCCTGGGATGGACACAGTGCCGTTGCCTTGAGGCGCGTCGATGCCAACGACAGTTTTGCCGACTGCACGCTGGGCAATTACTTCACCGATGCCTTTCGCGCTGTAGCAAAAGCCGATATTGCGGTGATGAATCGCGGACGTATGCGTGCTGACCTTCTGCAGGGCGACCTGACTGTTGGCGACTTCTTGGCGGTGGCGCCATACCGGAACAAATTATGTCTTGTCGAAATGACAGGCCAAGCTCTGCTTGATGCGTTGGAGATGGGCTGCCGCCATTGGCCTTCACTCGGTGGTGGGTTCCTGTATGTTTCCGGTCTTACCTACGAGATTGACCCTACAGTAAATAGCCCTGTGGTCACCGACAAAAAAGGCTTTCTCCTCCGTGTGGAGGGCAAACGGCGTGTATGCAACGTGCAGGTGTGGAATGCCAAGAAACGCCGCTACGAACCGCTCAAGCCCAAACGCATCTATCGTGTGGCAGGCACCGACTATATCCTTCTCCACCATGGCAACGGTCATGTGTTCAACGGCGTTCGGGTCATCAACGCTGATGTGTGTAGCCACACGAAAGCATTGTTGGTATATCTTAATGACTATCTTGATTTTATAATCGGTGACCAGTATTTGCGGCCAGAAGGCCGCATCCGTGTGCGGTAACGCCGTAGAGGGTTGGGAAATGGTGCGTTCCAGAACTCCGGCGGCAACCGATAACACAGTTGCCACCGGTGTCGCATCGCGGCATATCAGTTACAACGTCATCGGAGCTTCGCTCTGGTGACGTTGTTCTTTCCCACTAACGTCCTTCATTAGCCGTTCGAGTTTCGCCCGTTATCCGTTCGTTGCCTGTCAGGGTGACGGAAAACGTTCAAACAACTTGTTATCCAGAAATGGCAGATTGAAGGAGGCACATCGTTGTGCCGAAAAATGCCAAAGTTTTTTAATAATAGTTAATTCCCGAATCGCTTGCGGTGATGTAGGTTATTTTTTGTACCTTTGTACCTCGCCCGTGGTACGGGTGATATGAACAATTAACTGTTATATAGTGTTTTATAAATATTTATTGTTGTATTAGAATCGTTATGAAAAGTAGAGTAGGAGCCATTTTGGCACTCTTTGTGGGATTATTGATTTCGTTGCCCGCAGGGGCTCAGACCACCACATCGTCTATTGTGGGTAGTGTAAGCGACGCGAATGGTCCGTTGGCCGATGTCATCGTCACGGCGGTATATGTGCCCTCGGGGATGCAGTACCACGGTATCACCAATGCCAAGGGCAGTTACCGTATCAGCGGGGTAGTGGCTGGTGGCCCTTATAGTATAAAGGTTGAGATGATGGGGTATCGTACGGTGGTGGTGAGTGATGTGACAGCTCCGTTGGGCGACCGTGTGGAGTTGGACTTTGTGCTACAGATGACAAGCACTGTGTTGGACGAGATAGTGGTTGTGGACCAAGCCACGCATTCCAATATGAATGTGCAGAACTCAGGAGCCTCGACGAATATTACTAATACCGTTCTCATGGCTACCCCTACGGCAAGTCGCAGCTTGTATGACGTTATGCGGCTCACCCCCCAAAGCATCGCCACAAGCAAAGGCTTCATGGTGGGCGGCGGCGACTACCGCGGTTCGTCGGTAACGGTGGACGGTGCCTCGTTTAACAATGCTTTCGGCATTGGCTCCAGCCTTCCCGCTGGGGGCAATCCGCTGTCGCTCGACGCCATTGACCAGATTTCAGTAAGTATCACCCCCTTCGATGTAAGATACAGCGGGTTTAAAGGGGGAGCCATCAATATGGTCACCAAGCAGGGCGGCAACGAATGGCATGCCTCGCTCTATGATTACTACAACAGCGGTTGGCTGAGCGGGCAGCATTTGGGCGACGTGACACTGCCGCAGAACAATACGCTGAACAATATTGCCGGGTTTACGTTGAGTGGTCCCATTGTCAAGGATAAGTTGTTCTTCTTCCTTAACGCGGAATATACGCCGGAGACGGTGCCAGGGGCTTCGGTACAGGCACGTGCTGACGAGGGTGCCGACTGGGGCGGAAACGGCTACAACCGTCCTACGGTGGGTCGCATGGATAGTATCAGGAACTATCTGATGAAGGAATATGGCTATGATCCCGGGCGGTATCAGAACTATTCGGTTGATGCTTCCGACTATCGGCTTCTTGCCCGTTTAGACTGGATTGTTAACAGCAACAACAAATTCAATGTCAGGTTCAGCCATACGCATACCACTACGGTTGATGCGTCGAGTTCTATGAGCGGCCTCGGCGGCACGAACACGTCGTTCCTTTTGAATGGCGATACTATCACGTTTAACCGCTCTTCGCAAGGCCGGCTGTCGAATTATGCAATGATGTTCGAGTCGGCCAGATATTCGAAGAACCAAGATTTTTCGTCGGTGGCAGCGGAGTTGGACAGCCGTCTGTGGGAAGGCAGGGGGAACAATAACCTGCGTGTCACTTGGTCGTATCAGAATGAGCCACGCGGGCATTACGGCGACCCGTTTCCCACAGTAGATATACTTGAGCCATACACAGCTACTGATGGAATACGCAGGTATGCATCCTATACCACCTTCGGGTTGGATCCCTTCACTTATATGACGGCCAACCGTGTCAGTACGTTCAATGTGACAGATGAGTTGACTTATAGCTCTGGCGTACACAATGTGGTGGCGGGAGTGCAGTTTGAACACAGCAATATTCGCAACGTGTATATGCCCGGCGGCGCGGGATGGTATGTGTTCGACTCGTGGGACAGCTTTGTGAACAAACGTGCTCCAGTACTTTTCATGGTGTCATTTGCCAACCAAGAGGATCGTATGGCTTTGCCTGAATATGTGTTCAATTATTTTCAGCCCTCACTATATGCGCAGGACGAGATGGAGTTCAGCCGCTATTTCAAGTTGACAGCGGGACTGCGGTTGGAAGTGCCTGTTATCCGCTTTGCCAATGACAACTACCATGCCGGCTTTGCCCAATTTGTAAAGGAAAACCCCGGCAGTACTTTCGACGGGTTGAATCCCGGCGACATGCCTCGCCTGCAGGTGGATGTGTCACCCCGAGTGGGATTCAATTGGGATGTGACCCACAACCGCAAGGTGGTGCTGCGCGGTGGCACGGGGCTTTTCACTGGCCGTATACCTAATGTGTGGTTGGTGAATGCCATTTCCAACTCTAATGTCATGTTGTACCAATATGTAGCCAATATGCAGACGGGGAACCCCGTCGTGCCGTTCAGCCCCAGCCGCGAAGAGATTGTAAACAATGTGCCCGGCGGTGGAAACACGTCACTGCCTTCGAGTCCGGTGATTCTGGACAAGAGCCTGAAGATGCCCACCAGTTGGAAGAGTTCATTGGCGGCAGAAGTCAAGCTGCCTTGGGGTGTGAAGGGGACTGTGGAAGGTATTCTGTCGTACAACTACAATGAGGTGGTGGCGACTACGCTGGGCTACGTGCAGGGCGATTCGCTGCATCTGCCTGGAGAACCGTGTGGACGGGTAGTATACGAGAAGGAGAGTGTGGCAAAGGGCATGTCGGGCTATCGGTTGAACAACACCGATGGGCTGCATGGCCGTTATCTGTCGGTGGTGACACAGTTGGAGAAACATTTCGGTTTTGGGCTGAATGTGATGGCTGCCTACACTTACAGCTCTTCGCTGTCGGTCAACGATGGTGGAGGCGATGCCGTATATACCTTGTCCCAGACCAGTACGGTGAATGGAGACAACAGTTCCGAACTGGGATATTCGGCCCATGTGGCTCCGCACCGTGTAATAGCTTCGGCCAATTATACTATCAGAGAGGGACTCCGTACAGCCACACGGATAGGCCTGTTCTATGAGGGTTACAATCTGGGAATAGAAAACGGAGTCGGTTATGCACGGTGTTCCTATCTGATGAACAATGTGGGCGGGATCAATGCATCACGACTGATATATGTTCCCACAGATGAAGAACTTTCATCCATGCCTTTCAGCAGCGACGAGAACCGGGCTGCCTATGGCGAATTTATTGCCAACGACTCTTATCTGAGCCGACACAGGGGCGAGTATAGTATGCGTGGAGCCATGCTTGCCCCGTGGCATAACCGCCTTGACTTGAAAGTCTGCCAAGAGTTTTATTTCGATATCAATGGACATCGTACCACTTTGGAAGTGGGTGCCGACATCAATAATGTGGCCAACCTGATTAATAGTGAGTGGGGAACATACAAACAGCTTACCAGCCAGACTGTATTGAATTATAAGAACGGGAAGTATACCTTCGCTGAACCTAAGTGGAATGTGTATAGCAACCTTCTTTCTGCATGGCAGGTATTGCTGCATGTGCGTTATTCGTTCTGATGGAAGAAATGGGTTTGCCATACGTTGCCTTCGCCCCGCTACAGGGGTACACCGATTGTGCATACAGGTGTGCGCATCATGAAGTGGCAGGAGGTGTGGATGAGTATTACACTCCCTTTGTGAGACTGGAGGGGGGTGAGGTGCGCAGAAAGGATTTGCGCGACATTGATTTCGACCGTAACGAGGGCGTGCCTACAGTGCCTCAGATTATTTTCAAGGACAGGGATGAGTTTGCGCGACTGTGCGATGCCGTTGCGACGGCAGGGTGGAGAAGGGTGGATTTGAACATGGGATGCCCTTTCCCGATGCAGGTGAAGGCTGGCAGAGGTAGCGGGTTGCTGTCACAGGTAGAGCGTGTGGAGGCGATTGCAGAGGAGATGGGTCGAAGAAAAGAGATGATTTTCTCGGTCAAGATGCGCTTGGGACAAGAGGATGCGGGGGAATGCTTGCGGCTGTTGTCTGTGCTGAATGCAATGCCGTTGGAACATGTCACACTGCATCCCCGTGTCGGGAGACAGCAATATAAAGGGGAGCCGGATAGGGAGGCGTTTGATGCTTTTGTGGAGGCGTGTACCCAGCAGGTAGTGTATAATGGCGACTTGCTTTCGCTGGATGATATTCGTGCAGTTATGCAGCGATGGCCGAAGCTGAAAGGGGTGATGGTGGGACGAGGTTTGTTGGCACGGCCATGGGTTCTGTCGGGTCGGGAACCGCTTGCTGTAGTGTGCGAGATGCATGCGAGGATATATGCCCATGCTATGTCGGTGTTGCAGGGCGACAGCCAGATATTGACACGACTGCATGCCTTTTGGGAGTATCAGACTGTGTTGATAGACAAGAAACAGTACAAGGCTATTATGAAGAGCGGAAACTTGAGTAACTACCGCGCGGCTATCGCCGCCCTTGGGTGGTGCTAAGCAGTAAAATAGAAGAAGAAATCCCGCAGATTGAAAAAAAAGTTGTATCTTTGCATCGCGAATAGGTAAAAGGACTATATGAAGAGATAACAGTTGATATGCCAGAGATAAGTCGGTTTTATGGTGTTATCATCTTGATGTTCATCGATGACCACAATCCTCCGCATATTCATGTGCGTTACGGGGGGGCAAGAGTGAGCATCACCATAGAGAATCATACGGTAAAAGGCCAATTGCCGCAAAGACTGCTGAATATGGTTCTTCAATGGATGGACAAACATCATGACGAGCTTGTAGAGAATTGGAAGCGGCTGGAAAGATTTGAAGACCCAAACCCTATTGCACCTTTTGAAAAATGACAGACAATAAGCATATTGACCATGGGAATAGAAGAGTGACAGATGTTGAATATCTGCACGACTACACTATGTTGCTTGAGTTCAACATGGGAGGAAAACGCATTGTCGATTTCAAACCTTTGATGAGGGGAAAGCATTTCTTTGAAGAGCTGTTAGACCCGAAGAAGTTTATCCAATTCGGACTTACGGGTGAGACGCTTGAATGGTATAACGGTGTGGATTTTGACCCCGATTACCTTTACGAGCACGGTACTGAGCCCTACAATGTAGACGATGACAATCCAATACCATCCGCAGCAGAACTTGCTATGGTATAGCGATAGTGGATATAGAACCCAATGTGTAACGAAAATAAATGCCAATGAAGCATAGCGCATAGATTGATATGCACATCATAGAATAGAAAAAAGCGAAGTAGCTTATCTGGTATTCTGAAACTTCGACAACTTCATGAATACTTATCCAGATGGAAGCGACAACGCCGCGCGTTAAGCGTGGAATTGCTCGTATTAGTTGGATAAGTATAGGTAGTCGAAGACCTCAGAATACCAATGAAAGCGAATGGTACCACGCTCTTTTTATGTGCATACCCCATTGGTACTACAAACATAATTATTCAACTAAAAGCCGATGTGCCGATGGTATATAACAGGCAAGTAAAACAATGTCAGAAAGGAAAACTGAAGATATTATTTGGACTGAAGACTCGGTTACTGTTACCACCAGAGATGAATATGGTGACATTCACTCCGAAACTGTCGAACATAATGGAAGTAGCTCGTCTCGTAACGATGCATTAGACACTGCAATGGAAAGAGCTCACAACAATTAACAACCCACAAGGATGCCGCATGGCATCCTTGTTTTTATTCGAAGAGCGACATCTGCCTGACACCTTGGGCGCAGTAGTGCTGGTAGGGGCAGGCGTAGGGTTCGAGGCAGTGTTGGCCAGTGGGGGTGGCAGGTTCACCGTGGCGAAGGATTTCTTTCATCAAGGCTATATTGTTTTCTATCTCGGAATGCTTGGCTTGTAGCTTTTCGGTCAGGTTGATTATGGTAAATCTTGGGTCGGGGCAATCGGAGGTTTCCGAGTGATCGGAATATTCGGATTTTTTTGACGGGGTGTTGTGGACGAGGTTGAAAGAGTGTATTGGGCGGCAATGGGCGATGACATAGTGCTGGAGTGCTGCATCGCGGCGGTAGGTGTCGCTGAGCGTGGAACCGGATTTAACCTCGTAGATGTCGAGAGTGCCGTCAGGGCGGCGGTGTACTACATCGGCGAGGACAAGGACATCGTTATAGAGAAAGCCTGCCTCGAAGAGGTTTACTTCTTCCGCTTGGTTTAAGAACTGTGCAGTCAAGATAGGGTAGGCATTGGTGTTGCGTTTGAGTTGGGCACTGATGTCGATGCCGTTTGGGAAGGTGTCTTTGAAAGCATATTCAAACTCGCGTCCACGGTCGAAACGGCGCATTTGCTCAGCGGTGTAGCGGGCCAGTTTGGGATTGTAGACATCAAGCCATAATGCGCGGTCGCATTGCAGGCCACGGATGTATTTGGATTTGGTCAGGAGATAACTTTGAGCCATTGGGCAGGGTTAGGCTTTGTTGCGGAGGCGGCGGGCTACGGGGCCGTCGTTGGGAAGAGGTACAAAGGCGGCCAGCATCTGGAGGAGGCTTTCGGGTTGGTCGTCTATGATGAGGTATCGGGCATCGGTGAGGTTGTAGAGGCCGTCGGCTTCCATACGGCGGAGCATGTCGTATTGGAGATTGAAGAATCCGAGGGTGTTGAGCAGGCCCATGGGTTTGCTGCAAAGTCCAAGTTGGTTGGCAACAAGGACTTCGAAGGTTTCATCAACAGTGCCAATGCCACCGGGTAGGGCAATGAAAGCATCGCTATGGGCGATGAGGTATTCTTTGCGTTCGGCGATGGAGGATACACGTACCAGTTCGGAGACAGGTTGCGAGAGAATGATTTCCTCAGTGAAAAAAGAGGGGATAACACCCACCACGTGGCCACCCTTTTCAAGGGCTGCGCTGCTGACAGTGCCCATGAGACCGAGGTTGCTACCACCGTAGAGCAGGGTGTGGCCGCCGAGGGCAAGGAGTTGGCCAAGCTGGTGAGCGGCTTTGATGTATTCGATATTGCTTGGGAGTGTGGCTCCGCAGAAGACTGAAATGTTCATAAAAAATATAGTTATTTTTTCCAGGCTCCAATTACTTCACCAACGTAGACAGTGTGGACTCCTGCGCTGAAGTCGGCATACCATTTCTTGGGAGTATCGTTGCGAAAATCGTTTTCAGACTGATGCCAAGCGGTCATGGTTTCGCATTCTATGACCATGGAGGCTTCGGTATAGTAGGGTGTGCCATGTTCGGTATAGGCCACATGGAGACCAAGGGCGGCAGCCTTGTCGATGTCAAGGCCGCTGTGCGAACCCAAATAGGTGGCTATGGATGGATTGTCGAATTTCATGACGGTGAAGCGTGGATAGCGTTCCATGAATTTATAGGTGTAACGTGCGGGAGCAACATAGACGGTTATGGCAGGGCGGTTATGGCCGAGATAGTTTCCGACAGAGCCCCATCCGATGGTCATGGCGTTGCTCTCGGTGGTGTCGCCAGTGCAAAGGATAAGATTTTCGGAGAAGAAGGTGAAACCGTTCTGTTCGAAATCTTTCTGTATATCGAAGGCTTTTAGTTCGGACCCATGATCAGAATTGTGGGTCTGTTTCCTTTTTGGGTCAGTATTTCCTTGATTGAAGCGGCCAAAGAGGGCGGCAGAAAGGAGGGTAAATACAGAATGCTTCATGATGGGTAATAAGAGTTGCGTGATTTGGGGTTAATTGTTGTCTTTTCTGTATTGTGCGAAATGTTCTTTGTCTTTCAGTCGGAATTTAATCCATTGAATTTCAATGAAGGCAAAAATAAGAGCCAGAACGATGTCAACAATGGGATAGATGAGAAGTTCCCAAGCGGTAAAATCGTGGGAGAAGGATGACTCTACGAGGATGGTTATGAGTGAACAGACGGCAAAGAATATAAGGTTTTTCAGGAAGAGATTGCCAAAATCTTTGCCAGTAATCTTATGATCAAGTCGGTGGATTATAAGATATTCCGGTGCCAGAAACATTGCAAGGTTTGTCCATAAGGTGTGCTTCTTGTGGTTTTCCATGTTTGTATTGCTTTAGTGTTTATAACGTGTAGGCCGGCTTTTTATTGTGTTGTTGTTATAGACTCTGTCCATTATCAAATATGGAGTTTAAGAAGCTGTTTAAAATTTAATTCAATGTTTTTCTTAAAGAACCTGAACGGCATATTTTCCACCTTTCCTCAGTCACAATGGAACCCCATTGCTCCATCGGAAAGGTGAAAAATCTGCTCGTCCATGTCCATAATAAAATTCATCAATCAAATTTAAACAGCTTCTAAGAGATTGCCTTTGGTTGCAGTTCATCTTGTTTGTTTCGGTGTATTTGACCTATGATTTTCTGTTGGTTAAATC
>JAEEGH010005455.1_pt1 | contig 31909 bp, 21 predicted proteins | sample 9134181 | NCBI WGS metagenome assembly JAEEGH01 (sample SAMN16246544, study PRJNA631951) | gut metagenome | biome: gut microbiome; feature: rumen; material: DP-attached | host: Bos | place: Iran: Karaj | collected 2018-10
AAGGACAGGCCCAGTAAATATCTGTTCAAACAACACATATTTATATATTAAAGGGAACTTCGCAACTGTGCGGGGTTCCCTTTTTTTCGTGAAAGATGAAAAAAAATCCTGTTTTATTTTGTGGTGTATATTTTTTGTGCTACCTTTGCACTCGCAAAACGAGAACGGAGGTTCTTCAGCATTGCAAAACCAGAAAAATGGTGCGTTAGTTCAGTAGGTTAGAATACATGCCTGTCACGCATGGGGTCACGAGTTCGAGTCTCGTACGCACCGCAAGAAAAAGGCCAATGGTTGATGTGAGGCCTATCCAAAAAAATCGTCAACAACACACATATTCACATTCATTCTGGTGCGTTAGTTCAGTAGGTTAGAATACATGCCTGTCACGCATGGGGTCACGAGTTCGAGTCTCGTACGCACCGCAAGAAAAAGGGGTTTCCAAGCATACGTTTGGAAGCCCCTTTTTCCTTGTATCACATTTTTTGTCACTTTTTTTCGATTTGGATTAAACCTTCGAGTTGTGGATGCGTCATACGAAGCATAAATACAAAACCACTCGTCATCGTGGCATCTCCCCGAACGTCTCTTCACACCCTGCTACTGGCCTGCCTCTCGATGGGCGCCTCCGCGCAATCGACGCTGAAAGGCAAGGTGGTGGACAGCGAAAACGGCGAAACGCTTGTGCAGAGCACGGTGCTGGTGATGACGCCAGACACGGCCCGCATGGTGACAGGAGCAACCACAGCCAAAGATGGCTCATTCAACGTGAAGAATGTGAAGGACGGCTCTTACATCCTGAAGATTTCCTACATAGGTTATCACAACTTCTTTCGAAGCATCAGTGTGAAGAGGTCGGAGAATGGCGGCACACAAACCATCGGAACCGTGTTGCTCACGCCCAACACAGTGGAACTGAAACAGGCCGTGGTGACTGGGCAACTGAAGGAGGTGGAAGTGAAAGAGGACACACTCATCTTCAATGCCGACGCGTTCAAGGTGCCCGAAGGCAGTGTGTTGGAGGAATTAATCAAGAAACTGCCAGGTGTGACGATCGAGGATGGCGTGGTGAAGGTGAACGGCAAGACGGTGAAGAAAATTCTGGTGGGTGGCAAAGAGTTTTTCGGCAACGACCAGAACATGTCGATGAAAAACCTGCCGGCAGAGATTGTGGATAAGGTGAAGACCTACGACAAGCAATCGGACTTCAGCCGCATCACAGGCATTGACGATGGAGAGGAAGAGACGGTGATTGACTTGACCATCAAGAAGGGAATGCAAAAGGGATGGTTCGGAAATGTAGATGCGGCATACGGTTCATATAAGAGGTATTCGGGACGTGTGATGGTGAACCGATTCTCTGACGGATTCCAGTCGAATGTGATTGGCTCGCAGAACAACACAGGCAACAACGGCAACACGACCAACAAGCAAGTAGGAGGACGACTGGTCTTCGATGTGAAGAACTTCGAGTTCGGAGGAAACATACGATACAATTATAACAAGACAAACAACCACACTTACAACAGCACACAAAATTTCGTATCAACCAGCGCTTCATTCAGCAATAGCCACAACACAAACACAAACAGAAACGCAAACATCAATGGAGATTTCAAGGCTGAATGGAAAATTGACTCGTTGACCACGCTGGTCTTTAGCCCACGTTTCTCTACAGGAGATTCGAAGAGTTCGTCTGGCAATTCATCGGCCACCTTCAACGATGACCCTTACCAGAATAATGTCCGCGACCCGCTGGCACAGATGGATGAAATCAGCGATGACATTAAAATCAACGAGAACACATCAAAAAACTGGAGTAATGGCGACAACTACAATGTGAGTGGAAACTTGATGCTCAATCGCCGTCTGGGTGGTGGCCCCTGGTTTGGTCCCAGTGCCGTGACGGGCAGCAACGGCCGCAACATCAGCCTCAGGCTGAATGGTTCGACCAGCAAAAACAAGAACAAGAACTTCAATTTCTCGAACGTCATCTACCACCAACGTAATGACTCGACGGACTTAACGTATCGTCACCGCAACACCCCCAACAGCAACAAGAACTACAGCCTCGGACTTTCCTACTCCGAGCCTATCATGCGGAATCTGTTCGCACAAATCAACTACAGTTACAACTACTCGAAGCGCCACAGCGATGGACAGACGTTTGACTTTGCCAAAGTGGATGCCATCGGACAGGAATTGTGGGAGAACTATGGGCAGTACGGTATGCTGGCACCCAACTATTTTGAGTTCCTCAGCGACTCCCTTTCCCGCTACACGGAAAACATCAACAAGACACACAACCTGGACATCTCGTTCCGTTATATCACCCAGTTGCTCAACATCAGCGCCGGTGTACGCATCGAGCGGCAGAATCAGAAGATGTCATATCAGTATCAAGGGCTCGACACCATCGCCAGCCGAAACATTTCCCGCATCTCACCGACCCTGAATGCGCGTTTCCGATTCACAAGGCAGCACACCTTGCGCATCACCTATCGCGGCAATACCAGTCAGCCAGAAATGACGGACCTCTTCAACCTAACGGATAACAGCAACCCGCTCAACATCCGCGAAGGTAATCCAGGCCTGAAGCCATCGTTCACCAACAACATCAACGTTGACTATAATAATTATCTGGAAGCCACGAAGCAATCCATCTTTGGACGCTTCTCGTTCAACAACACACTGAACAGCATCAGCAACAGAACGGAATACAACCCGGAAACAGGTGGACAAACCACACGTCCGGAGAACATCAACGGCAACTGGGGCATCAATGGAAACATTGGTTTCAACACGCCACTGGGATGGGAAAAACTGACCCTCAACACCAACACCACTGCATCGTTGCGCCACAACGTGGGTTACATCTACCAGAATCATAAAACGTACAAAAACGACGTGAAACAAACGTCGTTGGGCGAAAACATGAGCATCACGCTGAGGCTGAGCAACTTCGACATCCGTGCCAACGGAGGCATCACATGGTCAAAGTCAAGCAGCAAATTAACCGCTGCCAACAACCAGAACACTTTCAACTTCAACTATGGCCTTTCGTCGACAGGCAATTTCGAAAATGGTTTCGGATTCTCCACCGACATCCGCATGAGTTCACGTCGTGGTTACTCTTCTGCCAACATGAACACGAACGAACTCATATGGAACGCTCAAATCAGTTACCGATTCCTTCAGAAGAAACAGGCTACCATCTCGTTGCAGGCATATGACCTCTTGCATCAGCGCAGCAACATCAGCCGTACCATCAGTGCCTACTCCCGTCAGGACCGTGAGACGAACAGCATCTACAGTTACGTGATGGCACACTTCATCTACCGCTTCAATCTGTTTGGAGACAGAACATCACGACAGAATCTCCGTGAGATGCGCAGTTTCATGAACGAACGTCCAGACTTTGGAGGTGAAGGACGTCCAGAGGGTCGCCCAGAAGGAAGACCCGAAGGCGGTGGCGGACGTGGAGGTTTCGGTGGCGGAGGCTTCGGAGGAGGCGGTGGACGCTTCTAAGGGAACAATCCTTTTAACACATACGGTCACGATAATCTTCGTAAGTGAACTGACGGAACAATTCAAATGTTCCGTCTTTGTGTAGCATGCCAATGGAAGGATGGCCGATGCCGTTGAACATGGTGGTCTTCACGGTCGTGTAATGTATCATATCCTCAAAGATGAGAGTCTCCCCTATCTGCAGTTCGTGGTCAAACTGCCACATCCCCATGAAATCGCCAGAGAGACAAGAGTTTCCACCGATACGATACAAGAATTGATGAGTATAAGCACTGAAGGATGGAAGTCCTTCTTGCTCAGCATCGACGATTTCAGCACCTCGGATGACTGGCATATAAGGCATTTCCAGACAGTCGGGCATGTGGCACGTAAAGCTCACGTCCAGTATCGCCGTCCTGATGCCCTTGTCCTCCACCACGTCTACCACGCTGGCCACCAGCGGACCCGTCTGCCACGCAAAGGCACTGCCCGGTTCGAAGATCACCTTCAGCCATGGGTAGCGCTTGTGGAATCCGTCCATCATCCTCACCAGCCTTTCTATGTCGTAGTCCTTGCGCGTCACCAGGTGTCCCCCTCCGAAGTTAATCCACTCCAGTTGCGGAAACCACTTCGCAAATTTCTCCTCGATGTGCACCAACGTACGCTCAAACACATCCGACCCGCTCTCGCAGTGGCAGTGACAGTGAAATCCGCGTATGTCCTCCGGCAACCGTTCCGGCAATTTGTCTGCCGTCACCCCGAATCGTGTCCCGGGCGCGCACGGGTTATATAATAAGGTACCCACCTCCGAGTATTCCGGGTTCACCCTCAGACCTATCGAGCACTCCCCTGCCCGCTCGTGGAATCGCTCATACTGCGACAGCGAATTGAATGTCAGATGACTCGAACACCGCACTATCTCGCCGAATTCCTCGTCCTTATACGCAGGCGAATACGTGTGCGCCTTCGCTCCAAACTCCTCGAAGGCTAGTCGCGCCTCCGATAGCGAACTTGCCGTTGTTGCGTTGATATACTCGCGGAATATGGGGAATGTCTTCCACAGTGCAAACGCCTTGAACGCCAATATCCACTCCGCGTCCGTCCGCTGTGCCACCTCGCGTATCAGCGCCAGGTTCTTGCGCAGTTTCTCTTCCTCTATAATATAAATAGGTGTATTCATCGCTTGCAAAGTTACTGCGTTTTTTCTGAATCAACAAAAAAGATTACTTTTTTTCGCTATTTCCTGCCCTTTTATTGATTTTTTTTGTATTTTTGCAGCAGACAATAAATATTATAAACTATAAATTACACTAGGCTATGAAAATTATTGATTGCGAATTTCACTATTATTTACCAGAGCTGATGGACTATCTTTCCACAAGAGATAAAGCCATGAGGTATTATCCGGAAACAAAAGTCCTGGAAGTGAGGGATAATGTCTTTGCCCAGTTCGGTGGCGTAACGAACACCTATCCTTTCATTGACGAGATGATGAATTTCGGAGCGGAGCGCGTGGCGGAGATGGACCGGAACGGCGTTGATGTCGGTGTGATGTCAAGTTCGCCAGCAGTGGAGGAACTGCCCGAAAAGGAGAGCGTCTATTTCGCCAAGAAATCCAATGACGCCGTAGCAGAACTCATCAAGAAATTCCCTGGCCGCTTCCTGGGTACGGCCATCCTGCCGACGCCCTATGTCGATGAGGCCATCAAGGAACTGGAGCGTTGTGTCAAAGAGTTGGGGTTCAGCTACTGGCACACGCACTCCAACTACATGCACGAGCATTTGTATGACGAGAAATACCTTCCGCTACTGGCCAAGGCCGAGGAGCTGGGCTGTGCCATATATGTGCATCCGCAGGCTTCCGACGACAAGGATATGAAGGACATGGGCTATGTGTATTCCTCGCCCGGTCTCGGATTCGGACTGGATGCCATGAAGACGTCGCTGCGACTGATTCTGAACGGCACCTTCGACCGCTTCCCCAAGCTGAGGATGATTCTCGGACATTTCGGCGAAGTCTTCCCGTTTATCATCGACAGGGTGGACAACCGCTTTGCATGGATCAGGGACGACGAGGTGAAGATGAAGCACACGGTTGCTTACTACTTCAAGAACAAGAATGTGGTGGTGACGACCAGCGGCGTTATGTCTAAAATCAGCTTTGAGTGTACCAAGCAGGCTTTCGGCATCGACAGTATCATTTTCGCTTCCGATTATCCCTACGTGTGCCTGGCTGACATGATGAAATTCGTGAAAACGCTCGATCTGACGGAAGAGGAAAAAGAAAAACTCTTCCACTTGAATGCCGAGAAGTATATTTTGAGTTAGTCGAGGTGATAACAAGGTGCAGGGACTGGTACCTGAGCACAAGGGGACTATTCCCCTGTGAGCACGACTGGCAGAGCAACGTTTCTGCCAGTCGTTTTTCTGTCTCTATGTGTAAAAGAATCCTGCTATCCCTGCTACAATGTGAGTGAAATGCTTCCTTTTACAATAACCCCTAACCTCCAACTGTTTTCTTCTGAAATGCCGATGTACAGGGCGTTTGTGGGCAGTTGGAGGTTGTTCTAACCTCTAACTGGCCTCTCACTAACCTCTAACGGGAGGTGGGTTGGACGTTAGTGGGAGGTTCCGACAACCTCCAACTGGTCTTGCGTCCTTTATTTATCGAGGTTTGCGGTATTTTTAGTGGGAGGTTAGGGGAAAGACAATGTCTGTACAATATATAAATTATATAATATTTTAATATTATATAATTCTGAAAATGTATCATTGTGCATTTCAGTATCTCCTTCACCTTGCTCCAGTATCTGTTATAGGGGTATAACAATATCTGTTATAGGGGTATCGGAGGTATCGGGATACACCCATAACAGATACTGGGATGAGGGATAACGGATATCAGCAGGAACCTACTTTAGAGTCTGTCCTACAGCATTATATTCTTTGCCATCCTTGACGATGACGAGTTGACCGTTACTGATGATTTTCTTGGTGGTTTGTCCTATGTCATTTGAGGTCTGAGCCTTAACCCCTTTCACACCTGTGGCGCTCTCCGGAGCATGGTTGGTTGTCTGTGTGGTATAGGTGTTGCCATCTACGCCCAGGTAAGCAGGCAGGTAGTAGCCCAGATGAGGAGGCTGGTTGTATGAAGAGTTCTGCCAGGCAACCCCCAGGCGGTACATGTGGTCCTCCATCAGACAAGGCACCCTATATGCTGTCGGCTCCGGTGTGGAGAAGATGAGGAGCTCGCAATTAGGATCGCTCCAGTCAGCCTCATAGCTTGTCATGATTATCTCCTCACGCCAGTCACCCAGCAGGTCAGCCTGCAAACAAGGAGTCGCCTTGGTGGTGTTGCAGGTCTGTGGCTTGTCATATTCCGCGAACTCCTGGAAGGTGACAATGGCATTGCTTTCCGTATTCCATGAGCAGACACGTGGAGCACAGCCGTTCGTTGCGTCATATTGTCCGTCGAACGACTGGTCGAACGGGTCACCAGTCCAATAGATCCGGAAGTTAGTGTCAGGCTTACCGTTATGCACAGTAGATCCGTCAACGCAAGAACGCATCACGTCGTCGGCAGAAGACCAGAATTCCGATCCATACTTACCAGGAACGAAGTCACAAGCCAGTCCGCTATCGTTGCCTTTCTCACCGGTAGCGTCAAACAACACCTCACCCGTCGTGGCATCATGCACATCCCAACCGAACGGGCTCTGCTCATGAGGCATCATCACCTCAAGTCCCGGGCGATCCGGGCAGAGGTCAGTAAGATGCATGGCGTCGCCATGACCGAAGCCCGTTGCGCAGAGCAACTTTCCATCATGCCCTATGGTGGCGGCGCCAATGCAGATATCATCATATCCATCGCCATTGACATCACCTATGCTGATGCCATGCACTCCCTGTCCGAAGCTTGACTTACCCTGTGATGTTACCGGGTTAGTGGTTTCATTAGCCAATTCCGTACCGGCAGCATCGACAACACACCACTGCCATTTACTACTGCCCTTGTGCAACCAACGAGTCTTCAGGGCTGTGCCATTCCAGTCAACAGCCCAGATGTAGCATGCAGTCATGTAGCCACGCTGCAGGATGGCAGAAGGGCGGTTGTTAACCCCGTCGAGGTATGCCACGGCAGCATTATAACGCTCGCCATAGTTGTAAGAGTCATCACCCCACGACGAACTGTATGAAGTGTCGCTGTACGGGAAGTCACTCATAGAGCGGCTGGGGGTATAGAAGATGGTATGCATGGCGGCACCCGTCTCACCATTGAACACGGTGAGGAACTCAGCGCCCTGTGTGACACACCCCTCAGAGTTCACGGTTACCGTAGACGGCTCGATAGCCTTGATGGTGGCATTACCCGCCTGTGTGACATAATTTCCCAAACCATCCTTAGAGTCAGGAGCAGTCTTGAAGATAACCTCCGCCTTGCCGTCGCCGTCAAAGTCGTACACCAGGAATTGTGTGGTATGGTGACCCGAGCGCACCCCATCGCCCACATCGATACGCCATTTCTGTGTGCCGTCCATCTCATAGCAGTCAATGTATGTGGCACTTACCGCGCCATCCTCCCCAGGGTCACGTTGGTTGTTGGGGAGCCATTTCACTACGAGCTCATAGTCGCCATCACCGTCAACATCCCCCACAGAGATGTCGTCTGGACGATATTCACCTTTGAGACTGCCATCCTTCGACATACGTGCTGCCGGACGAGGAATGGTTATCTTCGTAAACATATTGTCCCAGGCGGTGCAGACAGCCTCGCCACCCAGACTGCTCTCCACCTTGTAAGTGTCGCCAGGGTTGCCGTCGGCATCGAGGTAGTTAGTAACACCGGCAATACCGCTTTTCACAAGTGTTCCGTTGCGATACAACGAGAAGGTAGCATCACCGTCAGCATTCAGATAGCGCCATGACACGAGAATGCCTTGCGAGGTCTTCACAGCCACAGGAGCACGGTTCAATTTCTCTTTCACTGGCAGCTTTGCACTGACACTCTCACACAGCACCACAGCCAGCAGGGCAAGTAGGAGTTTCTTCATAACAGTTTTAGTTTTGTATTGATTATTTATAGAATTAAGTATATGGCATATTGTCACTACCTCACGATCTGCAGCCCATCGGTATGGATATCACCAGAGCCACGAGTCGTCTTCTCAAGTTTCCTGACCGTACCAGTGAGGGTGATGTCGCCAGAGCCCACCAGACGGCAGGTGACGGTGCCACAATTCTGGTTAGCCACCTTGATATCACCAGAGCCTTTCAGTTCCAGTTTCGTGTCCTTGGCATTCAGCTGACTGATCTTCACATCACCAGAGCCTACCAGCTCGACAGCGGAATACTGGGTGACGACTTTCTTGACATCCACATCACCAGAACCCACCAAAGAGACATTGACACGGTCGCAGATAATATCATAGAAATCAATGTCACCAGAGCCCTTCAGGGTAATGGCAAGGTTATCCGTATCCACATGCGACTTACTCTCGAAGTCGCCAGAGCCATGCACCTCGACACCGACCAGGTCAGGAGAGGTGACATAGACCGTCACGTCATTATCCTTCATGCTGCTGAAGCTGAACATACTGCCAGAACTCACACTGACGACCAGTGTGTTGTTCTCCACACGAGTCTGTACTTTCTTGATGATACTTTTGGGCGCCTTCACACGGACAGACCATGTCTTACCCTGTGCGTACTTGATGTCAGGAGACCCCTCCAGACGGATACGCTCAAACCCTTTCAACCCACGAGACTCCTCCACCTTATCAGAACCTTGGAAGGCATAAACACTTGTTCCAGCCACGATGGCGAACACGACGACAAAAATCAAAAATAACTTCTTCATACTCTTTCTTTTATTAATGTTTCTGTCTGTTAGACGGAGAAGACGCGGAAAAAGTTGCATAGGCGAGAAAAATATCAGAAAGTGAAATGAATCGCCACACGTACACCGTTCTTATGAGCCGTCGACAAGTCGTTGTAGTTCAAGCGGCGCACATACTCCACGTGGAAGAACTTGAAGATATTATGGATACCCACAGAGACCTCCCAGTACGGGCGTTTCGGATCCATCACATGAGAGCCCTCAGGGAACACCATCAGCAAGGGACTGTCAGTATTCTGTGCCAGGAACGGGTTATTCTTGTCGGAGAGACCTCCCCACAGCATCTTGACCCCGATATACTCACGCCATTTCAGTTTCTTCAGCAACGGGATGCGGTTGAACAGTTTTCCGTTCAAGTCCCAGGCGATAATCGTAGAGACGAAACGGTCGTTGAGGAACTCCATGTTATCGACAAGGCTATAGGTGTATTGATGGAGGATATACGAGAGGTTCGCCTCCGGCATACATAACATCGGGAACGGCACCTTCGACCACTGCACCCCACCCTTGACATAGACATCCACCTTTCCCCAGCTGTTCAGCCAGAAGCGGTGCTTGACACTCAGCTCGCTATAGTGGTAGTTATAGTCTCCCCCCAGGAAGCCCTTCATACCGATGGTATGTCCCAGGGTAAAGATAGGAGCCTCACGATTCACCTTCTTACGACGCTGTTTGGTGTTGATATAGAGTGCTCCCGGAGAGTATTCTATCTCAGCATGCAGTTCCGTGGTGCGGATCTTCGGAGAAGGACGAGGACCCGTCTGATCCCATGCGGCATAATCAGCAAGCGGAGTGAAATAGAGTTTGCCGCACGCCTCGTTCTCCTCCGTCTTCAGACTGACCGTCGTCTTCAGTCCCGCATTTGCCTCATGGACGAAAGTCAGTTGCTGTCTGTTGTAGAACATCATGGCATCCACCTTGCTCCATTTGAATGCCGTAAACACATTATCCTTATCCGTCGTCAGGAACTTGTCCGATGGGGAACACACATCATACGTTGACGAGAAAGTCAGGTAACGCTGTGGGAACTCTTTGGGTAGGTACTCCTTCTCGTTGAAGGAATACGTCACCTCCCCCTTATAATAATTCTTATGCGACTTCCATCCTCGTGCCACAAACCCATTCAAGAACCAATGCTTGTTGAGGTTTGCCGTGGTCTGCGCACTCAGACGAGTTCGGAAGCCGTCGATATAGTTGGTGGAGAAGATGGAATTGATAGGACCGATATCCACCTTGGAGGGGTTGCCGGTCTCCACGTAATTCTCAATGACAGCCTTCAGACCCAGCATGATATACTTGAACCCCTTCATCTTCTCGAAGCTCTTGACAAAATCCTTCATCGACGCCTCACCCTTGGTCAGCTTCACCTGACGATACTGTGCCCAGAAGAGGTCGCTATGCGACATCGCGTCAGCTGCCCTCACATCACGCTTCCCCTTGAACACCTGGTCGTCGAGAGCATCGAAGGCATAGTCTGTCAGACGAGTGTTCCTGACGACGACCGCTTTCTGCAGGAAACTCAGTATCTCTATCTCGACCATCATATCATCCACCGTCAGCACCCACTCACCAGTAGGCAACTGGGAGAACTGCTGGATGACACGGAGGTTCTCGATGAAATTCGCATCACTCTGACGAGGGATGGACAAGTCACAGCGTTTCACCTGATAGCTGGAGTCTTTCAGGATATAGATATCCCCACGGAAACCGAAGTCCTGCATGTTATTAGGCAGGAAATGCAGATGGATACAACTGTCACGCTCCACCTGCAGGGTGTCCTCGATATAAAAACGGTAGAAGCCGATGGCACCCCTTCCTATCGGTGAGGTGAAAGGACGCTGAAGAAGCCGGATCTGGTCATCGTAGATATTCACATCCGTGAAGATATCCTTCATCATCGTATTCATGATATCCCCCGTCTGGAACAAGTCGCCGACACCCGTCGAGTTCTGTCCCATGATGATATTCTTCTCATCATGCGGATGGCGGCGGTACAGTTTCCTCGTCACCGTCTCGTCAACAGAGATGGGAAGGATGAGTTTGTTGTTATAGGGGCAAGGCTCTAACTGGTCTAACATCCATTTGTTCTTACGGAAGACGGAGTGATAGAGTTTCTCCGGGGTGATGTCATTACCGGCAAGGGTGAGCTTCTGGTATTTGGTATACTGGTAATAATCCTTATTGGCGAGATTGGTGAGACGCTTGTGTTCTATCACCTTACGCATCAGTTCCACGGCAGGGTTGTTCTTACGACTATAACGCTGTCGCTTGGAGCGTACCGTCACGTTCTGCAGCACCTTGGTATCCGGTTGCAACTGGATATTAACGACCACAGGAGTCCTGTCGGCGATGGGGATGGTCTGTGACACATAACCCACGGCACTGAAGGTCAATGCCCATCCTACATTTTTCTGGATGACATAACGTCCGTCAAGTCCAGAGGCGACAGCCACCTGATGTCCTTTATACGACACCGTCACAGAAGGGATGACCATCTTTGTCTCGGCATCGGTAATCACCCCAGACATCAACTGTGCCAGGGAAGACTGGCACACCAAACAAAGGAGGAATAAGAGAAAATATCTAAATCTAATCGCTTGCATAGTTAATAGGGGATCTCCACCCAGAAGGTAGATCCTTTTTGATAAACAGACTCTACGCCCACCTTACCTCCCAGGAGGTCGGCAAGGCTCCGGCAAATACTCAGACCGAGTCCAGTACCCGCCACGAAGTCATCCACTTTCACGAAACGCTCGAAGAGACGGTCGTTACACTTGTCGGCAGGAATACCCTTTCCTGTGTCACGGACCCATATCCTCAGACTTGACGGCAGCTTGTCGTAACCCAGTCGGATACTGCCTGCAGCTGTGAACTTCACAGCATTATTCATATACTGGTTCAGTATTTCCTTCAGACGGTCACGGTCTGTATGGATGATGATGGACTCAGCGGCACCATCCGTCTCCACGGCAACCCCGTTGTCGGACGCGACAGGCTGGTATTTTTCCACCATCTCCTGCAACAAAGGCAGCAACTCGAAATCCTCCTTGACGATCTCACCATTGTTTCCTGCCTCCAGCTTGGAGATATTCATCATGTCGTCAAACAACCGGAGCAGGTGAGCATTGTTCTGTTTGATGAGTTTAATCAGCTCATTACGCTCCTCCTCACTCTGTGCCATGGGCAGGACATCGCTGAAGCCCACAATGGCATTCAGGGGAGTACGTACCTCATGAGTGATGTTCGCCAGGAAGGCAGATTTCAGGCGGTCGCTCTCCTCTGCCTGGTTACGAGCCTCTATCAACGCCTGCTCAATCTCTTTCTGGGCATCGATACGCATAGAGGTGCCCACGATGGTCAGAGGCTTGCCGTCGATATCACGTTTCTCAACAGTAGCGAAGGTCTCCGCCCAATAAAAGGGTGAGGAAGGTGTCGCCTGTGCCCTGTACTGCTGATGATAGTCCTCGTACTTGCCCCTCATCAGTCCTGTCAGCGCCTCCCTGACTCGCTCACGGTCATCGGCATGGATAAGGGAAAAAGTACCCTCAACCGGGATGCCCGTCTGTGGACTGAACGAATACTTTCCACTCCGGTAATCGCTCTCATAAGCCACCGTGCTTTCTGGGACATTCAGTCGCCATGTGGACAGTTTCATCGCCTTCAGCACCAAATCATACTCGATGTTATGTCGCTTGATCTTCGCCAGTTGTGCCAGTTCAGCCTTCAACTGACGATATTGTCTCACCTGGTAGAAAAGAGCGAACAACAATACCAGAATTGCAGGAACACCTGCCACCCATATCAAGATATCAATTCTCATCAGACCACTGATATCTATCAAAAATATTGCCAATCCGTTCGTCATGACCGATAGTCTTGTTCTTGTATTGGTTGCAAAAATACATAAAAGAATCAGAATAATGAAAAAAAACTCGATTTATTTTGTAAATCGCCTACTTTATTCGTATCTTTGCAGCATATTTACATCATGACATTATGACACAAGATTATGAACTTATCGCCAAGACGTTTATGGGTCTTGAACCTGTCTTGGCGAAAGAATTGGCGCAATTGGGCGCGGAGAACATTGAGATAGGACGCCGCATGGTTTCTTTCACTGGTAACAAAGAAATGATGTACCGTGCTAACTTCCAGTTGCATACTGCCATCCGTATTCTAAAACCTATCAAGCATTTCAAGGCACAGTCAGCAGATGATGTCTATGAAGGAGTGAAAGAGGTGGACTGGACCAAATTCCTGGACCTGAACACCACCTTTGCTGTTGACTCTGTGGTTTTCTCCGAGGAGTTCCGCCACTCCAAATTCGTAGCTTATAAAGTCAAGGACGCCATCGTCGACCAGTTCCGTGAGAAGACGGGCAAACGTCCGAATATCTCCATAACGAATCCCGACATCCGACTGAACATCCATGTCGCAGAGGACAAATGCACACTCTCCCTGGACTCCAGTGGTGAGTCCCTGCACCGTCGCGGCTATCGTCAGGAGTCAGTAGAGGCTCCTTTGAACGAGGTATTGGCGGCAGGAATGATCTTGATGACGGGCTGGCATGGTGAGACCGACTTCATCGATCCTATGTGTGGCAGCGGTACCTTGCTGATTGAGGCAGCACTCATCGCCCGCAACATGTCACCAGGACTGTTCCGCAAGGAGTTTGCTTTTGAGAAATGGAAAGACTTTGACCGTGACTTGTTTGACGCCATCTATAATGATGACTCTCAGGAGCGGGAGTTCACCCATCATATCTATGGTTACGATATCGACATGAAGGCTGTCAACACTGCCCGTATCAACGTACGGGCTGCAGGGCTGACCAACGATATCACTGTAGAGAATGTTGATTTCAAGGATTTCACACAACCCAAGGAGAAGAGTATCATGGTCACCAATCCTCCTTATGGAGAGCGTATCTCCACCCCCGACCTGCTCGGCACCTATAAGATGATAGGGGAACGGTTGAAGCACCAGTTTACTGGGAATGACGCCTGGATCCTGAGCTATCGGGAGGAGTGTTTCGACCAGATTGGTCTGAAGCCATCCATCAAAATCCCCTTGTATAATGGTTCCTTGGAATGTGAGTTCCGCAAATACCAGATGTTCGATGGTAAGATGCGTGTCTTCCGTGAGGAGGGAGGAACAGTGAAGACGGAAGAGGAGAAACGGCAGATGGCTGAGAAGCGCCGCTTCAAACAGAATCGCGAGTTCAAGAAACGCCTGGAGGAACAGGAGGAGAACGAGGAAGCGGACATCCGCTCTTTTAAGTTCCGTTCTTTGGAGAAAAAGGAGCCCAGGGAACCAAGGGAGCCCAGGGAACCAAGGGAGTCAAGGGAGTCTAGATATTCTAGAGAATCTAGAGGGTCTAGAGACTCTAGAGATTCTAGATATCCCAGGGATTCCAGAAAACCTTTCAAGGGAAAGCGGGACTTTGACCGGAAAGGAAGGACTTTCGACAAGAAGAATAGGAGAAATGACCATGATGAAGATTAAGACCTTATTGCTCCTTCTCATACTCTCGTTGAATATGTCTGCCCAGGAAAAGCAACTCTTCACCCTTGAGGAACTCAACTATGGAGGTAACCGCTATCATACCATCCAGCCTCAGAACAAATGGTATGCCTGGTGGGGTGACGAATTGATAAGGACGGACGTGGAGGAATGCTGGCTCGTCGACAAGAGAACTGGCAAGGAGACGCGTCTCTTCACACTTGACGAGGTCAATAAATGGTTGAAGAGTGATGACATGTATCATGTCCGTGCACTCTATTATGCCACATTCCCCTACCCTGACCAGCCTTGGGTGGCTCTTGGCAACAAGAAGTCGTTCCTGCTGCTCAATTTCAAGACACACGAGATCGTTTGGCAGGACAGTATCTCCGGACAGAAAGCTAACGACTGGAATCCTGTATCAAAAGCCACGGCATTCATAGAGGACGACCAGTTGTTTGTGGTTGACGGGAAAGGCGGCAAGCAGCAACTGACAACTGACGGGTCACGTGAGATAGTCTACGGGCAAAGTGTTCACCGTAATGAATTCGGTATTGACAAGGGCACTTTCTGGAGTCCTGACGGTATGCGTCTTGCCTTCTACCGCATGGACCAGTCAATGGTCACCGACTATCCGCAGGTTGACATTGACCCACGGAGCGCTACTCACGAGCCGGACAAATACCCGATGGCGGGGATGACCTCACATCAAGTAACAGTGGGTGTTTATGACCTGGATACGCAAAAGACCATATACCTGAAAGCTGGTGACCCCACAGACCGTTACTTCACGAATATCGCCTGGAGCCCCGATGCGAAGACCATCTATATGTTTGAGCTCAATCGCGACCAGAACGATTGCAGACTGGTATCCTACGATGCCATGACTGGTGAGAAGAAAGCGGAATTGTATCGGGAGACCAGCGATAAATATGTGGAGCCCTTGCATCCCATCCAGTTCCTGCCGTGGAACGATGACCTGTTTATCCTGCAAAGTCAAAAGGATGGCTATAATCACCTCTATCTATATAATAAAGAAGGAAAACTACAACGACAGCTGACTAAAGGCAACTTTGTCATACAGGAGGTGCTGGGGTTCAATGAGAAACAGAAGAGCGTCCTTGTTGCTGCCAACAAATACCATCCGCTCCACCGCTGGTTATATAACGTCAATATCAAAGACGGTAAGATGACGGAACTCGTCTCCGCCGATGGGGTACATCATGGTAAGCTCTCCTCATCCGGCACTTATCTCGTCGACAGATGGAGCAACCCCACAACGCCACGTAACATCGACCTCGTCGAAGTGAAAACGGCAAAGGCGACACGGTTGATGACTGCGGAGGATCCTTGGAAAGACTATGAGCAACCTATTTTCGAATGTGGGACGATCAAAGCTGCAGATGGCATCACCGATCTTTACTATCGTATGGTGAAACCATATAACTTCGATGCGACCAAGAAATATCCTACAGTCGTCTATGTCTATGGTGGACCACATGCCCATAACGTAGAAGCAGCATGGCATTGGTATAGTCGTTCTTGGGAGACCTATATGGCACAGAAGGGGTATATCCTCTTTATCCTCGACAATAGAGGCAGTGAGTATCGTGGACGCGACTTTGAGCAAGCCACGTTCCGTCAACTCGGACAGATAGAGATGCAGGACCAGATGAAGGGCGTGGAATACCTGCGCTCACTACCTTATGTGGATATGGACAGACTGGGTGTACACGGCTGGTCTTTCGGCGGTTTTATGACCATCTCCCTGATGACTAACTATCCTGACGTCTTCAAGGTAGGGGTGGCTGGTGGACCTGTCATCGACTGGAAATGGTATGAGGTGATGTATGGCGAGCGATATATGGACACCCCGGAAACCAATCCGGAAGGGTATGAGAAGATCAGTCTGCTCTCCAAGGCAAAGAACCTGAAAGGAAAACTCCAAATCATCACGGGGTATAATGATGACACGGTAGTGCCCCAGCATTGTCTGTCATTCCTGAAAGCATGCATAGAGGCTGGTACTCAGCCTGACTTCTTCGTATATCCTGGTGAGGCGCATAACATGCGGGGACATGCCAGTGTTCATCTGCATGAGCGTATCACCCAGTATTTTGAAGACTACCTGAAATAATTGATTGTTTAAAGTTCATAGTTCACAATTATGAAAGAAGAACAGATATTAGTCCGTATCACAGGACAAGACCGTCCTGGTCTGACAGCGGCGGTTATGGGAATCCTGGCGAGATACGACGCTCAGATCCTCGATATCGGACAAGCCGATATCCATAGCACGTTATCACTAGGCATCTTAATCCGTATGGATGAGATGAAGTCAGGACTGGCGATGAAGGAACTCTTGTTCAAAGCCACGGAGCTGGGGGTGAACATCGGTTTCTCACCAATTACCGATGACGAGTATGAGAATTGGGTAGGACATCAGGGTAAGAACCGTTATATCCTGATGGTCATGGGACGACAACTGGAGGCACGACAGATAGCGGCAGCCACCCGTGTCATCGCCAACCAGGGACTAAATATCGACTCTATCCTGCGACTGACGGGACGTAAGAGTATCAAACAACTTGACAAGCATACCCGTGCCTGTATCCAGTTCTCATTACGTGGTGAGCCTGTCGACCGCCAGGACATGCAGTCAAAACTCATGAAGCTGTCCGCGGAGATGGGTATTGACTTCTCTTTCCAGCGTGACGACATGTTCCGACGTATGCGCCGCCTTATCTGTTTCGATATGGACTCCACCCTGATACAGACGGAGTGTATCGACGAGCTTGCCGAGCGTAATGGTGTCGGCGCCGAGGTACGTGCCATCACAGAGAGTGCCATGCGTGGTGAGATTGACTTCAAGGAGAGTTTCACACGCCGGGTGAAATTACTCAAGGGGCTCGATGTCAGCGTCATGCGTGACATTGCAGAGCATCTTCCCATCACGGAAGGTGTAGACCGTCTGATGAGTATCCTCAAGACCTGTGGTTATAAGATTGCCATCCTCAGTGGAGGATTCACTTTCTTCGGCGAGTATCTGCAACGTCGTTACGGCATTGATTATGTCTATGCCAATGAACTGGAGATAGGGGATGACGGCAAACTGACAGGTAACTATGTGGGGGAGATTGTCGACGGGCATCGGAAAGCGGAGCTGTTAAAGCTCATCGCACAGGTCGAGAAAGTAAACCTTGCCCAGACGATAGCTGTTGGTGACGGTGCCAACGACCTGCCCATGATCAGTGAGGCCGGACTGGGTATCGCTTTCCACGCAAAGCCCCGTGTGGTAGCGAATGCGGAACAAAGCATCAACACCATCGGACTGGATGGTGTGCTCTACTTCCTCGGCTTCAAGGACTCTTATTTAGGTGAACAGGGAAAACTGTAGAAAGGTAGAAAAGTAAAAAACATAAAGACGATGAAGATATTATTATTAGGCAGTGGTGGACGTGAGCATGCCCTCGCCTGGAAAATTGCTCAGAGTGAGAAATGTGAGAAACTGTTTATCGCCCCAGGTAATGCGGGAACCAGCAACTGCGGTGAGAACGTTGCCATGAAGGCGGATGACTTCGAGGCAGTGAAGAACTTCTGCGTGGAGAGACACATCGACATGGTGGTCGTTGGTCCGGAAGACCCGCTGGTAAAGGGTATCTACGACGACATGAAGGCTGACGCGCGCACCAAGGACATCCCTGTCATCGGGCCTTCCAAGCAGGGTGCCGTCCTTGAAGGCTCGAAAGATTTCGCCAAGGCTTTCATGGCTCGCCATCATATCCCCACGGCACGCTACCAGACATTCGACGGAGAGCATGTAGAGGAAGGACTAAAGTTCCTGGAGACTTTGGAGGCACCTTATGTCCTTAAGGCTGACGGTCTCTGTGCCGGCAAGGGTGTCCTGATCCTCCCCACCCTCGAGGAAGCCAAGAAGGAACTGAAGGAGATGCTGGGCGGTATGTTCGGCAATGCCTCCTCACAAGTTGTCATCGAGGAGTTCCTAAGCGGTATCGAGTGTAGCGTCTTCGTTCTGACGGACGGTGATCACTATAAGATTCTACCTGAGGCAAAAGACTACAAACGCATCGGGGAGCACGACACGGGTCTGAACACTGGTGGTATGGGTTCTGTAACCCCAGTCCCATTTGCTACCAAAGAGTGGATGCAGAAAGTAGAGGACCGTATCATCCGTCCTACCGTAGAGGGACTGAAGGCTGAGGGTATCGACTACAAAGGCTTTATCTTCTTCGGACTTATCAACGTGAAGGGAGATCCGATGGTCATTGAGTATAACTGTCGTATGGGCGACCCGGAGACAGAGAGTGTCATGCTCCGTCTGAAGAGCGATATCGTGGATCTCTTCGAGGGTGTTGCCCAAGGTAATCTCGACCAGCGCACCATCGAGTTCGATGAGCGTGCGGCAGTCTGTGTCATGCTGGTCAGCGGAGGTTATCCCCAGGAATACAAGAAAGGCTATCCCATCAGTGGTATCGAGGAGGTACAGGGAAGTATCGTCTTCCATAGCGGTACCTCATTGAAAGATGGTCAGGTCGTCACCAATGGTGGACGTGTCATTGCCGTATCTTCCTATGGCAAGGACAAGGCGGAAGCCCTTCAAAAATCCTTTGAGGAAGCTCAGAAGATACGATTCACCGACAAGTATTTCCGTCGTGACATTGGTGCAGACCTGTAATGAAACGACTGCAGAACAAGATATCTGAGAGTTATCTCGCATTGCCCGTCACCAGTGCCTATGCAGCTGGTGTCTGGGTATTTTGCGGACTGTTTCAGGAGAAATGGTGGATACAGTTCTGTTGTCTTGCTCTCTCCACCTTCTTGATGGAGAAGCTGAACAACTCCAACGCCCTTATCCGCATCCACTCCCGAATGGTGTCCTGTTCCTTTCTGGTGCTCTCATGTATGGCATCTTTCCTGTTTCCATCCCTTGTGGATGCTATCTGTGAGTTATTCTTCATTGGAGCACTTCTTTTCCTGTTCTATAGCTATAAGGATAAAGATTCCCCAGGTGTCACCTATTATGGGTATCTCCTGATAGGACTGGCAAGTGTAGGTTATGTGCATATCCTATGGCTGCTCCCTGCCCTGTGGGTCCTGATGTTCACCAACCTGCAGTCATTGTCATGGCGTACATTGATGGCATCACTCATGGGTATCATAACACCTTATTGGTTTCTGCTCTGCTGGTATTTCTACCAAGATTATCCAGAAGCTCTGGTTTCCCATTTCGAAGTCCTCGGTCACTTCCAAATGCCCTTCGACTTCTCGTCGCTCAGCCATCATCAGATGGTCACCTTTTTCTTTGTCCTTGCCCTTGCCATTCTCGGAAGCCTGCATTTTTGGAGGAGCAGTTATCAGGACAAGATCCGCATCCGCATGTTCTTTGGGTTCTTTATCAGGGCAGACTTTTTTCTCATCATTCTCTTCTGTCTGCAACCACAGCATTATGACCTCTTGCTGAGACTCATGATTGTTAACACAACACCTTTGATTGCTCATTTCATCACATTGACAGGAAAACGGGTAACTAACATCATGTTTTGCTGTATCGTTGTGATCGCATTGGTAATCACCGCATATAACCTATGGATATAATCATCTCCCTCCTTATCAGCTATGGCTATTGGGGCATGCTCATCACTGCATTTGTGGCTGGCTCTTTCTTCCCCTTCTCCAGTGAGGCTGTGATGATGGGACTGTTGGCGGCTGGACTAGACCCATGGTTACTTATCATCTATGGTACAATAGGCAATGTGGCAGGAGGTATGTTCAACTATACCATTGGACACATGGGTAAATTGGAGTGGATCGAGAAATACCTGCATGTGAGCAAGAAGAAACTGGATCAGGCAACTCGTTTCATGGGAGGACGAGGTGCGTGGATGGGATTCTTTGCCTTTATCCCCATCTTAGGCAGCGCAATCACCATCGTCCTAGGACTGATGCGTGCCAATATCCCCATCTCCATCAGTAGTATGGCTATTGGAAAATTCCTGCGTTATGTCCTGCTAATCTATGGGGCACAACTCTTCATGTAACCTCTTAAACGTTAAAAAACAACAAGGCGCCATTAATTCTCAATGGTCATTTGCCATTTGTCAATTAATTATATTACCTTTGCAGATTGGAATTAAACGACACAATAGGTAATGAAACAATTTAGACTGGTAGACAATATCTTTGGATGGGTCAGTTTCCTGATTGCCGCCATCGTATATTGTTCCACGATTGAGCCGACAGCCTCTTTCTGGGACTGTCCAGAATTTATCTCCACAGGTTATAAACTGGAAATCGGACACCCACCCGGTGCACCGTTCTTCATGCTCACCGCCAACCTTTTCTCACAGTTTACCAGCGATCCCTCACAGGTGGCACGGATGGTGAATATGATGAGTGCGTTATTGTCGGCAGCAACCATCCTGTTCCTGTTCTGGACAATCTCACACCTGGTGCGCCGCCTGCTCATCAAGGACTGGAGTGAGCTGACCCCCTGGAAGATGATTGCCATCGAGGGCTCTGCAATGGTAGGTGCATTGATCTACACCTTCAGCGACACATTCTGGTTTTCTGCCGTCGAAGGTGAGGTTTATGCCTATTCCTCTGCCTTTACCGCCGTGGTATTCTGGTTGATACTGAAATGGGAGGACCATGCTGACGAGCCGCACAGTGACCGCTGGCTGATCCTGATCATGTATATGACAGGCTTGAGTATTGGTGTCCACCTGTTGAACCTACTCTGTTTGCCAGCTATCGTACTGGTCTATTATTATCGCAAGTTCCCACAGAGCCTGCCACGCAAAGACCTGTATGGCTCTCTGATAGCCCTGGGCATCTCCATTGTCATCCTTGCCGCCGTGCTCTATGGTGTCGTTCCCGGCATCGTACAGGTGGGAGGCTGGTTCGAGCTGTTGTTTGTCAACGTCCTCGGCTGTCCGTTCAACACAGGTGAAATTGTCTATATCTTCTTATTGATAGCCATCACGATCTGGGCAATCTACGAGACACACCGTGATGTCAGTGAGAAGAAACAGAACATCGCCTTCCTGTTGGCTGTCGCTATGTTGGGTATCCCCTTCTACGGACATGGCTGGTCGGCAGTAATTATCGGTATCGTGGTATTAGTCATCCTGTGGTTTGTGCTGCAATACAGGCAGAAGAAAGAACTGTTGGTTACAGCACGTATCAAGAACACCTCCCTGCTCTGTATGCTGATGCTGATGATCGGTTACTCATCTTATGCGTTGATTGTCATCCGCTCATCCGCCAATCCGCCGATGGATCAGAACTCCCCTGAGGATATCTTCACATTGGGCGAATATCTCGGTCGTGAGCAATACGGACAACGTCCGTTGTTCTACGGACAGGCATATACTTCACAGGTCGCCTTGGAGAAAGACGGTGAGTATTGCAAGCCCGTCATGAAGAAAGGTGCTCCTGTATGGCAACGTAAGGAGAAAGCGTCTCCTGACGAGAAAGATGAATATTTCGTACTCCGTACTAAGGATGAGTACCAATATGCCCAGAACATGTTCTTCCCTCGTATGTACAGTTCCGCACACCGTGCAGCCTACGAGAGTTGGATGGGTGGCAGCGTGGACGGCACTGAGGTTCCCTATGACCGCTGTGGTGAGATGGTCAGCGTGAAGGTTCCCAGTCAACTGGAGAACATCCGTTTCTTCCTCTCCTACCAGTGTAACTTCATGTACTGGCGTTATTTCATGTGGAACTTCGCAGGACGTCAGAACGATATCCAGGGTAACGGAGAACTGGAGCATGGCAACTGGCTCAGTGGTTTCGACTGGTTTGACAATATGCGTCTGGGAGACCAGAACACCTTACCTGACGAGCTGAAGAACAACAAAGGACACAACGTATTCTATTGTCTTCCCTTGTTGCTCGGACTGATTGGACTCTTCTGGCAGTCGTGGTACACCCGTAAGAACCGTGTCATCGTAGATGGTAAGGAACAGACTGAGATAGAGCCTGTAGGCATCCGCCAGTTCTGGGTGGTGTTCTTCCTGTTCTTCATGACAGGTCTCGCCATCGTCATCTACCTGAACCAGACACCGATGCAGCCTCGTGAACGAGACTATGCGTATGCCGGCTCGTTCTATGCTTTCGCCATCTGGTGCGGAATGGGTGTCGCTGCCCTCATCGACCTGATCCAGCGTAAGCTGAAGATGAACCCTATCGCTATAGGTACTATAGTTACTATCGCTACTATACTAATACCCATCCAAATGGCATCCCAGACATGGGACGACCACGACCGCAGCGGACGCTATACCTGTCGTGACTTCGGACAGAACTACCTGATGTCACTGCAGGACGAAGGAAACCCGATTATCTTCACCAATGGTGATAACGACACCTTCCCACTGTGGTATAACCAGGATGTGGAGGGCTTCCGTACCGACGCCCGTGTCTGCAACCTCTCTTATCTGCAGACTGACTGGTATATTGACCAGATGCGTCGTCCTGCCTATGACTCTCCGTCAGTACCTATCTCATGGGAGCGTATCGAATACTGTGCTGGCACGAATGAGTATGTAGCTATCGAACCTGACATGAAACAGGCTGTGCTCGACTTCTATGAGGAAGACCCGGAGACGGCGAAGAAACAGTTTGGCGAAGATCCCTTCGAGCTCAAGAACATCCTGAAGTACTGGGTTCGCTCCAAGAATGCTGAGCTCCATGTCATTCCCACCGACGTAATCTATATGACCATCGATAAAGAGGCTGTGCGCCAGAGTGGTATGATGATGGCTACTGACTCCATCCCAGATAAGATGACCATCTCACTGAAGGGTAAGACCGCCCTCTATAAAGGCGACCTGATGATTCTGGAGATGTTGTCTCAGTGTAACTGGAAACGTCCTATCTATGTCGCTGTCTCCGTTGGTGACGAGAACTATATCAACTTGGGTGACAATACCATTACCGAAGGACTTGCTTACCGTATCACTCCTTTCACCACCAACCAGGAAGGTGCTAAGAATTTTGACACGAAGCGTACCTATGATAATGTGATGCACCGCTTCAAGTTCGGAGGAGCAGACACGAAGGGTGTCTACCTTGACGAGACAGTGATGCGGATGTGCTATACGCACCGCCGTATCATGGCACGCCTTGCCCTGCAACTCATCAACGAGGGGAACGACAAGCAGGCTACTGAAGTGCTGAGATATACAGAAAAAGTGCTTCCCGCCTATAACATTCCACATAACTACAGCTCTGGTTCCCTTGACATGGCTCGTGCATGGGCTGCAATGGGAAACCAGCAGGAGGCGATGAAACTCATCAACCAGCTGTGGAAGAACTCCGCACAGTATGTGGCATGGTATTGCAACCTCAACGGTCAGCAGTTCAACTTGTCTGAAGACAGCTGCTATATGCACATCTATATCCTCAACCAGCTCTTGCAACTAGGTAGTAACATTGATGAGAAATGGGGTGAGAAGTGTGAGGCGACCTTGAGCAAGATTCTCGATGCCTTCCAGGCAAAGGGTGGCAGACTAGGTGCTGAAGACTAAACCAATGTAAAGTATGTTTATCGAGCAACCGGCAATATGGTTGCGCTGGCTTTACCCCAGGGCAACGTGGCGTATGGACCGTCATGAGAAGGCAGTTTACCTGACCTTCGACGACGGTCCCATCCCTGAGGCTACCCCGTTTATTCTTGATACTCTCAAGCATTACGGCATCAAGGCGACATTCTTTATGGTGGGTGATAATGTACGCAAATACCCTGAACTATACCAACGGGTAGTTGAGGAGGGGCACCGTATCGGCAACCATACCCATAACCATATCAGCGGTTTCCGGCATAGCATTCGTGACTATAGCTATAACGTGGAGAAAGCCAATGCCTATCTGCATACCAACCTGGTACGTCCCCCTCATGGATGGATGCGTCTCAGCCAGTATGCATGGCTCGGCAGGAAATTCCGCATTGTGATGTGGGACCTCGTGACACGCGACTATTCCAAATGGCTCACCGCCGAGGATGTCTTAAACAATGTGAAGCGTTATGCCCGTAATGGCAGCATCATCACGTTCCACGACTCCCTGAAGTCCATTGACAAGTTACGCACAGCCCTGCCCCGAGCCATCGAGTGGCTGCAAGAGCAGGGCTATGCCTTTAAAATCTTTGAGTAAGATTATCTCAAAGTCCGTATCAGGAACGCACTGACCGTATCTGTCGTCCGATAGATATTCTGAGAGAAACCGTGGTCGAAATACTCCTGTAACACATACTCACTACCCTTCCACTGCTGGTGGAAGCGCTCCCCGTAGGTATAAGGCACCACACGGTCAGCATTACCATGAATAATCAGGGCAGGACCATGATAGTTTGCCGCTGTCTCGTAGATAGGCAGTGAGAAGGCTGCCTTGATATAGTTGGCACCTAACTTGTTACCACCCCACATCTCCACATACGCTGGCGGATCCAGCGGGTTAAACATCTTCCCCATAACAGACCCACGGATGGCATCGTCACGCAGCACGGCGGCAGGAGCCATCAGTGCCACAGCGGCGATATCACTCCCCAGTTCCCCTGCTGTCATAGAGACGACCACACCACCCTGCGAGTGTCCCACGAGGGCAATCTTAGAGACATAACGCAGATCACGCACATACTCAATAACTTTCTTGGCATCGTTGATCTCGTTAGGTACCGTCATATCCTCAAACTTACCCTCGCTCTCCCCATGACCGTTGAAGTCGAAACGGATGGAGGCGATACCGTGTTTCTGCAACGAGTCGGTAATCAACTCAAACAGGGGACCGTCCTTGGAACCGCCGAAACCGTGGCAGAACACCACCATCGGACATTGCTCACCTTGTTGCAGTACGGGCTTCTGGATGACAGCTTGTAACTTCCCATGGTCACCATCTATCGTCACACGCTCCCTGGTCGGCTGATACCCCGTGGGACGCAACTCCTTCAGGTATTTGTCTACTTTATATGTCAATACGGTGGAGAGTGCCACCTTGCCGTCTTTGTCAACGACTACCATCGAGGGGATCCATTTTACCCCATACGCCTTGGATATATCCGTCTCCTTGAATTTCTTGAGTTCACTGACTTGCGTGTAGGTAATACCGAACTGCTCACAGGCTTTACGCCATGATGCCACGTCGGTATCCATAGACACACCGACGAACTCCACGCCCTGCGGAGCATACTCTTTCTGCATACGCACAACCTCCGGGGCATCCTTACGACAGTCCGGACACCATGATGCCCAATAGTCGAGCACCACCGTTTTCCCTTTTAACTGCGAGAGTTTGAATGTCTTGCCATCGATTGTCTTCATCTTGAAGTCGGGAGCTATCGTCCCTGTCTTCACCAGTTCCGTAGCATATTTAGCGTCGAAGTCAGGCTCTGGTCCAAACTGCGCTTTCACTGTTGTGACAGTCATCAACAGCACCATAAACATTATCTTCTTCATGTTATTATTAGTATTAGTGAATGCAAAAGTACAAAGAATCAGGAAAATAACAAAGAAATAGGTTAAATTTTAAGCGTAAGAATACAGAACAACCAGAGCTTTATCAAGATACCAAAAACGAAAAGGAGAAAGCATAAAGCCTTCTCCTTATTTTATGGTTATTCTTTCTTCATTAAAGCTCTGCGTCAGAGCACTGGAAAGTATTACCCTTGGAGATATCACCAGTCTCGAGTCCGAGTTTGAACCATTTCATGCGCTGTTTCGAGGTACCGTGGTTAAACGACTCAGGAACGGCATAGCCACGTGCCTTCTTCTGCAAATAGTCGTCACCGATGACCTGTGCGCAACGGATAGCCTCCTCGATATCACCATCCTCCAGAGAACCGAAACGTTTATTGTCATGATGTGCCCAAACTCCAGCATAGAAGTCTGCAAGCAATTCCAGACGCACACTGAGTTTGTTAGCCTCTGCCTCTGGGAGTCTTGCCATCTGCTCATGTACCTTGGCAAGCGTACCGGTAAGATACTCCACATGATGTCCCACCTCATGGGCTATCACATAGGCATAGGCGAAGTCACCGTCTGCCCCCAGCTGTCGTTTCATCGTGGTGAAGAACGACAGGTCGATATACAATTTCTGGTCACCGGAGCAGTAGAACGGACCCATCTGGGCGGAACCTTGTCCGCATGCCGTAGAGACACCACCTGTATAAAGCACCATCTTAGGTACCTGATACTGTGCTCCATTCTGACGGAAGATCTCCGTCCATACATCCTCAGTACCGGCAAGGATCTGCGTGGAGAACTTGGCAAGAGCCTGTTCCTCTTCGGTAAACTCAGGTTGTCCCTCAGTAACCTCGGTATTACCTCCGAAATTATTCTGCTGAACCTCCTGCATGACAGCAGCCACCGGGTCACCGCCAGAGAGCCATGCAAAAAGGGCTACCATGATAATACCACCGATACCCAGACCGGCTTTCGCTCCGCCACTCATGCCACGGCGGTCTTCTACATTCGAGCTTTCTCGTCTTCCGTCTAATCTCATAATTGTTATCGTTTTTGTTTTAGATTTCTTTTTTTTTCGCCTCAAAGGTAATCATTTTTATTCAAACACCACCGAATAGACGTATTTTTTTTCTTTATTGACTATTGTTTCTATCTGTTCACTACCTGTCAGCACCGTTTTCATGTCATTGCGTATACCATCGCCAGAAAGTTTAAGAACGGCTTCCTTCATCGTCCAGAAACGGATAAAGGTTTCTGCTGGGTCAGGAGACTTTGTAATGAGAATGGTTTCCTCGTCGTTCATCGTATAGCGTACCAGACTATCTTTATATTGACGGATGCTCTCGATATCACATCCTACAGGACGGTCGCTGATGACACAGAGGACAGCCTCGCGACAATGACTGAAATTAAAATGAATGTCTGTATGTCCAAGGATGTAAGGTTTACCATGCTCCCCATAGCCGAAGACCGGCTTCTCCGTGATGCCATATTCTCTACGGAGTCCCTCGCACAACAACAGATAGGCTGCAGCACAAGTCTTGCGTCCCTGTTCATGTTTGAACTTCAACGCCTGTTCTCTCCGTTGGTCAGACAGCAAAGGCAGTGCCGCCTCGAAATCGAAGCTGGCGATATCGTCATTTAAGTAAATCATTCTCTGCTTTGGGAATACGACGGTTAGGGTTCTCCTTGGCACCGAGGTCAACGAGCTCACGTCCTTTTTGTACCACACTCTGACGACCTGTGAACAACTTGTTGCCTGCTGCCTCATAAGCCCTGTGTGCCTGGTCTAGTTGCTCCCCGATTTTATGATATCGCTGAATGAAATCACCCAAACGGTCCAACAAGGACTCTGCAATGCCAAACACCTTCTCCTGATTCTCCGCCTGTTGATTCTGCACCCAGGCAATATGGATCATGTGGAGGATACCTAACAGGTTTTGTTCCCCTGTGATAAAGACTTTCCGTTCAAAGGCTTCACGCCATAACGTGGGATCATTGGCGAGGGCTAGTTGCAGGGAGCTCTCAAAAGGTACGAACATAATGACGAAATCAACGGCTTCACGGGGTGCCTTGATATATTTGGAATAGTCCTTTCGTGCCAACTCCGTGACATGGGAGCGGATAGATTTGATATGATCCTGCAAGGCACGCTCTTTCTCCTCAGGATCCTCAGCATTGACGTACCGCTGGTAAGCGACGAGGGACACCTTCGAGTCGATGACGGCATCCTGTCCCTGCGGATAATGCAGGATGACATCAGGCTGCATTTCCTTACCCGTATCATCATTCTTCAGAGGTCTGCCCTGCTCATCACGCAAACGAGCCTGCACTTCGTAATGGATACCCTCTGTTAGTCCCTGTGAGGCAAGAAGGTCACCCAGGATAATCTCTCCCATATTGCCACTGACCTTATTGTCACGACGCAACACATTAGCTAGTGACTCCGCCTTCTCACCAATCTCACGATTCGACTCCATCATCATCCTCAACTGCTCCTTCAAGGATGCCGATTGTTCCGTATGGTCTTTCGTGTTTTCATTAATCGCCTTGCGCATCTCACTAATAGCGTCTTTCAGCGGCTGGGTGATAGTACCCATATTCTCCTTGTTCTCCTCCTTCAACCGCTGTGCTTGAGCGTCCATCAACTGCTGCGCCATCACACGTAATTGTTCCTTGGTAGTCTTTAGTTGCTCGTCAAATTGTTCACGGGCAGCCCTCAACTGCTCTGTGGACTGCTCTCGCTGGGCACGCAACTGGTCTGCCGCCAGTTCTCGCTGACTGCGCATCTGCTCGGAGAAACGCTCCTCACTCTGTCGAAGCTCCTCTGTACGCTGCTGAGAGAGCATCTGCATCTCGGTCTCCTTCTTGGCGAGTTCAACATGCAGTCGTCCTACCTTCTGGTTCATCACCAGATAGAGGACGACTGCACCAACAACGATACCGATTACAATATATAATGCAATCATGCTAACGGCTAATGGTTACTCCCATTCTATCGTACCTGTGGGTTTCGGGGTCAGGTCATACAGAACTCTGTTGACTCCAGGAACCTCCGTAACAATACGCTGTGTGATATGATGCAGCAACGAATAAGGAATCTCCTCGATTGTAGCAGTCATGGCATCACGTGTATTCACAGCACGGATGATGACAGGCCAATCCCAACTGCGTTTGTTGTCTTTCACACCCGTCGACTTATAGTCTGGAACCACCGTGAAGTATTGCCATACCTTACCCTCAAGTCCGTTCTTGGCAAACTCATCACGCAGGATAGCATCACTCTCACGCAATGCCTCCAAACGGTCACGGGTGATGGCACCAGTGCAACGGACACCGAGACCAGGACCCGGGAATGGCTGACGATACACCATGTTGTCTGGAAGTCCAAGTTCCTTACCTACTACACGTACTTCATCTTTAAATAGTAACTTGATGGGCTCCACCAACTCAAACTGCATGTCCTCAGGAAGACCACCTACATTATGATGAGACTTCACAGGACCCGACTCTACGATATCGGGATAAATGGTACCCTGAGCCAAGAAACTGATACCCTCCAATTTGCGCGCTTCCTCCTCAAAAACACGGATAAACTCTGCGCCGATGATCTTGCGCTTCTGCTCTGGATCTGCCACACCGGCAAGTTTGTCTAAAAAGCGGTCTGTTGCATCTACATACACCAAGTTGGCATTCAGCTCATCACGGAACACACGAACCACCTGCTCTGGCTCACCCTTACGCAGCAGACCGTGATTCACATGAACAGACACCAGTTGTTTGCCGACAGCCTTGATCAACAATGCAGCCACCACCGATGAATCGACACCACCAGAGAGTGCCAGCAACACTTTCTTGTCACCAATCTGAGCCCTCAGCTCCTTAACTTGCTCCTCAATGTATTTCTGGGCTAAAGCGGGAGTCGTTATTCGCTCCATATCAGCCGGTCTCACATTACTTGTACTCATAGTCATCTATAATTTAAAAGTTAATACTCCTGCAAAGATACAAATAAGCGTGTAGAAAACAAAATAAACGCTTGGTTTTTAATATTAATTATCGAACGTGAGTGTCTTGGGCCAATTGACAAGGTACAGGTGCTCTGTAGCACGTGTGAAAGCTGTATAGAGCCAATGGATATAGTCGGTAGTTAGCATATCATCCGTCATATATCCCTGGTCGATATACACGTGTGTCCATTGTCCGCCCTGTGCCTTATGACAAGTGGCGGCATAAGCGAATTTCACTTGCAGGGCATTATAGTATTTGTCTTCTTTGAGTTTCTTCAGACGGTCACGCTTCAGGGGGATATCCGCATAATCCTCCATCACTTTGAGATAGAGTTGTTCCTGTTGGTCACGAGTCAGAGCTGGAGCTTCTGAGGTCAATGTGTCAAGAATAACCAGTGCCGTTAGCTCATAGTCGTCATAGTCAGGAAAGGACATGATGACCTCTGCGAAATGGAAGCCATATTGTTCATGGACATTACGTACTTTCCGTACCACCGCATGATCACCATTGGCAATAAAGGAAAGTTGAGGGTTGGGAGTTGAGGGTTGAGAGCAGGCTGTCGCCCAATAATAATTGTTCTTCACAATCATCAGCTGGTCACCAGTGGTTATCTCTTCCTCTCTGCCAAGTACCATGTTACGAATGCCCTGGTTATAGATGTTCGCCCGTTTGTTACTGCGGGTGACAACGATAGTCTCGTCAACCCCCACTTTTGAAAAGCTACTTGACAATGACTCTATCAGTTCATCACCTGGCACTACCGTGATATCCTCGAAACCAGTCAGGCGGATTTGAGGCAAGACCATACCCCCCTCCCTGATTCTGGTGGCATTGAAGAGGATTCCTGATTCCTGACTCTGACGTAGCACTTCATTGAGGTCACACTCATATACATGTAGTCCGTAACCACACAGCACTTCAGACATCAGAGCGGGGCTCTCCTCCTCGCCTACAGGAGGCAACTGGGCACGGTCACCAATAAGCAACATACGACAGTTACGACCGTTATACACAAACTGTATGAGGTCATCCAGCAACTGACCGTTGGCAAACGGGGTCTCTCCATAGTTGGAAGCATTTGCGATCATCGAAGCCTCATCAATAATATATAAGGTGTCTTGAGCAGAGTTATAGTTCAAGTCGAAACCGCCCTCCAATGATTTCTGCCGATAGATACGCCGATGGATAGTATAAGCAGGATGTCCTGCATAGAGCGAGAATACTTTAGCAGCACGTCCAGTAGGTGCCATCAGTACCATTTTCTGCTTTAACGAGCCCATCGCCTTGACAACTGCCGCAGCCAATGTCGTCTTTCCTGTACCTGCGGATCCTCTCAAGATCATCACCGTCTGTTCATGACGGTCTGTCATAAACAGGGAGAATACATCGATAGCATGCTCCTGCTCTGCCGTCGGTATATGTTCAAATGCTGAGTGGATACGATATTTCAGTTCGTCGTTTATCATTATTTGCATGCAAAGTTACAAAAAACTCTAAACTCTAAACACTAAAC
>JAEEGH010005456.1_pt1 | contig 31909 bp, 28 predicted proteins | sample 9134181 | NCBI WGS metagenome assembly JAEEGH01 (sample SAMN16246544, study PRJNA631951) | gut metagenome | biome: gut microbiome; feature: rumen; material: DP-attached | host: Bos | place: Iran: Karaj | collected 2018-10
AGATAAAGGCAGCATTAGAGCCTTATCTGAATCGCGATATGTTTACGATGGATGTGGCGCAAAGGGCGATGTTGTCTGTATATCTTGGACAAGAGACAACACTCTCATGGGAGGATATCATTATCCGCCTGTTTATCATCTGCGGAGGCGATAAAGAGAAGCGCAGTATTGATTTCTTCGCCAAGTTGAAAAAGAAACCAGATATTGAAAGAGCTCTCTCTGAACGATTGATGGAACTCTCAGGAAAGACGTTCGAACTCAACACCAAGGAGAAAATAAAGAAGGTGGCAGAGTCGATCAAATACAATGCCATTACAGAACTGTTGCCAGAGATCAGTGCTGATGACTATAAGGCTTATAAGATAACGAATCAGACGACGATAGACAGGATTAACCGATTGCTGGAGCGTTCAGCACAGGTTCCGAAGTTAGACGCTCTCTTTACTGCAGCTCTGATGAAACTGTCGAAGGATATCCGTGAAGAGGAAATCATAAAGTGGTATGGTTGGGATGCCAACTATCACTATGTAAGCGATGAACTTTGCTGGCCTATCATCGCACAATTGGCAGAGGGACAGATAGAGGCTGATCCTGTGAGAGCCAATAGTAATCTGAGAGCCCTGAAACAGAAGAAGGCTGATGATAGTGCTGTAGTGCCTGCTATCGAATACCTGAGTCAGTTGGCTTTCTACTATGAGAAAGAGAAGGCGTTGGGTAGTATGGTACTGAACACGCCTGGTGATTATGTTCGGTTTTATACAGAGCGATTCTATCTGATAGACCAGTATTATCGTCTGGCAGTGGAGAAGTTTTATCAGCTGAAACAGGCAGAGTTACCCATCTTGGATAGTATCAATAAGGCTAAAAGCAGATTGGATCAGGATTATTCGAAAACCTGCAACTTGTTGAACTTGGAGTGGGTGAAATGCTTGAAGGAGAAAGGAGAAGGGTTGAGATCTGTTAGGAGCGCGGCAAGACAGGATAACTTCTATCAGGAAAATGTGGCTGATTTCCCCAATAAGTTGGCAATAATTGTGAGCGATGCGCTGAGATATGAGGTGGCCAAGGAGCTGATGGACGAAATGGGTAAGGAGAAACACTCTGAGACATTGAAAGTTGGACTGGCCATGTTGCCAACTGAAACCAAATTCTGCAAGCCAGCACTCTTCCCTCATGAGAAGATGGAACTTGATGATACGGAGATGCTACTGGATGGCGAGAAATGTCCTATATCGATGGCCCAGCGCACAGCATTCTTGAATAAGTATAAAGAGGGGGCTGTCTGTTTGGACTTTAATGAGGTATATGGCTCTGCAACAAATGCGAACAGAGACTACTTCAAAAAGCCTGTAATCTATATCTTCCACAATGCCATTGATGAAAGTGGCCATCTGAATGACCCTGCAGCTGTGGTGGATGCTTGTAGGTCGAGCATCAATAAACTGAGAGACTTTATACAGAGGCTTCATGCTACCTATAATATTAATAATGTGATACTGACAGCAGATCATGGTTTCCTATTTGAAGATAAGGAGTTTGCAGAAAAAGATAAGCACCCTGTTAAGGAAGACTGTATCGAAAAGAAAACGCGCTACTATCTGACTCGAAGAGATGATCCACAGGAGGGTATCACGAAGTTCAGGCTAACAGAGGTATCTGGTATGTCAGATCATACTGTATATGTGGCAGTACCCGATGGCACCAACAGAATGGCAGCACCTGGAGGTTATCAGTTTGCACATGGAGGCGCCTCATTGCAGGAATTGCTGATACCTATGATGTTCAGTACGTTGAAGCGAAAAGACACCAAAGAGAAGGTGGGCGTTTCTGTATTGGAGGCAAATCTGAGAATGACATCAAGCAGACTGAAATTCACTGTGATTCAAAGTGAGGCTATCTCTGAGGATATTCAGGGCAGAACCGTTCAGTGTGCCGTGTTTGTGGGCAATGAACAGGTGACAGCCTGGAAGGATGTAACGCTGAATAGTAGTGATGAGGAGAATGTAAACAATCGTCTGACGAGAGTAGAACTGATGCTGAATGTGCAGACAGATGCCAACCTGATGGAGCTGCGCATCTATGACAAGGATGATACAAGCCTGCTGAATCCGTTGGTGAAGAAGGCTGTGATAAATAAAACATTGATAGAACAAGACTTTTAAGATATGAACAATCTGGAAACTAAAATCATTGAGGCATTCGAGGGTAAAGTGGTTCGTAAAGACCTGGCTTTCGAGGTAAAGGGTGGACTGCCTGTTCCTACCTATGTATTGGAATATCTGTTAGGCCAGTATTGTGCCAGCAATGACGAGCAGATCATTCGCGAGGGTGTGGAAAAGGTAAAGGACATCATTCGTAACAACTACATTAATCGTGCAGAATCTGAAGAGGTAAAAGGCAAGATCCGTGAAAATGGTCGCTTCAGGATTATCGATAAGATATCAGCTGTATTGAATGAGAAGAAAGACTGTTATGAGGCAGAGTTTGCGAATCTTGGCCTGCGTGGTGTACCCCTCGCTACTGAATTTGTGACAAAGAATCCCAAGTTGCTTTCTGGCAATGGTGTTTGGAGCATTATCACGATAGGCTATCTCTCTGGTGATGATGTCCCCACACGATGGGATGTTCAGACGCTCAAGCCTATTCAGATCTCGAATATCAATCTGAAGGAGTTCGTAGATCAAAGGGCAAAGTTCACCACCGAGGAGTGGATAGACTTCATGGTGCAGACGGTGGGCTTGAATCCTGAGCGATTGAATCGTAGGGAGAAACTAATCGTGCTGGCCAGACTACTGCCATACGTGGAGAATAACTATAACTTTGTGGAGCTTGGCCCCAAGGGGACAGGTAAATCGCATGTGTATCAGGAGTTCTCGCCATACGGTGTGCTGGTGAGTGGTGGTGATGTCACCTCTGCCCGTTTATTTGTGAAGATGTCAGGCAACAAGGAAATCCTTGGTCTTGTGGGCTATTGGGATTTGGTAGCATGGGATGAGTATGAGCAGCAGAAGGGTAAGAACGTAGATCCCGTGCTGATAGACACCATGCAGAACTATCTGGCCAATAAGTCATTTAATAGAGGTAAAGGCAGCCACGAAGCTTCTGCATCGATGTGTTTTGTGGGAAATACGAAGCATACTGTTCCGTTTATGTTGAAGAACACCCACTTGTTTGAGTCTATCCCCATCGCGTTTGTCAAGGGTGCCTTCTTGGATCGTATCCATCTGTATAACCCTGGGTGGGAGATGAAGATGTTGAAGAAAGACTCATTCACCAAGGGTTTCGGATTAATAACGGATTATATCTCTGCTGTGCTGCATGAGATGCGTAACATCGACATCTCTGCCCAGATGAATAAGTATGTGAAGTTCAGTGGCACTCTCTCAGAGCGTGACCATCTGGCTATCAGAAAGACCTTCTCAGGAATGATCAAGTTGCTTTATCCTGATGGTCAGTATACGGATGAAGAGGCTCTGGAGATTATCGACTTTGCTGCTGAAGGCAGAAAGCGTGTGAAAGACCAGCTTTATATCATTGATGAGACCTTCCAGGCAGAACCTGCCAAATTTGAATATGAACTGCTGCGTACAGGCGATGTGGTGAAGGTGAAGACTCTGGAGGAAATAGAGAATCCTGTTACACATGAAGAAGCAGCGGTAAACGATGAAGACGCAGAACCATTTACAGGCGAAGTGGAGACAGAGAAAACGGAGAAGAAACCAAGGCCTAGAATCGTCATGCTTAAAGAGGGCGTATTTGAGGTTCGTATGAATCAAAAAGGTGTTACCTATCGCTCTCTGTTTGGGGATTATCTGAAGACTGCGCACCGTATTAATATTGTGGATCCATATATCAGATTCCCATTCCAGATAGATAATCTGTTGGAACTCATTCAGACAATTCGTGAGGTGAGTGATAATCCTGAAGAACTGCAGATACATGTCAGTACGCAGAATGAAGAAGATAAGATTCCTGAGATGATTGATATCTTTGAAGATCTGAAAGATGAACTGCAAGGCTATGGCATTGAGTTCTCTCATGACTTCAAGGCAGACCATGACAGATGGATAGAATTGGATAATGGTTGGAAGATTATCCTTTCCAGAGGTCTGGATATCTATGAGAAGTCTGATAGATTCTCTTTGGGAAATATTCGTCAAAGTGAACGCAGATGCAGAGCATTTAGTGTGACGTATAAAAAGAATTCATAGAAACGTCGTTTTTGCGTCTGAGGATGATATGGATGACAACGGCAAGAGCTGCTACATGGAAAATAATGATGAGGAAGGTTGGGATTAAAAAACTGATGGTTTGGTAGAAATAAAATAATCAGGTTCAAAATTTGGAAGATATTGATATTATTCGTATCTTTGCAGACGAAAATGGTTTCGAATACCGCGCCTGATTGGATCTCGGGAGGGAGAGGGTTCGAAAACCTTTCAAGTCTCGAATACCGCGCTGGATTGGAGTTCCAGAGAGAAGGGTTCGAAACGACATGCGGGGGGTGTACCACGAAAGTGGAGCCTCCCGTATAACATAGTGAAAGTTCTTTTATTTAGGGCTGAGTAAAAATATTGAACACGATTTTTCGGGGTGAACCTTGAAGGAAATAGGGGGAGAATTTGAGGGCGTTTTTGAAGGTTCTTGACATGTGCAAAAGAGGCCAAAAAAATCTTCAAAATATTAATATATTTTTAGAAATAAAATGTATGAGTGTGAGAGATATTTTATACCTTTGCACACAGAAATCAATACAGATATTCTCATGACAGGAATCTCAGCAAACTGCAATTCCGTGTCAGACCCCAAGACCGCTAATAGCTGCGGGCTGACACTTTCGGCTGCTATCCGACGTATAAGGAAGTCGGGTGACAACCCCTTGGCGGCGATTCCTGAAACGGTCATCATCGGAGATCGAGGCCTAGAACCCAAGGCGGCACACTTCGCCCAAAAATCGGCCTCACAGCTTTTCACCTTTTTATATATTATAAAGCAAAATCTCCGTCAAGATGACCACCAAAACCTCCACAGGAAAGCCCCGTCGCGGCAAGCTGAAGATCACAAATGTCAGCGTGCTCAGGATAATTGAGTCATACTACGAGCTCAAAGGCTTGAAGGTGGCGATGGAGAAGTTAGAGCAGTTGAATGAACTCTTCTCTACTGAGCCAGGATGGAACGAGGCGTCTGCGGAGATCATGCAATACCTTACTGAAAAGCGCAAGGAGGAACAACAAAAACAAAGAGAAGAAAAGTTGGAGGAACTGCGGACAGCGGCTCCTACTATTTCTGTGACTAGCGAGGCTAAGGCTGTGGGAAAAGCCGAGGTCGAGCAGATGGATGTGGAGGTGAAGAGTCCAGGAAATAACATTGCAAGATTAATCAATCTAGGAGATAGTAAAAATGATGAATAACATGGAACAAGACGACGGCTTCTGTATCAAGGTATACAGTCCGGGGAATTTTATAGCGAAGGAGATCACCATTAACGGTGGCGTGCATCTGGGTACCAGTCCTGCGACTGGTGGCTTCAGCGATGAGCAGGTGGCCAAAGCCCTTGCAGCCTGTGTGGGTAAGGGCAAGGTCATCGACTTCAAGCAGAAGTGGGCAGGTGCCTACTGGTATCTGCGCTGGGCCTGCAATTATCCGATGGATGCACAGAAGTTCTGCGAGAAGGTGAAGAGCCTGCCGTATGAAAAGCCGCTGGAAATAGCATGCGAATACAGGAACATCAGGGAGATCGTTACCTTGTCGTTCATGGATCAGGATCCGCGGAAGATGGATTCGGTGAAAGTGAGTAAGAACGATGAAAAGCTATTCTTCCAATGTCGTGAGGTAGCCCTTAAATTAGCCGAAGAACTAGGAAAAACATACCTGCCAAGCATCTGATTTTGGCAAGCCGTTGGCAAGAAATTGGCATTCCGTTGCAAAGCATCGGGATGCCTTTTTTTATGCCTAAATTTGCCCCCAGAAACTTAACAAACAACAGTAATAACAACAAAAAAGTCGCCTTGAAGGGGGCGACGTAAAACAAAACTTCAAAGATGAAGAAAAACTTTACAACGGTTCGTAAGAGAACAAAGGGGGTGAGAATGATTCATACGAATCTGATTGCTGACCACCAGATGGATCGCGTGGCTGAACAGGTGATGACGGGACTGGAAGACAAGGTGTCGCCAGTACTCTATGGCACTCTGATCATGCTCGTAAGAGGATTTGATGAGGACATGCAGCTGGAGATGGCTGATGACCTCGTGGACTTTGCCAAGTACCATGTGGCACATACCACGGGCGTGATGTCTGCTGACGTCATCCTGGATCTCGGCTACATGATGATTGCCGAGGAGCACGACATCCTGAAGAAGAGTGAGCGCAGCAGAATGAGGAATCTATCCATGAATAACTAATGTATGCGTATGGAAACAGTAATCACAAAACTCTTCAATGAGAATGGTGAGCAGATTATCACCTCGCTGGACATTGCAAAGCTGACAGGAAAGGAGCACAGAAACGTGCTGCGTGACATCAGAAACATGGAGCCGGCATGGGAAAAGTTACATCAGCTCAAATTTGAGCAGATGCAAATCCGGGAGAATCTTCCGAACAACGGCTACCGTTTGAGAACGGTCTATGCACTCACAAAACTGGAGTGTCTGTACATCGCTACAAAGTATGATGATGTTTCGAGAGCGAAGTTGGTATTGCGCTGGGAAGAGTTGGAACGCGCTAACGTCCGCACACAGGGGACAGGCACCTCTGTGACATCGCGGGCGACATCACAGATGAGCCAGTCCCCGTGTGCTTCCCCGAAGCTGTTGACGACGGAGAGGGAGATATTGAGGAAGGGCGATGAGATCCGCAAGGAGCAGATTGAAAAAGAGAACGCGCCTGCAGATGGTTGCTTCACTATTAGCGAAATTGCTGAGATGCTGAAGACTACGGTGAAGATTCTGAATATGTTTCTGGTAAAGCAGGATATCCAGTTCCGCAGGGATGGCCGTTACTATCTGACGCCTAAGTATGAGGGATCGGGCTTTGGTAAAGAAAGAGCATTCCACTATTTTTCCCTCGAAGGAGAAAAGAAAGAGCGCCTCTATCTGGTATGGACTCCGGAGGGCATGGAATTCATCAGACATATCTATTATTTGAACAACTAAAATGAATAACAATATGAACGAACAACAATTTATCGAGAAGCCGGAAGGAAAGCCGGTGAAGGCCTTTAGGGCCAGAGTGAAAATGTACGGCAATGATGTCGTAGTGGTTAATCCTGAGACTCAGAAGGAGAGCAATCGCCGCATGATCAAGCAGAAGGGCAAGAGCAGCTTCTACAAGTCGGAGGGCGAGAAGGAATCGAGTTATAGCATTCATATTAACGTGGATGCGAACGATCCGGACCCTGTGGCAACGATGCAGGAGCAGTTCGCTGAATTGACGAAAGGTGAACTGAAAAGTGAGCTGAAGCTGCAGGTTAGGGGTAAGCTATTGTGTGAGACTCCGAAGCTGAAAGTTTATCTGAACAAAACACAGGCACAAGTGATCATTCAGACGAATCTCGAATGCGGTCCTACGGTAGAGCGAGAACTCTTGCAGCTGCAAGCAGAAATGGCCAAAGTCATTGGGGCTCACTATTCTGAGATCTTAAAGGTGTTCAATTCAAAGAAGTAACATGGAAGCATTAGTAACAATCGTAGAGGTGGGCGCATACTCTGAGCGCCAATATCAGAAGCAGGATGGTACTGCGGAGTACTTTAAATGCAGGGGCTTTGTGTTGAAGCGGGGTGGGGACACCATTTATGGAGAGCTTACAGGTGAAGCTGCATCGAAGAACCGCGACACGCAGTACTACCAGAACCAGCCCTATATCGTGAAGGGATTCTGGAAGATGAAGACATGGGGGGACAATAATGACCGCCATGAGAATGTCTTCTACATCACGGACATTCAAAACCTGTAGCCGATGATCACATTCCAAGAGAATACTCATTTTTCCCAGGCTCTTCCTTGTACAAAGGAAGAGTTCTGGGCACAGGTTAGGAAACCGAATACCGCCTGGAGAATTGATGCCCGCAGAGCCATCATAGCTACTGTGGAGGCTTCGAAGACGCAGGGTGTGGCGGCGATTCAGACTTGGCTTAATAATGCGGATTATCAGAAGTTCCTGCTGAAGAAGCAGAACCTGAAGAGGGAGGCTGCCAAGAAGGCTTGGGAAGCGAAGAGCGATGCCGAAAAACTGCTGGTCTTTGCACAGGAGATCAAGGATAATTCGGTGGCGTTCATCTATTCTTGTTATGAGTTTGATGAGACAACTACTGAGAAAGGCAAGCCCTTCCGTCATCGTCGTCTTGCGGATTGCCATTTGAACGGTCTGGTGATGCTCGATATCGACCATGTGGAGAATCCGATGCAGATTTGGTATCAGCTGCGTGATAATCAGGAGCTGATGGCGCGTGTGAAGTTGGTGCATATCACCAGCAGCAGCTATGGCATCCGTATCATCTTTACGGCCAATATCGAGGATGGTAATCTGGCAGATAACCAGATAGTCTTTGCTGAGGCCTTAGGGCAGAAGCCTGATGAGAGTTGCATTGATGCCACCCGTAACTCTTTTGCTCCGAAAGAGGAGGATATCTTATTTATTGACGACACATTATTCAATTACTACAATGAAGAATTTGATAAACGCTACACACAGTTATACCGTGAGAAGAAGACTCAACCATTATATCATGAGTTTCCTTCTGACACTGAAAAAAGGTTGGATGGAGGCCGCAGCACACTGGGGACAGGCACCACTGTTCCATGCAAGCATAGCACAGGTGGGAGCCAGTCCCCATTGTGCCCACGGACTTCTAGTCCTGATGCAGAGAATAATAGTCCGAGTCAGTCCGTTAAGTCCGATGCAGAGATAAAATGGCGTGGCTATGACGTACAGAAGATTATTGATGCCCGTTATGCTGCTAAGCTGCCTTGCGCTGACGACAGCAACAGACACAAGGAGAGTCTCAAGCTCGCCACGGATCTGCTCCTCATGCTCGACGGTGACAAGAAAGCCGTGCAGCGTCTCATCGAAGCACAGAGCTGGGTCAAAGAGATCATCGCAGAGCGCGATGAGGACGTGGCGCAGACGGTGGAATCAGCAGCAGAGTGTGTGTCGCAGAAAGAAAAGAAATTTGCGAACTCGCAGCCATCCAAAGCCATGCTCGAAGCCATAAAGGCATTTACTGGCAAATCTTTCCAAGAAATTACACAACAGGAACCGTCCCTACTGTGTAATTCTAAGGCTTCTGTCCTGAATGAGATGTTGGATGGCTGGGGTGCGGAGATTGAAGCGATGTTCTCAGATTTTCCGTTGCTGGCAGATGTTTGCTCAGGATTGAAGCGTAGCCAGTATCCTGCGGCGCTATTCGTAGCCGGCGCTACCTTGATGACATTGATGACGCGTACTTGGTACAGTTTCTATCATCGTCCGGAAGAGGAGCGCAGACTTAATTGCTCGCTGTATATCATTGGTCATCCTGCATCGAATAAATCTATGGCGAATTCGCTTTACAAAATTCTATCAGCACCCATCGCTGCAGCAGATAAGGCAGGAAAAGCTGCGTTGAACCGCTACAAGCAGGATCTGAAGAAGAAGGCTGCCAATAAAGAGGGTAAGGATAAGCCTCAGGGCATCATCCGTATCCATCCAGCACGTACTTCGAATGGTCAGCTGATTCAGGACATGCTGAATGCCAAGGAAACTATCGAAGGCAAGGAGATACAGTTGCACATGATGACGTTTGATACGGAGTTGGACAATTCCATCATGCTCCAGCAGGGTGGCTCCTGGATCAACAAGCAGAGTATGGAGTTGAAGGCTTTCCACAACGAAGAGGATGGACAGATGTATCAGAACTCGGATTCGCCAGTGGATGAATTCAGTGTGGTGTGGAACTATATCTATACCGGCACTCCTATTGCTCTGAAGAAAAAGGTGAATGAGCGCAATTTCGGTAGCGGTCTTTCTACACGTCTGGCTGTGATCCCGATGCCAAAGACAAACTTCGAGATGATTAAGTTTGAAGAAAAATCGACAATTGATTGGCAGCGCTTGGAACGCATGAAGACCTGGGCCTATAAGCTTGACACCCGATATGGAGAACTCCCTCTCTGGCCATTGGTGAAGAACCTCTACGAATGGACCAAGAATCGCATGGCGGATTGTGAGGAGGATCAGAGTGAGGCTAATGAACTGATGTTGAAGCGCGTGCCTTATCATGCCCTGAATTATTCAGCACCCTTCATCGATATGCGTCATTGGGATAGCATCCACCAGCAGGGTAACTACTGGACGGGTGATTATGAGGTAGATGATACAGACTGGAAACTCTGTGAACTGATTGCCCGCATTCAGTATGCCACGCAGCAGCATTTCTTCGGGGTGATGGCTGAAAAGTACTTTGATGATATGAATAATGATGTTCAGATAACAGGCATCAGGCATCAGCAGAAATCAGTCAATGGATACAACAGCCTTCCAAACGAGTTCACGAGGGAAGATGTGGCCAGATGCTTTGGGTACAACAAAGATAACTCTGTTACCAAAAAGATCTCAAGACTCATTCAGAATCACCAGATAGAAGAAATGGAAGGTGAATCGGGTGGGAAATACCGTAAACTTAGACAATTAGTATTATAAGTGACAAGTGACAAAGTGACAAAACCAAAATTAAAATGAACAAAGTAGAGATTAATAAGGACATGAGACTCAGCGAGCATTTCAAACTCGCTGAGCTTTGCAAGACAAGTTACATCACGGCTGATGGGAATATCCCGAGTCATCAAGCGATTGAAAACTTGAAGAATATCTGTGAGAATTGGCTGGAGGATCTAAGGTATAGCCAGAATACACTGTATGGAGATAGGAGTCAGGAGTCAGAAGACAGTAGAAATGACATCCCCATCATCATTTCCTCTGGGTATCGGAGCGAAGAGGTTAATCGCCTTTGTGGAGGTGCGAAGGGTTCGAATCATCTTACTGGGTGTGCAGTGGATATCAAATGCTATGGCCCGGAGCAGATGATCCGCATGGCTGGGATTCTTCTCGACATCTCTGATGGTACCAAGCGTGACTTTGATGAACTCATCCAAGAGAAGCGCGGCACTACCTATTGGATTCACTTCGCGGTGAAGCCGAAAGATAATAGGAGGAAAATTCTCTTCGATTGCAGGTGAAAGAAAACGACTCACGGGACCAGATTCCCGTGGGTCTTCTTTTTTGGCGGGATAATTTGGAGGATACGCGGGAATTTTGTACCTTTGCCACATGAAACAAAAATATTTGTGGATGCTCGCAGCCATCCTGCTTTGCTGCGGAGGGGTTCAGGCATGGGGACAGAAGATGGACCCGAATGACTTTGTGAAAGGTGCTGACGTGGGCTTTTTGCAAGGTCAGGAACGACGGGGCGTGAAGTTCCACGACCGCAACGGTCAGGAGCGTGAGTGCCTGGAACTGCTGAAGAACGACTACCAGATGTCGGCCATCCGCATGCGCGTCTGGGTGAATCCCCGTGGTGGCGATTGCGACAAGTTTGCCTTGCTGGCGATGGCGAAGCGGGTGAAGGCACTGGGGATGGACCTGATGGTGGACTTTCATTACAGCGATTCGTGGGCCGATCCTGCCAAGCAGCCTATTCCGAAAGCCTGGATTGACCACTCGTTTGAGGAGATGAAGAAGGATTTACGTAACCACACCGTTGAGGTGCTCTCGCTGCTGAAGGAGAACGACATCGCACCCCGATGGGTGCAGGTGGGCAACGAAACCGCCAACGGACTGTTGTGGCCGATGGGACACATCGAAACGGCACCGCAGCAATACGCCGGTTTCATTCGCGCTGGTTACGATGCCGTGAAAGAGGTGTTCCCTGAGACCATCGTCATCATACACCTGGACAGAGGTCACAATCAGAGCCTCTACGACTTCAACCTCGACACCGTCTTGAAATACGGCGGTAAGTTTGATATGATTGGCATGTCGCTCTATCCTTATTGGGCCATGGACGGGCATCCCGAACTGAATGCCGATGACATTATTACCGACTGTATAGCGAACATCCGTCACTGCAGCGAGAAATACGGCTGTGACGTGATGATTGTGGAAACGGGTTATGAGGTTGATGAACGTCATCCGGAGAAGATGGAGGAAGGTCGTCGGCAACTGACCCGTGTGATCCGCGAAGCCCGCCATGAGACGAACGGACGTTGTCGCGGTGTGTTCTACTGGGAACCGCAGTGTCTGCCCGGCGGTTACAAGCTCGGTGCTTTTGACAGTAAGGCTGCCCCGACGGCTATTATGGATGGATTCATTGAAACGCCATCGTAGTAAGACGGTGATGGGCAAGGACAGCTTTACATTCAAGCAGTTTGTGGTGCGGCAGGATCGCTGTGCGATGAAAGTGGGAACCGACGGGACGCTGCTCGGGGCCTGGGCGGAGATGGCAAAAGCTGACGGACGGGTGCTGGATATCGGTACGGGAACGGGATTGATGACCCTGATGATGGCGCAGCGCTATCCAGAGGCGCGGGTGACGGCGATTGATATCGATGAAATGGCAGTTTCGCAGGCTAAGGAGAATGTCGCTGCGTCGCCGTTTGTCGACAGGATTGAGGTGCTGCAGGCGGACGTGAATACGTTTGAAACGAAAGAAAAGTTCGATTCCATCGTGTGTAATCCGCCGTTTTTCAACAATGCGCTGGTATGTCCTGACAACCAACGTACGCAGGCGAGACATACCACATCGCTCAGTTATCAGCAATTGATGACAGCTGCCTGCAGATTACTGCAAGATGAGGGCGTTTTTTCGCTGATTATCCCCAATGATTTCTTTCAACAATTGGAAAGCGAGGTGCATCTGGCGGGATTGTTCTTGACGCGGGTGTATGGTGTGAGAACTGTTGAAGGAAAGCCTATTAAGCGATACTTGATAGAATTAAGGAAATCGCCTAAGAATGAATTGATTAAGAAGGAGGTGTTGATAGAAGATGCGCCGAATGTGAGAAGTAAATGGTATCGGGAACTGACAAAGGACTTTTATATTAAATAGGTAAGTATGAAGGTTACAATTTTACAGACAGATATAGAGTGGGGAAGACCTGAGGTAAATATCGATAGGGCAGAGGCGCTGATGGCGCAGGCACCGGGTGCAGACCTCTATGTATTGCCCGAAATGTGGGCTACAGGCTTTGCAACGGAGCCCACAGGCATCGCTGAGGAAGAGCGTCAATCGGTGGCGCTGGAATGGATGAAATCGAAGGCCAAAGCACTCGGATGTGCCATCTGTGGCAGTCTGGCAATCCACGTTGACGGAACGTACAGGAACAGACATTATTTTATTAATGGCAGAAAAGAGACTTTGCAATATTATGATAAACACCATCTTTTCTCGTATGGTCATGAGGATCAGTATTACACTGCGGGGGATAAGCATACGGTGGTGGACTACGAAGGATTCAGATTTCTGCTGCTGACGTGCTACGATATGAGATTTCCCGTCTGGAGCCGTTATTGCGACGCTTATCCGTATGATGCGATTATCTGTGTGGCCAACTGGCCGGAAAGCCGCCAGAATGCGTGGCAGATTCTGACGCGTGCACGGGCCATCGAGAATCAGGCATATCTGATTGGTTGTAATCGTGTGGGAAATGACGACTATAATCATTATCGTGGATGCAGCGCTGTGATCAGTCCGATTGGTAAAACATTAGCTTGTTGCAAACCAAACGTACAGGATACTGCGTCATTTCTGCTGAATTTGGAAGAGATCAAGCACAAGCGCGAGAAATTTAAAGTTTTGGAAGAGCGGGATATCTTATAGTTCACACAGATCCCACAGATCTCACAGATAATTAAATCTCACAGATAATAAATTTGCAGGCAAATTTCGGATTTCTGTAATTATAGTAAGATGATATAATAGGATAAAAAATCTGTGAGATCAGTGAGATCTGTGTGACATAAATAAAGATCTGCACGATTTTACGAGAATCGGCATTATGATAAATAAGAAGTTTTTTAGAAAATATTCGGGAAAAAGTTTGGTCAGTTCGAAAAAAGTGAGTACCTTTGCACCCGCTTAGAAAAAAGGATGCACCCGTAGCTCAGTTGGTAGAGCACCTGACTCTTAATCAGGGTGTCCAGGGTTCGAGCCCCTGCGGGTGTACAAAATGTACACGAATGAGGAGGAAAGCGGTCCTCCTTTCTTTTTGAAAAGTTGAATGCACCCGTAGCTCAGTTGGTAGAGCACCTGACTCTTAATCAGGGTGTCCAGGGTTCGAGCCCCTGCGGGTGTACAAATAAGGTAAGAGGATTGCCGATATGGCTCAGTTGGTAGAGCAACGCATTCGTAATGCGTAGGTCCCCGGTTCGAGTCCGGGTATCGGCCCCTAAGAGATTGGAATTCAGGAATCTGCGGAATTAGCACATCGGTAGTGCACGGGCTTCCCAAGCCTGGGAGGCGGGTTCGATTCCCGTATTCCGCTCACATAGCAAAAAGGCTTGCAAATCAATTGCAGGCCTTATTTTTTTAATCAACGGACTGTCATGTGGAAACAGCCTTGTTTCACCTCATATTTGATATAGCATCTCCCCTGTTCACGCATATCGCGCAGTACTTCTGAGAGAACCCATTTCAAAGTGTCGTTGCGGACTTGCCGACGGGCAGGTCCATCAGGATCCTCAACGGTTTTATAGCGATTATAGCAGATGTCGAACGTGGTGCCGTAGAGATGACAGGAGTTCTCAGTTGCATTGCCGTTGCGACGACGGAGCTTCGCCACATCCTCCTGCGAACGCAATACACTAGTGACGATCATCTTATGCAGAGGGACACCCTTGACATACAGACTGTCATAGAATGCCTGTCCGATATCCTGTAAAAGAACGGCAGCACGCGGCACCAGATACGGAATACTGGAATACAACGGATCGACGTGATAATAAGGATTGGAGGCGATATACACCAGTTCACGCTTGCGGGCTTCGGCATCCTCACGGTCTCGAACTGGCGTCACGCCCCACTGCTGCGCTGCCACCAGCTGAACGGCATTGGTATCAGGAAAAGCCACCGCATAGCTGGGCACAGAACGGATCTTATGTTTTTTAGAGGAAGGAGAAAAGTGGAAAGAGGAATGAGAAATGTCTGCTACAGGAGTTTTCTCTTTCCACTCTCCACTCTCCACTTTCCTCTCTTTCGCTATTCCCGGAAAGCAAAGTCGGATGACAGCCAGCAGTAACACCACAGCTGCGAACCCTGCTAGGAAACGGTTTTTTGTCAGTTTAATCGTTAATTTTTTCATTTTGGCCACAAAGGTACGAAATAATTAATAATTAATAATGCATAATTCATAATAATTTAGTAATTTTGCACGCAAAATATAATTTGTATACAGATTTGATAGAGAAGCATCTTGTTTTAGAGGATATCGACCCCGTTGTATTCTATGGCGTGGGCAATGTTCACCTGCAGATGATACGCTCGCTTTACCCCAAACTGCGTATCGTGGCTCGTGACAATGTGATTCGTGTATTAGGTGATGAAGAGCAAATGGCCGTGTTTGAGGAGGCTATAGAGAAACTCTGGAAACATGTGCTGCGGTTCAACTCGCTGACCGATGAGGATATCCTCGACATCATTAAAGGCAGACGTGTGAGGGACGATATGCCCGATGGCGTGTTGGTCTACTCGATGTCTGGCCGAGCCATCAAACCGCGCAGTGAGAACCAGCAACGCCTGATTGAGGCCTACGAGAAGAACGACATGGTATTTGCCGTAGGCCCTGCAGGCACAGGAAAGACCTACCTTTCGATCGCCCTCGCTGTGAAGGCTCTAAAAGAGAAGACGGCTAAGAAGATCATCCTCTCGCGCCCTGCTGTGGAGGCAGGAGAAAAGCTGGGATTCCTGCCTGGTGACATGAAAGACAAGATAGACCCCTACCTGCAACCCCTCTATGACGCCTTGGAAGATATGCTCCCCCAGGTAAAGTTGCAGGATATGATGGAGAAACACGTCATCCAGATTGCTCCACTCGCCTTTATGCGCGGACGTACACTCTCGGATGCTGTGGTGATCCTCGACGAAGCACAGAACACGACACCTGCCCAGATCCGGATGTTCCTTACCCGAATGGGCTGGAATACGAAGATGATCATCACGGGCGATATGACACAGATAGACCTCCCCCACTCCCAGAAAAGTGGTCTGATAGAGGCCCTGCATATATTAAATAATGTGGAGGGCATCGGTGTGGTGAATCTCACGGGCAAGGACATTGTTCGCCACAAGCTTGTGACCCGCATCGTGAACGCATACGAGGAGTTCGACAAAGAAAAGGAAAAAGAGTAAAAAGGTAAAAAGTAAAATAACGATGAAAGCATTAACAAAGACTGATTTCCATTTTGATGGACAGAAGAGTGTTTATCACGGCAAGGTCCGTGACGTGTATAACATCAACGACGACCTGATGGTGATGGTAGCCACCGACCGTATCTCGGCCTTCGATGTGGTACTGCCAAAGGGTATTCCCTTTAAGGGACAGGTGTTGAACCAGATTGCCGCCAAGTTCCTGGATGCCACCATCGACATCTGTCCGAACTGGAAACTCGCAACCCCCGATCCGATGGTCACAGTAGGTCTGAAGTGTGAAGGTTTCCGTGTGGAGATGATCATCCGCTCGATTCTGACGGGTTCGGCTTGGCGTGAGTATAAAAACGGCTGCCGCGAGCTCTGCGGTGTGAAATTACCCGATGGAATGAAGGAAAACGAGCGTTTCCCTGAACCTATCATCACTCCGACGACGAAAGCTGACGAGGGTCACGATATGAATATCTCAAAGGAAGAGATCATCGCCCAGGGCATCGTTTCGGCTGAAGACTACGCAGTGATGGAGGATTACACCCGCAAGATTTTCGCCCGTGGACAGGAGATTGCCGCCAAGCGCGGACTGATTCTCGTGGACACCAAGTATGAGTTTGGTAAGCGCGACGGCAAGGTGTATCTCATCGACGAGATTCATACCCCCGACTCCTCACGCTATTTCTATGCTGACGGCTATGAGGAGAAACTGGCCAAGGGTGAGCCTCAGAAGCAGTTGTCGAAGGAGTTCGTACGTCAGTGGCTCATTGAGCATAACTTCATGAACGAGCCCGGACAGGTGATGCCTGAGATTACGGATGCGTATGCCGAGAGCGTCTCAGACCGCTATATCGAGCTCTATGAGAATATCGTAGGCGAGAAATTCGATAAAGCCACAGAGGAAGGCGACATCGCAGAACGTATCGAGAAAAACGTGAGCGAGTGGCTACGATTAAGAGGTAAGAAATAAGAGAATACCAAGAGGATGTATCAGCAGGAGGTGATCAAGCCGTATGAGCAGCGAGGTGAGAAGGCTGCACAGGTAGAGCAGATGTTCGACAACATCGCCCCTACCTATGACAAGCTGAACCATCGCCTCTCCTGGGACATCGACCGCGGATGGCGAAAGAAAGCCATCCAACAGTTGGCGCCCCATCAGCCTCAGGCGATTCTCGACATCGCAACGGGCACCGGCGACTTTGCCATCCTTGCAGCAGAGATGCTACATCCAAAGAGGCTCATCGGAGCCGATATCAGTGAGGGGATGATGCAGATAGGGCGTGAGAAAGTGGCTGAGAAAGGTCTCGATAGCATTATTTCCTTTGCGAAGGAAGACTGTCTGGCCCTCTCCTACTCCGACGGCAGTTTCGACGCCGTCACCGCAGCTTTCGGCATCCGTAACTTTGCCGATCTCGACCAAGGTCTGCAGGAGATGTGCCGCGTGCTGAAGTCCGGAGGACATCTGAGTATCGTGGAACTCACCACACCCGTCTCGTTTCCGATGAAACAGCTCTTCCATATCTATAGTCACACGGTGCTGCCGATCTACGGTCGGATTATCAGCCGCGACACCAGTGCCTACTCCTATCTCACCAAGACCATCGAAGCCTTTCCCCAAGGCGAACGGATGGTTGAGATCCTGAAGAAAGCCGGATTCAGTGAGGCCTCGTTCAAACGGCTCACCTTCGGCATCTGTACGATATATTTTGCAACGAAATAGTTTAGAGTTAATAGTTTATAGTTTAGAGTATGGATAAATACGGACTGATTGGCTATCCCTTGGGACATTCGTTTTCTATCAGCTATTTCAACCAGAGGTTTGCTGATGAGGGTATCAATGCCAAGTACATTAACTTTGAGATTCCGAGTATCGATGAACTGCCGGAGGTGTTGGCGAAGAACCCCGAACTCAGGGGACTCAACGTCACTATCCCTTATAAGGAGAAAGTCATTGATTTCCTCGACAGTGTGAGTCCGGAGGCAAGAGCCATCGGTGCAGTGAATGTCATCAAGGTGAACCACGAAGGCAATAAGATCACATTGAAAGGTTATAACAGCGATGTGATCGGCTTTACCCAGAGCATAGAACCCATGCTCGACAAGAAATGGCATAAGAAAGCCCTGATCCTTGGTACGGGTGGTGCTTCGAAGGCCATCAACTATGGCTTAAAGTCATTGGGGCTCGAGACGGTGTTCGTGAGTCGTTACGAGCGTCCTGGTACTATCCAGTACAAATCGATCACACCCGAGGTGGTCAAGGAATACAACGTTATCGTGAACTGTACGCCTTTAGGAATGTTCCCCAAAACCGAAGAATGTCCAGATCTGCCTTATGAGGCGATGGACTACCATACCATTCTCTACGACCTCATCTATAATCCGGACCAGACGCTTTTCATGCGTCGCGGAGCTGAATACGGGGCCGATGTTAAGAACGGTCTTGAGATGCTTCTCCTTCAGGCTTTTGCTTCATGGGAATTCTGGAACGACGAAAGATAATAAACGAAATTATGGACAACAGATATATGATGCGCGGTGTGAGTGCCGCCAAAGAAGACGTACATAACGCGATTAAGAACATCGATAAAGGTATCTTTCCGCAGGCTTTCTGCAAGATCATCCCAGATATTCTTGGAGGTGATCCCGAGTATTGCAATATCATGCATGCAGACGGTGCGGGCACCAAGTCGAGTCTCGCCTATATGTACTGGAAGGAAACGGGTGACCTCTCCGTATGGAAAGGCATTGCCCAGGATGCGATCGTAATGAACACCGACGACCTGCTTTGTGTGGGTGCCGTCGATAATATCCTCGTTTCGAGCACCATCGGACGAAATAAGATGTTGGTGCCAGGCGAAGTAATCTCAGCCATCATCAATGGTACCGACGAACTGCTCGCCGAACTCCGTGAGATGGGCATCGGTATTTATCCTACAGGTGGTGAGACTGCAGATGTAGGTGACCTCGTGCGGACGATAATCGTCGATTCCACCGTTACCTGTCGTATGAAAAGAAGCGATGTCATCGACAACGCCAATATCCGTCCGGGCGATGTGATTGTAGGTCTCTCCTCTACCGGACAGGCTACCTACGAGAAGCGATATAACGGTGGAATGGGCTCAAATGGTCTGACCTCAGCCCGTCACGATGTCTTCGCAAAGTATCTGGCAAAGAAATACCCCGAAAGCTTTGATCACGCTGTGCCTGATGAGCTGGTGTATAGCGGGAAATATGAGTTGTTGTCTGAGTACTCCGAGAACTCTGAGAAATCTGAGTATTCCGATCTCCCCAATATGGGCCAGCTTGTGCTCTCCCCTACCCGCACCTATGCACCTGTCATCAAGCGACTGCTCGACGAACTGCGTAGCGAGATTCACGGAATGGTTCATTGTACGGGTGGTGCTCAGACGAAGGTGCTCCACTTTGTCAACGACAACTGCAAGGTGGTAAAAGACAATATGTTCCCCGTTCCACCGCTGTTTAAGGCCATCCACGAGTGCTCAGGTACTGATTGGAAGGAGATGTACCAGGTGTTCAATATGGGTCATCGCATGGAGATTTACGTTCGTCCTAATGTAGCGGAGAAGGTGATTGAGATTTCGAAGCGTTTCAACATCGATGCCCAGATTGTAGGACATATTGAAGAAGGCCCAAAGAGTCTGACCATCAAATCAGAATACGGCGAGTTCAACTATTAAGGTCTATGCGTAGAAGCGTCATTGCGCTCTTTAGGATGATCGTTTGTCTCGGTCTGACAACGGCCTGTAACAGTGTCGCCAGTTTTTTGGTTGAAGACACTGTCCAGAGTGCAATGGAATCGACGATGACAAATGGTCAGACCCAGTCGAAGACCAAACGTGACAAGGCCAACGACAAGGAAGCTGAGCGACTGATGAAGGAGGGCAAATGTCCCGTATGTAAAGGAATGGGCAACACACCCGATGGAATGTATACCTGTGAAACCTGCAAAGGAACAGGCAAATATAATAATTAATATGGAGAATAACAGTATATTGCAAAAGCTCGACGGTCTGGAGGCACGTTTCGAGGAGGTATCAACGCTGATTACCGACCCCGATGTGATTGCTGATCAGAACCGTTTTGTGAAATTAACGAAGGAATATAAGGATCTTGGCGACATCATGGACGCCCGCAAGCGTTACATCGCTTGTCTGAACGGCATCAAGGAGGCGAAGGATATCCTCGCTAATGAGACAGACCCGGAGATGAAGGAGATGGCTCGTGAGGAATTGGCTATGAACGAGGAACTTCAGCCCAAATTGGAAGAGGAAATCAAGATTGCTCTCATTCCCAAGGATCCCGAAGATGCCAAGAATGTTCAGATGGAGATCCGTGCCGGTACTGGTGGTGACGAGGCCTGCCTGTTTGCTGGCGACCTGTTTAAGATGTACAAGAGTTACTGTGACTCAAAGGGCTGGCAGCTGTCTATCACGAGCGTTTCTGAGGGTGCTGTGGGCGGCTATAAGGAAATCGATTTCGCCGTCAGCGGTGCAGATGTCTATGGTACATTGAAATATGAGTCGGGTGTGCATCGTGTGCAGCGTGTGCCAGCCACAGAGACTCAGGGTCGTATGCACACTTCCGCAGCTACCGTTGCCGTATTGCCTGAGGCAGATAAGTTCGAGGTGCATGTCAACGAAGGCGAGATCAAGTGGGATACCTTCCGCTCATCAGGTGCCGGTGGACAGAATGTGAATAAGGTAGAGTCTGGTGTCCGTTTGCGTTACATGTGGAAGAACCCAAATACCGGTGAAACCGAGGAAATTCTTATCGAATGTACCGAGACCCGTGACCAGCCGAAGAACAAGGAACGTGCTCTCTCGCGCCTCTATACCTTTATCTATGATAAAGAGCACCAGAAATATATGGATGATATCGCCTCGCGCCGTAAGAGTCTCGTCTCGACGGGTGACCGAAGTGCAAAGATACGTACTTATAATTTCCCGCAGGGGCGTGTCACCGACCATCGTATCGGCTACACAACACACGACCTGCAGGGTTTCCTCGGCGGTGACATCCAGGCGATGATCGATGCCCTTACCGTTGCTGAGAACGCAGAACGAATGAAAGAAACAGAGTTATAATCTGTTTATAGTTTAAAGTTTATAGTTTATAGAGGATGACCAGACAAGAATTAATTCAGCAGATTAAGCAGAAGCAGAGTTTCCTCTGCGTGGGATTGGATACCGACGCCAAGAAGATGCCGCAATGCGTCTTCGACCTGCACGATCCCATCTTTGAGTTTAATAAGGCAATTATCGATGCCACCGCCCCTTATTGCGTAGCCTATAAGCCTAACCTCGCTTTCTATGAGGCCTATGGCGTGAAGGGTATGATGTCGTTTGAGAACACCATCAAATATATCAAGGAGCAACATCCCCATCATCTGATCATAGCCGATGCCAAGCGCGGTGATATTGGTAACACATCGCAGATGTATGCACGAACCTTCTTTGAGGAATACAATGTTGATGCCCTCACTGTGGCGCCCTATATGGGCGAAGATTCAGTGACACCTTTCCTTGGCTATGAAGGTAAGTGGGTTATTCTTCTGGTCCTCACCTCAAATAAGGGATCTCACGATTTCCAGCTCATGACCGATGTTCAAGGCGAACGTTTGTTTGAAAAAGTGATGAAGCTATCTCAGCAATGGGGTAACACCGAAAACATGATGTACGTAGTCGGTGCTACACAGGGACAGATGTTCGAGGATATCCGCAAGGTGGCACCCGATCATTTCCTCTTGGTGCCTGGTGTCGGTGCCCAGGGCGGCTCGCTTGAGGAGGTCTGCAAATACGGTATGACCAAGGATTGCGGTCTGTTGGTTAACTCCTCACGTGGCATAATCTACGCCAGTAGCGACGACCACTATGCTGAAATTGCTGGTAACAAGGCCCGGGAGCTGCAGCAGCAGATGGCCGAGGAACTGAAGAAGGCAGGTATTATATAATAAGGTGAACAGCGCAAAGATCATCAACGACCCGGTATTCGGCTTTATCAAAATACCGTGCGGACTGCTCTACGGCATCGTGGAGCATCCTCTGTTTCAGCGTCTGAACCGTATCAACCAGTTAGGTCTGGCTTCGGTGGTCTATCCCGGTGCCCGACATACAAGATTTCAGCATTCCATCGGTGCTTTTCATCTTATGACTGAGGCGGTGAGGTCGCTTCAAGAGAAAGGAAACTTCATCTTTGATTCCGAAGCAGAGGCTGTCGAGGCCGCCATTCTCATGCACGATATCGGGCATGGACCTTTCTCACACGTCTTGGAGAATACCCTCATCCACGATATCTCTCACGAAGAGATCTCGCTGCTGATGATGGAAGAGATAAACCGCCATTTCAACGGACAGCTCAACCTCGCTATCTCTATCTTCAAAGGTGGGTATCCCAAGAACTTCCTGCACCAGTTGATTTCCAGTCAACTCGATATGGACAGGCTCGATTATCTTCGTCGCGACTCCTTCTATACAGGTGTAACAGAAGGAAATATTGGTTCTGCCCGTATCATCAAGATGCTCAATGTGATAGACGATTCTCTTGTAGTAGAACATAAAGGTATATATTCGCTCGAAAACTATCTCACCACACGTCGTCTGATGTACTGGCAAGTCTATCTGCATCGCACATGTGTAGCCTACGAGAAAGTATTGGTTAATATGCTGAATCGTGCCAAATATCTCATCAGGAATGGGCAGCAGATCTTTGCCTCCCCTGCCCTGCTCTATTTTCTAGCCAACGATGTTGATAAGGTCTGGTTTGATACCCATCCCGAAACACTCGCCAACTACGGAGAACTCGATGATTCTGACATCTGGAGTGCGATGAAAGCCTGGAAACACCATGATGACAAGATTCTCTCCACCCTCGCTACAGATATGCTCGATCGTCATATTTTCAAGGTAGAGGTGACAGAAGAGCCTGTTGAAGAATTTCATATCGAGACGATTGCCAAGGAGATTTCTGCCCATATGGAGATCTCGATTGATGATGCAAAACAATATATGATGAGTGTCAATACGATCTCAAAAGACATGTATAATGTCGATGATGACAGCATCGCAATTCTTTACAAAGACGGCACCATTCGTGATATTTCGGAGGCTTCTGAATTGCTAAATGTTCAATTACTTTCTAAAAAAATAAGAAAATACTACCTTTGTTATCAGCGTTTTGGATAATTTTTACTAACTTTGCGCGCAAATAATAATAACGCGTTTAATTTTATGGAATTTACAGCAAAGCAAATAGCCGATATGATCGGTGGACGAGTGGAAGGAAATGAGAATGCCGCCATCAACAGCTTCGCAAAGATTGAAGAAGGAAAACCTGGTGCCATCTCGTTCTTGTCGAACCCAAAATATACCCACTTTCTTTATGACACCCAGTCGAGCGTGGTACTCATCAACGAAGATGTTGAATTGGAGAAACCCGTTGCTGCTACGCTGATTCGCGTGAAGAACGCCTATGAGAGTGTGGCAAAACTATTGCAGCTCTATGAGTCGATGAAGCCTCGAAAAACCGGCATCGAACCTCAAGCCTATATCTCTGAGAAAGCCACGATTGGCAAGGACTGCTATATCGGTGCCTTTGCTTATATTGGTGACGGAGCTGTCATCGGCGATGGAACCCAAATATATCCGCATACTGTAATTGGCGAAGGTGTGAAGATCGGTGAGAAATCCACCATTTTCCCCAACGTAACCATCTATCAGGGATGTCAATTGGGAAAAAATGTGACAATCCATGCAGGTTGCGTTATCGGTGCCGATGGTTTCGGTTTTGCTCCCAATGCTACCGGGTATGATAAGATTCCACAGATTGGTATTGTGGTCATTGAGGATGATGTGGAGATTGGTGCCAATACCTGTGTCGACCGCTCGACGATGGGTCAGACCATTATCCATAAGGGTGTGAAGCTTGACAACCTCATTCAGGTGGCCCACAACTGTGAGATTGGCGAGAACACCGTAATGTCGGCTCAGGTCGGCATGGCCGGTTCCACCAAGATCGGCAGCTGGTGTATGGTAGGTGGTCAGGCAGGTTTCTCCGGTCATATCCAAGTGGCCGACAAGACCTTCGTAGGCGCACAATGTGGTGTTATCAGCGATACTAAAGGCGATGGCGAGAAACTGATTGGTTCGCCCGCTATGGATACCAAGGTATTCTTCAAGGCCAAGGCACTTTATGCTAAGCTGCCAGAGATGTACCGCCAGATTGCTGCACTCCAGCGCGAAATCAATGAATTAAAGCAAAAGTAAGATATGAAACAAAAAACATTGAAAGGCAGTTTCTCTTTGTTTGGCAAGGGACTGCACACAGGTTTGAACCTGACAGTCACGTTTAATCCTGCCCCTGAGAACACAGGCTACAAGATTCAGCGTATTGACCTCGAAGGAGAGCCTGTGATTGATGCCATCGCAGAGAATGTGGTTGACACCCAACGCGGTACAGTCCTCGGCAAAGGCGATGCCAGATGTTCTACCGTTGAACATGGACTCTCTGCACTCTACGCCCTCGGCATCGACAATTGTATGATTCAGGTTAACGGTCCTGAGTTCCCAATTCTCGACGGCTCTGCCATCAAATACGTGGAGAAAATCCGTGAGGTGGGCATCGAAGAGCAGAACGCTCCTAAGGATTATTATGTGATCCGTAAGAAGATCGAGGTAAAGGATGATAATTCAGGATCATGCATCACTATCCTACCCGATGAGGAATTCTCCATTACTGCCATGTGTTCCTTCGAGTCGAAATTCATCAGTTCGCAGTTCGCCACCCTCGATGATCCCAAGAAATATGCCGATGAAATCGCCAGTGCCCGCACCTTTGTCTTTGTGCGTGATATTGAGCCTCTGTTGCAGGCCGACCTTATCAAGGGCGGTGATCTCGACAATGCCATCGTCATCTACGAACGTCAGACCACACAGGAGCGTCTTGACATGCTGGCCGACATGCTCCACGTAGAGCATCGCGATGCTACCGACCTTGGTTATATCCAGCACAAGCCCTTGCAGTGGGACAATGAGTGTACCCGCCACAAACTGCTCGATATCATCGGTGATATGGCCCTTATCGGCAAACCCATCAAAGGTCGTATCATTGCTACCCGTCCCGGACATACCATCAACAACAAGTTTGCCCGCCTGATGCGTAAGGAAATCCGCAAGCACGAGGTGCAGGCGCCTTTTTATGATCCCAACGAGGCTCCGGTGATGGATGTGAACCGTATCCGTGAACTCCTGCCTCACCGCTATCCCATGCAGTTGGTGGATAAAGTGACATCGTTAGGAGCCAATACCATCGTGGGAATTAAGAACATCACTTCCAACGAGCCTTTTTTCCAAGGACATTTCCCACAGGAACCTGTTATGCCTGGTGTACTGCAGATTGAGGCTATGGCGCAATGTGGTGGTCTGCTGGTGTTGAACACTCTCGAGAATCCGAGCGAATGGAGTACCTACTTTATGAAGATCGACGATGTAAAGTTCCGCAAGAAAGTCGTACCCGGTGATACTCTCATCTTTAAGGTCGACCTATTGGCTCCCGTTCGTCACGGCATTTCTTCGATGAAAGGCTATATCTTCGTTGGCGACCAGGTTGTGGCCGAAGCCACCTTCACTGCCCAGATTGTCAAAAACAAATAATTTGAGATAACGTCATAACGATATAACATCAAAGATAATATGAACCAAATACATCCCTTAGCAGTCGTAGACCCCGAGGCTAAACTCGGCGATGGCAACATCATCGGTCCCTTCTGCGTGATTGACAAGAACGTCATCATCGGCGATAACAATAAGTTCCTGAACAATGTAACCGTTCATTACGGTGCCCGCATCGGTAACAATAACGAGTTCTTCCCTGGTGCCTCGATTTCCACTAAGCCTCAGGATCTGAAATTCCAGGGTGAAGACACAACCTGCGAGATTGGTGACAACAACTCCATCCGCGAGAATGTGACTATCAGCCGCGGTACGGCCTCAAAGGGCAAAACTGTTGTGGGCAATGGCAACCTGCTGATGGAGAATATGCACGTGGCTCATGATTGCGTGATTGGCAACGGATGCATCATCGGTAACTCCACGAAATTCGCTGGTGAGGTTGAGGTCGATGACTTTGCCATCATCTCCGCCACTTGTCTATTCCACCAGTTCTGCCATGTAGGCAGCTATATTATGTTCCAGGGCGGTACACGTACCAGTCAGGATATTCCTCCTTACGTGATTGCCGGCAAGGAACCCGTTCGCTATGCAGGTGTCAACCTCGTAGGCCTGCGCCGTCGCGGATTCCCCCGCGAGACTATCGAGGCCATCCACGAGGCATATCGCATCATCTATTCGCAGGGTGTATTGAAAGACGGTGTCGCTATGGCTAGAGAACAGTTCCCAGACAGCAAGGAAGTGGAGTACATCTGCTCGTTCATCGAGAATTCCAAGCGTGGCGTCATTCGATAAGACACTCATCGTTATCACGGGGCCTACGGCTGTCGGTAAGACGCATCTCTGTCTCGACATCGCCCGCCACTTCGACATTCCCATCATCAATGTCGATTCGCGGCAAATCTATAAGGAATTGTCAATTGGTACAGCCAAACCGACAGCTGAGGAACAGCAACAAGTCAAGCACTATTTCGTAGGCACCCTAAGCCTGCAGGATTACTACAGTGCATCGCTCTTTGAAACTCAAGTGATTGAACTGCTCGGCATGCTCTTCAAAACAAGTTACTATGCTCTCATGGCGGGAGGCAGCATGATGTATATCGATGCAGTCTGCGATGGAATCGACGATATTCCGACCATCGATGACAAAACCCGTTCAACAATGAAGCAGCGCCTTGCGGACGAAGGACTGCAGAAGCTTTGTGAGGAACTGCAGCGGCTCGATCCCGAGTACTACGAGATTGTAGACCGTCAGAATCCTAAGCGCGTGGTCCATGCCCTCGAAATCTGCACGATGACGGGTCGCACCTACACTTCGTTCCGACAGCGTAACAAGAAACAGCGTCCCTTCCGCATCGTGAAGATTGGACTCAATCGCGACCGTGAGGAACTCTATAACCGCATCAATGCCCGTGTTGACAAGATGATGCAGCAGGGATTGTTAAAAGAGGCTGAAGCCCTCTATCCCATGCGAGAGTTAAATGCTCTGAACACAGTTGGCTATAAGGAACTCTTCGACTATTTCGACGGGCGTTGGCCGCTGGAAGAAGCGGTCGAGCGCATCAAGGGCAATACCCGCCGTTACGCCCGCAAGCAGCTCACCTGGTATAAGAAAGACCCGCTGATACGCTGGTTTCATCCGGATCAAAAGAAAGAAATTATTGACTATATCATAACTGAATCAAGATGAAAAAGATTTGGAGTTGGATCAAAGGCATCTGGCCTGCATACAAGAGTCTATATAAAGGTCGTCCTTGGTACATCAAGATACTTTCAGCACTCGTGTCGCTCGTCGTGCTGTTTTTCCTTTATCTCGTCGCTGTCGACGTGAATTTCCTCTGGCTCTTTGGTAAGTCACCCTCGATGACCACCATCAAGAACAAACGTCCCGCGGAGGCTTCCATCATATACAGCGCCGACGGAAAAACCATCGGTAAGTTTTTCAGCGAGAACAGAACGCCTATTACTTACGAAGAGGTGAGCCCCGTGTTCTGGAAGGCCCTCATCGATACCGAAGATGAACGATTCTACTCCCATCACGGCATCGACTACACCGCCTTTGCTGCTGTCGCCAAAGAGTATATCCTCCATCACGATGCCCGTGGTGCTTCTACCATCACCCAACAGTTGGCCAAGAACCTCTTCCGTACCCGCAGTGAATACTCTACAGGACTTTTGGGTAATATCCCCGGCTTGAAAATGCTCATCATGAAGAGCAAGGAATGGATTACCGCCTATAAGCTCGAATATTTCTTCACCAAGAACGAAATCCTCACGCAATATGCCAACACCGTAGATTTCGGTTCCAACGCATTTGGCATCAAGACCGCCTGTAAGACCTATTTCAACTGCAAACCTCAGGACCTGACGCCCGAGAATGCTGCTATCCTCGTAGGTATGCTAAAAGCTACAACCTATTATAATCCCCTCATCAATCCCGAGAACTCCCTCAAGCGCCGTAACATCGTCCTCGACCTCATGCATCAGCACGGTGACCTGACCGCTGAACAATGTGATTCTCTCAAACAGCTCGACATCAAACTTGACTATAGCGTGGAGTCTGCCTACGACGGCGATGCTAACTACTTTCGCGAGGCTGTGGCCGAGTATTTGAAAGGCTGGTGCGAGGAATATTTCGACAACCGCAACGCCCTCTATACCGAAGGCCTGAAAATCTACACGACCATCGACACTCGCATGCAGAAATATGCCGAGGAGGCCGCCCGCAAGCAGATGCGACAGGTGCAGAACAACTTCAACTCCCATTGGGGATCTACTAATCCCTGGCAGGACGAGCGTCATCAGGAAATTAAGAATTTCATTGAGGACATCGCCAAACGACAGCCCGTCTACAAATATCTTAGCAAGAAATTCAACGGAAATCAAGATTCCATCGATTATTATCTCAATCTGCCGCACACCGTGAAGGTCTTCGATTATGATGGAGGACAAATCGAGAAACAACTCTCTACGATGGACTCCATCCGCTATATGGTCCACTACATGCATTGCGGCTTCGTCTGTCTTGAGGCAGAGACCGGACACGTGAAGGCCTGGGTGGGTGATATCGACTTTAACTCTTGGAAATACGACAAGGTGACGGCTATGCGCCAGCCTGGCTCCACCTTCAAGCTCTTCGTCTATACCGAGGCTATGAACCAAGGTCTCACGCCTTGCGACCGTCGTCGTGACAGTTACTTCGCCATGAAGGTGATGGACAAGGGTAAGGAAGTCACCTGGGCTCCTACGAATGCCAACGGCTATTTCACTGGTGACTCTATGCCGTTGAAGGTGGCTTTTGCACAGAGCATCAACTCCGTCGCCGTGAAAGTGGGTCAGGAGGTCGGTATCAGGAACATCGCCAATACCGCTCACAACATGGGTATCAAGTCGAAGCTCGACGCTACCCCAGCCCTGGCCCTCGGTTCCAGCGATGTTAACCTGCTGGAACTCGTCAACAGCTACTGCACGGTTGCCAACGACGGTAAGGCTCATGAGCCTGTACTCGTAGTTCGCATCCTTGACCGCGATGGCAACGAGATCTATACCGGTCCCACCGAGCAGCGACAGGCCATCCCCTATAAGAGTGCCTATCTGATGCAGCAGATGTTATTGGGCGGACTACGCGAGCGCGGAGGCACATCGATGAGTCTCTGGGGTTACGTAGGCCAGTTTGACCGCGACACTGAATTCGGCGGCAAGACCGGCACGTCAAACAATCACTCCGATGCCTGGTTCGTGGGCGTCTCGCCGAAGCTTGTGGCAGGTGCCTGGGTTGGCGGCGAATACCGCAGCATCCACTTCCGAACCGGTCAGCTCGGACAAGGTTCCCGAACGGCACTGCCCATCTGCGGCTATTTCTTCCAGAGCGTCCTATCCGACCCCAACTTCAAGCATTATCACGGCAAGTTCGCCAAACCAAAGGACGATAATATCACGGCCGATATGTATCAGAACTGCCAGTATGTCTATCACGTGGCCGACTCAGATTCCATCAGTCTCGACTCGCTCGACTTCGAGGGTATCGAGGAATATCAGGAACTCGACGCTGACGGCAATCCTATCCCGAAGCCCATTGAGCCCACAGAGCCTGATGAAACCAAGCAAGAACCCACCGAAACTCCTCCTGCCGAAGCCACCAAGGAAGAAAAAGAGCAATAAACAAAAAATAATCGCGAAGCTGTAACATACTTCGCGATTATATTTTACCGACAGTCAAACAGAATCTTCCTCGGTCCTAATTATTGACTGAGCCTCCGACGATATCGAGAAGCTCGTTTGTAATAGCCTGCTGACGGCTCTTGTTGTACTGAAGGTTCAGTTCACGCAGCAGCTCGTCGGCATTATCAGTAGCAGTCTGCATAGCCACCATGCGGGCGGCATGTTCCGAGGCATTCGAATCCAACAGGGCCGTGTAGAGCGACAAATGGGCGAGTTTCGGAAGGAGTTGAGAGAGCACAGTGTCCATATCCGGCTCGACGATGAAGTTATCGTTCAACGGTTTCACCTCTTCCTGCTCACGGTTTGATTCACGTTCGCCACGTTTCTTCAAATACTCCTGACTCTCCTTAGTGGCAATCACACTCGTAAGGTCGCGCTCGTGATCTGCCTGCAGTTCTGACTCAACATCGATGGGCAGGAAAGTCTTTCGCGTGAGCACCTGCGAGCCGGCACTCTTGAAGTGGTGATAAATCAGTTCAACCTTGTCTAGCTCACCATCAGCAAATTTCTTACCTAACTCCATCGCAATCTCGATACACTGCTGCACATTAGGCTTGTCGGCCAGGGCGGAGAATTCGCCCTGTACCTTCAGACCCAATTTCTGCGCCTTCTCATAGACCTTACGACCGATGGGATAGATCTCCACATTATCGCGACCGATAGTCTGGTCATACTCGTTGACAGCCTGCAACATCAGCTTGATGGTGTTGGCATTGAAGCCGCCACAGAGCGACGAGTTGGATGTGAAGACAACGAGCGCAGCCCGCTTCACGGGACGCACCTGATTATAGATGGTCTGGGCTTCGGCCTCGGCAGCAAGGAACGACTTGAGGATGTGCTCCAGCAGCTCCTCGTAAGGCAGCATGTTTTGTATGGCCACCTGTGCGTGGTGCAGTTTGCTGGAAGCAACCATCTTCATCGCCGACGTGATTTTGCGCGTGGAGTTGACGGAGGCTATGCGGCCTTTGATTTCTTTTAAACTTGGCATAGCGGTAGCAAATTATTCACTTTTCACTATTCACTTTTACCTTATTTATAAGTTCCTGCGATGTCAGCCATCACTGCCTCGATCTTGCCTGTGGTCTCATCGTCAATCTTTCCGCTGGCGAGCGTCTCAATCACCTCAGGATTGGCAGAGCGCAACTTATCGAGGAAGCTTGTCTGGCACTCGCGCACCTTATCGATGGGCACCTCACGCATCAGACCGTGTACACCACAATAGAGGATGGCTATCTGCTCACCTACGGGCATCGGGCTGTACTGCGGCTGAATCAACAGCTGGTTGTTCTTACGACCGCGATCGAGCGTCATTGCCGTCACAGCATCCATATCGCTGGAGAACTTCGAGAAGGCCTCGAGCTCACGATACTGTGCCTGGTCGATCTTCAGCGTACCAGCTACTTTCTTCATCGACTTGATCTGCGCCGAACCACCCACACGGCTCACGGAGATACCTACGTTGATGGCGGGACGGAAACCCTGGTTGAAGAGGTCGCTCTCAAGGAAGATCTGACCGTCGGTGATGGAGATCACGTTCGTCGGGATATAAGCCGACACGTCGCCAGCCTGTGTCTCGATGATGGGCAGAGCGGTCAACGAACCACCACCCTTCACATG
>JAEEGH010005457.1_pt1 | contig 31895 bp, 16 predicted proteins | sample 9134181 | NCBI WGS metagenome assembly JAEEGH01 (sample SAMN16246544, study PRJNA631951) | gut metagenome | biome: gut microbiome; feature: rumen; material: DP-attached | host: Bos | place: Iran: Karaj | collected 2018-10
CAGGCCTCGCCGTGGTTATAGGCAGCTATGAGGGCGGCCACTCCAAAGACATTCACGTCACAGCACTCGTTGTCGTTGATTGCGCGGTCTATCTTGGCCAGGATGGCCGGATCCTTGGCAAAGACGTTGGCTATCTGTATGCCGGCTATGTTGAAAGCCTTGGTGGGTGATATGCAGGAGCAGGAGTTGAGTACCAGCGGCTCCGGGAGCGTGGCCCATGGCGTGTAGTCGTGGCCAGGGTAGGTGAGCTCGCAGTGGATTTCGTCGGAGATCACGAAGACACCGTGCTTGAGGCAGATTTCTCCAACCCGAGTCAGTTCATCCCTTGTCCAGACACGGCCCACGGGGTTGTGGGGATTGCACAGGAGTAGCACTTTAGCCTCCTTGCACTTGGCTTCAAAGTCCTGGAAGTCGATGCTCCAGAGGCCGTTTTCATAGTGAAGCGGACAGTCCAGCTGAACGCATTTGTTGTTGCGGATTGCCGGGAAGAAGGCATTGTAGCACGGGGTCATCACAATCACCTTGTCCCCAGGCAAGGTCATGGCCTTGATGGAAGCGGAGTATGCGGCAATTACGCCAGTTGTGGGGACGATAGTCTCCCGCGTGAGCCCGCTCCAGCCATGCCTCCGGCTAAACCAGCCGTCCACGGCTTGGTAGTAATCGTCCGGCAGCATCTGGTAGCCGAATACGCCATGGTCCAGACGTTTCTGCAGCGCCTCCAGTATCTCAGGCGCCGCCTTGAAATCCATATCGGCCACCCACATTGGAATGGCATCGGGCGCGCAGTGGTCCCACTTCACGCTCCCCGTCCCCCTCCGGGGAATAATCTCGTCAAAATTATACTTCATACTATAGTCATTCCTGACCTGATCCGGAATCTTTAACAACACGTCATTCTCGGCCTTGTTCTTTACTCTGTCATTCTCGGGCTTGTCCCGGGAATCTCTATTATGCAGTCCCCAGGCTTCTTCAAATTCTCATCAATGATCACCTCCCCAATCTCATCGGCCTTGATGAACCCTGACGTAGGGTTCTTTACGGAGGTAATGCGGCCCTTCACGGTGGCGTGGACGGTGCTGTACTCGAAGGCCAGGTCTGCATCGGCCTCCATGGTGCAGTTCTCCAGGACCAGGTTTTCGCAGTAGCAGAGGGGCTGGGTGCCGCCAATGACGCAGTTCACCAGGCGGAGGTTCCTGGAGTACCAGCCAAGGTATTCTCCGCGGATCTCGGAGTCATAGACCGTAACATTCTCGCTCTCCCAGAAGGCGTCCTTGGTATCAAGGATGGAGTTGCGGATAATCACGTCCCTGGCATACTGGAAGGAATAATTACCATGCTGGCGATAATGGTCTATGTCGATGAGGGAAGAGTGCATGAAGATATAATCGGCCTTGGCGGTCTCAACGTTGCGAAGAGTGATGCCGGCGCAGTCCCAGAAGGTTTCCAGGGCGTTGTGGAGCTTGACGTTTTCAAGGTAAACGTCGCTTATGCGGCGGAACATCTTGGGGGCTTCAACCAGGGTATCGTACATCTTGCAGCCCCTGGAATACCACAGGGCCGCCCTTGCGCCTTCCCGGAACACGCAGTCCCTCACGGTGAATCCGCAGCATTCCCAGAAAGGGTACTTCCCCTGGAACTCGCACCCCACCGCCTCCAGGTCCGATCCTTCTTTCAAGGACGATTCCCCCGGGCCTATCGTTACCCCTTCCAGCCGCAGACCATGACAGGCATAGAATGGCCGCTCGCCTTCATAATATCCGTTTTGTACAGTTTTCATAATCACAAATATACGAAAAAAAACAGAGTCTTTTCCACGTGAGTAGAAAATGACTGATTAATAGCTAATTAGCCATATATCTGGCAGCATCCAGGCTGCCAGATAATTACATAAATCTTTGATTATATTCTGGTTACATCTCACGGTGCTCACTTTCACTAGAGCCATTACGGTTATTTGAGAAGGGTCTTGCAACGTTTTCCGTAGGAAATGCATCTTTATAGTGTTTGTGACAATAATTAAATCATCTATATAATGAAAAAGCTTTCTTACGTACTTGTAGCTGCAGCAGTCGTGATGTCTGCCGCAAGCTGTGAAAAGATTTCAGACTTAGTGAACGGTGTTACTGAGAACGAGCAGGGTCTTGTTGACGACAAGGGCAAAGACCTCACCCCGGACGAGCAGAAGGTAAAGATTGAGGAAACCGCCAACACCCTCATGGACCTCATGGACAAGAAAGGCTGGGAAGACGAATATAACAAGGTGAACGCCACCATCGACGCCCTTGGAGAAAAGGAAGTGGACTCCGAAGAAATAGGTACTTACCTTTCCAACATCGTCAACGCCTGGACCAGCATGCGCGGCGATGATCCCAACCAGGTAGCAGTCACTGTTGCCCACCTCACGGACATCAAGGGCCACTTCACTGAGAACAAGGACGGCAAGTTCGACTTCACCGAGGCCGACGACCTTGCAATCACCGTATTCGAGGGCAACGTTCCCGTCACCGTAACCTTCTCCGCAAAGGACGAGGCCAAAGTCCCTGCTCACTTCGCCGACAAGGACGATGACGTGACCATCTTCATCCCCGGAACCTCATACCTTGGCATCTCCAAGAACAACGAGGGTCTCGCCTCCCTTGAGCTCCGCCTCAAGCCCACGGATGTAAATAATGACGGCGTCATCACCGAAGAAGACAAGATTGACGTCTCCTACACCATGAAGGTGGGTACCTATACCTTCGAACTCAGCCAGGCAAACTACGCCACCACCAATGCCTCCGCAAGCGCCCAGATCCTCAAGGGCAAGCAGCTCATCATTGGCGCAAGCGTTTCTGCCAAATACGAATATGAAGAGGTCCAGAAAGAGGACTACACCAACATCGAGGTCAAATCCGCATCCGGAGAGGCAATGGTAGACCTTGCCGGCAAGACCCAGATCCGCTTCACCGTTCCCGATGCAATAGCTCTGCAGAATGTCTCCGACGAGATGTACAAAGCCCAGGACAAGAACGACGGCGAGGCCTTCAAGGCAGCCCTGGAACAGCTCGAGAAGCTCTACGGCTTCGGTGTCTACTATGACGGCAAGAAGACCCTCCAGGCAACCCTCGGCTTCGAGGCAGTGAACATTGACAACTATTGGGACGTCAACCCCGTGATCCGTTTCGCGGACGGCACCTCCTACGCAGTTGAAGACTACTTCACCGAGGAGCGCTTCGGAGAACTTGTTCAGACCATCCAGGAATGGGTCGCAGACCTCATGAAGTACCTGGGCCTGGAAGAACAACCTGCCGGCAATTAATTGTGTGCCATAAGGCCACACAACTGTTTATCTGGTCTGTGCTCCTGCTCCTTCCAATAGGGGCCGCGGCACAGACCGATTCATTGTATCTTGACGCCACCGTGTTCACCGCCTCAAGGCCGGATGCGGTGGCAATTCCGTCGGCAGACGGCGTAAAGGTGGAACTTACCCGCCTCAAGACCCTGCCGTCCGTGCTTGGCAACGCCGATCCCCTCTCCTACGCCCACTATCTCCCCTCCATGAGCGCCCAGACGGAACTGGACGCCGGCATCCACATCCAGGGCAACGACAGCCAGCATAACCTGGTAAGTGCTGGAGGCATCCCCATTTACGGGGTTTCGCACCTTCTTGGTCTGTTCTCCGTTTTCAATGCATCCCACTACAGCCTCATGGATTACCGCACCGGCGCGCGGGAGGTGAACCGCCTTGGCGGCACCATAGACATGACTCTTCCGCTTGAGCTCACGGGAAAGACTTCAGGAGAGTTCCAGCTGGGACTTCTGGCCGCCCAGGGCACCCTTACGGCACCGATAGGGCCAAAAGGCGGCGTACGGCTGTCGGCCAGGCGGTCCTTCATGAATCTCCTGTACGGGAGCTTCCTGACCATGAACGGCAACGCCATCAAATACGGCTTCATGGACTTCAACCTTACGGGTTTGTGGAACCCCGGCGCCAAGGACAACATCACTGCCGACGTCTACATTGGCGGGGACGATGTGAAAGGCGGGGCCGGAGCTTTCAGCATGGACGCAAACGCCGCATGGAACAATGCCATGGGGGCGCTGCACTGGACGCATAAATTTAGCAAATCCCAGCTGGTACAAAGTGCTTATTACACATCGTACAATCTGGACGTAGATGCCGTCCTGAACCAGATAGAAGCTCATCTGCCATCGTACATTAACACTGCCGGATACAAGGCCAGGTACACATACGGTGCGCTGTCCGCAGGCCTGGAAAGCGCCATTCACAAGGTGCAGCCCCAGAGCCCGTCCATAAGCGGCAATGATATTGACTACGGAGACATGTCGGAGCCCCTGCAGAAAGGCTGGGAAAACACCCTGTGGGGCCGATACCGCCTTGCCGCCGGGCCTTTCACCGCGGAAGCCCAGCTCAAAGGGAGCCTTTTCCGCAGCACGGAGGGGCAGTGGATGAAGGGACTGGACCCGGACATGGTCCTTGGATGGAATTTCTACCGCGCCGGGCAGGTGGCCCTGAGGCTGGGCATGCAACACCAGTACCTCTTTAGGACCGGCATGTCGGACATAGGTCTTCCCACGGAGTTCTGGATGCTTGCCGGCAGGTACGGAGATGCTCAGAAGGCATCATCGGCAGGGCTTTCCTACAAGATAGACGCCGGCGCATTTACCTTCGGGGCCGATGCCTACTACCGCCTCCTGGACAATCAGATAGAGTACCGCGGCAGCTTCATGGACATTGCCACCGGCACCTACTCGCTGGAAAAAACCCTCCTTCACGGGAATGGCCGCGCGTATGGCGTAAACCTTTCTCTGAGCAAGGTGAGCGGTGCCTTTACAGGCTGGATTGCCTACGCCTGGGGCAGGAGCCTACGCAGTTTCCCGGAGTATTCCGGAGAATGCCCCGCCTCCCACGAGCGCATCCACGAGCTTGACGCCGTGGCATCATGGGATCTGGGACGATGGACCCTTGGCGCCACCCTGGTAGCCGCCTCAGGCACACCGTACACGGCTCCAGAATACCTGTACCTGATGTCCCAGCGTGCAGTTTGCTGGTGGGGTCCCCACAACGGCAGCCGCCTCCCCGCCTATGTAAGGGCCGATGTCTCCGTGAACTACTGGTTCCGCCCGCAGCGCTGCGGACTCAACTTCTCCATATATAATGTAACGGGGTCTGAGAATCAGCTGTTCAAAAGACTTTCCTACAACCGCGATGAAAGCACATTTATGTATGAAGGCGTCTCCGCGGGAATACGTTTCATGCCTTCACTCAGTTACTTCTACAAGTTTTGAGAAAGCTGGCTTTCATATTGTTACTTGCGCTGTTCGCGGGCTGCACCCGTGAACCCGTGGACGCTCCGGAAAAGCTTGTCATAGAAGGCTGGATAGAGGACGGTGCCGCTCCCGTGGTGTACGTGAGCACCACGCTCCGCGTCAAGGAAGGCGAGAAGATTGGGAAAGACACCGTCCAGGACCATATTGTGAAATGGGGCAAGGTAACCATATCTGACGGCACTGAGAGCGTAATCCTCACCGGCACCGCATCCGACAGGTTCTTCCCTCCGTATGCCTACACCACCGGCAGGATGTTCGGCGAGGTAGGAAAGACTTATACCATCACCGTAGAGTACAGCGGAGCCGTGGCCACGGCTTCCGCCACTATACCTCCGCCTGTAAACCTGGACAGCATAACTCCCGTCCCCGTGGGCAATTCTGGCGAATACCAGCTGCACGCCACATTCACGGACAACCCGGCCACGGAGGATTACTACCGCTTCTTCACGCGCATCAAAGACCTTGACAAAGTCTATCTCCCCGCCTCCCTGGGCACCATTTCCGACGAAATGGTTCACGGCGGTACGGTTCAGATAGACCTGGTGCCGGGAGGCAGCATCTACCACAACGAATCCCGTTCCTCATTCCGCTCCGGCGAGACGGTAGACGTCAAGTTCTGCACCATGCAGAAAGCCATGTACCAGTACTGGAACGCCTTCGAGGAGCAGTTCGCCCTGTCCAGAGTCCCCTTCTTCTCCCTTGACACCAACCTCCCCGGCAACGTAAAAGGAGACGCCATAGGCTACTTTGCAGCCTACGGCGTCACTACTTGCACGGTAAATATACCTTAGATTACATCATGCCGCCGGCGGGCATTGCGGGAGCAGCGGGTGCGGGCTCGGGGATGTCCACTATGCCGCACTCCGTGGTGAGGAGCATGCCGGCAACGGATGCGGCGTTCTCCAGAGCCACACGGGCTACCTTGGTGGGGTCGATGACACCGGCCTCGTACATGTTCACGTACTCGTCGGTGCGGGCGTTGTAACCGAAGTCTCCCTTGCCTTCGCGGATCTTGTTGATGATGACGGAGGCCTCTACGCCGGCGTTGTTTGCAATCTGGCGGAGGGGTTCCTCAATTGCACGCTCGATGATGCGGATACCAGTGGTCTGGTCTTCGTTCTCTCCCTTAAGGCCCTTGAGGGCTTCTGCGGCACGGATGTATGCAACACCGCCGCCGGGGAGATAACCTTCCTCAACTGCTGCGCGGGTTGCGTTGAGAGCATCGTCCACGCGGTCTTTCTTTTCCTTCATCTCAACCTCGGTGGTTGCGCCAACGTAGATGACTGCAACGCCACCGGCGAGCTTGCCAAGACGCTCCTGGAGCTTCTCACGGTCGTAGTCGCTCTTGGTGGTTTCAATCTGGGCGCGGATCTGGTCTGCACGGTCCTTGATATCGGCCTGGTTGCCAGCGCCACCTACGATTGTGGTGTTTTCCTTGGTTATAGTAACTTTCTCCGCCTTACCAAGCATCTGGACGTTGGCGTTCTGGAGAGTGAAGCCGCGTTCCTCGGAGATGACAACTGCACCGGTGAGGGTAGCAATGTCCTGGAGCATTTCCTTGCGGCGGTCTCCGAATCCGGGGGCCTTCACTGCGGCCACCTTGAGGGTGCCGCGGAGTCGGTTCACAACAAGGGTTGTGAGAGCCTGGCCCTCAACATCCTCTGCGATAATGAGGAGGCTGCGGCCTTCACGTGCAACAGGTTCCAGGACGGGCATGAGGTCTTCCATGTTGGAAATCTTCTTGTCTGTGAGGAGGATGTAGGCATCGTCAAGGACGGCTTCCATCTTGTCTCCGTTGGTCATGAAGTAAGGGCTGATGTAGCCGCGGTCGAACTGCATGCCTTCGACAACCTTTACCTCTGTCTCGGTGCCCTTGGCTTCCTCAACGGTGATTACGCCGTCTTTCTTTACCTTTGCCATGGCGTCGGCGATGAGTTTGCCTATCTGGGCGTCGTTGTTGGCGCTGACGGTACCCACCTGCTCAACCTTGGAGTAGTCTTCACCTACCGGCTGGCTCTGCTTCTTGAGGTCTGCCACAACTGCTGCAACTGCCTTGTCGATACCTCTCTTGAGGTCCATGGGGTTGGCGCCTGCGGCAACGTTCTTGAGGCCCACGTTGATGATGGCCTGTGCAAGCACGGTTGCGGTTGTGGTGCCGTCACCGGCCTGGTCGTTGGTCTTGGAAGCAACTTCCTTCACCATCTGGGCGCCCATGTTCTGGAACTGGTCTTCCAGCTCCACTTCCTTTGCTACGGTTACGCCGTCCTTGGTAATCTGGGGCGCACCGAACTTCTTTGCAATGACCACGTTGCGGCCTTTGGGGCCGAGGGTTACCTTAACGGCATCTGCCAATGCATCTGCGCCTTCCTTCATGGCGGCGCGGACGTCTGTATTGAATTTTATCTCTTTTGCCATAACTTACAGGATTGCTAAAATGTCAGACTGCTTTACGATGAGGTACTTTTTGTTTTCAACGGTGACCTCTGTGCCTGCATATTTTCCGTAAAGGACGGTTTCACCAACCTTGACCTCCATGGGCTCGTCCTTGGAGCCGGGGCCCACGGCCACTATGACACCCTGCTGGGGTTTTTCCTTTGCGTTGTCCGGGATGTAAAGGCCCCCGGCGGTCATGGTCTCTGCCTCTTTGGGTTCAACCACCACTCTTGTTCCTAAAGGTTTAAGCATAATATAATACGTTTTATAGTTGTTCGTTCAAGATCCCCGATCAGGCCGGGGATGACGGAAATGGCACGGACATATCTTCAATGCCCGTGCCACTTACAGAAAACTGACAAATTGTCAGCTAATCGTTCAGAGTACCCTTGAAAGCCATCATTCGTACACCGGAAATCTCGACGTTCCTTGTATTGGGCGCTTTTATCTCAAGTACACCGCCCTTGCTGCCACGCGGCAGGGACCATATATACTCGAAGGCGCTGCCTGGATACTGATAGTACTGGCTGTCCTCCGGTTCTATCGGCTCCGCATAGAGATGCTTCATTGGAACGCCGCCTTCCGAATAATAATCCAGCTGGATATAGAACAGGTCTGCGTCGTTGGGAACAACGTGAACGCCACTGCCGTTCTTGTCATAGAAATCCACGCTTATGCGGTATGTATGACCGGCAGCAAGGACAAGGCCGTGGCTGCTCACCTGAGGAGCCGGCACAACTTCGATGCTCGCATAACACTTCTTGTTGTCGCCAAAAACTATGTCGGAATAAACATTCCCGGTAGAAAACTTACTCCTCAGAGTTGCGGCATCAATGATATTAGGAGCCAGCATGTGACCGTTGAAACGGTTGACAGAAATATTCTCCTCCACATACCCCACGGCACTTAAGGTAAACGACGCTGTTCCCTGGCCGGCAATGCTCTTTAGTGTCGCCCACCAGTAATTGTCGAGTCCGGAATAGGGACTCTGGTGCATGCTGTTGCCCTTCAGTTCAACGGAAGAGAAGCCGGAGGATATACCGGACAGGTTCTTGAAATATACAGTGGGAGTGGGATTGTCAGGATCGGTACAGTATCCGAACAGCAGGTTCTTGGCTTCGCTGTTCACATGCCCGAACACCACATTTGATCCCCACTTGTTGCCGGAACTGCCGGGCATATAGTGGGCGTCTACAAAGCCCACGTTGTAGAAATACCATGGCGTAAGGGTTACGGGCTCGTAGGAGTCGTCCGCCGTAAACAGTGTTACGGCCACGTTGCCGTCCTGGGTGGCTACTCCAAGGGTAAGGGTAACCTCGTCCATCTGGGGATGGATCACATAGGCCTGGTGCTCCTGAGAATAAGTCATGCCTGTGCAGGTAAGGTTCTGAAGCTTCATGAACACCTCCGGGTATACACCGTTTTCCTGTTCCACGCCAAATTTCACTTTCACATCATTCTGGGTGCTTCTTGGAATTGACGTTGTGAACGCCGCATTCCTGAACGAGCGGTAGTCGGAGAAATAGTCGGAGGCCGGGATAAAGAACTCGTTAGCCACCCATACCGTTGTGGCGCATGCTGCACAGTTGGTCTTGAAATAGCAGGAGAAGGTCTTCCAGCGGCTCTCGTCCTCGAATTCCAAGGTTGTGCGGATGCTCTTGTACTCTTCCCAGGTGAGGGTACGCTGGAACTGGAATACAGGCCTCACTTCTCCGGCAGCGATATTGGGGTCTACGGTGTTCCCGTACACTACAGGCATGTTGCCCATGCTGTTGTCCGGAGTAAGAGTCATATTCACGGGTTCAATGGTGAACACAAGCGGGAACATGCTCTGCACAAGGCCGTCAGGGATGCTGATATCCACAACCTGCTCTTCTCCCGGGAAGCGGAGCACCCTGTCCTTGCGGCAGTTCACCTTCATTACCTGCTTGGGCTGAAGCGTAAGGACGATATCCCTGTAAAGCGGGGTTTCATCGCCGTCGTTCACGTCGGTCTTGCAATAAACCCTTATGGTCTGGGTTCTGGCTACGTGCTCGTCGGGGTCGCATATATCGTAGGTGATGCGCCTGAAGCCGTAGCCGGAGTCGTTTTCCTGGGAAGGCGCGCCTATTGTGACGGCATCGTCCTTGATGACGCCGCCGCCCGCGGGGGTTACGGTGCACCAGACACTGGAGGGATTCATGTTGAACTGCGGACTGTCGCCGGTGATGTCGTCGTAGAACACCACGCTCAGGGTTTCCTCCCTGCCGCCGGTGATGTAGGTATGCGCCAGCCATGGCTGCACGGCCATACGGCGGGTTCCGTCAGAGATGTCTGCAAGGTGGGAGGCGTTGATATCGGCCGATACGTCGGCGCTGCCGGCAGATGCGGCGGCCGCGGCGGCGGTGTCGTGGCCCCTGGCCGTGATCTTGCTTATCTCTATCCTGTACTTGAAATTACGGTACACGGGATAGTACTCCCCCTTGTCCATCAGGTCCACCTTATAATAGCAGTAAACGCCTCCTGCGGCCTTTTCCTCGTCGGAGAGGGCCGGGTCATCGGCGCGATAGTATTTGCCGTAAACTATCACGTACGACGGCGGAGTGGTCTCGCTGGGAACGGGGCGCTCGTAAAGGTAGACGGAAGGTTCTGCGTCCGGGTCAAGCGTCGGATCATATACGCCGTCGCCGCTGTGGGGGTCGTAGGCGGGGTTATAAGCCACAAAGTCCGAGAGGTCGGGGACTGAACTGTCGAATTCCGTACCCTCGGGAAGATTGCCTTTGTAGGCAAAGGCCCCGTCAGAGGCGTAAAGGTCGTCAAATCCCTGGAGCTGATAGTTCTCTATGAAGCCGGTCTTGCCGCCATAAGGCAGCAGGGTGCCGTATTTGGGCACGTTCACGGCCGCAAAACTGATGGGGGTGAAATTGGAGCCCGGCCAGTTGCGGAGGATTATCTTGGCCCAGTTCCTTATGAGGCCTATACCCTCTCCGGAGAAGTAATCCTGGGTCTCCTGGCTCACCAGATACCCATCACCGGGCTGGCGGATCTCTCCGGCGGGATTCAGGAAGTTGCCGTCCGCATCCGTTGCTGCGGTAATCTCCGGAAGGGTAATCATCTGCCAGAAGGCTGTCTCTTTTTCTCCCAGGAGATTTGGAAGTACATCCGAGGCCTTTCCCACCTTGATGGAAGCGGGGCCGTTGCCCAGGAAGTGAATGGTACGTTTAGTATTGGAAAGCTTTATATCGGCACTGAAAACATACGTGTCTACTGTCTTCTGGTAAGTTTTGCCTTCTGAATCGATGAATGTCCTTGGAGCCGGGACGGGGCCGCTGACCCTGTCTGCCGTGACATATTCCTTATAATAACCGGAACCTCCGAATATGGCAAGGTGCATGGTTTCAAGGTTTGAGACCTCGCCCAGCGCCTTGGTCTCCGCCACGGAGTGAGGCATGCTGCAGGAGAAGGTAATCCTTACCCTTCCGTCGGGCGCACCGTCTTCCTGTACGGGTTCCAGGGCTTCCTGCTCACGCGTGCAGGCAGCCAGGGACAACAGGCAAAGAAGGGCTACATGAAAGAATCTTCTCATCGTGCAAAGTCTCCAAAATAATAGGTGTCCCTGTCTTCTGGGGCAAGGCGGTCGTTATACGCATCCCAGTACCAGGCATCATATACGCAGCGTACAAGGGCATAGGTCTGGGTGGTGCTGGGATTGCTGCCAGCCTTCATGGCGCCGTTTGCGCTCCAGTACCAGCCGCCGGAGCCAAACAGTTTCACGAAATTACCCTTGGCCGTGAGCGTGGTGATGAAGTCTATCTCAGCTGCGGTAGGAAGACGCCAGCGGCCGGCCGGATATCCGTCCTCCTGATAAGTTGCACACTTGAACAGTGCCGACTGCTTGGTGAAACCGTTATAAAACTCCACGCCGCCAAATCTGGAAGACACCCTGAGGGCGGGAGCCAGCATGTATCTGGTCCTGTCCGAATCCTCTGCCGGATAGTAGTTGGTGAGATTACGCACTTCTCCCGTGCGAAGGTCAGGGCCGGGGCGGAACTCTGTCACGTATTCATTGTCCTCGGTATCTCTTATGCCGTCGCCGTCGGAATCGTACCAGTTGTAGTACAGGTAGGAATCCGATGCCGTAGACTTGGCTTCACGTCCGTTGTTCCAGGTTTCAGGGGTAGTGGTGCGGGGGTCGCCAATCACGAACCGGCTACCCTCCGGCAGCACGGAAACCGTGATGGTATAGCGGTTGCGGTTACCACCGGAAAAATGTACCGTACGCCATTGCAGCCATTCCAGCTGAAGCCTGACAGTGCCGTTGTTGTCATTTGGCTTCCAACTGGAATTCAAGTGCTTTGCGATAGTCCCGTACTCGCCGTTATCGTTCTTACCAGTCTTGTGCCTCCATATTCTCTGGCCGTCTATGAACACATAGCCGTTGTGTGCAAAATTACGCCATACTGCACCATTGGCATTTTCAACTTCGTCTCCGGCGATGGGCAGGCCCTGCGAGGGATCCACCACGCGCGGATCGGAGTTCTCCTCTTCCGTAATATAGACTGCGGGATACTGCACAATGTCTATGGTCTTGCTGTAATTGCTGTTAATGGACTGGTCCGTATGCTTGATGGTTACGGATATGTAATACGGAGAGTAGTCGAAGTCGGAGGTAGTGTAATTGTTGTTCAGGGGATGGTTCAGCTTGACGGCTCCGCCTTCCATGGAGAACCAGCCGCTGGCGTCATATTCTATGTAATAGTGCCCCTCGGAATCCTCGCGAAGGAAACCGCCTTCTACCACTTCATCTCCCACATGGACTCCGGACTTGGCCGGATCTGTTTCAACGCTGCCGTAATATGGCCTGATTGCACTGTTTACGATATAGCTGACCGGATGGGACGTAGTGAAGCGTATGTCCAGTTCCGTCTGGTTATTCAGGACATAGTGCTGGTTGTCCACGGATAAATAGCGGGCGTTTCCAATGTTCGCATGCTTTATCACCATGTTCTTGTCCTGCCAGTAATAGATATAGAAATCTATGGGGTTCACAACAACGGCCGCGTCGTCGGTGTCGGCGCCCAGCATGCCAACTTCTATGTTGTAATGGTACCAGTTGTTGCGTATGAAACTGTTGGTGTACTCCCCTGCACGGGGGTCCTTGGGGATGAGTATCTTATAGTAGAACTCCTTCTTGGCGTGCTTGATACCATGTGCCAGGTCTTCCTCACGCTCCCATGGCAGGACCAGCTTGATGTACGGCTCACGCTGGTTTCCGTCCGACACTCCGTCCACCCAGCGCTGCGGGTACATATACATGGGGTATGTGTTGTAGTAGCCGCCGCTCTGGTCGAATATCTGTTCATAGACAGGGTTGGCGTCGGTACCCGCGTTCTCGAAGAAAAGCATGGGATTGCTCCTGTAATCGAAGAAGGAAGGACTGGCCACACCGCCGTCGGTACAGGAGGGATTGCCGCCAAGGGCAACGTTATTTACCACATCAACTGTATATGTCTTCATCTCCTCTATGCAGGGGCGCCATATCTCCAGCACCGGGATATCTCCGTCGTCCCTGCGGCCGGTATCTATCTCCACGTGGTCCTCGGTCTTGATTCCGACGGTGAGCTTGCAGGCATAACGGGACAGCGGGACGATACCCTGAGCTACCACTTTCTGGGTGCGCCCGGCAAGGGTGAGGTTGGCAAAACCGCTCATCATGAAAGAAGACTGGCGGTGATTGTAGGTAGAGGAATATGCCGCAAAGTCCGTCTCCGCAGTTACCTGCTTCAGGCTCTCATATGAAGTGTCGTCAATGCTGGAAAGCACCGATTCCGGAACGTTTGCAAGTGCCAGGACAGTAGTGTTCTCCGTATCTGTATGGACAGGGAAAATCAGGTTGTTCACCTGGTTTGTGGTGAGTTCCAGACGGAAAGTGGCATTGAGACGGGTGGTCTGTTCAAGTACCTTGTGAATATGGTATGTAGCCGGAGACTGGATATTACCGTCGGGGTAGAAGAAGAAGTCAACCCACTTGAGGTCGTTCTCGCGGTAGGGGTTCTCTCCGGACTGCTGGTACACGTCATCGGCTTTTGTGGCAAAGTCCCCGTCCTCACGGAAGCGCAGTTCTATCACGGGACCGGCCCATTCCTGCACAAGGTCTTCCTCCCTTGCGCAAGAGGCAAGGAAGAGAACGGCCATGCAATATGACAGGAAGCGTCTCATTAAGGCAGGACAAAGTGGTATATCTGGTCTATGCAGTCAGAGGCGCCGTCTATCTCGCGTTCGCCGTCCGGGGTAAAGGCAAAGAAGGTAAGGGTTATGCTCTTTCCGGTCCAGGTTCCGGCATAATCCGGATTCCTGTCGATGGAAATGTCTATACGGCCGTTCCTGTTGGTGGGGTCGATGGTGGCTTCCTGGATACGGCGGGAGGCATCGTCCCCGAACGATACGTCGAAGGCATTCTCCGACCCGTCCACGCCCACGGGCACTACCTGCAGTTTTCCGCCGCGGGGAGTGGCCACGTAAAGGTAGGCGCTGGCGGCCTGGTTGCGCTTGAGGGTGACGGTATAATGGTCTTTCTGGCCGGGGATGGGGTCTATGCCGGCGACACTCTGCTGGAGGACGCTAAGTTTCCACGTTACCATGAGCGATGCCGTGGAGAACTCTATGGTGTAGTCGCTCTTGTCCCAGGGCAGGACGCTCACGGAAAGCTGCAGGGAGCGCTTGCTCACATAATAACCGTAAACCGTCCAGGTATGGTTGCGGGCAAAGTCCCCTGGGGTTTTCATGCTGAAGGGGGCGCTCTTCGCGGTAACCACGCCGCCTTTGGTCACGGTATAATTGATGGTTCCGGTAAGGAGCTCGCCGCTTTCCCTCAGGTAAACAGTTCCACAGTCTGTAATCTGGGGAGGATCGGCATCGAGGGCCTCCGCAAGGATTCTCTCATATGTGGGGCCGTCCTGACCGGCGTAGGCGTAAAGCTCCGGGGTCTCGCTCTCCGCAATGGAGTCGGAACCGGGGCGCACCATCTCATCGGCCACAAAACTGCCGGGAACAACACGTGGAGCCTCCTCTGCAAAGACATATTCCTGAGACGGGATCTTGCCTCCGTCAAGGACGATGCTGGTAACCTTGAAGATTTCCAGCTCGTTGGGGTCCAGGGACTCTGTCTTCATCTGGCAGAATACAAAGCGCACCTTGGAGACGCAGCGCTCCAGGGATACCGTAGCAACGCTCAGGGCGGGTTCTTCACCAGTGATGGTGAGTCCCTTGGCCACTCCGCTCATGGGAAGTCCGGTACCCGGAATGGCGGCTGCCGGAGAAGCGGGGCCGAAGAATTCTCCGCCGAACACGGCTCCGTTCACATCGTCCCAGGAGGAGTCCAGGGTAAGGTTGCAGCCTATTGACGATGCGTTGGCCAGAACAAACACGTCTACAGACGGACGGGGACGCTCAAGTGCGAAGTCCCAGCTCACGGGAAGGGAATAGCGCTTGATGCTTCCGGGCTGGGGAAAATCGTCGGCCATATTTGAAGAGTCCAGTTCCAGAGATGCCACAAGGGCGTGCGACGTGGAATGGAATACCCATAACTTGAGTTCGTGTACAATGTTCTCCTCCTCAAGGGCGGGTGCCTCTCCGACCTCCGCCTTAGTGATTGCCGGGGCCGGGAAAGAGAGCGTTATGCCAAGGTGCGGAGAAACCGATAGCACGGGCGTATCTTCCCCGCAGGCGGTAAGAAGTACCGTCAGCAGGAGGATGGATATGACGCGGCCAAGTTTCATTTACTCAAGCATAACAGTTGTGGGAGAAGACATAATCCAGCTGACCTCGGTCTCTATTCCAAGGGATATCTGGGGTATACCCATGTCGGGAACTGCACAGTGGGCGTTCCTGAGGGTCTTGATTACACAGTTCACTGTGGTGACACGGTCTTTCATGAAAACCTTGTCGAAGGCTGCGTCGGAGGCGAAGCCAAGCTTGCCCACAAGGTAGAACTTGTGGCCGGGAAGGATGCGGCCCTCCGCTCCGCGGAAAGACTGACCGGTGTCGTTACGGAACTCAAGGGCAAAGTACACTTCCTTTCCGGGAGGTGTCTGCATGCAGAGAGTCCTGAAAACAGGCGATGCCTGCGTACCCAGATATACGCCGGAGATACCGTCGTCATAAAGATAGTACTGACGGCTGTCTATGTCCGACACATACTTGGGCGTGAAATCGAAGTTCAGCGGGTACTGGCGGCCTATGACCACGCCGGTAAGAGGCAGGCCAGTACCGCTCGCCGGCACCATGGTGTAGTCCATTCCGTCATTGTCCTGAAGCATGGCGGAGGATGCCTTTATGGTGGCGCTGAGCATGCCCACCGCAAACTCCAGTGGCTCCGTAAGTGCAACCGCCCTGGTATTGGGCGTAACTACGGTACCGCTTGTATAGCTGCTGAGGATATCGGCCCATGAGTTTTCCGCAGTGTACTGCAAGCCCACTTCCTCCGTATAGGATGTCCTCAACGTGGTATTTGCATAATAGTACAGAGCCGGAGGGTAACAGTAGGACGATATGGGGGCGATTCCGTCAAGGCCGTTCTCCAGAGGGACTATGTACCCGCTGGGCGTCCAGCGTACGACCGCCGCACCGGAAGGAAGGCCCAGATTCTCCGGATAGGACGCCACCGTCTGATCCTTGAATCTGACTTCATCCGCGTCGCTTATTGTAAGGGCATCACAGTTTCGGATACGGTTCAGTACCATATCCCGGACACCTTTATAAATATCGGCATACAGCAGAGGCGCACCGTTGTCCTTTGTTGCCTCGTAAACCGTTCCGCCACTCTCCACCTCATATATCCAGGGGGCGATGATGTCGTATCCCGCAAGGGCGCGGTACAGCGAAGTGAGCATTGCCGAAACATTTGCACCGGAACCCGGGATAAGGGCACCCTCAAGGGTCATGTTGTCGTAACAGTCGCGGAGATTGTCGTCACCGATGTTTCCGTCCCATGGAACAGATATCGTCATGGACTTGTTGTCTCCGTAGTGTGCAGTAATATTAAAGGTGTCGCCAAACACAATTTCGTTCAGGGCCTGGGCAATATCCTGTGCAGCCCGGGGCGTGGAAGAGCCGGAGGGAAGCATGGTATGGGGCGTGAATCCTACCGACTCCGCAGTAGGGACGTCACTCGTAAAACCGGTCTCCAGAAGAGATCCGTCCTTATGAAGGGATTCTATGCCTGTTCCGCTGCCGGCCTTAGGGGCTTTTCCGTAGACCAGCACCGACGCCGTCCTGAAAGGGACAGGCAGCCCGGAATAGAGATGGGCGTTGTTATTGGCAATGAGCCCGTCACTGCCTATTGAGGGCAGGTTCATGGCGTACCAGAGGGTCTTATCCCCGGAGACGATGGTACCTTTCCTTGAAAACGGAATTAGGCGGATATCCGTCATGCCGCGGAAAACCGGGGCGTCACGCATCTCCGTAACAGCATCAAGGTCGGCCTTCGTATATTGCTCTCCGCCCAGGTGCAGCGCAAGTCTCACATTGGCGGCAGTTTCCTGCGATGCAGCCTCCTCCGCCGGGTTTTCCCTGGTGCAGGAAAGCAGCACCGCCGGCACAACCAATGCCGGCAGGAGCATGCTCAATATGTGACGTCCGGTCAAAATCATAGGATAACCTGATGCTCGGTACCAGGAGTCCAGTCCAGGGTAACGCTCACGGAGACTGAAGGGTCTCCGGGCTTCACGGATCCGTTGGTATAGGCCCTGGCCTTTATTATCTTGAGCTGGCCCGCACACAGGGGCTGGGAAACGCCAAGTATAGTCTCCGTTACAGTGCCGTCGTCAAGGGTTGTATATACCCTGATCTGCCAAAGCGGATTTCCGTCACCCTGGGAGACAAACGGATCCTCGGTCTCGATTACCGTCTTTGTGCTGCTGTCCGGCCTTGAAGGGAATACCACCGAGCCGTAACAGATTGTTCCGGAGCCGTCTACAGGCAGGCGGTCCGACTTCACCACCGGCGTATAAGAATAGACATAAGTGCTGTCGCAGATGTTGAATCCCGTAGCAAAGCCGGACATGCAGACCCTGAGGTCCCGGATGCCGCTGCCCAGGGTATCAACCACCAGCGCCGTGGCGCAGTTTGCCATATACAGCCTTACGTTGAACTCCTGGTCCTCCCCTTCCTTGACATCCATTGGAAGACGTGCCGTAAAGATGCCTGCCTTGTGGGAAGGGACAGTATCCCTCACAGCCTGCACAAGCTGGGCGGTGTGGCACATTTCGCCACCCTGGACAGATATAAGGTCGTCTGTATCCACGTTTGCAAGGGCAAGGTGCATGTATTTACGGACCGGGATGTAAAGGACATAGCTGGACTGGTTGTCGTCCATGATGTGGGCCTCGTGATGCAGGACGGCATCTGTTTCATCGTCATAGAAACTGAGGTCTACGTCGTGGGCGAAATCGGTGAAAACGTTCTTTACGTAATTCTTGATGGCGTTGGATACTGTAACGTCCGTGGCCATGGAGAGCTGGGTCTGCAGCTCGGTGGTCATGTTGGTTACAAGGCGCAGGTCGTAAGTGAGGTCGTAGTCAGAGTTACAGTCCCGCATATCCTCGTCCACAAGGGCGCAGCCCGCCATGGCCGCCGCCGCAAGCAGATAAAGGAAGAATCTATTTATACGGGACAGTTTCATATCACTTAGTTGGCTGAACCCATTTCAACGTCGAACGTGAGACCCTCAATCCAGGACATATCAATGGATACGCCAAGGGAAATCTGGCTGGAACGAAGGTCCGGGAGAGTTACGTATGCATGCTTGAGGCAGTCCTCGCCAAGGATGAGGTTGGCCTTGGTGATGTAGTCCTGCATGAACACGCGGGGGGCGTTGATGGTATTGCCGTTAGCGGGGTCGTATGGAGGATAGCAGTAGTAATTCTGGTCAAGGTTGGTGAACGCGGTAGCGTTGTTTGCGCGTGCGTTGGCCAGGGAAACTGCAAGGTCAAGCTTGCCAAGGAGATAGAAGGTGCCTCCCTTGCGGACAAGGTTCATCTCTCCCCAGAAGTCCTGGTCTGTATTGTTCACCAGTTCAAGTCCGATGTAGACGTCCGACTGCTCGTCTGCGGCCTTGGTGGCATCGTAGTTGTCCCACACCATGGTATAGATGGGCTCGGTAGTAGAACCAACCTTATAGACGGTGGTGACCTTGTCGTAGATCATCTTGTCGAAGGCGTTGTTCTCGAACTCCATGCCGTCGAAACGCTTGGTCTGGGCATTGTAGGCGATAGCTGTGTTCTGGGGGTTGGAAGGCTGACGGGTGAAATCCCAGCCAACCACATCTGCCTGACCGCCAACCACTACGCCGGTAACGAAGATTCCCTTTTCCGACTCAGGATACTGGACGTTGATGACGTTGTCTTCTTCCAGGGGATGAAGGGCCTTGTTGTTGTCCTTGAGGGATGTTCCGTTGAACTTGACCGTGGTTGCCAGAAGGGCGGTTCCGTAGTTGATGTTGTTTATCATGGCCACGCTCCTGGTGTCGGATTTAACGGCAGACATGGTCTCCCATCCATCCCACTGGGCCTCAGTATTCCATGCAGAAACGGAGGAAGGATAATCGCTGGCCTTCTTGACATCGGTAGAGACGCGGATGGCGGAATTGCCAAAGTACAGGAGCTCTGCAGGATAACGGTAGTTCTTGATGGGGAATACAGCATCGCCCAGCCCGTATGCGGGGATATCGGTAGTATAAGAGAACTCGTCCACCTTGGTGAGGTCTCCGCTGCGCTCGCACTTCATGATGGCTGCGCCGTAAGGAAGTCCCACGTTCACGGGGAAGCCCTCGTTGTTCCCGCTCACGAAGTAGGTTTCATCCAGATAAGTATTGATGACGCTCTTCTTGGCGTTCCAGACATCGGGAGTGCAGCTCTTCTCAAGGCTTTCCTTAAGCTTGGCCACATCTACGGTGACGCCGTCGTCCTTCCTTATGAAATCCAGTTCGCCGTTATAGTATGCAAAATACTCGTTCATGCGGTCGTGGATATGGATTGCAAGGAGTTTTGCAACCTGCTCTTCCCAGCCGGTGGCGGTAGCCATGGCACAGCGGTCAACAATTGCATAGAGGTCCTGCATAATCCTGAGGATGGCCGAAGCACTTCCGGCGCGGAGTTCCTTGAGATCGCCCGACTGCTTGACTGTGGTGATTACGCTGTATGCGTTGCCAAGGACCTCGTTGAGGGGGAACAGGCCCATCTTGATTCCGCTTGCGGTAGTAACAACCTCGCCGGAGAATGTGGACTCGTACTCGTCGTACTCATAGTCGTACATTGTGCCAAGCTGCTTCCAGGAAATCTGTCCGGTGTAGTACCTGTATTCAGTACCGTCCTGGGTCTCGAATGAAGCTCCGTCGGCGGGGTTTGCCGGGAGCTCGGCGGCATGCTCTGCAGTGGGAGTGGGCCACCAGAATTTGTAGCTCCTGTCTTCTGAACCAACGGCGTGGTCCCAGAACGTCTTTTCGTCCACAAGGCCTGCCGTGAGGAAGGAGGTGAGCATGTTGGAGAACATGAACGCGCCGGCCTCGTAGGCAGAATTGCTGGAAAGACGAGGCGTGAGCTTGAATTCAAGCGACGTTATATTCTCAGGGCTGCCGTCTATGTCCACTTTACCCTGAAGGTCGTCGGAGAAAGACTTGATAGCCTTGCCATACAGCAGAATTGTATTTGTTCCAAGAGGGAATGCAAGTTCCAGGGAACGGGAAGCGTTTTCCGCATCAACTGCATTGGCGGGGAAAAGGGTTCCCAGGTTATAGTCCCTTGTGGCATGGATGGGCTCTCCGCCGGAGAACGGGGCATAGAAGAAACTGCCGTGCTGGTTGCTGCTGTAATCCAGCGAGTAGGACAGCAGATGCACAGCCTCCATCCCAAGGAAAGGCTTGTTGTACTGCACGAAGTCTGCGGTAGTCTTTGTGGTGTTGTCGGCCTCTGTAGATATGTTCAGCACCAAAGTAGTCTTGACCGTGTTTGTCTTGGGATCGAAGTCGGGATTCACCACGGCGGCCGCCACGGGCTCCTTTTCCTTCTTACATGCCACAACGGCCATCAGGACCATTGCTCCAAATATGAATATACTGCGTTTCATATGCGTAGCTGTTATTTCTTAAAATCAATTTCCGCCGATTATAACCTCCGGATACACAAGGCCCTGAGACCATTTGATATCCACGGAAAGGCCGAATGTAAGGCTGCTTGCCCTGAGGTCCGGAACCGTAAGGTATGCATAGTGCAGGGAGTTGGGGCCGAACTTGAAGGTGGCGCTGGTCATATAGTCCTGAACGAACACGCGCCTGACCTGCTTGGAGGTACCGTCGGCGTTATAAGGAGGTACCACATAACCGTCGGTAGGCCATACGATGTTGTTTGAAGCAGCTCCTGCTCCGGTGAGTTTGTTGGGATCCAGTTCGCCGATAAGGTAGAAATAGCCCTCGTTCTTGATAAGGTTGCAGTTCCCGAAGAAATCTTCCCCGGTGCAGTTCTGGAACTCCAGGGCAACGAACACCTTGTCCTGCTGGCCAGCGTCGGCAAGGGAGTTGTAATTATCGAATACCACGGTGTAGTTGGGGCTGAAGCTGGAGCCGTCGCCCCTGTAGATGGTACCGTTGCTCACTGCCTTGTCGAAGATAAAGCCGGTGGTAATCCTTTCATCCGTAGGCCTTGCCTTGACGGGGAGGAAGTCCCAGCCCACATTCTGGGGCTGACCGCCGATGATGACGCCGGTGAGCCTGAAGGAATCATCCGTTATGGCTATTTCCTTGTCTGGCTCGTCACTGGCTGCAAGACTGGGATTTGAGGCAAGCTGAACCGCATGGTTGTTGTCGTAGAGCTTTCCTGCAGTGAGGACGTCGGCGCTGTAACCCACCTTTGTTTCCAGCATTGCAACACCGTAGTTGATGTCGTATTTCATGGCAACGCTGCGGGTTGTGGAAACAACATGCTGACCGCGCCAGTCATACTTGTAAGTGCTGGGGTCGGAGGGATTGACCGCCACGCCGGGAGTCTTTGCAATCTTCTCCGGCCAGCTGTCCTCGCTTGCCCAGTCTGCGGAGGTCAGGGGATAATCGGCCACCTTGTGATCCAGATCGGAAACCCTGATGGGGCTGTTGCCGAAGTACAGGATTTCTGCAGGGAAATAGTAGCTGTTGGCATCGTAAGGGACACCGGCATTGGGATTGGTGGGGTTGGAAGGGTCACCCGTCATCTCGCTGGTGTTGAAAACCTGAGGGTAGTAGAAGCAGAACGCGGTTTCGTCAAAAGCCATGTACGAGACACCGCGGGGCATATTGAAGCAGAAGGGGAATTTTATCATGTCCACCTGGGCAACGTCTCCGCTGGCCAGGAGTTTAGAGAGCTCCTCGGAAGTGGGCTTGTAAGGGGTGGCCCCGTTGTCCTCTGCAGGCCATACGGTGTCGTTGGTGAAGCGGGTTATCAGATTGTTTGTTGACTCAAACGATACCTCCGTTACGGCCGATCCGTCCTTGGGAAGCGTTCCGTGGAAGTACTCCCCTATCCTGGAACTGATCTGAACGGCCATATGCTTTGCAACAGCCTCCGCGGCAGAGATAGGAGATGCGCAGCGGATAGCATTGATTCCGGACCACAGGTCCTGGACAGTCCTGCTGATGGCATTTCCGGACGCAGCACGGAGTTCTCCGGACGCGGAGCGGATTGTGGTCATCTGCTGATAGAGGTATGCAAGCTGCTCTTCCAGAGGATAAAGCTCATGTGTTGTTTCCACAGGGCTGTTGCCGGTTGCGTTGCAATAGTCTCTCCACTTGAGTGCCGGATAAGTACCTGCCGCCAGGCCGAATCCATACGGATTGTCTGTATTGTCGGCTTCAGTAGCAGAGATGGCCTCATCGGCAAAGCCGTCCGCGTTGTTGTCCACGAACTTGGTATTGACAATCAAGGTAAGAAGGCCGGCAAGCAGTTTCTCCGTTGTATAGAACCGGTCCTTATCCTGCAGGCGCTTGGCCAGCTGGAAATTTGCGGAACCGGCACTGGCGTCAACCTCAAAGGCATCCAGCTTGCCGTACTTGTCTTCGCGGGTGATACCGTTGTCGTCTGTAGGATATGCCGGCATGCCAGCCCTGCCGTACACCAGCATGGTGTTGGTCTTCAGTGGCAGGGACATCTCCAGGATACGGCGGGACTGGGCTGCGCTGATCCTGGATTCTGCTGCAAGGGACGACAGGTCATACATCTTGGGGGCGGCTTTGTCTGCTGCAATTATCTTTCCGTCCTTGTCGTCACCCTCTGCATACGCAAAGAGCTTTGCATCCACGATGCCGCGGAAGTGGTCTCCTGCGGCCTGAGTGTCATCGGCAGTCTGCTTGGTGGCAGTTGCCGTAGAGACATTGAAAACGAAGCTGGTAACAATTTCCTTTACTTTTCCCTGGTCCGGGTCGGGGTTTTCCTCCCGTTTGCAGGCAGAAAGGATTACGGCCAGCGCCGACATGATAACTAATGCTAATTTCCCTTTCATATGTTTATCAGTTTTCTTTCATAGCGTCAAGCCACGCCTCGTATTCCTTACGGGCGGGGCCGTATGTTTCTATTCCTTCAAGATTCTCCTGAGCGGCGTGGGAGCCGTCCTTTGCGGCCTGGCGTACAATGGCGATGGCCCGTGCCTCCGCATCCTGGTCCCTGCTGTCCAGCGCCGTGAAGTAAAGTGCCATGCCGTAGGCATTTGCGGCTTCAGGATCGGACTGTACGCGCTTCTCAAGCTCAGGATTGGCCTTTATGAGGCGTACGGCGTCGTGATAGCGCTTCCCTTTAACAAGCCCCATAACATCGGAATTGAAGCGCTCTGTAACTTTGTCAGGTGCATTATGGTAATACACGCGGATGTAACCGGAGTTTCGCTGGTCTTCAAGGAGACTCTCCAGGGCCTTGTAGAGAGGGGCATCGGCTCGGATCATGGCCTCGCGGCGGTCCGGATCCGGTTCATCGTATATAATGCCAAGGAGCTTCTGCACCTGCTGGGCAGTGAGGCCTTCACCTCCGTCCGGGATGGCTTCCAGCTGGTTCTTGAACCAGTCCCAGGCCTCTCCCTTGCCCATGGTTTCAAAAAAGCGGCGGCTTACTCCGGTCTCCCGGTTAAGGTAGTCTGCAACGGCCTGGGAACGGCTTACGGAGAGGGAGTCGTTCAGGCCCTGACGGCCCTCGATTGACGCAAGGCCCACGATGGAAATGAGGAGCTCGTCTACGCTTTCATCGTCACGGATGCGGATTATTGTCTTTACCAGCTGGTCCAGGACCCTGGCGTTGGACTTGTATTCCGGCAGGAGCCTGGAGTCGTTGAGCTTGAAGGTTACGTACTGAATGCTGTCTTTTCCGGGACGGGTAAGGTAGTCCAGGGGACGATATTTCTCAATGGGAATGACCCAGGGTTCTTCCTGTGAAAGCCTGTCCCCGGCGGTTTCAGGAGCCGCCACGTCCTTGAGATGCACAGTGAAAACCACGGGAGGATTCAGGACCGTGATGGTGTCTGTCCCGGACAGGACGATGTTTCCGCGACGGGCCCTGCGTTTAGCCACCTCGTCCCTTCCAACCGTATTGTAGGCAATGTTTACGCCGATTTTGGGGACGACGGCCGGCTTTCGCTCCTGGGGCAGTTTGGTACCGCAGTGGGCGCAGGTATACTTGTCGTACGATGCAAGACCGGCGGCTACTCCGGCCTCGAGTTCAAGGCGCCAGTGCTGCCAGGGCCACCATGCATAACCCGCGAAGACCCCGCCGGCCCAGAATGCACCCTGCAGACGGAAGTCCGAGGCATCCGGATACATGCCAAAGGGGAAGTCTACATCTCCGACATTGAAATGGGTATAGAGGAAGTCCGCTCCCGCAAACCAGCCGTCATAGACCTGTCCAAGGTAATAACGGACCTCCGGGACCACGGCAAAGTTGCGCCAGTGCCGGTCGATGGTCTTGTTGTCCCAGTCCCACGGCGTCCAGCGGGGCCAGGACTTGAGGGCGGCGTTACCTCCTACGGTAACATGTTCACCCACGGGAATTTCAAAACCCACGTTCGGCTCCGAAGCCAAATCCCATGCCAGATTGTTCCTGACAGATATACCGTAACCTGTCTTCAGGGAGTCTGCATCCTGCAGGGGCGCGGCACTACAAATGAGGGCCAGAGCAGCAAGAAATGCAGATGTTACAATATGTGGTATCAATCGCATTTATGCGGCAAAGATACCAAAAATATTGCAAAAGTGTTCTGATTTGTATCAAAAATACAATTCCTAATTCACGTCCAGAATGCCGTAGAAGGCCGAATTTGCCCTGTAATGAGGAGCATAAAGGGACTCAATTACCATAACCGGCGCGGTGAAGGATCCAGCCTGCGTTACGTAAAAGTCCTCAGTAACAGTGAGTTTCTCCTCCGGGCATACTTCCCAGAAGTATTCCGTGCACTCTGCCTTCACGTTACGGTACATTGTCCAGCCGGAAAGACCGGAAAGCTGCTGCACCGGCCTGAGCGCGGCCTCGCGTCCGGCGGTGAGTTTCACGAAACTGCGGTTCTCTGCATTCCATATCCTGTACTCGATGGAAATCTTGTCTCCTACTTTCACCGGACTGCCGGGAAGGATTTCCTCCATGTGCGACGAGCCCACGACGGTACGGAAGAACCTGCGCTCAAGGGTGAAGCCGTTTCCTGCAGCCTTGATGTCCTTGAACGGGGCATCGTAGGTGGCGGAAAGCGCCAGCACGCGGGTATCAAGGACGGCCTGGGAGCCATTCAGTATAGCGTCAATGGCATCTACGAATGCAGGGTCCTCGTCCCACTTCTGGGTCTCTTTCTGCAGCATGAGCCAGAGGCGGATGCCGTCGGCAACCTTCTGGGAATCATTATTCAGCAGGTTGCACAGAAGGGCGTGGGCATAGGCCTCGCTTTCCAGGAGGCCGCGCCAGGGCATTACGGCGTTGGGATAGTACCAGCCGCCGTCGCGGTGCTCTACCGCATACTCCAGCAGGGAGACCACATCGGCCCTGATGGACTTCTGGAGCTTGGTGCCGGCGGTGAGGCCAACGCCCCATGCCTTTGCCAGGGCGATGCCTTCAGAAGATGCGGCCAGGTTCCTCAGGGTAAGGAGCCTTCTGGCCTTGGCAAGGATCTGTCCCTGCAGGCCACGTCCCTGGGCCTTGGTAGGCGTAAGGTAGCTCTTAGCGTACTTCTTGAACTCTGCCATGCGCTTCTTGTCCAGCTGGGAGACAGGTTTTACCTCGAAGGGAACGGAGGCGTACATCGCCCTCACGTGCATATACTGGGCGTCGGACAGCCAGCCGCACCAGACGGGCTTCTGAGCGCCGAACATCACGCCGTCAAGGAACTTCACGGAAGCGTCGGTTTCAGGGATCTCGAAACCACGGTCGCGGAGCTTTGCCATGCGCTCCAGCACCACGGCGGTGATAATGGGCGATGAATTCATCCCCTCGAACCAGGCGTAACCGCCGTCCGAGTTGCGGCATGCAAGGATCTTGGAAAGAAGGTCATCCTCTGCGGCAGGAGATTCCCGATCGGGGTCGGGAATGACGGAGAGGGTACCGGCGATAAGCCGGACATACCAGGCCTCGGTGAGGGAAAGGACATCGCGGCCGGAGGGTTCCACGTGGCCGGGAATGGCATCCTTGACCATGTCCAGGACGGTTATTTCCTTGAGGGAAGCCTTGTCTGAGGAGACGTTTACGAACATCTCGCGAAGGCGCGCAAGGAGCTTCTCACGGTCTGCTCCGGCAAGAAGCACTGCGCTGTGGGCCTCAGTGAGGGTCTGAGCGGCCGGCTTCACGGGAATCTTCACGCGTACGGCGTCGGAGAACTCGGGGGCCTGGAAGGATGCGGTGAGGGTGAGATCCCCGATCGGGGTCGGGGATGACGAACCCACCTTCACGGGGAAGGAGACGGTTTTTGTCTCTCCGGGGGCAAGGGTCACGCTTCCGGAACTCTGGATGAGGCCTCCGGGAACGGCGAGTTTGATGACGCCGGTAACGGGCTCATCGGCAATGCTGGACACGGTTACGGCCGCATGGTAGGTATCTCCCTCATACAGGAAACGGGGCTCCAGCAGGGATACCTTGACGGGCAGGGACACCACCATCTCCTTCTGGACGATGGCATTCTGCATCTGCTGCGTATGCGCATACACGCGTACATAATAGGTAGAGAGCTTGTCCGATGTCCTGAAGCTGAAGCTCAGGGTACCATCCTTGGCGCTCAGAAGGTGAGGCTGGAAGGTAAGTGCGTTCTCGAAGGCTTCGCGGGGGGTCACGGAAGGCTCTTCCCCGGTAGGGCCGGCCGTCTCTGCGGCTTCTTCCGTAACGGCGCGGGCATCGTCCATCACCGCCATTTCCATCTGGTTCATGGCAACGGCGCCAAGTTCCCTTACGGCCCCCGCCGATTTGGCCATGGGGGCCATAAGCACCTCCTCCCCGTCGTACATGGGGCCCGCTCCTCCGGAAATGTATCCGCAGGCGGAGTTCACATTCACGTAGGGTACACTGAAGTCTACCAGGGAAACGGTGCTCCAGTAATTGCCTGAAATGGCGTCGATGCTCTTGTCCCACACGGCTGCAAGGGCCTCAACGCCCGCTGCGGTCTTGAGGGTGAAGGTATATTCGGTGCCGGGATAGGCGGCATCGGTAAAGCGGGTAAAGGCAAGGGGCAGGGAGAGTCTGCTCTTCTCCCGGCGGTACTGCTGCTGGTAGCTCACGGCCTCTCCCTCGCTGAACCAGAATACAAGCATGCGCACGGCGTCGGGATAGTCCTTCCTGTAATCCAGCTTGAGGTCGATAATCTCCTTTGCGGTGAAGGATTTGCTGAGGAGCAGCTCCTTTTTGTCTCCGTAAAGGGCAACCTGGGCGTAGGCCGTGCCTTCACCGCTGCCGAAACGGGCGGTGACAGGGCCGTTCACGGTTTCCGGGCCGGGCAGGAACAGGCGTTTTACATCGGCGGGAACCTTCTTGTCTTCCGGCCGCAGGACCAGTATCTTCATCTCGCTTTCGCCGGAGGCTACCCGGCTGGAAACGCTTGTCTTAAGGGTATATACGCCGGCCGGGACACCTTCCAGGGACACCTTGAAGCTTTCGCCGGAGGCTGCGGTTCCGGAGGCGATATCGGCCAGGGACCACTTTACGTCCAGGGGGACCTCGTTGCCGCCGTCATCAACGGCCTGGAGGCTCAGACGGAGTTCGTTTTCCGTGACGATTTCCCTGCGCACGCGCGGCCATCTGCGCCAGTAGGGACGCACATAGTCTTCCTTCATGAGAGTGAACTCTCCCTCTGCGGCACTTTCTAGCGCTATTTCCACGGAAAGCTCGGTGCCGATGTAGAAGCCGGTGTTTCTCTCCATGGTCTCTCCGGTGGGGTCGATCACCTTCACGGTGACTCCGTACCAGCCGGGTTCCACTTTGGGGATGATGAAGGAGAAGATGTTGTCGGCCCCTATTTCCTGCTCCTGCTCCATGATTGCGGTGCCGTAGCGGTTTACGGTCATGACCGCCCTGGCGCCGCTGAGTTTGTGGCCGGTATAGGACTTGACGGAGCCGCTCACTGGAACGTCGTCACCGGGAAGATACAGCTTCTCAATCTTGTCGAAGGCCATTTCGAAGGTGGGAAGCACAAACTCGTCCACCCTGAAGGAGGAATAGCCTATGTGCTGTTTGCCGTCCAGGATCTCCATGGAGAAGTAGCCGTTTCGGAGGCCCTTGGGAATTGTGAACTTGCCCGAGACGGAGCCATAGGCGTTTGTCTTGAGGGAAAGCTTTCCCTGCTCGTTGCCCTCGGAGTCCCGGAGGATGGCGGTGAGCTTCTTGCCTTCCAGGGCCTGGAGCTGCTTCATGGGGTCTCCGCTGTAGACCACGGCCTTGAACTGGAGCTCGTCGCCGGGATTGTAGGCGCCGCGGTCGCGGTAGATGTTGCAGCGGACATCGTGGCTGCTGTCGCCGTACCAGTCCTCGCCGGTGTCCAGCCATATCTTTGACGATTTTTTCTTTCCGGTCTCCGCATACAGCTGGTAGCTCCGGCGGGTGTTGATCTTCTTTGTAAGGGAGCTTGGCAGCGGGGTGAAGCCGTCAAGGTTCATGACGGAAGAAGCCACTACGCTGGAGCCGCTGCAAAGGTATACAGTTGCGTTCTTTACGGGCTTTCCGGTCTTGTAATCGGCCACAAACACGTTGATTCCCCTGGAGTCCTTGCGGGTGGCGACGGAAAGGGTGTACTGCTGGTAAAAGGCCGTGTCTTCGAGTTTGCCGCTCTTGGCCTCTGCCCTGTAGTCTCCGTCCCGGAGGGCGGGAAGGGTCAGTTTCACGGTATCCATCACGAAGAAACTCTTTGCGGCATTTTTGGCCGTCCAGGTTTTCATGGCCTTCTTTGCATCGTCCTGGAACAGGGAGATTTCCGCCTCCGTGAGGTTGCGGAACATAACCACTATATCTCCCTTGTCAAAGCTCACGTCCAGGCTCTTGGACTCAAGGGTGCCTATGAGGTTCTCTACCGCCGTAACGTTGTCTGCGATGAGCTTTTCGTCACCGCGGAAGGCGGCGCGCTTCTTCTCGAAAGTCCTGCACTCCGCGTAGAGCATCTTGTAAGGACCGTCATCGGCCTTTGAATCCTCTTCCAGATGGCTGAAGCGGTATCTGAGCACCTGGGACTTGGGAAGAAGACCTGCAGCCTTGCCGCTATACTTTCCGGCAAGTTCCTGCATCTTCTTCTCCCGGGTGTCACGGTCCGGGATCTGGGAGGCCAGGAAGTAGTCCAGGGCTGCATCCTTGGGGTATTCTATGCTTTCGCGGAGCTTTTCAGTGATTTCCTTGTCCGTGTAGTCGCGTGCCAGTATGCGCCAGAGGACGTATTCGGCATCGTCCTTGATGAAATGGTTGAGAACGCCGGCAAGGAAGCCGCCGGTACCGCGCCAGAAGGCGGGATTGCGGCCTTCGAAGCTGCTCCTTTTTACGAATGCCTTCAGGGAGCCTACGCTTTCGCGGCAATACTGGTCCATGTAGGTAAAGGTGACAATGGGGTCTCCGAAAGCCTCTATTTCCTGCTTCAGGGCCGCCCTTGCGGGTTCACGCTCTTTCCAGTTACGGCGGCTCACGGTCTCTACATACTGAGTGGCGGCATCGTAGAAGTCTACGGCATAGCTTTTTGCCTTAGCCTCTGCCTTTATCTGCTGGAGAATTTCCGCCTCCGTCTTTGGCTTGTCCGCCCTGCGGGCTTCTTCATATTTATCCCAGAGATTTGTGAGTTTGTGTCCGTTGTCTGTCATTGCAAACATGTCAAGCGCCGCAAACGCAGCAGCAAATAGTGTTATTAAACGTTTCATCATAATGCTTCTGCAACTACAAAAGTACTGCCTCCAATGTAAATGACTGTATTGTCATCGGCCTGTTCCATTGCCATTTTTATGCCAATCTTAACAGAAGGTGCCGTACGCGCGTCATTGCCGGCTTGACCGGCAATCTCATTATACCGCGCCAGAATCCTCTCCGCAGGCAGTGCCCTTGGTGTGTCCGGAGCCACAAAGATGTACTTTGCCTTCCGTGGCATGAGAGGGATTATGGAGTCAAGGTCCTTGTCGGCCATAATGCCATACACTATGATGAGGGGCCGGTTCATGGCTTCCAGGGCCTTGAAGTTGCTCTCCAGTGCATGGGCGTTGTGGCCAATGTCCGCAATTACCAGCGGCTTTTCCTGCAGCCGCTCCCACCTCCCGTGGAAATGCATCAGCCGCGCCGTGTGCTCTATGCCGTAAACAAACTGTTCCTCAACACCTGCTTTGGACTTGGACCTGGTCCAGCACCTCTTTGGACCTGGTCCGGTACATGTAGTTGGACGTGGCCCGGTACCTCTTTGGACCTGGTCCGCTAAAAGTGGCTGGACCTGGTCCAAAGCACAGAGCACGGTACGGAGGTTTTTGCGCTGCACTGGGGCCTGCAGGTCCATGGCGGCCAGAATCTCCTCCCTCCGCCCCCATAACGGTGGCTCCACCTGGTCCGCATACACTAATTGCACTCCCGGGCCACGTTTTGCGGCGTTTTTGTGGCCTGGCGTGACAGCTCTTACATCTGCGGCCACGTTTTGTGGCGTTTTTGTGGCCTGGCATGATTTGGCAGATGTTTGTGTTTGCAGAATGGCGGCATAATTGTCAAACACAGGGGCGGTTTGCGGGTGGGTTTCGCCGATAACGCACGGAACGCCCGGCTTCATGATGCCGGCTTTCTCTGCCGCAATCTCCGCCAGAGTACTCCCCAGCAGCGAACAGTGGTCAAGGCCGATGGAAGTAATCACGCTGAGCACCGGAGTAATGATGTTGGTACTGTCCAGCCTCCCGCCAAGACCGCATTCAATCACGGCGACGTCCACATGGCTGTCTGCAAACCACCTGAACGCAAGGCCAGTAGTAATCTCAAAAAAGCTCAGGTTCTCTGACTCGAAGTATGGCTTCCATTTCTCAAGGAACGCCTTCACATAGTCCCGGGGTATCATCTCCCCGTCTATCCTTGCCCTTTCCCGGAAATCCACCAGATGCGGCGACGTATACAACCCGGTACGATACCCGGCGGCACTCAAGGCACTTGCCAGCATGTTGGCCACGGAGCCCTTGCCGTTTGTTCCCGCCACATGAATGGTCTTTATTGCCCGTGACGGATACCCGAGCACGGCGTCAAAGTCACGCATCCCCTCAAGCCCCGGCTTATACGCCCCGGGCTTGAACCCCTCCTTCTGCACGGAAGGGAATCTTTTGAATATATCCTGTACCAGATCTTCGTACTCCATACTACAAATATACTCATTTTCCCCCACCCATCCACCAAAAACGCCAAATCCGTGGACAAACCCGCCAAAATGCCAACTTGTCCACCGAAAACGCCATTTCCGTGGATAGATTGAAAGAAAACGAAGAAAAGGAGGCCGAAGGCCGACTAAGCCCCCCCCCGAGGGGAGGGTTTGGGTGGGGGTGACGTGGACAAAACAAAACAGAGGCCCTGAACTTCAGGGTCTCTGTTTTGTCAAATAGAGCAAATAGGCCTCGTGCCTATTTGTTCTGTTTGATTTCTGCCTGGGCAGCGGCCAGACGTGCGATGGGCACGCGGAACGGGCTGCAGGACACGTAG
>JAEEGH010005460.1_pt1 | contig 31885 bp, 30 predicted proteins | sample 9134181 | NCBI WGS metagenome assembly JAEEGH01 (sample SAMN16246544, study PRJNA631951) | gut metagenome | biome: gut microbiome; feature: rumen; material: DP-attached | host: Bos | place: Iran: Karaj | collected 2018-10
GTAGCATTTTGAAGCAAGATCGGTTATTCCCATCTTCTCCATATTTTCGGATGCTCTCTTTTTATCCTCTGCGCTGTAGAAGGGTCTGAAACCTCCCCTTCCCTGGCATCCGGACAGAACGACTTCTCTCACCGATGCGGGAAAATCCCTCTGGACCGGAGACTGCTGGGGCAGGTATCCGATCTCGTTTTCCATAAGTCCTTCGCCTTTGATTATCTGACCTCTTTCGGGCTTCTGAAGACCGAGAAGTGTTTTCATGAGCGTGGATTTTCCGGATCCGTTCTCGCCCACGATGCACAGGTAATCTCCGGTATTAACTTCGAAGTTGATGTTTTCCGCAACGATCTGTGATCCGTATCCGACGGCCAGATCTTTAACGGTGAGAAGAGCCATTCTTAAATTCCTCCTGTTGTCAGTACGAAAGAGCCTCTTTCAGAACCTCCAGGTTATTGCTCATTACGGATAAGTATGTTACGCCGTCCGCAATGTCCTTGGAAGTTGTAGACTGCATCGAATCAAGCGTAAGAACCTTCTGATCCTTTGAAGCTGTATTCTGTACTATAGTCTCTGCAATGCTGTGGTCCTTGCCTTCTATGGTAAGTACACAGTTAAGTCCGAGTTCATCAACCTTTCCCGCAAGGAAAGTTATTGTCTCAAAGCTTGCTTCCGACTCTGCGGAGCATCCGACAAATGCCGCATAATAGTGAAGGCCGTAATCGTCCGTCATATAACGGAAAGGAAAACGGTCGCCGAAAAGAAGGGTATCACCGGAAGCGTTCTTTACAGCCTCTGTATATTCATCATCAAGTACTGAGAGTTCCTTGATATATGCTGCGGAATTCTCGGCATAAACGTTTGCATTAGCGGAATCGATGGTCTGAAGTGCTGCGGAAATGCTCTCGGTAATGACAGCGGCATTCTTCAGCGAAAGCCATACATGCTCATCATATTCGGGTTCGTCGCCGTCATGGTGATGATGATGTCCTTCCTCATCATGATCATCGTCTTCGTCGTGATGATGTTCATCCTCATCGTCATCGTCTTCATCATGATGGTGTTCATCTTCATCCTCATCGTCATGATCATGATGATGCTCGTGCTCATCTTCCTCCTGCATACCTTCGACGATCTCCTCTTCCTTGACGGTATCTCCGAGCTCCTCAAGAAGATTGATAACGATCATATCCTTATTTACAGCTTCACTGAGTGCGTCATCAACCCACTCATCCGACTCGCCGCCGACATAGATGAACAGATCACAATTTGCGATCTTCATGATGTCGTCGACAGTGGGCTGGTAGCTGTGAAGATCGACTCCGTTATCGAGAAGAAGTGTCACCTCGGCTCCTGCGGGATTATCACCGAGAACATTCATCACCCAGTCATACTCGGGGAAGATGGTAACAACAATGCTTAATTTGTCATTGCCGGCAGCTGCTCCGTTTGAAGATGAGCATCCGCCGAGTGTTCCGATCATCATGACCGCAACAAGTAAATATGTAAATATCTTTTTCATGTAATTTTGCCTCCGTTTATTTCAGATAAAAGTATAAAGACGGAGGAACATCAATTATCCATTCGTACTTTCTCCGAAACCAATGTATCTGATGCAAAAACCGATCCGGGTCCTTTTTCGGATAAGCATACAAATGCGAAAGCTGCCATGGCTGAAATGATGATAAGCTTTGCGCCATGTGTCTCGTACAGTATGCCTTCACAGATATGTATGCATTCACAGACCGGGCACTCTTCTCCGGAACATTCATGAGCGGTCTCTTCCGCGATATAAAAAGCGGCAAAGACCATCACAAGCAGCATAACGGCAGAAAGGATCAGTGGCAGAGATTTTAAGTTCTTATTCCGCATCTTCTTCCTTCCTTCTGCAATCATCGCATACACCGTAAAACACCGTCCTCATGGGGTTCAGTTTAAAACCGTGTTCTTCGCTCAGATGCTTTCCGATCTCTTTTAACTCCTCACACTGAAGATGTATAAGCTTTCCGCATTTTTCGCATTTGCAATGGAAGCAGGTCTTTCCTTTTTTATGGACTCTCATACCCACATATTCAAAGCATGCGCGTCCCGAAGCTTCCATGATGTATTTGTTCAGAAGCCCCTCATCGACAAGTTTTTCAAGCTGACGGTAAACGGTAGCCTGTCCTATGGATGCACCCTGCGCCTTGAAATACTCGCACACATCGCCCGCGGTGATATGATCACCTGAGCGCTTTTCGAGATATTTGAGCAGGATCTCGCGCTGTTTTGTTTTGTAAGTAGAGCCTGCGGGCATAATTATCTCCAAAATAAAATGAGAACTGTTCTCAATTTGAATTTGAGAACCGTTCTCATTTTTATCACAATAAGCTTTCTTTGTCAATAAAATGCGGTACTTTTAAGAGGTTTTTAACTATCTTCCTTTTATCTCTATCCTGTCCAGTATTCCCTGTACGGAAACACCGGGATGAGTCAGGTACATCCTCATCACATCCTGTACGAATTCCGCATCCGAATGCGTCTTTTTACAGATGCGGTTTATGTCATAGCCCTTGTCGATGTACTTTACTATTTTGAAGACAAGATCTTCCGCGCCCGATGAAATGCTTCGATCCGATGCTTTCCCAATGTGTCCGGACGGATCATTCCCGCGAGCACTTTCAGACTCACTCTCCTTTGTATCTATTGTGGATGTATTTTCATCAAATGTATATGTCTTCGCATGTCCGTAATAGACCGTCTTAGGCTTGTGCGCAAGGAGCCTGTCCCAGCTGATTCCGATTTCCGTACCTTTATGCAGCTCGAGTTCATAGAGAGGATTCAGGTCGCCGACAAAAAGTTCTCCGGAACCCAGCAAAAGAGAAATACTGTCGTCGCTGTGACCCGGCGATGCGATGATCTCTCCGTCAATACCGATCTCTCCGAGTACGTTCCTGCTTTCACTTAAGCTTATGACCCTGACCCTGCTGTCATCTATTGGAACATAGTCCTTCCTGTTTTCTTTTTCGAAGATATGATCGGAGGAATGAAGAAAAGCCTTCTGGATATCGCATGCGATCAGAACGGGGCCTTTGGCCAAAATTTCTCCGACAATGCCCATATGGTCGGGATGGTAGTGTGAGATCAAAACCATGTTGATATCACTGAGCTTCACTCCGGCTTCTCCGAGGCTCTTACAGAATGCCGGGAAGGTTCCGGCCCATCCCGTATCGAACAACAGATAACCTTTACTTCCCTTTATAAGATATGTATTTGTATTGGAATAATGTAATTCAATGATATTCATGATCCGGTACGCACTTTTGATGTGCAAGTTCTATTTTTCGCGGATACGTGGTAAAGTAGATATGGTCCTGATTAACTGATCGGAGAATGATAATGAACTCAACTGATAAGAAATCAAAACTCTGGAACCTGTTCCGCGATTATATGGAATACTTTCTCGTATACTGCTTTTTCGGATGGGTATATGAATCCGTATGGTGCTGCATGATATATCACAAAAGGGGATTCATAAACAGGGGATTTCTTTTCGGTCCCTGGCTTCCGATATACGGCATCGGATTTTTCATCATTCTCGGAATATTTACGCTTCTTAAGATCAGGAAACCCATTCTTGTCTTCATCGTGGGCGGCGTTGTCGCAGCAACCGCAGAACTCATTGCAAGCTATATCATCGAAGCCGCAGGCGGCGCACCGATGTGGGATTATCACGCAGAGTTTCTGAACTTCGACGGAAGGATCGCACTCGTTCCTTCACTGATGTTCGGTTTCCTTATCTGGCTTGCGATATGCGTGATCCACAAAGGAATAATAAAGCTTCAGAAAAGATTCCGTGACTCAAAAGTTCACAACGTATGTTTCATCGTGATCGCGGCTCTGTTTTTCATGGATCTTATCGCAAGGATATGGCTCGGAAGCAACATCTGATGCGAGGCATCAGATTATTATCCTTGTCCACTTTCCCTGCCTGAATCTTACCGATCCGAATATAAATCTTGATATCTGGTCCGCAAGGATTCCCATCCATACACCGTTTATTCCGAAACCGAGAGTATATCCGAAGAGATATGAAAACGCGGTTCTGATAACAGTTACGCTTATGATCGAAGCAAGTGCGGTATAGCCGGTATCTCCCGCTCCCCTTAAGCATCCCATATATATGACCTGCGATACCTGGAAGATAACTACGACGATTATGATCCTTGTGATATCCACTCCGATCTTAACGATCTCCGGCTCTTCGAAGAATGCCGACATGATCGCATGTCCTCCGAAGAAATATACGCAGGCAAGGAAAAACGATATGACCAGTCCGAGCTTTCTGCATGTACGTCCGTATTCTTTTGCAAGTGCTTCATTGCGCTCTCCGAGGCTCCGGCCTATCAATGCAACGGCAGTCGCCTGAAGACCGTCACCGAACGAAAACGACAATCCCATTATGTTCATACCGACCTGGTGTGCGGCCATTGCAGCCGTTCCAATTTTGGCTGCCATGATCGCTGTCGCCATGAATCCGACTCTCATAAGGAGCTGTTCGAAGAAAACGGAATAGCCGACCTTCACAAGGGACTTAAATGCTTCAAAGCCCGGCATGATCTTATTCTTCACTATAAAAGGAATACTTACAAAGCAGTTCTTTTCAAACAATGAGAGTATGCTCATCACGCATGCCACAACCGTTCCGAGAACGGTGGCAAGTGCCGCTCCTTCCACGCCGAGTGCGGGGAATCCGAATTTTCCTCCGATGAGAAGATAATTGAAAATGATATTCACGGTGTTGGATGCGAGATTGGTACGCATCGTGATCTTGGTATTTCCGGCACCTCTCTGAGCCGAATTGACACCCATCTGGATGCAGTTGAAGATCATACCGCCCATGACGATCTTAAAATATGCGGTTGCAAGATCGTGCGTTTCGGAAGTCGATCCGCAGAACCTGATGACATCTCCCGCAAAGAAAACAAGCACGGAGCCGATAAGTATCGCGGCAAAGACGATAAAAAGAACACCGGATACCAGGATCCGGTTTGCGTCTTCTTTTCTGTCCTCTCCCCTTCTTCTCGCAACGAGTGCGGAAAGGGAAACATTTATCGCAAAGAACATTGACAGTCCCATGAATTTCGGCTGTGTCGTAAGACCTATCGCGGCAACGGCATCACTTCCGAGACTGCTCACCATATATGAATCCACAAGACCGACAAAAGCCGTGAAAAACGATTCGACCACAGCAGGCCATGCTATGCTTATCGTTTCCCTGAGGAGCTTACCGTCTGTTTTTTTGAGATCTGCAGAAACCATATATACTTTCTTTAATTGTTCATTTCGATCTTTTCAAGCCTGCACTCATGCTTCGGATCGTCATAGTACAGCTTCAGTATTGCAGTGTAGTCCTTGATATGTGCAAGATCGCTGTAGCATTCCACACCGGGTCCTTCCGAATCGGCAGGATAATAATATACAATAATGCATAATGATGCATCCCTCGAGTCCATACTGTCATCCTCAAGACGCATGAGCTCCTCTATCCTCCGGGCATCATTCTCAAGTTCCTCTTCGGTGATATCCTTATAGACTATTGCTTCGAACCATCCACCTTCATCATGGTAGAACTGTTCATATGTCGTATTCCTGTCATAGCCGTCATATACTCCGGTCTGACTGATGTATACTTCATATCTTTCATCCGGATACAAGGTACCGATGAGCCTGTCACCATTCTCAAGAGCTTCCTCTTCAAACATTCTGTTCGCATAACTGTCTCGGAAGCAATCCATTCCGGCCTCATCATATGTCCGTATATAGGAAACCATCACTGTGTAATCAGGGTATTTTTCGGATGAGAAATAGATCAATAAGTTTTTGCCCTGTGTCTCATGCTCAATGTAGGTAAAATTATCGTCATATTTCGTAAGATACGCTGCCGCCCTGTTTACAACAGATTCGTTGAAAAGTCCCGCAAAACCTTGCAAAGCGATCATCGCAACAAGGAACAATAAAATCATGGACAGGATTACCGTCAAAGCAATATTCGGCTTCTTCATAACATACCTCTTATATCAGGCCGCGTAACCTTTTACAGGTTTTTGTCGGTCAGGTTTTCATAATATTCATTCCAGGGATCGTCTTCTTTTTTCACAAGTTTCGGATCGTTGTACTTGGAGATTACTTTTCCTTTGGCACCGTTCACAAAACAAAGGTCCGGATCGTTCACATCGTAGATCACTTTCGCTTCTGCCGGAAAGGATCTTTCTCCCGGACCGGTCTTGCTTGACCGTACCAGGTACATCATATCCCCGACTGCAAATTCATATATCGGAACCCACAGACTTCTCATCCTCTGCGGATTAGGGGATTCAACACAGTCGGAATACATAAAGCGTCCGGTTGAAGTGCCTGTGCATTTTTTCTTATTCTTTTCATCCAATGCAAATCTGAGTATATAGAGAAATAACGCAGCAATCAAAATGCATAAAAACACTAATCTCATATATCATTTCTCCGCAATATATCAGTCCGTTTAAAGGCTGCCGTTAATGACAGTCCTGATTATATAACCATAAATGACATCAGCACCGACTATGACCGCAAGGACCGATGAGACGCTCACAAGCACCCTGCCGTTTGCTTTCTTTACAAAGTCCATGAACCTCGGTATGACCAGTGCTCCGTATATGCTTCCGAATACTCCGAAGATAAGGACGGACCTTGCGCAGACATATCCGTTTATATTGCCCCAGTTCCAGATCTCGACATTGTAATCCCAGAGCCTTACTCCCATGAAGTTATACAGAGCCCAGCCTGTGACATATTCGATGATCCCCGAGCCTGCAACAGACAGTATAAAAAGCACCGCGGGATGGATCTTCTTCCGAATGACCAAAAGGATAAGCCCGAGAGCTCCGAATGCATAGATCGGGAGCCACGGCCCGAAGCCGTGTCCTCTTTTGATGAAATATCCCAGATCGATCCTATAGAATATCATCTCATAAACCCAGCCTATGAATGCACCAAGGACCGTCAGAAGAAACACACCGCAGACTATTCTCTTTTTTTCACTGAGTTCATTCATCGTCACTGCCCGGATCCAGTCTGTGCTTTTTGATCATAAGAACCGCGAGGAAAGAAACAATAACATATCCTGCAAGAGATATCACCGAAGATTCGATTCCGAATTCACCGCCCGTTATCGCAAATGACTTCATATCAAGCACATATGTTGCGATAGAGTATTCATCAGGTGCACCGGATATCGTCAGCACTCCGCCGATGATGATTATGTTCCACATCGTATGCACCAAAGCGCTGCACCATATCGATCCGCTCTCGATCCTGATCAGTGTGAACATTATTCCCACTGCCGTACCCGCAACGATTACAAGAAGACAGCTTCCGAGCGAAAAATCCATTCCGATTATATGCACTACGCCGAAGAGAAGGGACGGAACGATCAGTGCAACCCACGTATTCCATGCCTTTTCAAGTGCGTGAAATATAAATCCCCTGAACACCATCTCTTCCACGATCCCGGCTGCGATACCGGTATAGAACACTCCGGTCAGTACAGTTTCAAATGCACGCGAATTGCTCATTCCGGATGAGACATATTCTCCCGGGAATATCAGCAGATAGCTTACGATAACTCCGGCGGGAAGCAGTATCGCAAGCACAACCCATTTGAGCTTGAGACCGAAAGGCGTGATTCCGTTCTCGGACAGTTTCTGATGAAGGAGCTTATCCATCAAAAACTTTGCGATGAGAAATGCAAATACCGGATAAAGAATTCCGCATATCAAAGCATCCAGCCATTCCGGTGATCCGAGCTGCATTAAAATATTAGATATTTCTCCTGCCACAACCTGCGAAACAACCGGCAGTGCTATTGCCAGAACAGATATTCCTATCGCTTTTAAATACTTCATTTATTATCTTTTCCTTCGAGAATTTTCTTATAACCTCTTCTGTGCAGCGCTATGACCGACAGCACCATGGCCATGCAGGCAGCCGCCATGACCGAGTAGCAGTACGGATACAGATTTCCGTGTCTCTGCACATAATATTCCATATACCCGGTAAGTGAAAGTCCGGATATAAACGCGAGTATGAACAGCACATGATATATATGGAATCCCCGTGCACGTGCTGATCTTATAACGGATACTGTCAGCGTGATGATAAGAAACACACCCGCCACTATCTGCATCAGACTGACGAATCCGTTGGACCTCAGAAAGGATGCATCATATCTCGCACTGTCCAAAAGGGCCATAGCCGCAAAGTAACACACATACGTTTCTATCGCGGATCTTCCCTTAAAATACAGGATGAGGGAAATGGCCGTTATGATTCCGAGCAGCATGAACTTCCAGAAAAAAACCGCCGTCCTGTACTGACTGCTTCCGTCGGAGAGGTATGTGATACAGCTGAAAGGAAGTCCCTGATATGCCTGATCCTCTATCACCGCTTTTCCTCTGTCCGAATCGCTGAACATCGAAACAAGCGACACAAGCGTCATAAAAAGCATCTGGCCGGATGCGCATGCATGCATCACCTTCCCGCGCATTTCCTTTTCTGACAAAAGCATGCACAGTGCGGCTGAAACGACAAATCCAAGCATGATCCCCGCTTCGTGGTATCTTCCGGAGACACTTTCAAACGCTTTCGAAAAGCTTTCATAGCTTTCATAGTGGCTGTACCAGTGAATGAGTCTTCCGAAAAATCCCGCAAGGATGACCGAGGAAAGTGCGTATATCAAAAGTGAAGCAATGCGTCTTACGCGCTCCTTAAGTTCTGCTTTTCCGGCACACGCAAGACAGCATGTCATGCACCATGAAGATATGAACGACAATACGGCTATGATGATCCCGTATCCTATCCTGAGATCGCCGGAATATACTGCTGTAACGGTTTCAAGATTCATTGCTCGTCCTCCGGTACAGCTGTCGCAAAATATATGATATCGCTTATCGTTCTTTCGACTCCCCAGTCAACGTAGCTGTATGGCTTGTCCCTCCATATCAGTTCGGCTGTCTGTCCTCCGTCAAGCGTATAGGCATTCACACATCCCTTGAGAAGCATTATATCCTGGGCTCCCTTGAGAGTGCAGCACTCCTTGTAGGGATACACATGTCCTATTGTCATAAGGAGATAGTGATTTTCCCCGAGCTGGCCGATCGCAGAACGTGAATACCTCTGCATGGTCTCACCGATGCGGTAATTCAGGTTTTCCTTCGGCACACCGTTATCTATCAGCACCGGACCGAAAGAAAGTGAGAAAAGAATGTCATTATCATCGACGAATCTCTGCGCTTCATCCTTATCGGTGAGCTCACCCGCATAGGAGAAGATCATATTTCCGTGCGTATCGAAAAAACATGTATCAAGGCTTGCCGCCTCACATCTGTATACGACCCTGTCATATACGCAGATGCCCAGTGGCCTGAACTTGTAGAAATCCCCGTTCATCGCAACAACGGCATTCGCCTGTGCCGCCATCGACGACGCATACAGCTGTGTCGGGTAGCCGTAGGTATCTCCCGCTATCTTTCTTTTCAGCTGGCTGGGATCGGATATGAATACCTCTGCGAAATTGCAGTAGCAGTTATTGCAGTATTCCTTCCATACGATCGCAAATATCGAATCGTCCGCGTAATAGTATATTCTCTGTCCGGTCGCAAAAGTCACATCCGGATCAAATACAAGGTCAGCTCCCTTTATAAGATGCTCGCTGCCCGCGATCGCATCGCCGATAAGATAGGGATCCTCAAGTTCATGATAGTTATCATCGCAGGGCTCGTATCCGCAGAGCGCGTCCTCGGGTATCGAATAAAGCTTGGGAATATATACAAGATCCGCGAGGATGGTTGATTTGGAATTATTGGCATACAGTGCGATCTTCTCCGAAAGGTTCTTTTCGGATGAAGGGCCTGCGCACACGCCTCCGCCGAGTATGTCGAGAAGCTCCTCCGATGTATCGATCATCCACTGCCCTTCGGCAAAGGAAAGACTTATCACAAGATCCCTGAAACACTCGGCAGGCTCACCGTTCAGAACATCCGACGATGCATCGGCATATGCCTGCTCGATGACCCAGCTTTCGTAGGAATCGTCATCTCCGTAGACATCCTTCCTTGCATTGGCCTGTACTATGCGGTCTAGCTGCACGTCAAATTCTTCGCCTATCCTTGCGGATGCTTCGGACAGATCCGCGTAGCTGATCCTGACGGGAACATAAGCCTTCAGATCGGTCACGCTCATCTCTCCGGTGTATTCGCATCTGAAGTTCTGCGTAAGAAAGCTGTAGTACATTGCGGCAGTTTCATCGCCGAATACTGCCTGTGCTCCCGCCGCTCCCTGGCTTTCCGTTACGGCGCTTGTGCTGAGTATTCCGTACGCATCGGCGATTCGTCCCTCATTTACCGCAGCCAGAAACGCATCCGTTTTCTCCGCAGGATTACCTGCGGGATGCGCATACAGAAGTTCAAGCCCGGGATAAAAGATGCAGATCACAAGAACTGCCGATGCGGTCAGCAGACTCACGGCCGCAGGCAGAAAACGCACGGCTTTTTTCACCGTAAGCAGTATGGCGAAAAGCAGTCCGGCGATCATCAGACCGGCAAGCATATACAGAGCATTAACACGTTCTGCCGGCAATGACGGAAGAACATGATGCATTCTCAAAAAGCATTCTTTAAGAATCCCAAAAATCATTCTTTAAACCTGTTATTTCCTTTAAATTCGCACATCATTTATTATATCGTACCTTGCTTAAAAGATAAAATTAATAAACTGTTCGATTGAAACCGACGTGATGCAAATATAGAATGCATATACAAACATATGTTCGGAGTGTGAAATGAGTAAGGTATACGTGGATGTCACGGCAAAATTTGATAAAGACGGCCGTATCGAACCGGTACAGATATCCTGGACGGACGGGACCAGATTCCGTGTGGACAAGGTTCTGAACGTATGCCGTGCCGTATCAACGGAAGGCGGAGGAACAGGTATCAGATACACCTGCAGGATATGCGGGAAGAATGCCTTTGTCTTCTATTCCGAAAGGGAACACAGATGGTTCGTCGAGGGCAAGGGAACTGTCAGATCCGACTGGGTTTATACGGTAATGTGACCGGCCGGTTTTTTTGTTAATTTTTTATTTTTGGTAGACATACACTCCCTTTTTAATGGATAATGAACTTATCCGTGAAACGTTTTCTTTTAATAATTCCGTAAAAGAGGGCAAGAGTATGAATGCATTGAAAAACATAAAAATGAGATGGAAGCTCTTCGCACTTTCCATTCCCCTGATAATTGCTATCATCGTTTCCGTGCTTATGACAGGTTTCCTTGTTTCCAAAACAGAGAAAGATGTCACCGGCGTCTATTACGATAATCTCTATAAGATAAACAGCAATCTGCTGAGTGCCGACAGGAGTCTGTATCAGACACTGAGCAACGCTACGTTCTACTACGATTTTCACGGCACTACGAGTATGTTCGAGAGCATGACTCCCACAGCTCTCAGAGAGTATCACGAAAATAAACAGCTGGTTGTGGACTGCGCTGCCGAAGCGGCTGCTATCGCATCGACGGACGAGCTTCTCTACAGGGGCATCAAATGTGAAGAAGATGACGAAACCTTCGAGGAAGCATATATCGCATTTCAGGAAGCCTTCGACAGATGGGACCAGCAGTATGATATAGAAACCGATACAGGTTCATGGTTCCATTACCAGACCACGTTCAAAACCGCAAGAAGACACCTCGACAACATGCAGCAGATAACGGAAATCTGGTCCGAGCAGAAGCGTGCCGAGCTTGCGGCACAGAATCAGGCTTCCATCATCACCTATTCCGTCATCTACGCAGTTGTCATCGTCGCGCTTATAGCATTCATTCTTCTCATACTCAGGCAGATAGGTGCATCCATCAAGAGTGTTACCGCATCCCTTGATGCGCTTGCGGCGGGAGATCTTACACACAACTTCCCCGATGAGAAAGACATGGGCCGTGACGAACTCGGACAGATCCACAAGGCAGCCAAGAATCTCTCCGATGAACTCAGGGAGATCATCGTACGTACCAAGGATATGTCCGATATGCTGACAGCATCGGGCACCGATCTTTCCGACTCTTCCGATCAGGCTACGGTCGCATCGAACCAGGTATCACAGGCAGTCGAAGAAATTTCACAGGGCGCAATAAACCAGGCGGAAAGCGTTGAAGTCGCATCCAACAACACAACAGAGATAGAAAAGAATATCGCATCCATCAACGCGATAATCGAAGCTCTCACGGTCAAGACGGAGAGCATGAAGGAAAAATGTAACGAGACGATGGCTACCATGCGTATACTGCTCGACCAGAACAAGGAAGTCATCGGCAACATGAAGGAGATACATGCGCAGATCTCCGCAACCAACGAAGCTGTAGGAAGCATTTCACAGGCTTCAAAGATAATCACCGATATCTCATCGCAGACCAATCTCCTCTCCCTTAACGCATCGATCGAAGCCGCAAGGGCAGGTGAATCCGGAAGAGGCTTTGCGGTTGTCGCAACGGAAATCGGAAATCTTGCAGATCAGTCCGGAAATGCCGCAGTCAAGATTTCCAAGATAGTAAACAATCTCGTTGAAGAATCTCAGAAGTCCGTTGAGATCATCGAAAAGATGAATGTGGGATTCGAAAAGCAGAACGAACACATAGATGAGACAGGACGTGATGTTGAGGAAATGGTGGCTGAAGTAAATGCCATCGCAAAGGAAACCGACGAGATTTCGATACAGATAGGAAACCTGATGACATCCAAGGAATCACTCGTGACGATCATCACGGAGCTTTCAGCGGTATCGGAAGAAAATGCCGCATCGACACAGGAGACAAATGCGGCTATGGAAGAACTGAACGCAACCTTCAGCCTGATAACCGAATCGGCCGGTCAGCTCCGCGTGCTTGCAAACGACCTGAAAGAAAATATCAGCTTCTTTACAAGCTGATATTTACTCAATTACCATCGAAGCACAGTTTAAATCTTCGAGCAGATTGTATTTCTTTCCGGTCTTGAAACCGATGACAACGGGTCTCATCGGATAACCGGGATTATTGGCAACGACCTTGCCGGTCTCTCCGTTTGAAAGCGTTACATAGGAATCGACCGGGAATATGATGACGGAATTCATAAAGCTTGATATCGCCTTATTGTCGAGTTCCGTGGACATACCGAATATCATTTCAAGGGCTTCTCTTTTAGGGAAGCCTTTTTTGTACGGTCTTTCCGTGACAAGCGCATCATAGATGTCGGCTACGGAAAGGATCTTTGCGAATTTGCTTATGGATTCGCCCGTCACACCGAGGGGATATCCCCTGCCGTTCATCTTCTCATGATGCTGGAGCACACCCTTCATTATTTCTTCGGTGAACGCATTCTTTTCCTTGAGTATCTTGAAACCGAACAGGGAATGCTGTTTCATCAGAGCGAATTCATCATCATCAAGCTTGCCGGGTTTATTGAGTATCTCAAGGGGAATATTGGATTTGCCGAGATCGTGAAGAAGTCCCGAAACGCCTATATCCCTTATCTCTTCGGCAGAAAGTCCGTAATTCCTTCCGATGATCATTCCCATCGTCGCAACGTCAACACTGTGCTTGAAAGTGTATTCGTCACTTACCTTGATGAGATTGATATCGACAGCGATCGCATTGTTGGCTTCGATCGCACTGATGAGCTCACCCGTTACGTTGTTTGTCGCTTCAAGGAAGTTCTCGGATTCGACATTGTCATACAGGAACTGGACACCCTCACCTACGCGTTTGATAACCTCGCTGTTGAGCGTGACCTTACTCTTGTCCTCTACACGGCTTTTTTCAATCAGTTCCTTGGTGTATGCGGGAAGATTGGCTTCAAGCGAATGAATCTCTTCGGGATCAGGTTCACCTTCCGAGACATATATCCCGCCTATGGATTTTTTCTGAAGATATTCTATCTGAAAGTCGTCAAGATACGCACCCTTGGCTATGAGCTCACGGCCCGTCTTATCAAGAATGGCCTGATCGATCTTCATTCCGGGCTGCAGAACCCTTGTACTTACGAATTTACGCTTAACCATCGGTCTCCCCACTGCCCAGATAATTATCGTAGATTTCAAAGAAATTGCACGTCTTGATCTGCGGATCGGTGTTAAGTGTTACGGTCTTCCACAGTTCCGTATTGAGATTCCTGATAAGACTTTCAAGGTATTCGTTATACACGGTCTCAAAGGCTTCATCCCTGAGCTTCTCGGTAATGAGTACCTTGTTGGCATCGGTCTGTGTTCTGTCAAGAGTACTGATGCACTGCATCAGGTACAGACCGTCGGATGTTTTAACGATGTCACTTATCTCGTCACCCGCAAGCGAAAAGGCTTCTTCCTCCAATGCAGGATCCACCATTCCCTTGCCGAAAGAAATGACCGTTTCATCCGCTTCATTATATCTGGCAGCCTCTGTTTCAAAATCAAGGGTGCCGTCCAGAAGTCCCGTTCTTATATCATTCAGGGTCGCATATACGCGTTCGTAATCACTGTTTGTATAAGGTATCAGTGAATCGCCGTTTCTGTATGCGGTCCTCATATATATGATCCTGACCCTTACGTACCTCGCTTCGTCATCGGATATCTCCGGTGAAATATCCCCTATGATCTCATCATATGCGCTCTGGGCAAGCGCGATCTGCGAATACATCTCTTCGATCAGTTCTTCGCTGGCACCCATCGCTTCTATCTCCGCATCATTGAGTGATGCGTAATATTCATGTGCGGCATTAGCTACAAGTATCTTCGTTTCCGGATCGAGTGTAAGCCCCCTGTCCATGGCCATCAGGTAAAGTGTCTTGACCTGGGCAAGTTCGGCCAGTGCCGTATTCTTGATACTGTCTTCAAAGGTAACGCCGTCCGAGGTGACATTCCAGATCTCTTCACCGTAAACATTTTCGTAAGTGTTCTGGATATTGGTCAGGTAGATCTCAAGTTCCTGTATGCTGCAGCTTTCGCTGCCGACGATAAATATCTCGTCCTTGTTAAAACCTGTTGTCAGCACTACCTGCGTGCCGCCGCAACCGCACAGGGTCAAAAGGGCGACAAGCAGGCAGGCAGTTTTTACTATTTTTCCTTTGAATAGTTTTAAAAACATAGATCAAAAACAGATCAAAGCTTGATCTCGTGTACCCATCCCTCGGGAGCCTCTAAGCGGCCCATCTGGATTCCGGTGAGAGTATCATACAGCTTCTTGGTAACAGGTCCCATCTCTTCCATTCCGCTGGGGAAGCAGATCTCTCTGCCGTGATCGTTGATCTTACCAACGGGAGAAATGACTGCTGCGGTTCCGCAGAGTCCGCACTCTGCCATATCCGCAACTTCCTCAAGAGTGATCTCTCTTTCCTCTGCTTCAAGTCCGAGATAATCCTTTGCAACCTGGATGAGGCTTCTTCTGGTAATGGAAGGAAGAATGCTGTTTGACTTGGGAGTGACAACCTTGCCGTCCTTGGTGACAAAGAGGAAGTTAGCTCCGCCGGTCTCCTCAACCTTGGTTCTGGTTGCGGCATCAAGATACATGTTCTCGGCAAATCCCTCTTCATGTGCGGTAACGATCGCATGAAGGCTCATTGCATAGTTAAGTCCGGCCTTGATGTTACCGGTTCCGTGCGGTGCCGCACGGTCAAAATCGGAAACCTTGATAACGATGGGCTTAGCGCCGCCCTTGAAATAAGGTCCTACGGGTGTAACAAGAATTCTGAACTGATATTCATCTGCGGGCTTAACTCCGATAACCGGGTTTGAACCGAACATATAAGGTCTTACGTAGAGGGTTGCACCGCTTCCGTAAGGAGGAACGAATGCGGCATTTGCCTTAATGGTCTTTTCAACCGCATCGATGAATCTTCCTTCGGGAAGAACGGGCATCTCAAGTCTTGCAGCAGACTGGTTGAGACGCTCAGCGTTAAGATCGGGGCGGAATGTAACGATCCTTCCGTCTTCGGTAGTATATGCCTTAAGGCCCTCAAATACGGTCTGGGCATACTGAAGAACACCGGCACACTCACTAAGCACGACCTTATCGTCGGTAGTGATCTCACCGTCATCCCACTTTCCGTCTTTGAAGTTGGATACATAACGGTAATCGGTCTTGATGTATCCGAAGCCTAAATTCCCCCAGTCAATGTCTTTCTTTTCCATATCTGTTCGCCTTCTTTCATTAATTTAGAAAATAAAAAAACCTTTAAATATTTTAGCACAACGCAGTTTTTGGTACAATATTGTATATATTTACGCTTATGAGGTCGATTTTGAAATGAGAACAATCAGGATAATAACCATTCCGCTTGTAACTGCCGCATTTTTACTCTCTGTCTGCGGATGTTCGCAGGCTTCCGAAGTACATTCACCCGTCGAAAACACGGAAAACATTATCGAAAACGAGGATGATATAACTGATAATACGGATACGGCCACAGAACAGGAACACGAGCCTCAGCCCGAGCCCGAACCCGAGGAGATCCTTCCCGTAACGGTAACCATCCTCGGAAAAGAATACGATCAGACCGAAACCGTCCTCGATCTGTCGGATATGACCCCCGAAGACATTGCGGAAGTCAGCGGTCTGATCGCCGGAATGCCGGAACTGAAAGAAGTCAATCTGATGCCTGCTGAAGGTGAGCCTCTTCTTTCACTTGAAGCTGTTGCAACCCTTAAAGAGACTGTTCCGGATGTTCATTTCGTGTACGAATTCGATATGTTCGAGCAGCACCTGACCACGGAGGATACCGAGGTAAGCTATATTAAGGCAGACATCGGAAACGAGGGCGAAGAAACGGTCCGTCGGGCCCTTAAAGTGCTCGATAAATGCGAATATTTCCTTCTCGACGACTGTGGAATAGATGATGAGATAATGGACGGGATCAGAACGGATTTCCCGGAAACGAAGGTTGTATGGAGAATACATGTCGGCTGGAAATCGGCTCTTACCGACGACCAGGTCATCCGCATGACACACGGCATCAACGATTCCATGACCGGACCTCTGAAGTACTGTCACGAGGTCATCTATATGGACCTCGGTCACGACAGCGGGATTACGGATATATCCTTTATTGAAAATATGCCCGACCTCGAATGCCTGATCCTTTCGGATGCCCAATTTACAGACCTCACCCCCGTCACAAACTGCAGTAAGCTCACATGGCTCGAGCTTGTCAGCTGCTATCACCTGCAAAATCTGCCCGTCATAGCGGATATGGAATCGATAAAATATCTGAATATCAGTTACACCCGCACAAGTGACATCAGCGGGATAATGGACATGAATCTCGACCGCTTCAGCTGTATCGGAAATCCTCTGTCACGCGAGGCCTTCGATGAATATGCAGATGCACATCCGGACTGCATATGCGTTTATTCCGGCAACCCTTACGGATACGGATGGAGATACGACGATTACGGATATCACTTCTTCTCCTACTATGCGAGAATGCGTGAAGTATTCAGATATACGGAAGGCTGTCCCGGAGGATTCAAAATGCCCGAGGATCCCGAAGAAATTGAAGAACCTGAACCGGCAGACACCGGAACGGAAGAACCCTGATATGTTAAATGGGAAGCCCGGTTAGGCTTCCCATAAATCACTACAATTATAACCGTGAAAATAAAAACTATTAAATGGTGAACGCCGGAACCGTCCCCCTGTTTACAACCTATGTGCCGGCGATTCTTTATTTACTGCCTGTCAAAATAAGCTTTTCCTCCGCTGGGAAGGAAATAAGTTCTTATATATCCGTCTGTGGACAGAATGACAAATTCGTTGGTAGCCTCAAGATAATATACACCGTCTCCGTCCTCTGCTTCGATCTTATATAAGGAGTTCGGATTGGTTATGACTGCAGAAGCTGCCGCTTCATATGCTTCCGCAGTGGCAAATCCCATTTCTATTCCGTGTTTTACAAAATGATCATTGAGAAGGTTGGCATTCCTGAAGTGGTATACGGCCGCAGGAACGGCTGTAACGGGAGGGGTAACTTCTACGGGATCCGGTAGTGCAGTCTCCTCAGGCACCTCAACCGGTTCTGCCTGCGGTACGGTTACTTCTGCAGGAGTACTGTCCTGCGAAGTTTCCGGTACGACAGCAACTGTTTCGTCAGTTGAATCATCCGGTTTTTCGGCTACTCCGTCATCGGAATCCTCTTCCGTGTCAGCAGTGTCATCATCTGATATATCACTTACTTCAAGAGCATCCGGTTCCGTCACAGATTCGGAATCCGCAGTTTCTTCAACCACAGTTTCCTGCTCATCCGCAACCGAGGTCACAGCCTGAAACTCCAATCCGTCCGTTTCATCATATCTGTTTTCAATCTGATAATATTTTATTCCAAACAGGATCAGAAATATCAGGAGTATTGCTCCGCTGATGATCCATATCTTTTTGTTATCCATATCCTGTTTACTTTCTTTCGTAGGTTACGAAATGGTAGGTCAGGTCAAAGTAGGTCTGTTCGTCGGAAGTATTCGTGATCTCCCACTCTTCATCCGCATCAAGATCATGGAAGTAAGTGTCCGCTTCGTATGCGTGATCGATTCTGGTCACGATTGCCTTGTCGCAATAAGGAAGAAGCTGGTTGTAGATCGTGCCTCCGCCGATAACGAAGATCTCGTCATCAATCTCCTTTACCATCTCAAGAAGTTCATCAACACTGTGTGCAACCTTTGCTCCCTCCACCTTGTATCCGGGATCACGGCTCATGATGATGTTGGTTCTGTTCTTGAGGGGAAGGCCACCGGGAAATGTCGAAAGAGTTTTTCTTCCGAGTATTACGGTATGACCGGTAGTAAGTTCCTTGAAATTCTTATGATCTTCCTTGATCCTTACAAGAAGATCGTCTTTATTTCCTATAGCCCAGTTCTTATCTGCGGCAACGATTATAGTCATTTAATACCTCACATTATTCATGCCGTCAGACCGGCATTCGCAATTCTCAAACAGATCGATCCTCTCACGGTGAACGGAAGAACCGTCCTGGACATGCAAGTACATCCATGTACTTGCAACCATGTCTTTGGGACCTCCTGTCCCCCTCGTTCACCTCAGATCGCGATGGGGATGTTCTTGATCTGCTCGTGGTGCTGATAGTTTTCAAGTGAAACATCGTCCGCGGTGAATTCATAGAAATCATGAATATCGGGATTCAGGATGAACTTGGGTGCGGGAAGGGGCTCTCTTTCGATCATCTCTTTGATGAGGGGAATGTGCCTGTCATAGATATGACAGTCTGCAATTACATGTACGAGTTCACCCACATTCATATCGCATACCTGAGCAAGCATATGTACGAGAACCGCATACTGTACAATGTTCCAGTTGTTCGCAGCGAGCATGTCCTGTGAACGCTGGTTGAGGATCGCATTAAGCGTGAGCTTATCTTCGCCTTCCTTCTGCGTTACATTGAATGTCATCGAATATGCGCAGGGGTACAGATTCATCTCGTGAAGATCCTGGAATACATAGATATTGGTCAGAATTCTTCTTGAGAAAGGATTGTTCTTGAGGTCATAGATGACACGGTCGACCTGGTCCATCATGCCCTCACGGTATTCGTGCTTAACACCCATCTGATAACCGTATGCTTTTCCGATGGAGCCGTTCTCATCCGCCCACTCATCCCAGATGTGTGAGTGAAGATCATGGATGTTGTTGCTTTTTCTCTGCCAGATCCAGAGCATCTCATCCGTTGCGGATTTAAGTCCGGTGCGTCGAAGGGTCATGATCGGAAATTCCTTGCTCAGATCGTAGCGGTTCACAACACCGAATTTCTTGATGGTATATGCGGGAGTTCCGTCCTCCCAGTGGGGACGGACCTTCTGGCCTTCGGTACTCGTACCGTTCTCCAGGATATCCCTGCATGTTTCTATGAATACTTCATCTGCATAACTCATAAGTAAAACTCATCCTTTTATTTTCTGTCATCATACTTTTCGCAAAGGGATGTGATCTGATCGGCAAATCTTCCGATCTCCTTATTAGGCGCACCGTCCATTCCCTTGATGATAGCCATAAGTCTCTGGCCTGCCGCAACAAGACGTGCATAGACACCGGATACGACCCTGGCTGCCTTCTTGGCCTTGGGGATGGGAGTAGCCTCATAGGTGAATCTTCCCGCGGCAAGATCAAATTCGGATCCGCTGTATGGAGCAACCGCACGCTGTCCGTACTCTATCTTGAGAGTCTCCGCAAACTGGGTTGCCACAGCATCTTCACCGTGAACGATGAACACCTTCTTGGGCTTTTCCTCAAACTGCGAGATCCACCAGATAAGTCCCGACTTGCCCGCATGTCCGGAAAGACCTCTGAGCTGCTCTATCTTCGCTCTTACTTCTATCTCTTCCCCGAAAAGCTTTACGGTTTCGGCACCTTCAACAATTGCACGTCCCAGGGTTCCGTTGGCCTGATATCCCACGAACAGGATGGTACATTCCGGTCTCCACAGATTGTGCTTAAGATGATGTCTGATACGTCCCGCTTCACACATGCCCGATGCGGAGATTATGACCTTGGGCTCTTCGATGAAATTGATGTCCCTTGATTCCTCGCTGGTGATCGCAAGCTTAAGTCCCGCAAAAGAGATCGGGTTGATACCCTGTTTTACGAGCTCCATCGCTTCATCCGAGAAGCAGTCCATACGGTTGGCATTAAAGATCTCCGTAGCATCCACGGCAAGAGGTGAGTCCACATATACCGGGAAGTTCTCGTGTCCCTTGATCTTCTTACCAACTTTGATCCTTCTGAGGAAATACAGAAGCTCCTGAGTCCTGCCTACGGCAAAAGAGGGAATGACTACATTTCCGCCTTTATCAAATGTCCTCTGGATGATATCCGCCAGCATGGTTTCGAAATCGCCTTCGGGCTCGGGGTGATCCCTGTCGCCGTAGGTGGACTCCATGACCACGTAATCGGCTTCCTTTGTGGGAATGGGATCCTTGATAAGGGGCTGCATATGATTTCCGATATCACCGGAAAATACTATCTTCTTGGTATTGTCTTCCTCGGTGATCCACACCTCTATGCTTGCGGATCCGAGAAGATGACCGATATCCGTAAAGCGGATCTTAACGCCCTCGCATACATCCACCTCGGTATCGTAATGGCAAGCCACAAGTCTTCTTATGGCGCCCTCAGCATCCTCCATTCCGTAAAGAGGTTCAACGGGAGGAGCATCCTTGGTACGGCGGTTCTTCCTGTTCTTGTACTCCGCATCCATCATCTGGATGTGTGCACAGTCACGGAGCATTATGGAGCACAGATCGCAGGTCGCATCGGTCGCGAAGATCTGTCCCCTGAAACCTCTCGCGTACAAAAGAGGGAGAAGTCCCGAGTGATCGATATGTGCATGGGTAAGGAATACATAGTCAACATTCGCTTCCGGAACCGGAAGAGGTACATTTTCAAACGTATCTATTCCCTGCTCCATTCCGTAATCAACGAGAATGTTCTTACCGCATGCCTGAAGAAAATGACAGCTTCCCGTTACTTCATGATCCGCACCGACGAATATTAATTTCATAGGTCCGCTCCTTTTATCTGAAATTTCGGTTAATGTCGAAACAGCAGTTCAAATCTTAATCGGTGACACCCGCATCCTCAAGGGTTCTGGGCTCCTGTCTGGGAACATCCGCAAGATACCATGTACCATTCTGCTTAACGAAGACCCACACGGCATCACTTCCCTCGTTCTTGGTCTGATAAGCCGTAGAATTGAACCTTACGATCAGATCGAAAGTGATATTTGCGGAAACGCAGTTATCACAGTATGTAACGAAATTATCCGCACTGACATTGTAGTAGTCATAACTGGTTATATGTGAGGTGGGATAGAAATTCGTCATTGCCGTGCTGAGTGAAGCCCTGTATTCGGAATCGGGAAGCAGGTAATTATATACCGCACCCGAATTGACTCCGATGAAGTGCTTTCCGTATGCTTCCACGATGGTCGGGATGATCGCATTGATCTCTGCCATTACATCGGCATCGGTCTGAAGAGGTGCACTGTAATTGGTTCCCTCACAGGTAAGTTCAATGGGCTCACCTGTAGAAGACATTGCTTCCACAACGGGATTGCTCCAAAGTCCGGAGATCTGATAAGTGGTAAAGGTGGGAACATAAGTCATATATGACGTAACGCCCTGAATAAGATCTATGCCCTTGACCACGGGATTACCGCTTTCGTCCTTCATGATGTCTTCTGCGGTAAGTGTTCTGCCCGATACGGATACCGAAACATCCGAAGGAACGGTGATGGTATAAACATCGGTCGACATGCAGTACTCATCGGGATAGAACATATCGCATCCCCAGATATCCATGTCGTAATCATTCCGGCCGATGACCTTGAGTGTGACATCGGTAACAGGCTCCCCCGCTGCCTTGATGACATACCTGGGAACTTCTGCCGACGAAAGGGATGATTCTTCTATGGTAATCTCTTTTCCGACGATCAGCTCCTTGATATGAGCCTCATAATCGAACACGTTGTAATATGTGGAAGAGGTAACAAGATTGTCGCCTCTCATGACCGTCTCGATCGCGCCCGATTCAAATGCCTCCTTCACCTCGGCAATGCCGTATGAAGGAAGTGCGGTTTCATATGCTGTCAGGTATCCCTTGAACCAGCGAAGGAAAAAGAAAATACCTATGCATCCGATAATGAAATATATTGCAAGACCTAATCCGAAATAACTCTTTTTTCCGTCACTTCTGCTCATCTCTTACGCCTCCCCGTTCATAATAGCAAGTGCATCGTAGGAGGTGTTCTCTTCGGTACTCCTGATGATAAATGCAGTGGGACATCTTCTGGGTCCCGTAGGTGAATAAGGATTGTTAACGGTGATGCCGTTATACTCCATCTGTGTCGAAGTGCCGCCGTCAAGGCATGCTGCATTGATCGCACCGTAATCCTGCATGATGTCGATCATTTCCTTGAAGGTTGCGCCAAGGCTGGATGCCTGACGTCCGTCGATAACGCACATAAGGATCGCACCGTCGGCACGCTGTCCGATCGCGGTACGGGGATTCTTTCCTCCGCCGTAAACATCGATGCTGGGAACCTCAAGAGGCTCGCCGTCGATGATAAGGAACGGTCCGGTCTCATGCTTTACGTGGACGGCATCCCTTACACCGAGTTCGAGTGCCTGCTGAACGGAATAACCTTTGAGCAGGATGAGCTTATTGTCATTCGTAAGGCATACGAGATTCCACTTACCGGTCCCATTGTTCTCATAAACGGGATTTCCTTCGGAGATAACTCCGCCGACGGGACATGCGGTATAGCTGTATGAACCCATATCGACGAACTCACCGCCGTTAACTCCGCCTATGGCACCGTATCTTTCACAAAACTTCTTAACGACGTCTCCGTCTCCCTGTCTGAACTGATCTACGGTTCCGACGAATACGGTCGAAGGGTCCTGTATTATCATCATGTATCCGTGATATGTTCCGCCGTTGATCTCTTCGATCACGATGGGCTTAACGCTTTCATCAATCTGAGCGGGATCCGCGATCTGGATCAGCTCGGTATTGGATGCGGTTCCGTCCTCGGCCTCGGGCATGGTGTTCTCTGCCACGATCTGATTGAAAGCATCTTCTCCTATGAAAAGCTTGGGAAGCCACTTAAGAGCACTGGTCTCATATGCGAACATCGCAAACTGGCTTCTGAATGCGGGTGAGGGACCGTGCATTGCCAGAAAGCATGCACCGATAAGCAGAATCAGAACCAGAGCTACGGTAACTCCGAGGATCGCGAAAAATCTTCCTATGATCCTCAATACGATCTTTGCGGTACGGGCCCCCGTCCCGGACCTCTTTTCTTTACGACTGGACATTTTACAGATACAACCTTTCTTATTTTTTGAAGACCCAGTTTCTCTGGATCTTGAAGCTTATAAAGAACAGACAAGTGTCGACAACGGCCTTGATAAGGGTCTTGAGCCCGTCGCTGCTGACGTTAAAGCAGAAGGTAAACAGCGCAACAAGCCCCAGAGACGCTCCCAGCTGGGCACAAGCCAAAAGCACATACTTGGCGGCACTCTTTACCGTACCACCCTTATGCGAAAATACTGCCTTTTTATTGATCAGGAAATTGCAAGCCGCGGATATTATCCTGGCAAGAGTTCCCGCTATAGTCCCCCTCGTTGCTTCTGCGATGAACTTAGGAATAAAAAGCAGAATGACTCTGAAACAGACCAAGTCTATTATACACGAAATCACCGAGCTTGCGGCAAATTTCAGTATGACTCCGTAAATACGCGCGGAATCCCTGAAAGGATGGAAATGGGAGGTCTGATTGTCATCGATATAGACCGTCTCAATGGGAACCTCGGCATATGCGATCCCGTCGGATCCTATCTTGAGAAGCTGGTTGGTCTCATACTCATATCTGTCGCCTTCCACTCCGGCCATGTATGAAAGAAGGTCCGCGGGAACGGCCCTGAGACCGGTCTGTGTATCGGAAACCTTTATTCCGCACACATATCTGAACACGTTTCTCGTGATGACATTTCCGAGCCTGCTTCGCGCGGGAACCTGAGGAAGTGAGAAATCCCTGCAGCCTATGATGAACGCCTTCTTTGCGATCATCGCATCGATGCACTTGGCGGCATCATCAGGTGTGTGCTGTCCGTCACCGTCGACGGTAACAACGCCGAGAGAATCCTTCCTTTCCTTCATGACATATTCGAAAGCCGTCTTCATCGCACGGCCCTTACCCCTGTTCACTTCGTGAACAAGAACGGTGATATTTTCCGGGTATGACTCTTTGATCCTGCCGAACTCACCCCTGTGAGCCTCATCGGATCCGTCATCTACAAGGATAACGTCGGTAAAACCCTTCTCTATCATTCCCGCCGCGGTTTTGGCAAGTTTCTCGTCCGGGTTTAAGGACGGTATTATGACCTGAACATTATCGTACATAAAAACCTCTTTTTGTGTTATCATTGAACCTGTGACTATACAGGATAAAACCTAAATTGAAAGGAAAACAATTACATGGACGCATTTTTCAGCATGCCCTGGGACGGTCAGTTCCTTATCTGGCTTCAGGAGAATGTAAGAAGCGATGTTCTTACTCCCGTCATGAAGCTCATAACCCATCTCGGTGACAAAGGTATCTTCTGGATCCTCATCGCGATCGTAATGCTCTTCTTCAAGAAGACCCGCCCCTTAGGTATGATGGCAGGTATCGCACTTGTCTTCTCCGTACTTATCAACAACGTACTCATCAAACCCAATGTCGGACGCATCCGTCCTTACGAGGTGGTTGACGGCTTAAAGCTCCTTATCGAAAGACAGCACGATCCTTCATTCCCCTCCGGACACTCGGGAGCATCATTTGCAGCTGCCGTAGTCTTCCTTGTAAAGGGACCTAAGAAGATCGGAATCCCGGCCATCATCATGGCGGCACTGATCGCATTTTCGAGGCTGTATGTCGGTGTTCACTACCCCACAGACGTCATCTGCGGAATCATCACCGGAACCTTCTGTGCGATAATCTCCTTCATGATCTGGAGCATCGTAGAGAAGAAAGCATCACCCAAACTTGCGGGCATTCTGGCCATCGAAAAGAAGGATTCGGAAAAGTAAAAAAATTTGTTGACAAAGAGTCTGCTTTTTAGTATATTAACTTTTGTCGTGCGAAAGCAGACTGATGCGACAGTAGCTTAGTTGGTAAAGCGCCACCTTGCCAAGGTGGAGACCGCGGGTTCGAGCCCCGTCTGTCGCTCTCGGACTTCTCTGATGATCAGAGAAGTTTTTTATTGCGAAAAACCCCTTAAATCATTTACCCCGGAATTACCCGGGGTAATTTTATTATGATCAGTATGCTACGCCTGTAAGGTCTATGCCAAGATTCATGGCATCGGCTTCGTACTGTGCCCTAAGTTCTTCAAGTCTTGCCGCGTACCTGATACGGTAGATCCTGATGAGTGCATCGTCGATCCTGTCTTCGGATATCACACCGCTCGTTACGCCCTCGATAATGCCCTCTACGGCTGCTCTGGGCTGAGGAGACGAATAGATCATGTCACAGCCCGCTTTAAGGGCCATTACGGCGCTTTCGGCAGGGGTGTAGTACTCGGTAATGGCTGCATCGCTTAAAGGTCCGCTCACGATGACTCCGTCGTATTTAAGTTCATCCCTGAGAACTCCGGTAACCGTCTTCTCCGAAAGTGTTGAAGGAAGTGAATCGTTATCGATCGAAGGATAGATGACGTTACTCATCTGTATCATCTGTGCTCCGGCATTGATCGCGGAAAGCCATACCTGGAATTCATTGGCGCGGAACTCTTCAAGGGTTCTGTCACACAGTGCCCTTCCGTGAAGAGGATCCTGATTGGAAGCGGCAAGCGAAGGGAAGTACTTATATGCCGCAATGACTCCGCCCTGTGAAAGACCGTCAGCCATCGCCGTTACATAGGGAGTCACAACCGAAGCATCGCTTCCGTAGGCTGCATTTTCGCCTATTCCTCCCGCGGTTACCGAAAGATCGGCCACGGGTGCAAAATCAACTCCGATACCTATAGTGGAAAGTCCGGTGCCTATTGAGATGCCGGCGGATACCACAGCCTCCACATCGCCGCCCTCGGCAGCCTGCGCGGGTGTCATGACACTTTCCACGGCACCTGTTCCGATAAGTCCGGATTCATTCAGTCCCGTCTCGCTTGTCGCGAAAAATACGGGACGGTTTACCATATTGAGGGTATTTGAAAGCATGGTGGCAAACTGGTCCGTACCCGTGACATTCTTAGATGAATATACGATTCCGCCGGGGCAGAAATCACTGAGTGCCGCTGCGGTTCCGTCGCCTGCTATGACAACCCTGTCAACACCGGTGATGGATTCGGGAGTGATGAACATTATTCCCTGAACCTTTTCCTCAAGTGTCATCTGCGAGATTTCTGCTTCGATCTCAGCATCGAGCAGCTGCAGGGGAGTATCCCCGAGTTCGTCAACGGTATGTATCTCAGGAACTTCGACGGGTTCGGCCTGTGCATTTGCTTCTTCTTCAAGCTGCTGCTGAAGTGCAAGCTCTGCGGCAGCCTCCGCCTCTTTTATCGCCCTTGATCTGTTTACAAAGTATCTGATACCGAAGAACAGTCCGAGTCCGATAACGGCAATTATGAGGAAAAGAATGACGTACGCAGTTACCTGCTGGCGTACTCTTCTTCTGTGCCTTGCTTCACGTCTTAATCTCTCGTTCTCTGTCTGTTCCCTTAAGGCATTTCTGCTGACTCTGGACTTTTCCGAAGATTCCTTCTTCTCTTCTCCGGATGCCGGGTCTTGCGCAGCACCTTCCGATGCGTCACCTTCTTCGGAATCATCTGATGAAGCATCTTCCGATCCGTCCGTTCCGGATACGCTCTCTTCGGCTGTCTCGGTCACCTCTTCAATCCCGGCAGCTTCCGCGGCCTCATCCGCTTCCTCGGCTTCGGGGGCATCGGTTTCAGCTCCGGCTTCTGCGTTTTCGGCTTCGGTATCCTCTGCGGCCGATCCTTCATTCACATCGGTTTCTGCAGCTTCAGGAGCTTCCTCAGCTTCGGATGCTTCTTCGAAAGACTCTTCGAATTCGGTATCTCCTGCGCTTTCCGTCTCTGCGGCTTCGGGATTATCCTGCTCAGCCGCGATCCCGGAAGTATTCAGAGTGGCGGTATCCTGATTTACTTTCTTATTTTTTTTCTTGTGTCTGCTCAACTTTCCGGCTCCTTAAAATCTGAAAACAGGAAATGATCAAAGTTTTGTTTCGACGAAAATATCGTAGATTGCCCTGATCGCAGTCTCGAAATCGGAATTGGCAACACCGATGATGATATTGATCTCGGATGAACCCTGATCGATCATCTTGACGTTGACATGTGCATGGGCAAGTGCGGAGAAGATCCTTCCCGCAGTACCTCTTGTGGACTTCATTCCTCTTCCCACGACGGCGATGAGTGCAAGATCCGATTCGATATCAATGGTGTCGGGATCGGTCATTCTGCGGATCGATGAAACAACGCTCTGTTCCTTATCCCTGAACTCATCCTGGTGTACAAATACGGTCATGGTATCGATGCCGGAAGGAAGATGCTCGAAGGAGATGTTGTTCTCCTCGAACGCCTGAAGAACCCTTCTTCCGAATCCGATCTCGGAGTTCATCATATCCTTATCGACATTGACGGCACAGAATCCCTTCTTGCCTGCGATACCGGTGATGACATACTTTGATTTCTTGGATGTGGTACCTACGATCCATGTTCCGTCATCTCCGGGATCGTTGGTATTTCTGATGTTGATGGGGATGCCTTCCTGTCTTACGGGGAAGATCGCATCCTCGTGAAGAACTCCGGCTCCCATGTATGCGAGCTCTCTGAGTTCCCTGTAGGTAATGGTCTCGATCTTGGCGGGATTCTTGATGATCCTGGGATCTGCGATCATGAATCCGGATACATCAGTCCAGTTCTCATACACATCCGCATGGATGGCACGTGCAACAATGGAACCCGTTATATCGGATCCGCCTCTTGAGAAGGTCTTAACGGTGCCGTCGGCATATGCTCCGTAGAATCCGGGAATGACGGCTCTTTCAACCTTTGAGAGTCTGGTGCCGAGCTTCTTATATGTCTTCTCGGCTTCGTAGTTATCGGTCTTCTTGTCAAAGATAATATAATCCGCAGGATCGAGGAATTCATATCCGAGATATTCGGCCATGATGCGTCCGTTGAGATACTCTCCTCTTGATGCGGCATAATCCTTGTCGGCACCGCCTTTGAGATTCTTTTCGATCAGCTTGAACTCATCGGACAGATCGAGCTTTATTCCGAGTCCCTTGATGATCTCATCATATCTTGCACGGATATTCTTGAGCACTTCGGAGAAATTTCTGTCATCGGACACACTGTCGTAAAGATTGTAGAGCATGTCGGTGACCTTGGTGTCTCTGGGAGATCTCTTGCCGGGAGCCGAAGGAACAACATACCTTCTCTCGGGATCTGCCTTGATGATATCTCCTACTTTCTTGAACTGCTCGGCCGATGCGAGTGAACTTCCGCCGAATTTTACTACCTTTGCCATTTCTTCATATTCCTCTTTTTTGATTATTCGTAAATCTTGATCAGGTTTTCAATAATGCCGTTATCGGAAGCGGACTTTTCATCGATTGCGGAGCTGTCCATGGGCTGAGTGATCAGTCCGAACTTGCCTTCGCATACTCCGATCTCTTCCGCACCTTCAAATAGAGCCTTAGCCTTATCCGCATTGCCGGCATCAGATCTTACGAGATATCTGCACTTATCACATGCATTCTGTCTTGCCTTGACGGGCACATCATCCCAGCCGGGATACATGGTTGAAGAGCCCTTTCTTGCGGCATCGATCACATCGGCAACAACTGCGCTTGCAGTTGCAAGGCTGCCTGCGCCTTTGCCGTAATACATCGTCTCACCGAGCATATTGCCTGTAACGAAGATCGCATTGAAAACATCGTTAACGCCCGCAAGGGGATGACTCTTGGAAAGCATGAAAGGAGCGACAACGGTGGAAACACTGTCATCATCCGCTCTGTCCGCGATGCCGAGAAGTCTGATCTTAAAGCCTGCTTTGGATGCAAGTGCGATATCACTCTTATCGATACCGGTTATTCCCGTGGTGGGAACATTATCGGAATCCGTGAAATGACCTGACATTATATCTGCCAGAATGGAGATCTTTCTTGCCGTATCGTGACCCTCGATATCCGCAGTGGGGTCTGCCTCCGCATATCCGAGCTCCTGGGCCTTCTTAAGAGTCTCATCAAAACCTGCACCTTCCTCTTCCATCTTGGTGAGGATGAAGTTGGTGGTTCCGTTAAGGATACCTGCGATCTGTGTGATCCTCTCTGCGGTAAGAGCCGTGGTAAGAGTACGAAGTATGGGGATTCCGCCTCCGACGCTTGCCTCGAAAAGATATGCGCATCCGTTTGCTTTCGCAAGCTTCATAAGCTCGGCACCGTGCTTTGCGACGAGCTCCTTATTGGATGTGCATACGCTCTTTCCCTGTTCGAGAGCAGCCTTGGTGAACTTATAAGCGGCACCCGTTCCTCCCATGGTCTCACAGATGATCGAAATCTCGGGATCGCTTATTATGACATTTACGTCATGAACGATCTTGGCTTCATTGGGGTCGCCCGGAAAATCGAGGAGATCAAGGATGTATTTTACCGAAACCTTATCTCCGGATGCGGCGGATACGATATCGTTGTTGCGGTCGATGACTTCGACAACGCCTTTTCCTACGGTTCCGTATCCGAATACAGCAACATGAATCATTTCTTTAACTCCAGTCTGTCTTTATTACTTGTTCAAAGGATACTTCTCGGTAAGTGCCATAACGATGGCCTTAGCCTTTTCTACGCCTGCTTCCCTCTCCTTAACGATGATGCTGATAGCCTCGGCAATCCGGTCCATATCCTCGGTCTTAAGTCCTCTTGATGTAACTGCGGGAGTTCCGAGTCTGATACCGCTGGTTACATTGGGCTTCTGAGGATCGTTAGGGATGGTGTTCTTGTTGGCGGTAAGATGAGCCTCGTCCATGAGAGCCTCGATCTCCTTACCGGTAAGGTTGAAAGGAGTAAGGTCAAGGAGCATGAGGTGGTTATCGGTTCCGCCGGAAACGATCTTGAGTCCTCTTGAGATGAGTCCCTTTGCAAGAGCCTGAGCGTTGTCAATGATGCCCTGCTGGTAAACCTTGAATGAAGGATCGAGAGCCTCCTTGAAGCATACAGCCTTGGCTGCGATGACGTGCATAAGAGGTCCGCCCTGGATTCCGGGGAATACAGCCTTGTTAAGCTTGTGCTCCTTGGCAAACTCTGCGCTGGAAAGGATCATTCCTCCTCTGGGTCCGCGAAGGGTCTTGTGGGTTGTGGTTGTAACAACATGAGCATAAGGGATGGGGCTGGGATGAAGTCCTGCGGCAACAAGTCCTGCGATATGAGCCATATCCACCATGAGGAATGCGCCGACCTCATCAGCGATCTCCCTGAAACGCTTGAAGTCGATGGTACGTGCGTAAGCGGAAGCTCCTGCGATGATCATCTTGGGCTTGCATTCCTTAGCAATCTCTTCTACTTTATCATAGTCGATGAAGCCTTCGTCGTTTACTCCGTAGGGAACGATCTTAAAGTATGCGCCGGAAATATTTGCCGGTGATCCGTGAGTTAAGTGTCCGCCGTGGTCAAGGTTCATTCCCATAACGGTGTCTCCGGGCTGAAGCAGTGCGAACTGAACAGCAAGGTTTGCCTGTGCGCCTGAATGGGGCTGAACGTTTGCGTATGTGCAGCCGTAAAGCTTCATAGCGCGCTCTCTTGCAAGATCTTCAACAACGTCAACACACTGGCAGCCGCCGTAGTAACGCTTTCCCGGATACCCTTCAGCGTACTTGTTGGTCAGCGGGCTTCCCATAGCTGCCATAACCGCTTTGCTTACCCAGTTCTCGGAAGCAATGAGTTCAATGTGCTCCTGCTGCCTGTCACACTCCGCCACAATGGCTTCTGCGATCTCGGGATCGACGCTTTTTACTTCATCAAGTGAATACATAATGTCCTCCTGTTTATCTGCATAAATATGCATTATTATTTCACAAAGTGTGTATATTATAAATTAAAATTCATCTGCTTTCAAGACTCCGCGAAGAATATTTAGGCGGTAATTCTTGATTTTATAGTGACTTACCACTCAAAATACGTATACTCAAATGTATCCGTGATTCCCTTTTCTCCATTGGTGTAATAAACTGTTTTTATAACATTATCGTTGCTGTCGTATTCACTCACGGTTTTTTCCGTATCATCGCCGTTGTAATTGATATC
>JAEEGH010005462.1_pt1 | contig 31877 bp, 27 predicted proteins | sample 9134181 | NCBI WGS metagenome assembly JAEEGH01 (sample SAMN16246544, study PRJNA631951) | gut metagenome | biome: gut microbiome; feature: rumen; material: DP-attached | host: Bos | place: Iran: Karaj | collected 2018-10
CGTGTCGGTATAAACGAAGGCGATGACGGAGAGTTGCTGAATGTTCCAGTCGTCGGGGATAGTCACACCCTGATGGGTGATTTCCTTGCTCTCACCTTCGCGGACGCTGACCTCTTCGCCCCAAGTACCGTTGATGGCTGCACGGAACACGTGCTGATGCAGATAGTTGTCGTCGCGAGGTCCGTCGGGCATCATCTGGAAGGCGGTGATATTGTCTTCCACCAACCATAGCTGCAGCTTGCCGGTGAAGTTGCCGTCAACACCCTGAAGCGTGGTCACGATGTCGAGCTGGCGGTCGGTCAGTTGGGCTTCCAACGTGATATTGACGGGAGCCGTCTTCTGCAGTTCCTCACGAATCTTACCGTTCCACGAAGTGTAGTCAAGCAGTCCCGTGCGATTGACCATTCCCACAGGCTGGTATTCAATATTCCAGTAGTCGTAGTACTCGTCGCCGGTCTCAGTACGCAGTCCCAGGAAACGGCCATTGGTATAGAATGCCAAGGGTCCGCAATGGATGGCAACGGCAATCACGGCGTCTTCGCCGTACTGCTCCTGCAGACGGTGTGTCTCGTCGTTGGCATAGGGGCAGTTAATGCAGCGCTGGCCGGTGAAGTCCTCAATCAGCACGCTACGGCTGACGGCCGCCGGCTTGACGTAGATGAGCCGCTCGTCCTCGCTGATGTTGCTGCAAGAGGCGAAGATAAGTAAAAGGGTAAAAAGGGTAAAAGGTAAAACTCCTACACTCCAAATCCTATCTTTTTTCATTTTTTCATTCTTTCATTTTTTCATTTTCAGAAGTTGTAGTTATACGACAGCGTTAAGCCCTTGCTGGCCGGCACATAGCGGCAGACGCCGCCCGAGCAGTTGTAGCCCTCCTGCACACGACCGTAGCCCAGCTGAATGCGATGGCCGCCGGTGGTGTAGGTCACCTGTCCCATGTAGTAGTGGTTGTGGCTCTGGCTCACGTTATACTGGTCGCTAACGGTAATCATCCAGTTGGGCACCAACGACAGCTCCAGCAGTCCGAAGGCCCAGTCGCCCTCATCCTGCTTGGTTGACAGGTACTGCACCTCTCCACGCAGGGTCACCTTGGGTGAGAACTGGTATTTGCCGTCGGCCACAAAGATGTCAGCATGTACCATTTCTCCGTGTCCCTCAATCTTCAGCATGTTGTAACGCTGGTTCATGTACATCAGCAAGAGCTTGAAGTCCTTGGTCAGCTTACGCGACAGCTGGATGTTCAGGTCCTGATAGTACGTATCGTCACCCCACTTGAAGAACGACGAGCTGTAGCCGTCGGTACCGCCGTAGGTCAGGGTTCCGGCAAGGTTCTTGAGCTGACCACCGTCAGACAACTGACGGTCGATGGCCCGTACATAGCTGTAGTTCACCTTGACGTTCATGCCGTACTTGCCGCCAATGGGCGTGTTGCGTTTGAAGTTGTAGCCCACCTCAGCCTGATAAGCCCACTCGCCGTCGGCCATCTGGGTGGCATACGGATAGAAGGCGGCCAGCGTGTAGGTATGATCCTGGGTAAAGGCCAGCAGGTGTCCGATGGACGACGAGATGCCCATAGCATCGTTGGCATTGCCCGTGCTCTTGAACGACATGTTCTCGCTGCGCTTGGCCTGAAGCAGCACGCTGAGTCCCTTCTTCGAGTAGGAACCCGACAGCATGGCCACCGTTCCTTTGCGGAAGATGTAGCCATTGGCATACGACGGGTCGTCACTCTTCTGGGCGTATTCGCCCAGCACGCTCCACGGGCCGTGGTTCAGGCTGAGCCTCACGTCCCAGGCGTTGACGTATTTGGGGAAGTTGATTTTGTGGACGGCATCCACAAAGACCTCCTCTTCATTCTTCTCATAGCGGTTGACCCACGAGGCACCCAGCATCATGTGAACGTCGTTCTTCTTCAGCGAGGGAATCCACTCGTCAAGGTCCAGCTCTACGTCGGCACCGCTAATGAGCGCCTTGTTCCAGTTCCAGTAGCGGCGCTGCTTGCCTGAGAGTAGCTTGATGGTCATGCTCTCCGTGGGTTTCAGCACCAGACGTCCGCCCAGCAGGGAGTTGTCGATGCCCAACGAACGCTCCTCGTAGGTGCGGAGGATAAAGCCGGAGCCGAACTGCTCATAGAACGTGCCGGCTGTCAGCTCTGCCATTCCCAAGCGTCCCTTGACGTAGAAGTGAGGTACGCCCCACCCCTTGAAGTCTTTCTCAAATCCGGGCAGCGGATGATCCAGGTACTCCAGTCGGGCACCGGCATCCACATGCTTGCTGGTGAGCTGCAGGGTGACGTAGGTATTGGTCACCACGTCCTCGGTCTTCTCAGCTCCGATGACGGAGTCGTTCTCGGGCACCAGCACGTCACTCTGTATGCTACCCGTCAGCGTCACCTTGTCCTGCGCCGCAGCGGGACTAGCGAATAAGAAAAGAAAAGAAAGGAGAAAAAGACTCTCCCCCAACCCCTCCCTGTGAGGGAGGGGAGAAAATACTTTCTGCAATAATCTTTTTATAATCATATCTGTCCTTTCTTTTTTTGTAACCTCTACCCTCCCTCTAGGGAGGGGTTGGGGGTGGGTCTTTTTCTAGTTTTTCAACAGTCCCCTGACCTGTTCAATAAGTTCTATTTCCGCTCCGTCGGTATAGCCCTGATGGCGATAGACGATATTCCCCTCGCCGTCGCAGACCAGCACGAAGGGAATCATCTGAATGCCCAGGGCCTGACGCAGGTCGCTGTTGGGGTCGAGCAGCACGTCGTACTCCCATCCGCTGTTATCCACCAGGGGACGTACCTTGTTGATGTTCTGCGCCTGGTCAATGGAGACGGCAAAAATCTTCACGCCAGTCTCTGCCTGCCAGTCGGCATACACCTCGCTGATGGCGTCGAGCTCGCGGTTGCAGGGCTTGCACCATGTGGCAAAGAAGTCGATGATAAACGGCTTGCCGTTGTTACGGAGCGTGTCAGTACGAACCGGTTCCCCGTCAAGGGTCTTCAGGGTGACGGCAGGCAGCTGGGCGCTTGCAGGAAGCATCATCATCCAGCTGAATAACAATATCAATACTTGCTTCATCTTATCAATTTACAATTTGACTATTTACAATTTGACTACTTAATGATAACCTTTCGTCCTTGATGGATATAGATTCCCCTTGCGGTAGGCTTGCCGCTGAGGGCACGTCCGTCAAGCGTGTACCAACGGTTATCGGTGAGGGGTGACTGGTGAGTGGTTTCAATCGCCGTTGGCGGCTCATCGCCTCCCACCGTATAGACGTGAGCTTTCCAGCCCGACTCGTTGACGGCATTGTCGGAGGTGAAGCGTATGGTCAGAGCGCCGCCTCGGTTGGAGGCTGTCACGGTGCCAGGATTAGTAGTTCCAGAGTAAGTACCTATCGGACGACCATTCGTGTTGTTTCCGTCATAGATATAAAGGAAGTCCCAGTTGCTCTCCGTCACAAACTCTTCGAACACCATTTCGACCACAGCACCCTGTTTGCTTGGCAGGAAGGTCATGGTCACATCCTGATTGTTGCTGTAGTTGTTGTCAGGACCTCCGTCGTCGTAGAACATACCATCGGCAACCTCTACGCTGCCCTCATGCATGGTGTATAACTCCACAACATTAATCAGCTGCTCTTTCTCTATCATAGCGGTCTCGCCGTCAGAATTGGTGATGGTCAGGCGCACAGTAAACTGACCTGGCTCATTATAGGTAACCGTGGGATTCTTTTCGGTGGAAGTGGCCGGCGTGCCGCCTTCAAACTCCCATTGCCAGCTGACGATATAGCCGCCCCACGACTCATCGGTAAAGTCAACCGTACCGCCAACAGGCACCTCGGTTGCGCTTTGCGAGAAGTTAGCAAGAATACCCTCAATAGCCGTCATTTTCACGTCAAGGTTGACAGTCTCGCCGTCGGCAACCGTTACTTCCGTTTCATAGGGGAAATAGCCTTGGGCACTAACGACGACATCATAGGTTCCGGCCTTCAACGGGCGGTGGAAGTCCCCTGCATCGGGATTGCTGGTCACATAGGAATACTCATCGTCATGCCCCACGAGCTTGACGGTGGCCTCAATCGGGAAATCGTTGGCAGCATCCTTCACGGTGCCGTGAATACCGTACAGACATTGGTTCATCAGCGCAAAGATGCTGTTCTTGTTATAGTTCCAATAATTGGGCAAAGTGGAAGCGCTGGGCTTCTTTATTTCCGAACATTCTATGGTTGCATGTCGGCACTGGGTGTAACCCGTCATGAAGTCCTGCATGCCGCCGCCAATCATGTACCATTGGGCTCCGTTGGTAACGCCGTTGTTGTAGTCGGTCATATAGTTGGGATTCACCTGGTGCGTCAGGTCGGCATACTCATGGCCGATGAGCTGGAACCAGGCGTCGTCGGCATGAAGGGTATAAGTGTTGTCCCAGGGATAGTTGAACACCTCAGCACCTCCATGATAGTTGAAGGCCATCGTAAACTTGTGCTCTCTGGCAAACTGCATCATCCATTGCGTCTCAGCCTGATACTGGTTTCCGTCAGGATGTGCTGAACCATGTGGATCCTGGAAGTTACGGTTCAAATCCACGTTGTTGGCATTGTATCGCTGAGCGCCGTTCACCGTGTTGCTGCCACCGTGATAGGTGCCGTCGGGGTTCATGTTGGGAAGAATGTAGAGGTCAATATTATCCAGCACATTCTTTACCTCCGGCTCTTCGGGGTTGTTAAGAATATAGTCAATCAGGCGGAGCATCAGGATCCAGCCTGTCGTCTCGTCACCGTGAATGGTGGAGATATAGAAGAACTTGGGCTTGCCCTCACTCGTTCCGTTGTTGATATGGGCCACCATCAGCTTACGGTTACTATTCAACGTTCCTAACGTGATAATCTGACACGTATCAGGATGGTCGGTTTCAAACGCGTACATCATGTTCTCGTACGCAGAATAAGTCGGGTAAGTGTTCCAATTCACTTGAGCAACACTTACCAAGCAGCACAGCATGCAGGCAAGTGACAGATACAATTTTCGCTTCATATTCTTTACTACCATTAGTTCAAAAATAGCACTAATTCATGAAATTTCGCCGCAAAAGTACTATTTTTTTCCGACTTATACAAAAGATTGGTAGAAAATTAACACTTATCACCTTATTAAATAAAGAAATCCCCGTCAATCAGCAGAATGACGGGGACATCTTTTATCTTTGACCTTCGGTCAAGCCAGCATCTGCTACATCGCCGTAGCGGCATAGATCCAGTCGTAGATGCAGGAGACGATGCCGAAGAGGATGATGCCTGCCGTGCAAAGAGCAAGGGCCACCTTGGTGTTGACATCGCTCTTGAACGTCGGCAGCGGGCTGTCAGTCGGCTTGATATACATGGCCTTGACGATGAGCAGGTAGTAGTAGAGTGACACTACCGTGTTGACCAAGGCGATGAACACCACGAAGTATGCCCAGAAGGGTGCTGACTCGTGACCTGCCACGCCTGCCATGAAGACGAAGAACTTCGAAAACATTCCTGCGAACGGAGGAATACCAGCCAACGAGAACAGGGCCAGCGTCATGAGGAACGACAGCTTGGGGTTGGTCTTGTAGAAGCCGTCGTAGGTTGACATTGCTGTCAGCTGTTGGCCATTTGCTGTTGGCTGTCCCTTGTGCTCCACCACGTTAATCACGGTGAAGACGGCCATGTTAGCCACGATATACACCAGGACGTAGTAAATCAGCGCCGTGGTGGAGAGACGGAAGTCGTTACCGATGACTGCCAGCATGATGTAGCCTGCCTGCGAGATAGAGCTGAACGCCATGAAGCGCTTGAGCTCGGTCTGACGGATGGCAAAGAGGTTGGCAATGGTAATTGACAGGATGATGACTACGTAGAGCATGTACTGGTAGTACTGCGCCATGGGGGCAAAGGCCTTTTCCAGGACGATGAGCAGCGTGAGGGCTGCAGCACCCTTGGAAATGACGCTCAGATAGCCGGTGACGGGTGTTGGAGCGCCCTGATAGGTATCGGCCGTCCAGAAGTGGAAGGGCACGAGCGAGAGCTTGAAACCCAGTCCGCTGAAGAAGAAGGCCAGTCCCATGAGCATGAGGGGCGAGAACATGTAACGTCCTTCAAGGGCCTCGCGTACGCCATCGTAGTAGAGTGTACCCGTAGCAGCATAGATGAACGAGATGCCGAAGAGCATGACGCCGCTGGAGAAGGTGGCTACAAGGATATACTTGGCTGCGGCCTCAGCCGACTGCTTCTTCAGCTTGTCGAAAGCCACGATGCAGGCCAAGGGTACGGAAGCCGTCTCGAGTCCGAGGAAGAACAGCAGGAAATGTCCGCTCGACATCATGATATACATACCCAGCAACGTAGAGAGAATGAGCATGTAGAACTCACCTTCGTACTTCATGGCAGATGCGCTGGAGCGCACCCACGACTGGGCCATCACCACTACGATAAAGGTACCTGCAGTAAGTATGGTCTTCATCACGCTGACAGCATTGGTTGTCACGTACATGCCACCGAAGGCCTCGGTGGGTACAGTAGTCAGGCAGACTGCTGTAGAAACGGCCAACAGGCCGAGCGTCAGGATATAGAGCGTGTTGCCCTTCACTTCCTTCTTGGTGATACAGAAGTCAGCACAAAACACGATAATCAGCGCAAGCACCAGCGCTGCCTCAGGCAGCATCAGGAGAAATTGACTATAATTCATATCTTATAACCTCCTATTTTAAATGATGTTCGACAGTATCGGTCCTACGGCATCGTTGATGGCGTTGCTTGCCCACAGGGGGAACAGGCCAAGACCGGCAACACAGGCGATGAGGCAGATGACTGCCACACGCTCGTCCCAAGTAGCATCGGTGAGCTCCAGGAAGTGCTTGTTTTCTACCTCGCCATACAGAATCTTGCCGACAACACGCAGGATATAGACTGCGGTAACTACAATAGACGTACAAGCGATGATGGTTGCTACACGGTGGAACGTGTCAGCATTCTCGAACGAACCGACGAAGATGGTCATCTCTGCAATGAAACCTGAGAAGCCCGGCAGACCGAGGTTGGCCAGACCGGCAATGACATAACCGACTGCGAGGAAGGGCATGATCTTCATGAGACCAGCCAGTTCGCGGATGTCACGGGTGTGGGTACGACCGTAAATCATACCGATGAGGGCAAAGAAGAGAGCCGTCATCAGACCGTGAGAAAGCATCTGCAGGATGGCACCGGTGCAAGAGGTCTTCGTCATCATCAGAAGCGCGAAGAGCACCAGACCGCAGTGGGACACCGACGAATAGGCGTTGATGTACTTCAGGTCGGTCTGTACGCAGGCCGAGAAGGCACCATAGACAACGGAGATGGTGGTGAGGATGAGGAATATCCACGCGAGGTCGTTGGCTGCCTCAGGCAACAGGAACATTGCCACACGGAAACAGCCGTAGCCTCCGAGCTTCATCAGCACACCAGCATGGAGCATAGACACAGCGGTAGGCGCTGAAGCATGACCGTCGGGTGACCATGTGTGGAACGGGAACAGGGCTCCCAGCACGCCGAAGCCGATGAAGATGAAGGGGAACAGCACCTTCTGGATATCGACGGGGATGTTGTGCATGGCAGCCAGTTCATTGACGTTCATGGTGGTGGCACCGCTGAAGTAGTAGATGCCGAGGATGCCGATGATGAGCAGGGCGGAGCCTCCCATGAGCATCAGCGTGAGCTTCATGGCAGCATACTCCTTCTTACCCGAGCCCCAGACACCGATAAGCAGGTACATGGGGATGAGGGCTACCTCGTAGAACATGAACATGGTGAACATGTCGGTGCAAATGAAGAAGCCATAGACACCCGTAGAGAGCAGGGTGAACCAGAGGAAATACTCCTTGGTCATGGGTTTCAGCTGCCAGGAGGCAAAGGTTCCCGTGAAGACAATGATGCTCGAGAGGAGCAGCATGACCACCGAGATACCATCGACACCGACGGAATAGGCAATGTTAAGCGGCTTGAACCAAGGCGTTGAAGAAGCGAGCAGCATGACATCAGTATTGCCGGCAGCACGCTCCTGAACGAAATAGACGGTCAGCCATATTGACAGCGCCAGCAGACAGGATGCGCCGACTACCATCACACCACGCACCTGATTGAGGTTCTTGGCCAGCCAAAGGCCAAGCAGCATCAGGGCGGGAATTACTACGAATAATGTTAATATATTCATTTTCGTTATTACGTTATTATCGTTATTACGTTATTACGATTATATTGCAAGCAATACTAATGTTAAGCCAACAGCACCTATCAGGAACCACAGGGCATACTGACGGACATCGCCGCTCTGCCAGGTGCGCAGGCTCTCGCCACCCTCGTTGGCTCCCCAGGCCATGAAGTTGAACGTGCCGTCAACGACGTGGCGGTCGAACCAGGCAATGGGGGTAGAGACGCAGCGGAAGATGATGCGATGGGTAACATACTGCCAAATCTCGTCCTGATAGAAACGCTTGTAGGCTGCACGGTGCAGCTTGGGGAAGGTCTTGTAAAGACGGTCGGCAATGGGCTGGCTCTCTCCTTTATATATATAGGTGGCCAGACAGATGCTCAGAATGGCGATAATCGTAGAGGTAGCGGCTACCTTCGTGTCGAAGTGGATGGTGTAGTTCTGACCATTGGCAGTCACGAACGAGCCGAACGAGCCGTCCCATCCTAAGAAGCCTGCCAGCGTGGTATAGACACCGACACCGACGGTAATGACACAAAGCACAATCAGAGGTATGGTCATCGTGAGGGGTGCCTCATGCGGAGTATGATGCTCATGTGCTTCCTTGTTCTCAGTACCCCAGAAGATGCCGTAATACAAACGGAACATGTAGAAGGCTGTCATGGCGGCAACACCTGTCATGATCCATCCTACAACGGGGCTGTAGTTCATGCAGGCCGTGATAATCTCATCCTTCGAGCTGAAGCCCGAGAAGAAGGGAATACCGGCAATGGCCAGACAAGAGATGAGGAACGTGATGTGGGTAATAGGCATGTACTTGCGAAGACCACCCATCAGCGCCATCTCGTTGCTGTGGACAGCATGGATGATGCAACCGGCTCCGAGGAACAGGCAGGCCTTGAACATGGCGTGTGTAAAGAGGTGGAACATAGAAGCCATGTAGCCTAAGGAACCATGAGCGTCGATGACCGATTCGTGACCGGGCAGGCAAACGCCGAGTGCCACCATCATAAAGGCAATCTGCGAAATGGTGGAGAAGGCCAGCACACGCTTGATGTCGCTCTGGGCACAGGCCACAGCAGCGGCATAGAACGCCGTGAACACGCCTACCCAGACCACGATGCTCAGTGAAGAGGGTGCATACTCAATCCACAGGGGGAACATACGTGCAATCTGGAACACACCGGCTACAACCATCGTAGCAGCGTGGATGAGGGCCGAAACAGGCGTCGGGCCTTCCATAGCATCGGGCAGCCAGATGTGCAAGGGGAACATGGCACTCTTACCGGCACCACCGATGAACATCAGCACCAAAGCGGTAGGCAAGATGAAACCGCCGGCGGCAATGGCCTTGGCTGCGCTGCCTGCAATGAACGGGGTGGTACCCTCGCCCATCACAATGTCGTTAGCAAATGAGAAGCTGAACGAATCGGTGTAGTAGCCGAACAGCAGAATACCTACCAGGAAGAACATATCGGCGAAGCGCGTCACGATAAATGCCTTCTTGGAAGCGGCAATGGCGGGCTTCAGCGGATAGTAGAAACCAATCAAGAGATAACTGGACACACCCACAAGTTCCCAGAAGGTGTACATCTGGAAAATGTTGGTGGCTACAACGAGTCCGAGCATGGACATGGTGAAGAGGCTCAGGAATGCGTAGTAACGCTGGAAGCCCTTCTCACCGTGCATGTAGCCGAAGGAGTAGATGTGAACCATGAGGCTGACGGTAGAGATGACAATGAGCATCATCACCGAGATGGGGTCAAGCAGGACACCCATGTCGAAATGCAGATTGCCCAGCGGCAGCCAAGTGAAGTTATAGGGTACGAGGGTCGCGAAGGAACCATCAGCCAGACGGTCGGCCGTGAAGTACGTGAACGCCGTCCAGTATGACAGTACCGTAACCAGTCCCAGCGAGGTGGTGCCGATAAGACCAGCGGCCTTATGCGACATCTTCATGCCCGCCAATGCCAGAATCACGAATGATAGCGCAGGCAGCAGAAGAATCAGGAAGGAATAACTATATACTGTTTCCATTTTTCAACTTTTTAATTCTTTAACTTTTTTACCTTCAAACACTACCATTTCATATTCTTAATGCTATCAACTCTGTCGCTACGGAAGTTTCGATAGACGTTGATGATAATAGCAATGGCCACGGCAGACTCAGCAGCTGCCACACCGATGACGAAGAGCGTCATGAACATACCCTCCATGCCATCGGGATAGATGAGACGGTTAACAGCAGCGAAGTTGATGTCAACGGCATTGAGCACCAGCTCAACCGAGATAAGCATAGCAATGAGGTTACGACGGGTGATAAAGCCAAACACGCCGATAAAGAACAACAGGGCACTCAGGATGAAATAACATTCAACAGGTATCATGACTCCTTCTCCTCCTTTCTTGCTACTACCAAACCACCAATAATACATGCCAGCAGGAACAACGAGATAACCTCGAACGGAAGTACATACTCGTACTTGCCGGCACCTACCAGCGCACGACCTATCTCGTTCATCGGCACCTCAACATTCGTGGGAGCCAACGTGAAGAAACCGGTCTTCAACAGAATAAGTCCTACAACCAACAGTCCGGCAAGGGCTGCCAAACCGCCACGAAGGAGGTTGCTGGCCTTCACCTTCTCTTCCAGTCCCTGCAGCGTACGCTTGCTGACCAGCTGGATGGCAAAGACGTAAATCATCGTCACACCACCGGCATAGACTGAAATCTGGGCTGCACCTAAGAATGTATAGTCAAGCAGGAAATAGATACCTGCCACTCCAAACAGCACGAACAACATGAACGTTGCAGCGCGCATGATTCGCTTGGTCGTCACACACAGCAGAGCTGAACCGATGATGACCACAGCGAGAATGCAAAACATGATTATATTTCCCATCGTCGTTTACTTCTTTTTCGTGTTAAACTTACCGATCTCCTGCGGTGCACCACCATCAAGGATGTTGGGCAGGGAACCGCCCTGATAAACCTCCTTGTCGAGGTGCAGCACCAGTTTGCTGCGGTCAAACACTGCGTTCTCAAAATCGTTGGTAAACTCAATGGCATCGAAGTTGCAAGCATTGGTGCAGAGCTGGCAGAACATGCAGTCACCCAAGTCGTACAGGTAGTCATCGAGTACCTTCTTCTTCTTGCCCGTCTCAGGGTCTTCAGCCATGTGGCTTACAATCTTAATAGTGCCATTGGGGCACGATTTCTCACACAACGTGCAGGCCGTACACTTGTAGGAACCGTCGTCGTTGCGCTTGAACACAAGACGTCCACGGTGACGCTTGGCCACATGCAGCGTCGTCTTGCGGTTCTCGGGGTACTGCTCGGTTGACTTATTGGTGAAGAAGTCCTTGAAGTATTCCTTCCAGGTAATCTTCATGCCAGTAGCCAACGTCTTGAGGCCATGCCCGATTTCTCCGAAATATGATTGTTCTTTTTCCATTTCCATACTTTATTTAATATACAGTCCCAGCGCCACAACAACCGTCATCACAACGAGGTTGAGAAGAGCCAGCGGCATCAGGTATTTCCACTCTAACTTCAGAATCTGGTCGATACGCAGACGGGGGAAGGTCCACTTGATCCACATGAGCAGCCAAACGAGTGCGAAGGCTTTGCCCATGAACCAGACAATGCCCGGGATGTAGTTCATCACCGTGTCAAAGGCATCGATGCCAATGTTCACGGGAGCCCAGCCACCCAGGAATACTGTGGCGGCGATACCGGCAATGATAAAGAGATTCAGGAACTCAGCGAGGTAGAAGAAGCCAAAGCCCATACCCGAATACTCAGTATGATGACCGGCTGTCAGCTCACTCTCGGCCTCAGCCATGTCGAACGGACCACGGTTAGCTTCCGCATTACCTGCAATGAGGAACACGAAGAAGGCAATCAGCGCAGGAATGTGTCCCTGGAAGATGAGCCACTTGAAGGGACCCGTCTGAGCCTCCACGATGCCTGACATCTGCATGGTACCCGTCAGGATGACGGCGGTAATCAGACAGAGGCAGAGTGACATCTCGTAAGAAATCATCTGAACGGCACCACGCATGGCGCTGACCACAGAGTACTTGTTGTTGGAACCCCAACCAGCGAGGAAGATACCTACCACACCTATCGAAGAGATGGCCGTGAGCAGGAATACGCCGACGTTGAAGTCGAGAATCGTAGCACCGTTGTTCCAAGGAAGGAACGAGAAGGCACCCACCGAACCGATAATCACCAACAGAGGGGCAACAAGATAGAGGAACTTATCTGCCTTGTCAACAAAAAAGATCTCTTTAATGAGCATCTTGAAGACATCGGCAAACACCTGCAGCAAGCCCCAGTAGCCTACTCGCATCGGGCCCAGACGGCACTGGAAGTAGGCACAGACCTTACGCTCCATGAATATCAGTGCGCAGGCTATTAAAGCGTAGGCGGCCAGAATGAACACACCCACCAGTACGCACTCAATCAATATCGACAGAAAATCTCCCAAACCGAGCGTGTCCCGCAGGAGAGCGTCGAACCATTGTGTTACTATATTAAAATTAAACATCCTAATTTATTTTCGATTTTCTTATTTTCGATTTTCAATTGATTTGACTTGCGACATCCTCATTCCGATACTTTTATTCGAAAATTGAAAATCGCTAAATCGTAAATCATCGTCATCTGTCAATATCAGGAATTACAAAGTCGATTGCGGCACCAGTTGCCACAAGGTCGGCAATCTTCTGACCACGCAGCATCGGGTCGAGAGCACCAGTCAGCGAGAGGCCCATGGGACGCATCTTCAGACGGTACGGGCTCTTGTCGCCACGAGAGTCGAGATATACACCGAACTCACCGCTGGCACCTTCTACAGAGAAGTACCACTGTCCCTCAGGCACCTTGATGATGGGCTTCTGCTTGACGTAGAAGTCGCCTTCGGGGATGTTGTCGATGAGCTGCTCGATAATCTTCAGACTCTGATACATCTCGTTGATATGACAGGTGTAACGGTCCATGGTGTCGCAGCCAGTCATCGTAATCTGCTCCCACTCCACCTTGTCGTACATGTCGTACGGATGGTTCTTGCGCACGTCGTTCTTCCATCCGGAAGCACGTCCGGCAGGACCGGTAACGGCATACGAGATACAGTCGGTCATAGACATGGGACCAACGTTCTCAAAGCGTTTGTGGGTGATGATATTGTCGCCGAACACATCGACATACTCCTGAATAATGGGCTTCATGTACTTGATGAGGTCCTTCACATTCTTCACGAAATTCGGGTCGATGTCGTCCTGCAGACCACCGATGCGGTAATAGTTCTGAATCAGTCGGCCACCCGTCGTTTCTTCCATGCAGTTAAGCACATGTTCACGGTCGCGCATGCTGTAGAGGAATGCCGTCAGGGCACCCATATCCTGTGCACAGCAGCCTACGTATAGCAGATGGCTGTCCAGTCGCTGCAACTCGTCCATGATGGTACGGATATACTTGATGCGGTCAGTCAGTTCAACACCGAGGCCTTCCTCGATGACACCTACCAAAGCATGACGGTGCATCATGGCACTCAGATAGTTAAGACGATCAGTTAAAGCAAGGGTCTGAGGATAGGTCATCGTTTCGCACATCTTCTCAATGCCGCGATGGATGTAGCCTAAGTGCGGATAAACACGCTTCACGGTCTCACCGTTGAGCACAGTCTGCAGACGAAGCACACCGTGGGTTGACGGGTGCTGCGGGCCGATGTTGATGACGTAGTCGTCAGCCGAGAAGAGTTTGTTCTGCTTGGACTGAAGAACGCCGTCCTTATCCAGATAGTACTCAAGACCATAGTCAGGTTCCACGTCATCCTCCAGCGTATATTCGTCGTTGAACTTCCAGTCCTTGCGGAAGGGGAAACCCTTGAAGTCTGAACGCAGGAACAGACGGCGCATGTCGGGATGACCCAGGAACACGATGCCATAGAAGTCATAGACCTCACGTTCCAGCAGGTCTGCTACGCGCCAGATATTCGAGACGGTAGGGATATAGGGAACCAGCTGACCGTCAGTATCGCCAGTGCCGTTACTCGACATGCCGTCACCGCAAACCTGCGTCTTTGCCAGCATCTTAACAGAGCAACGTTCATGCGTCTCGGTATTCTCCAATATATAAATGCAGCCAAGGCCTTCTTCACCGAAGTCCTCGCCCACAATAGTGACAAGATAGTCAAAACCCTTCTTGTCCTTCAAGTTCTGCATCTCCTGTGCAAACTTGTCAAAATCAAATGATAGGAATTCTAACTTCATGCCTGTGCCTCCTCTTTTTTAGTTGTTGGCTCTTGGCTGTTAGCCCTTAGCTCTTCGACAAACTCTTCTGGTACCTCGGTTACCACAATCGGCTCGCGGCGATGGTCACCCAAGCGACGGGCAACGAGTTCCTCATTGGAAACACCCAGCTCGCGCTCCTCAGCATTCTGCTTATGGTTGGCACCACCGAAGAATTTTTCAATCTTCACCTTACGCTGCAGCTGCATCATGCCATACATGATAGCTTCAGGACGAGGCGGACAACCAGGAATGAACACATCGACGGGTATAATCTCCTCAATACCTTTCACCACATGATAGCTCGACTTGAAGGGACCACCACTGATGGCACAGCCGCCAACGGCTACCACATACTTCGGCTCAGCCATTTCGTCGTACAAACGCTTCAGGGCCGGTGCCATCTTATGGGTAATCGTACCGGCACACATGATGAGGTCAGCCTGACGGGGAGAGTTACGCGTCACCTCGAAACCAAAACGGGCAAAGTCGTAACGGGAGCAACCGCAAGCCATAAACTCAATACCACAGCATGAGGTAGCAAAGGTCAATGACCAAAGCGAGTTGCTTCGGCCCCAGTTGATGAGTTTGTCCAATGAACCGGTTACTACGTTGACTCCGCCTTCATGCAGTTCGTCGATAATCTTCTCCAACGACTCGTTGTCGTTCCATTCCTCGTAGGGAATGCTCTTGATTTTCGGCTTTATTTCCATTCCAGCGCTCCTTTCCGCCAAGCGTATGCCAGGCCTAATACAAGTACTACCAGGAAGAAGCCGATGGACAGCAAGGCTGCTGAACCGAACTCCTTCACTACTACTGCCCATGGATAGAGGAAAACCGTTTCCACATCAAACATGAGAAACAGGATGGCGAACAGGTAGAAGCCAATATGCGAAGGCAGCCAACTCGTTCCACGAGTGGGAATTCCGCACTCGTAGGGTTCGCCTTTCACCTTGTTATAGCTTCTGGGGCCAATGAGTTTCGCAACTACGTAGGCCGCCGCCACCAATGTAATAGCCGTTAATAAAACGGTAATTAACAAAGTAAAATTCATAATGTTTTATAATATATTATAATGTATTCTCGCGAATCGTGGTGCAAAGGTACGAAGAAAAAAACAAATACGGAAATTAAATACAATAAAAATTCATTTTACAAAAAGACGAAACGGACGGTATAGTAGATTTGGGATGTAAGGATGTAGAAAAGCACGATGGGAGCAATAGAACGAATACCAGAAAGCAGGGATTCGTAGATATCGGTCAGCGAAGAGAAACGACCGGAAGCTATACCATAAGCCATTGCTGCCAAGGTAGCACCAAGAACAACAAGAGGGATGAAACCGATACTGAAGGGGGACGGGAAAAGACTGCCCGTAGCACTGAGCAACAGGGCATGAGGAACAGCTGTGAGGAGAAGCAGGGCGCACACATAGAGCACCAACAGCACGAGCATACTGATGAGGGCCGGACGATCGTGACGGGACGAGGCTGACGTTCGCGACAACAAGCCGCATCGCCGCAGACAGCCCCACCCCATGCCTGCAAAGAGAATCCATGCGAGCATGGGGGAAGCGATGCAGTCGCACATGCGGCCAATCAGCCACCGCACACCTTCACCGGTAAGCAACGAGCGCACTTCGACTGTTGGCATGGCACTCAACAGCCATGACACCAACACGAGCAGCAACTCGGTCAACAAGAGCCCAAACGCCAGCCGGGCCAGCAGTCTATTCCTCATCAGGTACCAGGTTATCGATATCGAGAATTCGCAGTTCAAGGGCACGAACGACAAGGCGTGTGGCATTGATGCTCACACCGTAGTTGCCATCAGGGAACAGTTTCTGAACGAGTTCATTCTGGCGCTTCTCCAGACTCTTCACCCCAAAGGGCATGCCACGAAGTTGAGTTATCTGGTCTTTCGTATAACCAAGAGCCAGATGACGCAGGAAGCGTTCGTCGTACTCGTCAATCTCGTAATTGACCAGTGACTCCTGCCGTACCTGACTGTTATTGACAGCCTTACAGAAACGTTCCACAATCTTGCGAAGAATAGGTTCATTGAACACCAGCTGTTTGCCTTCCATCACCGAACGCACATCGCTGCGAGTGAGCATTTCGCCACTCTTCAGGATAATGCCGTCAGCACCAGCATCCAGAACATCAACCCACAGTTTCTCGTTGAGTATCTCACCTGTAAAGATGAGCACCCGCACTTGGGGATACATCTCTTTGGTCTGGCGACAGATCTCCACGCCAACGGTGGTGGACCCGCCCAGTCCGAGGTCGAGCAGTACGAGGTCAGGCTTCTGCTGCTTGATGAGCCGCCAGTACGCGGTCTCGTTTTCGGCTGTCCCTATTACTTCCGCTTCCGGTATGTCGTTGCGGATGATACCTTCTGTACCCTTCAGCTCCAAGGGTACGTCTTCTACGATAATCACTTTGAATGGTTCCATCGTGGTAATGTTATTTTGATGTTAGTTATTCCGTTGTCGTTCTCAGCCCATATACCACAACCGCGCCGATTGGTGGCTTCCGAGTGGTCACGCACTATCTGGCGGCATAGCAGGTAGTTGATATGATCCTGCGTGGGTGTAAAGAGGTCACGGGCTTCCTCATCGGTGAGGTGTAACTGTGGCATACGCACCGTGAAGAGCACGTATTTGTCATCCTTGGCATCAGCTGTTATATGGTCTTTCTGCCGCGTCAGCATTTCAAAAAGGTAACGCAGCAAGGTCTTGTCACCCAACACCTTCTGGCCGTACAGCTCAACTGCCGTGAGGTGAAGCTTTGCCTGTTCAACCTGACGCATAGCCTGCTGGCTAAGCATGGCATAGATGTCGCGATAGTAGGTGACAACTTCATCGATAGCGTTGAGGTTGATTTCTGGATTATCCGTCAACTGGCGGATGCGTGACGGGTAGTACATCGTTTCGTGCTTGAGCGTTGACAAACAGTTGTCGAGCACGGAATTGGCAATATGCAGGTTGTTGTTCTCCAGTTCTGCGCGGCGGTACTCGTCTTCAAGTACCTCTGCGTTCTCCTGTTTTTGCTGTTCGAGTCTAAAACGACGTTCCAGTCGGTGACGGTAGTAAAGCAGATAGTATGCAGGCAGGATGATAGCCAAAATAAGCAACAGGAGAACAATGGCTATGGTCTTGTTGGTCTGCGACTGCTGCATCATACGACAATAATCCTCCAGTGTATTGTCTGCCGACGTTTCCTTGAAGAGCTGTGTATATACCTTATTATTATAGGCATATAGCGACCACTCATGCAGCGCCAAAGCAGCTACTGCCGATTCGTTGCGGATGTCGAGTATTACGCTATAGTTGACATCCAAACTGTCTCGGAACCAGAGAATTTCCGGGATGGGCTGCGAAGTGTTACCCTCACGTACCATCAGTAGCGTCCCTCTTGGATGCTGCTGGAGATAAAGTGCATTGAGGTATTTCCGGCAAGAGTCAGCAAACTCCAACGTGCGTCTGTAGTTGCCGTTAATGTTAGAAAAGTAGGCACTGTCAGAGTAGATGTACGCCTTATCTTTGGGAGTCAGGGTTTGGGGGTTAGAGGTTAGAGACTGGCCGGCCGCCGTAAGCTGTAAACAGTAAGCAGTAAAAAGTAAAACCATAGCCATGATACGACCTTTAGGCAACCGGAAGAAGAGGCGGGTGCCCCTACCCTGTTCACTCTCAGCAGCTATGGTACAGACCTTGAAGATGCTACTGACCTTACGATATTTCTCAATGATTCCCCGGCAGTTCATCAGTCCGAAACCATGACTTTGATGACTGGAGAGTGAAGAATGATGAGTGGTGTCGTTAATCGTCTTGTGGTCAAAGAGATGTGCCAGTTGTTCTTCGGTCATACCAATGCCGGTATCGCTGACGCTGACTTCCACGTAGTTTTCAGCATTCTCTGCGCTGATACTGACTCGTCCTCCTTTCTCCGTAAACTTACGGGCATTATCAGCTAAGGTGTTCAGCATAAAGAGCGTCAGCACCTTGTCGGCCTTCACGACGGCATCCGTCTGTGCAACATCCAGTTCGATACCCTTGAGTTGGAATGACATCTTTCCACGTGACACCATATCGAACAGCGGCTGCAACGCGAAACTTTCAATGTGCAGGCTCAGCTCACCCTGTCGCAATTGAATCCAATGGGTCAACACGTCATTCTGCTCATTGATTTTGTCCGTCAGCTCGCGGATGTATTCTAAAGACTCTGCTGAATTCTTCCCTGCAGCCTTCATACGGTTGACCTCATGAATAATACGATCGATAAAGGGTAGTGTCGTGTTGACGAGCGATACTTTAGCACGCTGTTCCAAGTTACGGCGTTCGTTGCTCTCAATGTGCAGACGGGCCAACGCCAGCTGCTCACGACGGTGTTCCATCAGTTCATCCAGCTCGTGACCATCATTATTTTTCTGCTTTTGGTTCAGATAATTGAAAAGCCAAAGCATGAACACCAGCAATATAATGGCTATGACCACGCCCACCATCATGACATTTTGTTGGGCAGACGTTTTCTCATACATACCGGCACGAGCCTGTAATTCACGATCCTGACGGGTCTGCTGCTGCAGGTCAAGATAAATATTACGGTTCTCATCGCTACCAGCCTTATCGTCAACAGCAGCATACGCCACAGACAGCTGTTCGCGGATGCTGGCCACAAGGTCGGGTGCCTGATTGATCTTTTCATCAGAAAGAGCCAGACGCAGATAGTCAAGTGCCATTGCATCGTCATCCATAGCGTGATAACAGGAAGCCAGCGTACGATAGGCACCAGCTATCTGATAGACATCACCATAATGGGAGAAAATCTGAAGAGCCTGATTTGCCAGCCATACGGCCAACGAGTCTTCGCTGACACCGGCCGGGTTCAGGAACTTCATGGCAGGTAGATTATCGTCAATTAATTGCTGTCGGGAATCAGCATACATCAGATGTTCGGAGAGTGCTTCAAGTGAGTTAGCCTCAAAGTACGGATAATTGTACTGCTGTGCCATCAGCAGACAGCGCATCAGAAAATCAAACTCCTGTTGATTGATTTCCTCCTGAGTACCTTCAGCAATAATACCACCTGCACCAACATTATAGAGATAATTGAGCATTTGTACTGTATCGCGCTCAATATCAACGTTTTGATATATTGATTCAATAGCATTAACAGATTGTCGTTCAAGTCCTACATAATAATAATAGGTACTCAACACGATGCCCATTTCACTCTCAGCATAGACCATGCGTTGCTGCAACCGATCATCCAGCGTGAAGCGTTCTTCGTTGATACGCTGCATACGCTGTGTTGCCTTTTCACGATAGTCATAGAATTCACGGTTGCGTGAGCGCCGCTGACAAAGTCGCATCTGCTGAATGTCAGAAATAAGCAACTCAACCTGATTGTCTGTCAGGTCGGCAATAGAGTCAAGCAACTGTCCTGCATGGTCATAGTCCATGCGCATAATACTGGTGAAGGCAAGATTATTAAGGGCTTCTGCCTGTCCGTCGGCATAGCCTTCAGCCAGACTTAGTGCCTGCTGTGCGTAATAAGCTGTAGAATCAAGATTCCGGTAATGATAGGCATAGGAAACAGTATTCAGCTTGTCCACCACTTGCCTATCGGGTGATGAACAAGCTGAGAGAATAATGAGTGCAACGAGGCTGTTAAGCGCGTGCCTTAGCCACATAACCGAGTGCCTCCCTGCACTTGTCGGTTACATACTGCCAATCGCCTGCCTGCACCTTTTCCTTCGGGAAGAGTTTCGAACCCATACCAACGCAAAAGACACCAGCCTTAAACCACTTTGTAAGGTTCTCCTCCTCGGGAGCAACGCCGCCAGTAACCATAATCTTCGACCAAGGCATGGGAGCCTTCAGTCCTTTGACCATGTTTGGTCCTACAACATCGCCGGGGAATACTTTGGTGAGGTCACATCCCAGTTCCTGAGCCTTACCGATTTCGCTGACGGTCATGCAGCCAGGGCAGTAAGGAACCAGACGACGGTTGCAGACAGGAGCAATGTCAGGATTGAACAACGGACCAACCACAAAGTTAGCACCAAGCTGCAAGTAAAGTCCTGCTGTGGGGGCATCAACTACTGAGCCGATACCCAATGCCAATTCCGGACATTCCTTGTCGGCCCATTTTACCAGTTCACCAAAGATCTCATGGGCAAAATCACCACGATTGGTAAATTCGAATGCGCGTACACCGCCTTCATAGCAGGCTTTCACCACATTCTTACAAGTCTCTAAATCCTTGTGATAGAAGACGGGTACCATACCCGTATCGCCGATTTTCTTCAGTACGGCTATCTTATCAAACTTTGCCACCTTATTATTATTTACGATTTACTAATTTCCGATTTACTATTTAATGCTATTTCGATTTACGGACTCCAACCAACAATCAAGTCGAAAGTCCGTAAATCGAAAATAAAATTATCTTTGTACGCGGCCGTTGGCATTACCACCAGCCAATGACTCAACTTCATCAATACCTACAAGATTGAAGTCACCATTGATGGTGTGCTTCAAAGCGCTGGCAGCAACAGCAAACTCAAGAGCCTCTCCCTGGTTCTGCTTCGTCAGCAGGCCATGAATCAGACCACCTGAGAAAGAATCACCACCACCGACCCGGTCAATGATAGGGTTAATCTCGTAACGCTTAGACTGATAGAATTCCTTACCATCGTAAATAAGAGCCTTCCAACCATTGAACGTAGCACTATAAGACTCACGCAGCGTAGAAACCACATACTTGAATCCGAACTGCTCCTTCATCTGCTTGAAGATGGTCTCGTAGCCGGCAGCATCCGTCTGACCACCCTCAACATCTGCGTCGGGCTTGAAACCAAGGCAGAGTTCAGCATCCTCCTCATTACCGATGCAGACGTCAACATACTGCATCAAGGGACGCATAATACTGATAGCCTTCTCAGAGGTCCACAACTTCTTGCGGAAATTCAGATCGACAGACACCGTAACACCATGACGTTTTGCTGCTTCACAAGCCAAACGAGTCAGCTCGGCGGCTTTGTCGCTGATAGCAGGCGTAATACCGCTCCAATGGAACCACTGAGCACCTTCCATGATCTTATCAAAATCAAAGTCGCTGGCATCAGCCTCTGCAATAGAACTGTGTGCGCGGTCATAAATCACCTTAGAAGGACGCATGGAAGCACCGGTCTCTGCATAATAGAGTCCGACACGGTCACCACCACGGGCAATAAACTCTGTGTTAACACCATAACGGCGAAGTGCATTAACGGCAATCTGGCCGATTTCATGCTTCGGCAGTTTACTTACGAAATAAGCCTCATGGCCATAGTTCGCTAAAGAAACAGCCACGTTTGCCTCACCACCGCCAGGGATGATGCGGAATGATTCACTCTGAATGAAACGGTCATTGCCTTGCGGCGACAGGCGAAGCATTATCTCGCCCAATGTTACGATTTTTGCCATTTGTTTTGTTCGTTTGTTTTTGATATAAATTACCAATTGTTTCTGCAAAGTTAGACTTTTTTTTTGGATTGGCAAAATATCTTCGCCGAAAAACGCGAAATTAGTTACGTAAACGTTTATCGGCACGTCATTCCTTCTCTTTGCTTTCTGCCGTTTGCGTTAACGATAACGGGGACATTATGAAATAAATCCTAATTACTTTTGCATTTTACACACTTATTTTGTACCTTTGCACCACTTATGGCAAATGATATAATTAGAATAAAAGATATTGCAGAGCGCGCTGGAGTCAGTGTGGGTACTGTTGACCGTGTACTACACAATCGTCCCAACGTGAGTAAGAAGGCTCTGGAGAAGGTGAACAAGGCTCTTGAGGAGATGGATTACAAGCCGAATATGTATGCCTCGGCACTTGCCTATAACAAGCAATACACCTTCTACTGCATCATCCCCAAACATGCCAGCGAGGCTTATTGGGAAGAGATTGAAGAGGGTGCTCAGGCGGCGTGCGAACGGCTACGCGACTTTGGCATCTCCGTTAAGATGGTGTATTACAAACGTTTCATTCCAGAGACTTTTGTCAAGGCAACTACTGAGTTGATGAAGGAGAAACCAGCCGGAGTCATCGTCGTGCCATCGACGTTAGAGCTGACACGCCAGTTTACCGACCAACTGCACCAAAACAACGTGCCCTTCATCCTACTTGACTCGTATATGCCCGACCTTCGGCCACTGTCGTTTTACGGACAGGACTCGTTCCAAAGCGGCTATTTTGCAGCCCGTATGCTGATGCTGATGGCTCCGAAAGCACAAGAAATCATGCTGATGAAGCAGATGCTTAACGGCAATGTGGCATCGAAGCAGCAGGAGAATCGCGAAACGGGGTTCCGACACTATATGCACGACCACTTCCCAGAGGTGAAGATTCTGGAGCTGGACCTGCCATTGGACGAGAAGCGCGACCGATATGATACACTACTGGAACGTTTCTTCAAGAAACATCCATTGGTGCATCATTGCATCACATTCAACTCGAAAGCTCATATCGTAGGGGAATTCCTGCAACGCTCGAACCTGAGGAACATTCAGATTATGGGCTACGACATGGTCGGCAAGAATGCTGAATGTGTACGTCAGGGAAGCATCTCCTGTCTGATTGCCCAACATGCCTATATGCAGGGCTACGAGTGTGTGGAGACGCTATTTAACGCTATCGTGTTGAAACGAGAGGTGAACCCTGTCAACTATATGCCTATAGAACTGCTGACAAAGGAGAACCTGGAGTTCTACAGAAGAAAGAATATTGGATAAACAAACTATACATTAAATTATGGAACAAACTACTTATCTGAAAATCAATCCGGCTGACTCGGTCGTAGTGTGCCTTCAGCCCAAAAAGGAAGGTGACATCATCGAAGTTGATGGCAAGCAAATTACTGTGATGCAGGATACTCCTGCCGGTCACAAAGTACTCATTGAAGACAAACAACAGGGTGAGGACATTATCAAGTACGGCTACCCCATTGGTCATGCCCGCGAAAACCTGAAAGCCGGACAGTGGGTCAACGAGAACAATCTCAAGACCAACCTTTCCGGAACACTGGAATACACCTACCAGCCAGTTAGTGAGCAGCTCAGCATCAAGGACGAGCAACGCTCATTCAAGGGTTACGTCCGCAAGAACGGCGAAGTAGGTGTACGCAACGAGATATGGATTGTGCCCACCGTAGGCTGCGTCAACGGCATTGCCGAACGACTGGCAGACCAGCTTCGCAAAGAGACCGAGTGCAAGGGCATCGATGCTGTCTATGCTTGGCACCACAACTACGGATGTTCACAGTTGTCAGGCGACCATGAGAACACGCGCAAAGTGCTACGCGACATTTGCCTGCATCCCAATGCCGGTGCCATACTGGTGCTGAGTCTGGGGTGCGAGAATAACCAACCCGACCAGTTCATGGAGATGCTGGGCGACTATGACAAGGAGCGCATCCGCCTACTGGTGACCCAGAAGGTGGAAGGCGACGAAGTGGAGGAAGGCATGAAGATACTGCGTGAGCTCTATCAGATTGCATCGCAGGACCAGCGCGAGGAGGTCAGCGTATCGAAGTTACGCGTTGGTCTAAAGTGTGGTGGCTCTGATGGTTTCAGCGGCATCACAGCAAACCCGTTGGTAGGTGAGTTCAGCGACTGGCTCGTTGCACAGGGCGGAACCAGTGTGCTGACTGAGGTTCCTGAGATGTTTGGTGCAGAGACTATCCTCATGAACCGTTGTAAGACACCGGAGCTGTTCGAACAGACAGTATCGATGATTAATAACTTCAAAGAGTATTTCCTCAGTCATGGTGAGCCCGTTGGCGAGAATCCGTCGCCAGGCAACAAGGCAGGAGGCATCTCTACTCTCGAAGACAAGGCATTGGGCTGCACACAAAAGTGCGGACGTGCCCCTGTAAGTGGCGTGCTGGAATATGGTGACCGTCTGCAGGCGACAGGGTTAAATCTGCTGTCAGCTCCCGGCAATGACCTTGTGGCATCTACGGCATTGGCTTCGGCAGGCTGCCAACTCGTACTGTTTACAACAGGACGCGGTACACCTTTCGGTACGTTTGTCCCCACGATGAAGATAGCCACTAACCCTACCCTCGCACAGCGGAAGCCAAACTGGGTGGATTTCTCAGCAGGGCAACTGGTTGAGGGACGTACCATGCAGGAACTAGTACCTGAATTCATTAACAAGGTACTAGCCGTTGCGAGCGGAGAACTGGCACGCAACGAGGAAAACGGCTATCGTGAAATATCAATCTTCAAGAACGGAGTAACTTTGTAAAGGTTCTTTGCAAGCAAAGCGGCAAAGCCGAGCGAGAGGTTAAAGGTTAGAGGTTAGAGGTTAGAGAATAGATGAAGAAAGGGCTTATAGCATTATCCCCCTTGGCGGTATTCATCGTCTTGTATTTAGTCACCAGCATTGTTGCTGGTGACTTCTACAAGGTACCCATCACCGTAGCGTTCATGGTGGCATCCGTCTATGCAGTCATCGTTACGGGAGGCTTGCCGCTCAATAAGCGCATCGGCACCTTCAGTCGTGGCGCTGGCACGGAACAGATGATGCTGATGCTCTGGATATTTGTCCTGGCGGGAGCCTTTGCCAACTCCGCAAGGACGATGGGGGCCATTGATGCCACCGTCAACCTTGCCCTCACGCTATTGCCCGGAAACATGTTGCTGGCAGGTCTTTTCGTTGCAGCCTGTTTCATCTCACTCAGTGTAGGTACAAGCGTGGGTACCATTGTGGCGCTGGCGCCCATTGCGGCAGGTGTAGCTGAACAGACGGGTACCAGCATACCATTGATGACGGCAGTCATCGTAGGCGGATCGCTCTTCGGTGACAACCTGTCTTTCATTAGTGACACGACCATCGTAGCTACCTCAACACAAGGATGCCGCCTGTCGGATAAGTTCCGCGTCAACTCATTCATCGTCGTGCCTGCTGCCATACTTGTACTTATTATATATATATTTATTGGCAGCAATATACAGTCACCTCAACACATTGCAGAAGTTGAATACGCAAAAGTCATTCCATACATAGTTGTTCTGCTGACGGCTGTCATTGGCATGAACGTTATGGCTGTGCTAATTATTGGCATCTTGTTGACAGGCATCATCGGTATTTGTAATGGTGACTTCAACGTCTTCGGCTGGTTCGGTTCTATGGGAGAAGGCATCACCGGTATGGGAGAACTCATCATCATCACCATGATGGCCGGCGGTCTTTTGGAACTCATCAAGGCCAATGGCGGCATCGACTTCATCATCGAACGAATGACCCTGCACATTCAAGGTAAGCGCGGTGCAGAACTGGCCATCGGTGCCTTAGTGGCAATTGTTGACGTATGTACGGCAAACAATACCGTGTCCATCCTGACTGTAGGCGGTATAGCCAAACAGATTGGCGACAAGTATGGAGTAGATAACCGTAAATGTGCGTCTATTCTCGACACCTATTCATGCATGATGCAGGGACTCATACCCTACGGAGCACAATTGCTGATGGCGGCAGGACTGGCAAAGATCAACCCTATCAGCATCGTACCTTATTTAATATACCCTATTGCTATTGGTATTGCAGCAACATTATCCATCTTGTTGCGCTATCCGCGACGCTATTCATAACCCCTTATAAACGCTATCACAATGAAGGTCATCGAACGAAATTTTTTCCGTCTGCTTCGGGCTGGACTGTTTGGAACCCATGAAGACATTGAGCCCCTGTCACCTTGGAAATGGCGCAGACTCTACCAACTTTCGCTTTTTCACCGAGTGCCAGAATGCATATGGAAAGGTATCGAGAACTATCAGGACAATTATTTTGTTTCTCTGATAGCAACTGACTTGAAAGAGAAATGGGCAAAGACCGTCGTGGAAGTAGAGGAGGCGGAAGATACTGAAATGGCCAGTCTCACAAACCCCCTACTCGATCACAAGTTGCAGGCTATCATCGACGAAGAAAGCAGCAAGGAAGAAACGCCAACGCGTCTGATGTTGCTAAACTTGGTGCAACATACACGGACCATACTGAACGAAGGAATCTCGCTGCCTCTGCTCATTGAATTATCGCAAATGATCAGGCAGCCAAGGGGAGGCGTTGACTATGACAAATTACAGAAATGGATTAGTCAGTTACAACTGCAACCGATGGCTGACCTTCAAGGCACACTGCTTTGCAGCTTCCTGGATTTCCGTCAGGAAGAACTGCCTTTCATGAAGAAGAACCTGGAAAAGACCGCCCGACAGCTACGGGAAGAGATGTTTGTGCTGGACAACGCACAGACCGACGAATGGTACTTCACGCAGAAGGATGACCAGATTTTCGTACGCACTCACAACTCACAGGCCATGCTTTGGCACGTAGGACACTCGGCACGCTACTCAGGACTTTATCCGTCAGAAGCAGTCACAAACTTCTTTAAGAGCTTTGCCAAGTCCCTGACACATATTGAGGAGTAGTTTACGGTTTACTGTTTACGGTTTACCGTTTACGGTTTACTGTTTACGGTTTACCGTTTCTTGGTTTCAGCGGGCTTTTTCGTTTCAGCAGGTTTCTTGGTGTCTTTCTTGGTGTCTGCCGGCTTTTTGGTTTCTGTCGGTTTCTTTGCCTCAGCAGGCTGTTCCTGCTCAGCCTTCAGTTTCTCCTGGACTGCAGCAATGCTGTCTTGACGTGCCTTTTCTTCGGCAGCTATACGAGCAGCCTTAGCCTCGTCCAACTTCAACGTAGCTTCGTCAGAATGTTCACCTTGGTTGGAATATGCTTTCAGGTAAGCCTCGAAAGACTCCACGCTGTTCTTTTCGCAAGCCAGAGCCCAGTCCAAAGAATCTACCGTCAGGCGAGCCTCCTTGACATGCTTGTTTTGAGGGTACTTTTCAACGAAGGCCAACAGCTTGGCACGATTCTTACTATCGTATGCCATTTGCCAGTTGTTCTCTATTTCCTGAAGACGTCCAAGAATCTTCTGCACGCTGTCACGACGCTCAGGCGCCGCCTGAGGATAGCGGAGCAGATAGTCCTGCAGAATAAGCGGTTCACCGCTGACAATAGCACGTTCGTAGGCATCTGTCTCATTCTGCTGATCCATCTTGTTCATCAGGTAAACGCCAAGGAACACGACCGTCAGCGAGGCTACCAAAGCAACAACAAAGGCGATAGCCACCGGATGGCGTTTCTTCTTAGGCTCGGCAGCGGGTTTTGACGTGCCAACAAACTGCTGTGGCTTTACCGCCGAAACGCGTTCATCATCATAGCGTACAGATTGGGGTTCAACAACGATGGGCTTAGTAAGCGTGCAATGACAATTCGGGCACACGTCCTGATAGGCAAACGTCAGTTCACCACACTCCGGACAACGCACAATGTTACCCGCAATATCAACACCACAACTGGGGCATGTCTTTGCGTGGTCGCTAACCTGATGACCACATTCTGGGCACTTTATAATAGCCATAGTTCTATGCTCTTTTTTAAAATTGATTGCAAAGGTACAAAATTATTCATAATACATCATTTATATTTCACAATTATTTTCTACCTTTGCAAAAAATATTGAGCTATATGAAAAAATTACTATGTTTTATTTGTCTTGGACTCCTCTTTGCCTCATGCAATGACAAGGATGAGCCCGATCCGACACCAACGCCCGACCCCAAGGCTAACCGTACGGTCGTCGTATATATGTCGGCAGAAAACAACCTTTCTCTATTTGCCGGAAGAGACATCACGGAAATTACGCTCGGCTCGAAGACGTTGTCCGAGGACAACAACCTCATCGTATATGTTGACCGAGCAAAGGAATCTGGCATGGAGGTTGGAGAAGAGTTGCCCACCATTCTGAAAATCGAGGCGGGCAAATCAACGGTGATTAAACGATACGACACAGACTTCATCAGCAGCGACCCAGAAAGAATGACCGAAGTGCTGGAGCTGATTGCAAGAGACTATCCCGCCAAGAGTTACGGACTGGTATTGTGGTCACACGCCCAAGGATGGTGTATTGAGAACGACTCGGTGGCCGTAGCCTCGAACAGCAACCTCCGCAGAGCCTTCGGGCGCGACACAGGCAACAATACCGCAGATGCTCAGAATAACGGAAAATGGATTAACATACCCACGCTGGCCAAGGTACTGGAACACCTGAGCTTCAGGTTTAACTACATCTTTGCCGACTGTTGTAACATGTCGAATGCAGAAACAGCCTACGAGCTACGCAAGGCCACAGACTACCTGATAGCTTCACCTGCCGAGATACCCGCCAACGGTGCGCCATACGACAAACTGTTGTCTTACCTTTTCAGCAATGACATACCACAGGCCTACAACAGTATCGTTGATACTTATGCTGACTCATACAGGAATAAAATGCCTCTGGTCGTTATTCAGATGAACCAGATGGAACAACTGGCCAATGCCACCAGCGTCATACTCAGCACTCTTGAACCTACTGCCGACAAGGACTTCAAATTATACAGAAATGCCAATGGTCTGATGTACTATGACGGTTTGAACACAGAACGTGTCTGCGTACTGTACGACATGAACGACTTCCTGCTGCAAAACGCCACAACGGACAACTACAACCAATGGAAACTGTCATTCGACCGTGCGGTAACATATAAACGCTATGCTTCCGAATGGACCAGTAACGGCCACGTGCTATTCACGCTCTTTAAGCCCAGCCAGGAAAAGTTTGGCGGCATGTCCATGTATATTCCACAAACATTCTACAACGCCAGCATCTATAGCAAGAATTACAACGCCACATACCCGCAGATGCAATGGTACTGGGCTATTGGCTGGAACAAATACGGCTGGTAGGAATCAGTCTTTCACTTCGTGGATGACGACCTTCACCTTCATGATGCGACGCTCATCCATCTCAAGGACTTCGAATGTAAAATGTTCGAAGTCTATTTTTTCATGCAGTTGCGGGAAGTCACCCTTGATTTCCAACAACAGGCCGGCAAGGGTGTCGGCATCGCCTTCCACATCTTCGAACGTATCATCATCCAATTTCAGAATCTTATAGACATCACTCAACAGCGTCTTTCCTTCAAACACAAAGGTATTGCTGTTAATGCGTACATAGTTCTTCTCGTCCTCGTCATATTCGTCGTTGATTTCACCAACGATTTCCTCCAGCACATCTTCCAACGTCACAATACCGCTAGTGCCGCCGAACTCATCAACAACGATGGCAATATGAATCTTGTTTTCTTGGAACTCGCGCAGCAGGTCGTCAATCTTCTTGGTCTCGGGCACGAAGTACGGAGGGCGTATTAGCGTTTGCCAACGAAAGTTTGCAGACTTGTTCAGGTGCGGCAACAGGTCCTTGATATACAGGATGCCGCGTATATTGTCTATGCTGTCCTGATAGACGGGAATACGTGAGTAGTTGTTCTCAACAATACACTTCAGTACGTCAGCAAACGAAGAGGTGATGTCTAAGTCGGTCACATCCTGACGGCTGGTCATAATCTCCTTAGCCGTTTCATCGCCAAACCGCACAATACCTTCCAGGATGCGCTGCTCTTCCTTAATATCCTCCTTGTCAGTCAGTTCCAGTGCCTGTTCCAAATCGTCAACACTCAGCACATGGTTTTCCTGAGGCACCACTTTCTCTGCCAGCAGTCCGGAACGAAGAAGAATCGTAGCAAAAGGATAGAACAGTTTTCTGCACAACAGGATACTGCCGGCAGCAGCACGACAGAAAGACAACGCGTGCTGGCTACAATACACCTTCGGCATTATTTCGCCAAACAACAGCAGGAGGAAGGTCAGCAGGATGGTGATACATATAAATTGCAGCCAGTAGGCATTGCCGAATGACACCACCTGTGCGAAGAAATAGTTACACAACATGATGATGGTCACGTTTACCAGATTATTGGTAATCAGGATGGTGGCCAATGTTCGTTCGGAGTCGTCGCGCAGCTTCATGATTTGCTGGTCGCACTCTTCCTTACTTTCTTCTATTTCGTTTAAGTCTGAGGGTGAAAGAGAAAAGAATGCTATTTCGGAGCCAGAAGCATAACCTGATACTATCAGCAGGAGCGCTGCCAACACGATTGCTATGATACTGCCAAGGGTAGGTGTATAAAACTGAACTTCAGAAAATAATTGTAGGAATTCTTCCATAGTTATTCAGAACGCGGTGAAAGCATCTCCATATTATCAGCCCATATCTCGGTCACATGATGCTGCTTACCCTGCTTGTCATCATACGAACGATAGCGGATGCGTCCTTCCACATAAAGTTTATCGCCCTTGTGGACATATTGTTCCACAATCTCTGCCAGACGTTTCCAAAAAATCACGTAGTGCCAGTCGGTCTGGTCAGGAACCTGTGTCCCATTCGGCAACGTATATCCGCGTTCGGTAGTTGCCAACGATACGCGTGCCACAGCTACGCCGGCATCAACATAACGGACCTCAGGGTCTTTGCCGACATTGCCGATTAACATGACCTTATTCATCGCTCAATTCCAAAGTCTAACTCTAAACTCTCAACTCTAAACTCTCAACTCTAAACTCTAAACTCTCAACTATTTGGCCTGACCTAAATAACAGAACTTGAAGTTCTTACCTTTTGCCGAAGGGAACTGGCTGCGGTTATCGACTCTTGAGCGCAGGTAATCGACAATACGGTTATAACAGTCCATACCGGATACAGCCTTGCAGCGGGCCACGAAGTGGGTGTCACGATACTGGAACTTTCCAGTTCCCGGTACCATAGCCACTCGTTTGAAATCGATGGCACCCTCATACCAGCCTGGCTGCTCCTCGTTCAGCCGGAGGATAGCAGGCGAAACGGCTTTCTCGCGTTCAAAATCGGGAGTGGCATGCACAGCTTTCTTATCTTTGAAGTCCTGCATGGTTGCTGCCTCTGTTTTAATCACAATGAAATAGACGCGGGGACGAATCTTATATCGTTTGGGATAGAAAACATCGCTGGCAGCGTACTCACGGATGTCTGCCTCAAGATCGGCATCCATTCCTATCTCATCAATATCAGCAAGGAAAGCAATAGCATCATCAACATTAGATACTAATGTCTCTCTATCAAAATAACGTAAGTATAAATTCATTTAAGTTGTTGTTTTCCTAAGAAATAAAAAAAGGAGAGCGGAAAACGGGACTCGGACCCGCGACCCCAACCTTGGCAAGGTTGTGCTCTACCAACTGAGCTATTTCCGCCTGACTGCGATTGTCGAGATTTTCGACATGTGAAGAGGAGGAGACTCGAACTCCCACGTCGCAATTGACACTACCCCCTCAAAGTAGCGCGTCTACCAATTCCGCCACCTCTCCAGCATATAAACACCTTGAATAAAAAAGAGTGCCCAGAACAGGACTCGAACCTGCACG
>JAEEGH010005465.1_pt1 | contig 31869 bp, 25 predicted proteins | sample 9134181 | NCBI WGS metagenome assembly JAEEGH01 (sample SAMN16246544, study PRJNA631951) | gut metagenome | biome: gut microbiome; feature: rumen; material: DP-attached | host: Bos | place: Iran: Karaj | collected 2018-10
GATCAAAAGAACCAGAGTACATGCACCGATCAGAATTCCGCCAAGCATTACTCCCAAAGATGAAAAGACTCCGGAAGCCATATTTACCAGTATCATAAGAATCCATGGAGCAATCTTATTAATGTTTGAAAGATTCTGCCTGTCCTCTCTTTCCAGATCCTCTCCTATCCACAGGAAAAGCCACAAAATAAGAGGAATTGCCACATTAGCAAGCATGGACTTGCCCTGCCATGTTCTTGTAAGAAAGAACGTCTCCGCTGTTGAGATCGATGTATGGCCAAACATCTGGAACACTGCAATTATGATCATGAACATAGGAAGCTTATTAGGGTTTCTTCTAAAGAGCATGCGTCCTATCTCAATATAGATAATGTAAGTAAACGGTATGAGGAATAAAGGAAGAAGTGTATGTGCAAGGATTGTCGCATGCACTCCTGATATCTTCGCTACAAAAGCGATCCACATAGTAATAACCGCAAGAGCATGTCTTATATCAAGTGTTGTTGAACCACCTGTATAAGGAAGAATTGTATTCATGGTATCCGTCTGAACTGCAAGAACAGATTCAACTACATAATAGGCATCATCTCCGTCAAAAGAAGCAAAAGTAAATGCCATGATAAGCTGGACAAGAACTAATAGTCCAAATAAAACCCACAATATCTTGCCTTCAAGAGAATAACGTACTCTTCTTCCATATACGTCACCCCTTGGATCCATATAGTCCTCAGCAAGGACATGCTGTTCTCCCGGAAATACCGCTTCAAGTCTGTGCTTTATACCTCTATAGGTAATGGAATTAAGCTCACCTGATGCAAGGTCTTCCTGCTTCTTCTTACGAATAAGGACAACTCCTATAAAAAGTCCGATCGATGCAAGAAGTATTTCTATTCCAAGGTAAATCCTGCAGCAGATAGAAAAAGCGCTGTACGTAATAAGAAGCATACAGGGTATTGCTACAAGCTCAAATACGGCAAGCGATAAAAGGTATCCTGCAATAAAAGTCACCGCCCATGACCTTCTTCTGTCAGGCAGCATACTTGCAGGTATTATTCCAATTAAAGTCGGCACAAGAAGTAGCCATAATATCAGTATTACAAGTGTATAAATTGTTCCCATTTAATATCCATCACTTTCAAAATATCTTAAATATACGGTATAAACTGCGCTTAAAGAGCTTATAAACATCTGCTAATTCAGATAATCTTCAATCTGCCTGTTCATGCATGAAGGAATATCGCCTTTACCATTCCATACATCAACCCACTCTATGATTCTGTCTATGGCATCACTTATAGTGGTCTTATTCTTCCATAAAAGCCTTGTTCTAATCTTAGATGTATCAAGTTTTAAAAAGCCTGCTTCATGAGGGCCCATATCAGATTCGCTCTTCCACGAAGCACCTTCATGATCCTTGTTCCATTTATTACAGAACATATCCGTGATCTCACCCGTTGTAAGAATATCTCCTTCATCAGGTCCTACATTATAAGATCCTTCAAAAGATATATCATCATACTGCATGGCAGCAAGGAGAAGATATGCATATACAGGTTCCATGACAAACTGATATGGCCTTATGGAATCTTTATTTCTAACTACTATTTCATTTCCTGATAAAACAGCTCTTACGCAGTCAGGAATGATCCTGTCTCTGGCAAAGTCGCCTCCGCCTATAACATTACCGGCTCTCATAGTAGAGATAGCGCACTTCCTTTGACCAGTTCCAAAAAATGAATTCTTGTAAGAATATGTGACCAGTTCGCTACAGGACTTGGAGTTTGAATATGGATCAAAGCCGCAAAGTTCGTCCGTCTCTCTATATCCCCACTCCCATTCGTTGTTCTTATAAACCTTATCTGTTGTAACATTCAAAACAGATCTTACGCCGTCTGTCAGTCTTACACATTCAAGAACATTGACTGTTCCCATAACATTAGTCTCATAGGTCATCACAGGTTGTTCATAAGAAGTCCTTACTATAGGCTGTGCTGCCATATGAATTACGATCTCCGGACAGGCTTTATCAAACGCCTTCTTAAGAGATTCAAAGTCTCTGATATCGCCTGTTATCGAATCGATATGGTCTTTAATATCTGCTATATCAAAAAGAGCAGGATCTGTCGGGGGCTCTAGAGAATACCCTGTAACCTCAGCTCCCATCTGTATAAGCGTCCTGCACATCCAGCTTCCTTTAAAACCGGTGTGCCCTGTGACGAAAACTTTTTTACCTTTATAGAAATCTTTTAATGAAAGTGTGTGTTCTTTCACAAATTTCCTCCATACAGAATAAAGTCTGAAAATCAGATTCCATTATCAGTATCCTTGGGATCAGCTGCTGTATCAAACTGTATTTCCAGTATTCTCAGGATCACCTTTATCTACATCAAAGCCAATCCTCTTTTCTTCGACTACAACAGGTCTGTGAATAACTCTGGTATTGATGTTGAGAATATATTCTCCCATCAGTCCTATGAAAAAAAGCTCTATCGACATGAAAAAGAACAGTCCGACGATAAGCGGGGCCTGACCTGCATCAAATCCGTACCAGTTGGTAAGCTTAAGCACAAGATATACAAGTGCGACTACAAACGACATTAAAGAACAGATAAATCCAACTATTGTAGCAACGCGAAGTCCGACTTTTGTATAGGATGTAATGCTTAGCATCGCTGCATCGTACAAGGTATAGAAGTTATTGTGAGTCTTACCCGCACGTCTTTTGGGCTGCTCATATTCTATAAGCTTAAGGTTAAAGCCTGCTCCGTACTCGGCAACTATTCCCCTTATAAAAGGAACAGGATCATTAAGCTTTCTAAGAAGCTGTATGAAAGTTCTGTCATAAAGTCCAAAGCCTGTAAAATGCTCTATCATATGAACCTGTGACATTCCCTTTATAAGCTTGTAGTAGATACTTCTAAGAAAATATATAAATCCGCTCTCTTTGCTTGATGACTTAACACCCGATACTATCCTGTGCCCCTTTTCCCATTCATGAACAAAAACAGGTATAAGCTCTACAGGATCCTGAAAGTCTGCACAAACAGGTATAACGCAGTCGCCATCAAGACTGCACATTCCATGGAATGGTGAATTAAACTGTCCGAAGTTTGTTACGTTAAATATAGCTTTGATCTTTTTATTTCCTGCGCAAAGCTCTTCTATCTTATCCCTTGTTCCGTCAGTTGAAGCATTGTCTATAAAAACGATCTCATAATCATAAGAAGAAAGATCCTTTTTTAAGACATTCTCAATGGCACTGCTTATGGGGCCTACATTTTCATATTCATTAAAACATGGAATAAGTATACTTATCTTTTTCATAGATTCCTTTTGTTTTCAATCGAAAACTACAGTATTAGCAAGTTTTTCTTCCCTTGAAAGAAATGGCGCAAGGTCATCCAGTGAAGGAGATACAAGACTTCCATCCGGAAGCTTTTTGGTTGCAGACTTAGGTTCAAAGAACTGCTCAGATGAACAGAACACTTCACATATGGAAAAAGAATCTTCTCCCAGAGTTTTGGTAATGCTCTCTTCAAGCTCTTCGTTACTGTGACATGAATAATAAGGATAGCCATAAGCAGCTGCGAGCTTTGAAAGATCAGGGAACGATAAGCCCCCGCTCTCAGGCCCTATTCCTACGAAATGCTTATCAAAAAGATTAGTCTGTGTCTGCCTTATAGAATGATAACCATCGTTATTTATAACAAAAATATGTATAGGAAGTTTATTCGTAACTATAGTCTGAAGTTCCTGAAGATTCATCTGAATACTTCCATCACCCGTCACAAGACTAACTTCTTTCCCGCCCAGTGCAATGCTTGCTCCAATTGCAGCAGGAAGGCAATATCCCATAGATGCTATTGCAGAGTTTATGATAAAGCGCTGATCTTTTTTGATATAAAAAGAATGACTTCCTACAACGCAGGCTGAGCCGTTACCAACAACTATAGTGCTTCCTTCAGTAAGCTTTTCTGAAAGCTTTCCAAAAAAGGCATATGCATTAGTCTTTCTTGTATCAGTGAGCTTATCATCTGTAATGACCGGATAGGCTTTTTTCCAGAAACCGCAAAGGCTGTTCCAGTCAGAAGGCCTTGTGCTTTTTCTTATCTCTCCTGCACTTTCTTCAATATCTTCTGAAGATCCTTTGAGCTTAACACTGCAAGACTTATATAAAGGCTTATCTATATGAAGAAGAACCCTCTTCTTATCAGAATCTGAATTAGAATCTGATTTTGAATCTGAATCAGAAACCGCCTTATCCATCTTATAAAGAAAATCCGCTGCATCCGCCCATATCGGCATATCTACATGGATCGTAGGCTTTAAAAGTTCAAAGCGGTCAACGTCAACATCTATGACATAAGCATTAGGAGCCCATGCTTTATAGTTATACCCAACCTGTCTTATAGAAAGTCTGTTGCCAACAGCCAGCACCAGATCAGCATTTTGGACAGCAAAGTTGCCGGCACGGTCACCCATGATTCCGCCTCGGCCTACATATAACGGATTACTATCTTCTATTAGATCAATGGAATTCCATCCGGTCACAACCGGGATTCCAAGCTTTGGAACAAGCCCTTTAAATATCTCATAAGCTCCTGATGTTCTTATGCCGCTTCCTGCATATAAAACAGGTCTTTTTGAACTTTGTATCTTAGAAAGGACGCTTGAAATAGTATCATCAGATACATCTCTTGGAATGTCCTTATCGTCAACGCGCGGATCATAAGCTTCAAGTTTATCAGGATCTATCATCTTAGCCTGAATATCAACAGGAATATCAACCCATACAGGTCCAGGTCTTCCTGTCACAGCAAGATGATATGCTTTTTCCATTATTCTTCTTATATCAGAAGCTCTTGATACCATCTCCGCATATTTTGTCATGTTCTTTGCAGATAATGTTATATCAAACTCCTGATCTCCAAGCGCACGAAGAGGAAGCCCGGTACTTCTGGAAAAAGTATCATATCGGACCTGTCCGCTTATAACAAACATAGGGATCGAATCAAGATACGCTCCGGCTACTCCAGTCATTGCATTGATACCGCCTGGGCCTGTCGTAACGCACACGCAGGCAGGACCTTCATGTATCCTTGCATAACTTTCTGCAGCCATACTGCACGCCTGCTCATGATGATTAAACGTAAGTTTTAGTTCATCATATTTCCCAAGGCTGTCATCCAGGTGCATAGCGCCTCCTCCGACAACCATGAACACCTGATTAATACCATGCTGCACAAGAAACTTTGCAACATAGTCTGAAAGTTTGATAAGTGCCAAAGCCAAATCCTCCCATAGTCCCTCTTATTTTATCAAAAAGAAACCACAATGTCACGAATGGCCGGATAACCCCAGGCAATAAGAAAAAGACCTATACTCAAGCAATACGCTTTAGTATAGATCTTATCTATTGTTACTTAAAATATACTTAAATTACTCTGGCGACAATATACTAAAATTAGATGATCTCGCCTTCTTGGCATTTATTATGCCTGATACTTCTCAAGCTCAGAGAAGTCTGTCATGATGTCAAGGATCTTCTTACGACCAGGTTTGTTGAGCTTAATGTACTGCTTCATTACACGGTTCTCAACGATGCTGTTTCCAAGATCCTGTCCTCTTTCAAGTGGAGTGAAGTCTACAGGGTTAAGGTTAAGTCTGTCGCACATACGAATAACAGTACCATAAGCCATACCCTCGATACCACGGTCAAGCGCTGTTACAAGTGTGCTGTATGGAATTGACATTTCAATAGCGAACTGTCTTACGCTCTTATACTGTGATAAAATTTCTTTCTTTAAAATCTGTGCCTTTGTCATTGGTGTCCACCTCCTGGTATTGGTAATTTTTCCTGATTGATTCTAAACATACCAGTCCAACCTGATATGTGATACGCAATAATTCCGAAATAAAAATCCCGGTTACATTTACATCAGCTACAAAGTATAAAACATAAACTGTTTTACGACAACCCCTTTTTGTGTAAAAATTCCGTGAATCTATATAGAATTTTTGTACGTTTTTTTGGTAAAAATTTAAAAATGCCTAATCAGTGTTTATCAGTCCATATCATGGCTTTTGGGCGAAATCTCAAAAGCCTACATGAATTTTACACACAAATCAGGCATTTTTTATATGATTTTTTTGGTTATTTTTACAACAACAAACGTTATCTTATAAAACAATCACTTTTATATCATAAAATAGTAATGTATGATCTTGCAGTAATTTTCGCATTTGAAATTATAACACATAAAACCGTTATTGCAAGTACGAAACAAAATAAATTTTAATCTTTTCAAAATTTGTACTTACAGGATAAAAATAATGCTCTTAAGAGTGATTATTTTGTATAAATTCTCTTAAACTATCCTCAAATGACATACAAGGCTTCCAACCTGTGTCTTCGATCAGCTTATTTCCATCAGGCTGAAGTGAGATAAAAGGCTTTGGATCATCTCCAAATGTTATCTCTGCCATCTTGCCTGATCTTTCAAACACCCACCTGTTAAGCCTCTCTACATACTGTTTCAGGACAAGGCACCTTCCGTCTGTGATGTTATATATCTCTCCATCTCTTCCTTTTTGGGATATAGCAATAAGAGCCCTTGCACAGTCACCGGCGTCCAGATAGTTCCAGCTCTGTCTGCACGAAGAAAGATTCATCTTCATGCCATTTTCTGCCCTGTCTAAAAGATCCGGGATCATTCTTCCATGAGGTTCATACCTTCCTATCAGACTAAAAATCCTCCCCCATACCCATTCCATATGAAATGAGTCCGCCAGATTTCTCGTCATATAGCAAGCTGCAACTTTGCAGGCTCCATATGCAGTCACAGGGCAAGGTGCCATATTTTCATACTGTATCTTCTCTGTAGCCCCATATTCTGCCTGAGACCCGATTCCCACAAAGCGTCTGCATCTTGTCATCGCAGCTGCCTTAACAGCATGAATAGCGCCTTCTACATTGATCTTTTGAGTTTCAAAATCGTTTCTGTCTCCACCCCACATAAGGTGAAAAAAGGAATCGAATCTCCTCTCCTCATCTTCAAGTTCAGGGAATCGCTCAAATATCTCATATGGAAGTCTTTCAAGCTCATCCATTTCAATCGGGATTATATGAAGATCATCCGAGTCTATTTCTTCCAGCCTTGCATTGTTCGGTGATGCAGGCCTTACCACCGCAAATACCTCAAAGTTATTATCCAAAAGTTCCAAAACAAGATTTGCTCCCGCAAACCCTGCTGCCCCTGTTACTATGACCAGTTTTTTATTATCTTCCATAAGTTTTTCCTTTTCTTAAGCCTTCTCGTCCTCTCTGCATTTTCATGTAATGATAGCTTATAATCCCAAAATCCGATATAATGTATATAAAGATAGTTATTTTTTTATCAATTTACTAAAACATCCTTTAAAGGAGAATGTACCATGTCGGAGATATCCGTTTGTATTATATCCAAAAATGAAGAAGAGAATATCGAAAAATGCCTCAGAGCAATTACTCCTCTTCAGAGCGAGATAATCCTGACGGATACCGGAAGCACAGACAATACTGTCGAGATAGCCGGCAAGTATACTAAAAATATATTCCACTTCGATTGGTGTGATGACTTTAGTGCAGCCAGAAATTATTGTGCTGCAAGGGCTTCGAACGACTGGATCTTATTCATTGACTGCGATGAATACCTCGTTCTTGCGGATATTCTACGCCTTAATGCGATCATAAATGAGCATCCGCTCGAAATAGGGATGGTCAACAGAATAAGTCCATATCCCGGAGATGAATCCAATCAGTCCAGGCACGACTTTGTTGCAAGGCTTTATAACAGAACTCTCTATTCATACAAAGGCAGAATCCAGGAAACAATTGAGCCCATCAACACAGATCTCGTTCCCATGGATTATGACAGCCCAAAATATTTTGAGATACCTCTCACCTTTTATCATGCCGGATTTGAAACCATCAACAACAGGAGAAAAAAAGCTGAGCGCGACCTCACTCTGCTTCAGGAAACCCTAAGGACAGAAGGTCCCACTCCATATACCTATTATCAGCTTGGTAAATGCTATGTTGCAATGAAGGATCCTGCTCTTGCAGCCCACTATTTTTACAGCGGAATATCGCTTCACCCAAATCCTGTCCACACCTACGTTCACGACATGATAGAGAGCTATGGTTTCTGCCTGTTAGAGCTCAAGCAATATGATAAAGCTCTTTCTCTTGAACAGTATTATGAATTGTTAGAAGGCCGCGCAGACTACGTATATCTCATGGGCCTTATATACATGAATAACGCAAGATACGACGAAGCCATTACCCAGTTCCAGAAGGCCATGACCATCAAAAACTATTCTATCGAAGGTGTAAACACCTATGCACCCAAATACAATATAGGCCTCATATACGAAAGCCTTGGAAAAAGAGATCTGGCACTTGAGTATTACCGTGATTGCGGCGCATACGGTCCTGCACTAAAAAGAATAGCTGCCATAAACTAGAGTATTACAGTATTAACACTCTTAGGAATACCCTCCTCACAACCTTTTGAAACTATCAGATATCCATCATTTTTCAAAAAGTGAATAAGCTTCATAAAGAGCTCATCTTTGTTCTCGGCATGTTTAAGTGCATCATAGATACATATTATGTCAAAAGAATGTTCAGGGAACGGGAGGGTCGTTTCTTCGATATTACCTTTTATGATATCTCCCATATATTTACCAAGGTAGGCTACATCTGCAAAGCTTTCCACACCTGCAACATAGCAGTTGGGGTACCTGTATTTAAGCGCAGACATATTAGTTCCAAATCCACAGCCGATCTCAAGAAATCTAAACCACGGATATACAGGCTTGCCGCTAGCCCTTCCTTCAACTATATCTGAAACAACCTTCATCAGTTCTTCATATACGCCTTCATACTTCCAGACATCAAATCCCCATTTATCTTCAAATACTTTTCTATTCATAGCCAAAAGATTCTTCTTGTTCTCTGAAGGCTCACCATCATCGCCGCCCTGATGATATACAAAAGCATTATGACACAGTATCTGCCGAAATCCCGCCTCAGCTATCCTCACGCCAAGATCATCATCCTCAAAATATGCAGGTGTGAATCTCGGATCAAATAACAGCTTTCTTCCGCGCATACTCTTTAGCATATCCTGGACAGACTTGGGAAAATGCGCTTCTTCCTGAGTCGTATGCTCGATAAAAACACAGTTGACAGTCTCTCTTGAAATAAGCTCACAAAAGCCTGTAAGCCTTACCTTATCCTCATATGGATTTTCCAAAGGAATATTATGGGCTGCTCCATATTTTATGGCTGCCGCTATTCTGTCAGTTGTTCCAAGAAATACCTCTACGCTTTGCTCTGTAGCATTATTGGAAACAGCTCCTACTGCGCCAACACATGTGTTTTCATAAAGCGCCATTCTCATCCAGAAAAGTGCTCCGGGCGTAAGAACAGCGTCATTGTTTATAAGAAGTACATCATTATCTTCCACACTGGCAATGACACCTATATTGCATCCAACAGAAAAGCCCACATTATCACCATTTTCAATAAGTCTTATCCCCGTCTGCTGCCTCAGCCACTGCGCTATTCCGTCAGTAGAAGCATTATCAACAACGATTATCTCATCTCCTTCAAGACACTCATCTTTAATAGCCTTAATGCATTTTTTCATGAGCCATTCATCATTGTATGACAACACGACAAAAGACACATTTCTGACTTTAAAGGAAGGGTTATTTTTACACTTATCAAGCTCTTCCTGTATGGGTGCTGTATCTTCAGGAAGAGTACAAAATCTCATTGCCTGCTCAAAGCAAAGATAGGCCTGATCATTATTGATCCTCTTATAAATAAGGCCAAGCATATAATAAAGTTCGTAATTACGTTGATTTTTGGAAAGACCTTTTCCAATTGCAAGAAATTCACCACGAAAGTCCCCGAGAGCCTCACATACAGTAGCCTCAAGAACATGAAGTTCTTCAGGATTTTCATCGTCGCCTGATATGAGAGCCTGGCTCTGTTCAGATTCTTTGAGCTCCTTGATCTTCTCAGATGCCTTGCGATAATCTCCGCTTTCAACCAGTGATCTGATATTCTCGTACATAAGAATCAACCTCCTCGGCAGGACTCCGAAAAAAATTAACCACTCTTTATATACCATTATAATTTGAATATTAATTTTATACAAAGGGCTTTATTTTATGCGCCTTTGAAACGTATTTTTCAATTTTTCAGGCCCCCGGAACATACGATAAATCGTTCTTAAAAAATTAAAAATAATAAAATTTTGTCATTTTTAACGAAATTTAGTTGATTAATAATGTTTTTTATGATAGTATCATAGTAAGTAAAAGTATATTTATAGCCAAAATGGCTTGCCCAGCAAGGAAATCGCTAAAGGAAGAGCGAGACGTATCAGCCAGAAGAAAGGATTAAGGCTGAAGATTTTTATAAATCTACCTTGCATCAATCATGGAAGAAAGGAGGGCATCATATATGGCAAATAATATAATGTCGAATGGCATATATAACCATTTTCTGACATCTTATGCATCGAATGATATCACTAAAGCTGATTCTCATAAAAAAGATGAGCTTAAAGATATCTATAAATCGATTGTCCGTATTAACAAAGATTCCCCTCTTTATCTTCTGAAACAGGATAGTGTTAATGAGGAAACTGCTATTGCGTTCAAGGAAAGTGCGCGCAAATTGCAGGGTGATCTGGCAGCACTTAAAGGCGACGGCGAAAACAGCGACTTTAATACCAAAGTAGCTTTTTCGTCTAATAATGATACCGTAACAGCAACTTATATCGGTTCTTCAGAAGCAGATCCGCCATCCTTTGATATAACCGTAGAAAGACTTGCCAGATCTCAGGTCAACACAGGTAATTTCCTTCCAAATACCAAGACTACGCTTGAAGAAGGAAGTTATTTCTTCGATGCTAAGATTGGCGAACAGAGTTTTGAATTCCAGTTCTCTATCGGAGCAAATGATACAAACCTTGAACTCCAACAAAGAATTTCAAGGCTTATCAATAAATCAGGTGTAACTTTAGAAGCTGAAGTTATAAGTAATGAAAATGGTGAAAACGCTATAGAAATAAGGGCTTCACAAAAAACTCAGCGCAGCGATCAGTCCAAACAGTTTGATATACGTGATGCTCTAAACAGCCCACGTCATGGAATCGTTCCATATTTTGGCATAGATAAGACAAGCGTTGAGCCTACCACAGCACAGTTTACAATTGGAACAGATTCGCATACTTCCCAGTCCAATCACTTTACTGTAGCATCTGTTTATGAAATAGAATTAAAAGAGCCAACAGGCGAAAATGGACCTATACACATTGGTGTTAAATCAGATAATGACGCCCTTGTTGAGAACGTCAAGAATCTTGTTGCAAGTTATAATAACTTCCTTGATTCCGTATCGCAGTCCAATGATAATGTACAGGCAAGAGCTAAGATGCAGGCATCTATTAAATCTGTAGCTTCGCAGCACAAGTCCGGACTGGAAGAGATAGGAATAAGCCAGCTTGAAAACGGAAATCTTGAACTTGATGAAGAGGCTCTTAGAAAGCTCCAGCAGACTTCCGATGATCCTTCCAAGCTTATGGTTCCTGTAAAAGAATTTGCAGATAACTTAAAGGGTATCAGTAAAGAAATCATGCTGGATCCTATGAAGTTCACGCAAAGACCTATAGTTAACTACAAGAACCCAGGCCACGAATACGCTAATCCTTATGTGACCAGTGAATATTCGGGAATGATGTTTAATAACTATTGTTAAGTACATGTGAGGGGTTCCTGAGGATGGCAGCCTAAAAATGATTTTGTTGTCGTGAAAATTATATAAAATTCAAGAATTATTGAACTTACATAAAAAAGCCATGTGCATGATCCTTATTACAACAAAAGGATTTACACATGGCTTTTTTAATATTTAATTCAAGGCATTACTGCGCCTTGACTGCATCAAGAGCTTGTCTTACAACCTGGTCCATGTTGAAATATTTGTACTGGCCAAGACGTCCTCCGAAGATTACCTGAGTCCAGCTTGCAGCTTTATTCTGGTATCTTGCGAAGAGGAGATTATTCCTGTCATCATTCATTGGATAGTATGGCTCGTCGCCAGGCTTCCATTCTGAAGGATATTCTCTGGTTATTACGGTTCCTCTTCCTTTGCCGAACTCAAAGTGTTTGTGTTCGATGATTCTTGTATAGGGAACTTCTCTTTCTGTGTAGTTGATAACTGCATTACCCTGATAATTATCAACTTCCGGGAGCTCCTCGGTTTCAAATCTAAGGGATCTGTACTCGAGATTTCCAAGTTCATAATCGAAGAACTCATCGATCATACCTGTATATACAAGCTTATCAAATGTGTCTCCGTTATTGGCAGTGATCTGTCTTCCGGGTCTTTGTTTTTTCATATCAACAAATTCAAAGAAGTCGGTACCAAGCTGAACTGTAATATTATCATGAGCCTGAATTCCGCAGATCTGTCCGCCCATGTCATCACGCATACCAAGAAGTCTTTCACACATTGCTGTGTATCCGCCTACAGGAATTCCCTGATATGGATCATTAAAGTAATTATTATCATATATAAATCTGAAAGGAAGACGCTTAATGATGAAAGCAGGAAGCTCATCGCAGCTTCTGCCCCACTGCTTTTCTGTATATCCCTTTACAAGCTTTTCAAAAACATCTTTTCCCGCAAGAGAAAGGCCCTGCTCTTCAAGGTTATCAGCCTCAAAATTCTGGATATCATAGTCAGTCGGTTCAGACACACCGCGCTTTTTTAATATCTCTATGATAGCTTCACGGCTCTGCTGTCCGATGATTTTCTGAGCCTCATCAGGAGTTCTGATTCCCCACATCTTGGAAAAAGTATTCATGTTAAAAGGAAGGTTATAAAGTTCATCCTTATAAACAGCCATTGGAGAATTCACATAATTATTGAAATGAGCAAACTTCTGAACGTACTGCCATACCTCTTCATCAGATGTATGGAAAATGTGAGCGCCATAATCATGGACCTGAATACCCATGTTCTCACTGGTATGAACATTACCGGCAATAGTATCCCTTTTGTCGATCACAAGACATTTCTTACCTGTCTTTGCAGCTTCATGAGCAAATACGCAGCCATAAAGACCTGCACCTACAACAAGATAATCGTAATTCATAATATTCTCCCCTGGAAAAATAAATTCTGCTGAAGGAAGCCTTTCGTAATACCGCCTTACAAAATAGCTATTTTAGCTACCATGATCCGGTCAGCGAAAAAGTTACGAAAAATTCCCACAACAGAATTTATGATATCAGACTTTGTATTTTTTTTAAAGAAGATAATAATCAACAAATTTTCAGTTTCTTAAAGCTCTCAAAACGCAGCAAACATGCGCTTTATCCCTTAAGATAAACTTCCGGAACATTGGTGATAATGTCAGTTACGCCAAATTCAGAATACTTGCCCATATCCTTTTCTTTTAATAATCTTCCGTCATTGAAGAAAGGTTCTTCCATATTCCAGGCACGAACCGGCGCATCAGCTAGCTTCTCTTCTCCCTTGGCATTAAGTCCTCCGATCCATGGGTGAAGCGCATCGGCACTAGCATAAATAGCTCCCTGAATGCAGCCTTCCATAGTACCTGACAGCATACCTGTTTTTGCAGATGGCATAAGCTCTTTTATCAGCTTAATAGAATCTGCAAGGAAAGAAGAATACACGATATATTTTTCAAGACCGTATTCGCGTACAATATCGATCACCTTCTGCTCTATACCGGGATATCTTATAACGCTTGTCTTAAGCTCAATATTGATAAGAAGCCCGTTTTCTTCACAATAAGGCTTAAGAAGCTCCAACATCTGTTTAAGAGTCGGAATAGTAGTAGTCTCTCCGCCAACTGATTGGATATGGAGTTTTTGAAGCTCAGCAAGGGTATAGTCCTGAACATTTCTCGTTCCATCAGTAACCCTGCCTGTATGCTCGTCGTGGAACACAACAACTTCCCCATCCTTAGAAAGCTGAACATCCGTCTCGATTCCCGTGATTCCCGGGATCTTAGCTGCTGCTTCAAAAGCTTCAAGTGTATTCTCCGGATAAGCCATACTGCAACCTCTGTGAGCCCATATCTTGACGTCTTTGCGCTCGCCCTGTGCATGTCTTTGACTTACAAACTTCTCAATCACAGCTGTAGCTGCAAGGCTTTCTCTTGTCGTTAGAAGGGTAAAAGAATCAGAACATACGACCTGTTTTTTTACCTCTTCATAATTGTTCTCAGACATATGATCAGTCAGATGGTTTCTTCCAATTGCCGCAACCCTTCTTCTGAACTCAGCAAGGTCATAGGTAAAACCATTGCCATTGCATTCGTTATAAACCGTATCATTATTCTTATCATCATAGGATTTGATAGTAAATTTACGCATAAGATACCACGGGGATTTGACATATATGCATCCCATGGATCCCGTGATAGTAAGGGCATCATCACTCATAACAGCAGTTGCCGTCTTAACTGTGGCCTGAGCATGATCATACTTAAGTGTCACTTTAGTATATGTATCAATTCCATTTAATCCATATACAGCATTTATATAAGCATCCCTGTATTCTGTTCCCAGAATTCTAAGAACAGGTGAAAGGACAAAGTTTCCGAAGGTTTCAAAGCTTCCTCCTTCAGGGAAGGTATGTTCTCTTTCATTAGTCGGGATAAGTCTGGAAAAAGAAACTTCGATATCCATAACGCTTCCGATCACGCCACTTTTCAGTATCTCTATAAGCTTTGCAAATCCGGGCGTATAAAGGCTTCCTGTTGTTTCCATAAGGACAAGGCCCTTGTCGGCAGCCATATCATACAGCTCCTCGGCAGTCTTTTTTGACATAGAAATAGGAGCCTGACAAAGGATGTGCTTTCCTTCATCAAGCATTTTTTTGACAAGCTCTTCTCTGCAGCTATTCTCGGCAGAAATATATACAATATCGCAGCTTCCTGCTACGACATCCATATCAAATGTTGAAGTTCCTACATGAAATCTTTTGGCGAAAGCCTGAGCACCATCTATACGAGTATCATATATGCATGTCAGATCATATTCCCTGCTCTTTGATACAATTTCTGCCATAATCTCGGCAGTGCTACCCGTTCCCATTATTCCAATCTGCATAAAAGCCCTCCATTCAGGTCAAATCCCAGTAAGAATAATTAGCCTTTTCATAACCCTATACCTATTATATGACATTTTGGCATTCCATGCCAAAAGCCAAATAAATCTGTATGCCCCACTGCAGCAAACAGGCCTGACACAAAAGTGTCAGGCCCATATACCAATTAAATATTTAATTCCTTTCAACTAAACAAAATCCAAAATGCAGGATCAGAGAAGTTTTCTTCTACCCAGCCTTCGTAATCGGAGGCTTCTTCACCATCAACGGTAAATTCACCATCATGATACTCGGCAAAAGTCTCTTCTGTACATTCATCCTTAGTAAGTGTCATTTTGTAATAATAACTGTCTCCTGCTCCGCCGCTTCCCATATATGTTCCGTTATTCTGAAGTGCCTCAAAACACCTTGCTGTTGTCATTACGCCATAGAAGTCTCCATCTATATACGAAAGTATCAGATACACACCTGCCGGTGTCCCAAGATCAAGGATAAGCTCTTTGCCATTCTGGCCATCAAGATCTATATAGGTAGCTCTCTTTATTTCCGGTGCTCCATTCTCAGAGATTGATTCGCAGAACTCTTCAAACGTCATATCTTCCTGTGAAGACAAATCCTTAAAAGTTCTATCTCCATCTAATATCATACTGTATCTATACCTTGCATTAATGATCTCATTACACTCAAATGCGTGACAAGATATCTCATCTGTAAGGCCGATCTCTTCCATTCTTTCTTTCAGCATAGACTCAAGTTCTACAGAAGATACTATTTCTATTCCCGCCTCTTCTACAGCCGTTTTATAAGGATTATCATCCGGATAATCCTCAGGATATATAAGAGGGAAGTATTCATTATACATGGTATAAACAGTAAATGAATCTTTAAAATCTTCATCAAAGGAGTATCGTTCGAAATAAACGTTATCCCAGTCCCCTTCTGATGTATCTATAATTCTATTATTTGTGTTCTCCTGATAATTCGTGTAATCACTAGATTCAAGGAAATACTCACTAGTATAGTAAAAATGCCACTTTAAATCCTTGTCCAAATAGCCTGCACTATGTCTGCCAATTCCGTTATATGCAGGTCCTGAAGTCTCAACATATCCATATTTAGTAAGTGATGTCTGATCAAAATAATTACTTTCAGTATAGAATTTGACCAATATCTTTCCTTCAGATTCTGTGAGAATCAGTATATTATAATACTCAACTGTATCGTCATATCTGTCATTCTCTCCTCCGGGAAGATGAATTGTTAATTCAAGTTCGCTACATCCGTCCATACCACAGTCTATATAATATGTTTCAACTTCAGGATCACCATCGTTACCTTGATCGCATCTTGTTATTTCTTCAGCTGTTTCTACGATCTCATCAAGTGTATATTCCTTGCCTTCTTCAAAACCACATGCAATATCGGTTCCGACAATATAGTAATAAGTCTCATCAAAAACCGCTTTTTCTTCGTTATTTAAAAACTCATCATATTTGGAAGTATCTGTAAGTTCCTGATCTTCACTTACATCACTTGAACCAGGAGACTCACTTTCTTCATCATCACTGTCTTTTTCAGAAACTTCTTCATCAGAACTGTTTTCTGAAGAAGCGCTTTCAGTTGTACTTTCTTCTTCGCTTTCCTTTTCTTCAAAGTCTTCACTTGCAGATTCTTTTGAATCATCCGTTTCGCTTTGCTCTGCTGCCCCAAAGTCTAAAGAAACATTGCCACATCCCTGACCCAAAACCGAAAGCATAAGTAAGCTTAATGCCAATCTTTTTTTCATTATCTTTCCTCGCTAATTTAAATATTTTAACCCACAATTATTGTAAGGATTCTAATCATTATTACTCCAAAGTCTGACGAATTGCATTAAATAACCGACGAATTACATCCTATACTACCAAAAACTCCATTTACCTTATCTATAATAGTTGCAAAAAGAAAAGCAGAGATATCTTTTAAGTATTTTCTAAGATATCTCTGCTTCCTTATGTAACAGATTAATTGTTATGCATCAGCCAAAGATGTTGGTGTAAACGACGTGGGGACCGTCGAGCGCGTTGATCATGATCCAGTCATCAAATGAGGCTATGGTGCAATCTGGATTAATCCTCCAACAGCTCCATCGCTTCCTGTACATAGCGCATAGCGTTTTCTTTGAAGTGAGCCTTTTGCTCATCAGAAACTTTTTTTACGACCTTGGCAGGCATGCCCAGGACAAGGCTGTCATCCGGAATAACCGTATTTTCTGTAACCAGAGCGCCAGCTCCTATGATACAGTTCTTACCAATATGGCATCCATTCATGATAGTTGCATGCATACCGATAAGAGTATAGTCATCGACAAAAGATCCATGAACTATAGCACTATGGCCCACAGTAACGTATTTACCAATAGTTACAGGAAGGCCTTTTTCTTCGTGGACAACCGCATTGTCCTGAATATTTGAGCCCTCGCCTATTGTGATCGAATCCCTGTCACCTCTAATGGTCGCATGGTTCCAAACGCTGCACATAGGACCGATCGTTACATCTCCGCAGACGTCAGCAGACTTCGCTATATATGCTTTTTTATCTATTACGGGTTCTCTCATGATCGACCTCCCATATATATCTATATCTGTTTTTATATACAAATAGTAAATTATGTCACTGAAAAAAAGCTGCTGCACCAGGCAACAGCTTCTGTACTATTTTTATTATATAAGCTTGTTGAGTTCGTCAAGGTTAGCGCCTGCAGTCTCAGTAGCTTTCTTATTCTCAGCCTGAATCTGTGCATATACTTCCTGACGATAGATCGGAATTTCTTTTGGAGCTGCAATTCCAAGTTTAACCTGATCTCCACGAATTTCGAGAACAGTTATTTCTATATTGTTGTTTACAATGATAGCTTCGTTCTTTTTTCTGGATAATGCTAACATAAGACGTCCCTCCGTGACTTCTGACTTTTTCTTGATGCAAAATACTTCCCATACCCGCTTTATCTTAACACGTTGAAGGGCAAATGTGCAACGATTTTTTGTAACAAAAAACCAGAAAAAAAATCAGAAAATCTTCATTTTAAGCCTTTTTCTCGTTAGCTTCCTTCATCTTCTTGAGAATATCATAAACAGGATATTTTATCTGATATTTATCATCATCAAGAATAACCTGACATCCCTTACGAGTATCTGCATTAATGATAAAAGGTCCTTTGAGATTAACTGTCATCTTTGTAAGATCATGAGGAACAGTTATTGTCACAAGAACGAGCATATTTTCATCTGTAATAGGTTTTACTTCCTCGAGTACATCATCTTCTACTTCTGGATTATAGTCTTCCTGAACATGAAGCGGATCCATTACAGGCATCGCAAATGCTGGCTCATCAAGCGACTGAAGCCATTGAATATTATGACTGTCCTTATCTTTGTCGTACATTAGTGCAAAGCGTGTCAGATCCGGAAAACCAATAATTCCCTTTGGAAATACAAGTATCTTGTCATCACTGATTTCAGTTTCACCAAAAATTTTAGTTGTAAGTTTCATGATTTCCTCCACTTTCATATCACGCTGATTATGAATTATTTGTTCAGACCATAATGTTCTATTATATCTCTGTATGAACATATGATTTTAATCACTAAAAACTTGCATATACTAATTCAAAACCTATTTCGGTTTTTTTTGCACTATTCATAACCCCTTTTAAAAAACATTTTAATTATTCATTAAATATAGTTCATAAGTGATTCTTTCATGATCTTACTTGTTGCCATTAGTGATGCCTGATATATAAGCTCTGCTGTAGAAAGATTAGTTGCTGTCTCTGCCATATCAATATCTTCATTGTCACTCTGAAGAGTCTTAAAAGTAGTAAGCTGATTCTGAAGTCTTGACTGAACCATTGAAAGTCTGCTTGATCTTGTACCATTTTCTGTAACCGCTACATTTGCTTTATCAAGCGCTTCCTGCATGCTTGTTATCTTTTTTCCAAACATGTCTTTAAGCTCTTCTTTCATGTAGTCATAGGATTTCTGAGCTGCAGCTATCTCTTTTTTGATATTTGCGATCGCATTATCATCAGTAGTTGCTGCCAGGTTACTGTTCATGGTATTCATCATTGTCTTGATGTCTTTCATTCTGCTGACAAGTCTCTTAAGATCTTCAACATCGCGTCTTACGCTTGTTGTGAACACTTCATTAGCAGTAGTATTAACCTCTATAGTCTGACCATATCCAACATCATACTCCATGATATGGCTGGAATTTCCGCCGTTATAAACAACAGTTACACCATCATCTATATTGGTGCACTTCATAAGGTTCTCAGGTCTTGTATCACCTGCAAGCCACGAAGATTTATCATACATTACGTTAATATTGTTGGCATTGGTTATATCTGTAAGTGATTCAAGTTTTTCCTTAAGCTTTGCAGAAAGAAGTATCTCTCCTGTATATGCGTTGATGCAGAAGCACTCGTTCTCAGTATCTTTGGAAAGAGCTACATATATATCATCAATAATATCTTCTGTTGTAGTAGAATCTATAACCTTCGGAAGACTTGGCGCATTAAGAACGCCGGGCTTTATCACAGTCTCAACATATGAGCTGTGTACACTTCCGTTTGAAGAAAGGTTAACTACATTTACGCTTTCACCTGATTCGATAAGTGAACTTTCATTGTTGATCTGATAAGTTCCATCTGTATTAACCGTCATTGAATACGCATTTCCGGCAAGATCAAATACATCCACTTCATATGGAGCATCTGAAGCACCTGTAAGCGGAACCTGGATCGTTGTCTGTTCACCATTAACTGTAAAATCAAAGGTTGAAAGTGCTGTATCAGAAACTGTCGCTGTAATATCGTACGCCTTAACTTTACCATTATGATCAACTGTGAAAAGACTTGTACCGGATGCAGAGTTCACAGCCTTTATTGTGTATCCGCCATCTTCTTCAGAAGTTATTGAATAAGTTGTTGTCGAGCCATTAGACTCTGTAATGGTTGATGACTGAAGTGTACTTACCTGTGCTTCTCTAGGGCTTCCAGATGCATCTGTATACTTAATGATAAGGTCTGTTCCGTTTACATCAACGCTTATATCAGTAGCTGTTGCAACACCATTTTGATTAAGTGTCATTGAAAATGGTCCGAACAAGGAGTTTTCACCCGTGATCGTGTATCCATAATCATCATTTATCCTGGCTAAATATGTTGTAACCGAGCCATCCGCTTCTGTTACAGTAACTTTATTATCGTCATTTGTATTATTATCGGTATTTGTAGAGATATTAACCTTACGGGTAATGCCATCTCCATCTTTATAAGTCAGGTATACAGTATCTTCAGTTTTTGATGTTGATAAAATAGATGTTGCAGGAACAGTCATGGTAGAACGATATCTTACAGAAACATTTCCAACATCCGGATCGACATTATCATAAGAAAGGCGTATGCGTCCCACATTACAGGATGACATATCACTTTCTGCCGGGAAAGTACTGTCACTTGCAGTAAGTGTATATGCACCTATTACTCTCTGAGAAGTATCTACATCTTCTGCATTAAATTCATCATGAAGCTTTATATATTGTGTACTCTCATCATCTTTAAAAGTAAGCGACTGCTGGGTTCTGTAACCTGTGAAAATATATCTTCCGGCATAGTCTTCATTACCTGTAGAATAGTACTCATCGGAAAGAGCACTCATTTCAGTAAGTATCGTATCAATATCATCAAGTGTTTCGTACTGGTTAACACCCTTATTGCACTGCTGTATCAAGGCAGTAAGTACATCAGTGATAGTTGAAAGTGAATCCTCTGTTACATTAAGCCAGCTTTCTGCATCTTTAGCATTCTTTTCGTAATACTGGGAAAGCTCTGTAACATTGCTTCGAAGGCGAAGAGCTCTTATAGCAATAACAGGATCATCAGATGGTCTTGTAAGCTTTTTGCCTGTAGCGATCTGAGTATTAAGATCATCTTCAGTCACCTTGTTATTATTGATATTGTAGATTGAGTTATTGTGCATTATCTTGTTAGTAATTCGCATATAAAACCTCCATGCGCCTTTAGCCTCGTTTACTTCTAACTCTGATGTCAAATTCAATAGAATTTGACATCTAGTGATAAAAGCATTTTGCTTTTATCACAACGGACGTCGAATTTATTTTAATAAATTTGACGTCTAGCGATTAAAGCTTGCTTTAATCGCCTTAAACTCCCGTGTTTAGAATGAGCTGGTCGTACATCTCCGTCAATGTCTGTACTACTTTAGAACTAAGTGTATATGCATTCTGGAACTTAACCAGATTTGCTGCTTCTTCGTCTTCATCAACGCCTGCTACTGAAAGTCTCTGGTTATCGATCGTATTCCTTAGTGCTTCATAAGTTTTTTCCATAGTAGAAGCATTACTTGTATTTAGGGATGCATCTGCAAGAATCTTATCAAGGAACTCTCCTGAAGTTGCTCCTCTGAATACCTCTTTGGAATTGAACATATCTCCAAGCTTATCGATATTGCCAAATTCATCATCACCTTCAGTAATATCTGCTTTAGTTGCAAGAAGGTTGGAATTGTGCACCATTGCTGAGTACACTGCGAAGTTATCTGCTGTCAGGTAGTAGTATCCATAGTTGGTAGTTGTCAGTTCTTCGAAGGTATACTGAGCAGGTGAAGTATTACTCGATACAGTTCTGTCACCTGTAAGCATGTAACATCCGTCTTCGCCTGTAGATGTATAACCTGTTGTTGTAATATTATTTACTTCTCTTGCGAAGTTCCTTATCCACTCGTTCATCTGAGACTGATAGTAAGGAATCCCCTGATAATCTATTGATTTACCGACATTTACCGTATCATAGCTTCTTGACTGAAGTCTGGAAAAATCTACTGCTCTTCCGGTTTCATCATCTGTATCATCAAGTGTGAATGTATAGGTACTGTCACCATCATAGGTCCAACCTGTATATTCGTAAGTTCTTGCACCAATCTGGATAACTCCCTCTGCAGGAAGTGAGCATTGTGCCATATCCTTCAGATAATCGTTAGTTACTGTAACTGACATTGTATGAGTTAAAGGATTCCAGGCACCACTGGTACCATTGAAGAACTTCTGATTATTACCGTCTCTCATCTGAATAAGGCCATATAACTTACCACCCATATTGGCATTATCAAGATCGAAATTGCTTATATACTTACCGCTGCCTTCTTCAAAATTGCTTCTTACTACCTTGATATCATATAGACCTGTAATATCTGTCTGGTTTATAAATTCATCATCATCTCTTGCTATACATGCCAGCTTATTGTAACTGTATGTATCAACAAGGCACGTTCCACCTGCAATCCATACTTCAAATCTCGTTGCACCTGTATCTCTTTCAGGATCATTTTCATCTATGACATCAGTTTCTTTTACCTTAACCGATACATACTCAGAAAGGTGATCGATAAGAAGATCTCGCGTATCTCTAAGATCATTAGCTGTCGTTCCAGTCATCTCGATGATGTTGATCTGTTCGTTCAAGCTTGCAACTTCTTCTGCTATGGAATTGATCGCATCACATGTTGTCTTGATCTCCTGATTAAGGTCATTTTGCAGGTTCTGAAGATTTATCGACATTGTGTTGAAATAATCAGTAATAGCTGTCATTGATGCTACATATGTAGCCTTGGTAGTTGTGGTTCCTGATGCAGTCATTACTGACTGAAGATTAGCCTGCATTCTTGAGAAAAGAGTTGAAAATCCGGTTTCACCGTTATCGTTATAATACTGTTCAATGATGCTCTGATAATAATTCTTCTGAGAATACTCACCATAAAGCTTTTCATTATCACGATATCTCTGGTCATAGAATTCATCTCTGACTCTTTCTATAGCCACAGTATCAACACCTGCTCCGGCACATCCATAAGTAGTAAATACGCGAAGAGCATCTGCTGCTTCCTGCTGAACCTTCTGTCTGGAATATCCATCTGTGTTGCAGTTCGATATGTTATTTGCTGTTGTGTTCATAGCTGCATTAGCGGCTCTTAAACCTGATGCTGCTATATTAAGTCCGAAAAATTGTGATGGCATACCTTTGGTCCTTTCTTAACTTCTGACCAGTTTTTCCAAAGTTAAGATCTTATAAAGATCTCAAACTCATCTACCCAGAGATGTAATTATATGTTCTAGCATTTCGTTTACTACATTGATGAAACGGCTTGATGCGTTATAGGCATTTTGAAACTCGATCATAAACTCAAGCTCTTCATCACTTGATACACCAACTATCTGTTCTCTTGCTGCAGATATCGTATTGACTGTGATCGTCTGATTTTCTGAAAGTGCTTTGTTAATGCTTCCTGTGTTGGCAACCTGAGCTACAAGTGCATCATAGTATTCCATAAGATCTATTCTTGTTGCCACATTAGGATTGAGTGTATATCTTGCATCTGTAAATACTTCCTTTAACGCTGTGGCTGCAGCTGTATCTTCTTCTCCTTCAATAGTTACGAATGTATTTATTGTCGGAGTCTGCAGGAGCTTTTCATTAACTTCAGTATTTACTATCGTAAGACCTGTAATGTTATTACCTGCTGTATGATCAGAATCTATATCATAGATAAGAGCATCATCATCATCTATCATGTTGAACATTACATAATCTGCCGGATTTGCTGTTGCTTTTCCATCCCTAAGGTTCTGCAGCGTGGCTGGATTACTTGCTGCATTTTCATATACCTCATTGATGGCTGATACTATGTTATGGAACATCTGATCAAATTCAGCTTCTATGTTCATGATCACCGACTGTGCTATATTCTTGTTGTAATATACTCCGGTCTCATCATCTGTTATGTCATGATAGGTTGCGTTGTGGTCACCCCTTGCAAGGAGTGTGGATCTAAGTTCTCCTACATCAGTGTTAAGCTGAGTAGATACTGTTTTGGTGAGGTCGTAAACATGAGCTCCGCTTATGTCAAGAACGGTATTCCCTTCTTCATCTTCATATCTTTTTGCTGCATATTCCCAGTAAACTGTGTAGTAGTTACATGGGCTTTCTTCAATGTCACATCCAAGGTGATGAACATTATCTGAAAGAACGAACTGAGTTCCTTCAAAGTTAACGAGGACATTTCCAAAAATATCTTCTTCATAAGTGATATTTCCAAGCTCTCCAAGTCTGTCCAAAAGAGAATTTCTGGTATCTCGAAGGTCGTTGGCTTTCTCTACATAGCCTGATTCTATAGCTACGATCTTCTGATTCAGTTCTCGTATTCCATCGCCTATGTCGTTTATTTCATCTACAAGTGTCTTAACCTGCTTGTTGAGATTTTCCTGGTATTCTACGAATCCTTTGTATACCGCTTTGGCACTCTCAACAAATTCTGCACATCTGTTTACGAATGCTGCCTGATTAACTGCACTTGTCGGATCCTTTGCAACTTCCTGAACCTGGACCCAAAGATTTGTAAGGTTATCCGCAAATTCTGCGCCGTTCATTTCCTGAAGAAGATCTTCTACCTGTTCAAGAGTTTCATATGATATGTCATAAAATTCGCTTCTGCCGCTTTCAAGTCTGTAGGAAGCATCGAGGAATACGCTTCTGACCTGCTTACAGTTAACATATGCAACACCAAGACCTGTCTGCTTGTGGGATATCGCAGGTTTGATGTCTATGAGCTGATATTTTCTGTCACCCAGCGATACCTGCTGACGTGTATATCCTTCTGTACCAATATTGGCCAGGTTATGCGCCGTTGTATTCAGAGCATTTTGTGAAGTTTGAAGGCCGGATACACCGACATACAGGTTTGCCATTAACATAGGTCTTTTCTCCGATAAAAGAATCTGTTATTAGTAGTTCAAGGTATTAAAAAAGCAGACACACCGAAGTGTTGTCTGCTTTTGTGAACTACCGAGTGAAACGTCCGGCGATGATCCCACTAGGGTGGTGATCACTGCCTGGCATCGAATCTGCCCGAGTTCGTTCCTATAAGGGAACCAGCGGTTCCTGCTGTTTTATTATAATTAGCCGTCTCAGGAGCACTGCCTGCCTGTTGCAGGATGTTCATTTCGAACTGAACCATTTCAAGAGAACCTTCAAGTAATTCTTGATTCTGGCTGTTAACAATCCTGACGTGTTGTGAGATACTCTTAAGCTTGTCTCTAACCTGCGCCAGTTGTCTTTGCTCCGATGGCCGCTTATCCAGCATGCGAACCAATTCGGTCAGTTTCAATGTCTTGACATCCTTGTTCAATACATTAGCAATATCCGTCATAACTTCAATCCTGCGCTTTTCCAGCTTCTGGATCTTGCCAACGGCAATTTGCTCCTCATCCGTGATTTGCGAAAGTTTCTCAAGATCGCCGGCTGCTATGACCGGTGTCTTCTTACTCGATAATCCCAAAAGCTCGTCATATTCAATACATTCCTGATTCAAAACCTCTATCAGATCTTCCATCAGACTCGCCATGGGGTTATCTCCTTACGCTTTATAATCTTTTATGCAAATTCTGCAAGCATTTTGTCAGCAAACTTATCTGCGCTGACATCGTATGTGCCGTTCTGTACCTTCTCTTTGAGAGGAGCAATTACATCCTCTCTAATATCGGGTGCATTCTTCACTGCCTGCTTAGCAACCTGGATATCTTTACCTAATGAAGAAATCTGGACATTATCTGTCTTTGTTGCCTTCTCGGTCTTTCCAGTATGCTGTACCTTGGGTTTGTTATAAACCTGTTGTATCTGGTTGTAAGCTTCAATACGCATTGCTTTCTCCTTTCCGGGGAGTTCTTTTGGACCTCAAATTTTGTGCCGGGCTTTGCGCCTGGCCGGTAGCTCGCTGACCTCCTTGTCTCCAACGCGAACCCTACTTCTATTTCTACTACATTTATCGGTCGAACCCCAATTAACTTTAGACTGTGAAGGCATTATTTTAGTGCATTTAGGCAAGTTTGTTACATTTGAACATTTCCGCGCTGGATTACGGCCCCTAAATACTACACTTTTAATAGCCTTCGGTTTCCTCCCTATTCAAAACTATAGGGAAACGCTACATTTTATTGCTCGTTTCCTTGTCATCTTTGTCTTATAGGCTACACGTTCGCCGATTACGGCTAATCCTCCTTTCCCCTTAATACTGCAAGACCTCCTCCTTTAGGACTATTTTTTGCCCTGATAAAAAAGTTGTCTTTTTTATCAACGATCATGCAGTACGTTCTCTTTCTTTGAACTGACGCTTCTTTTCATAAAGCTCTATATCTGCACGGCGAAGGAGCTTTTTGATGGAACGGTTGTTCTGTTCATTGCGCACCCAGCCGATGGATATACTAAGATTGTATGGCTTTTTCAGCCTATGGTTCTCTACTGCCAGAGTCATGTGGATGTAATCACACAGATGCTCTGCGTCAAGATCAGATTCTGTCTCCATAACTACTATGAACTCATCTCCGCCGTATCTTGCTATAAAGGGTCTGCCCGGAACGCCTCCGCAGGCTTTCTTAAGGCAGGATGCAACTGCAATAAGAGCCTGATCTCCTTCTACGTGACCATAGGTGTCGTTGATGGACTTAAATCTGTTCATATCCATCATCAGGATACAGATTCTCCCTCTCATGGGAGTCGAAAGTTTGTACCACAGATATCCTGTAAGCTCATTTCTGTTATTGAGCCTTGTAAGAGGGTCAAGTGATATAAGCTCATTTTGGTTATCATTATAAAGTGCCACCATGTACAGAAGCAGCGTTGCTATTGTAAGTGTCTGCGTCTTATCAATATAAGCTATGATAGTCAAAGCTGTAGATGGAATAAGACACATTCCGTCTTCCAGAATTTTCTTCAAAGTCCTGTTTCGCATATGTATTTCTATATCAAGAAAACTATAAGCGTAGACTACCATCTGCACAGCTATTACCAAAAACACTGCAATATACAGTCCACTAAAGGACTTATCAAGGAGCCTTATAAAAGTATTGTCAGCGTCTTCAAAAAAGTGGCCTATAAGATCTGTTCCAAGGAGAAAAAGGCATAGAACAAGTATCCTTAAGTAGTTTCTTGCTTTTCTTTTGTTAGAGTGATTTCTTTTGATATTGGCTAGAATCATCGCAGACAGTCCTATTCCGAACAGGCGGAATACGACATAACAAAAATTCTCTTCCATACCGGTTTTTCTCCCTTCCCGCCGGCAGGATCCTCCTGATCCTAGTCCCCCGGCATAGTCCGACTGCAATCAGATGCTTTTGTCATGTAACAGTCTGTATTCGAACTCTTACTGCCACTTATTATCAGCAACTGATATTACCCTTTTTACAGTCGTTCCTTAAAAACCCCTATACAGAAACATTATCGGATGATTTTGAAAATACTTAACCCCTTTTTTGAAATTTTTTTAAAAAAATAAAGCTTCCCACTTTAAAAGCAGGAAGCCTATATTAAAAATCCAAAAAATTATTACTGAGCTTTGCCCATCTTATCAGATTCACCCTGAGTCATCTCAAAGTCTACACCTGTTGGATTAGGAAGCTCATCTTCGAACTTGTAGTCCTTGCCGGGAAGTACTGCATTAAGAAGGATACCTACAAGTGAACCTGTTGCAAGACCTGAGAGTGATACTCCGCCAAAAGGAAGCGGAAGTGAACCTGCTGATGAATAGCTGATTCCGATTGTAAGAACCATGATCATAGCTGCAACAAGTACGTTACGACTCTTAGAGAAATCTACATGTGTCTCAACAAGGTTCCTGATACCAACTGCAGAGATCATACCATACAGAATAAGTGAGATACCACCTATTGTGCCGCTTGGCATTGTCTCGATGATAGCTGCAAACTTAGGGCAAAAGCTCATAAGTACTGCAAATCCTGCTGCGATTCTTATTACAAGCGGATCATAAACCTTAGTAAGTGTAAGAACACCTGTGTTCTCTCCATAAGTTGTATTGGCAGGAGCTCCGAAAAGTGATGCAATAGCAGTAGCAAGACCATCACCTATAAGTGTTCTGTGAAGTCCCGGATCCTTGATATAATTGCGACCTGTAGTTGATGATATAGCTGAGATATCACCGATATGCTCCATCATAGTAGCAAATGCGATCGGAACGATTGTGATCACAGCTGTGATAAGAACACCTGAATCAAAACCCTTAGCAAAGAGTGAAAAAACTGTATTGTCAAAATGAACAGGGAAGCCTATCCATGCAGCACTTGCAACCTGTGAATAATCGATCATCTCAACTCCAAGAGCGTCCATTATTGCAGATACAAGATATGAACCAAGAACTCCTAAAAGAATAGGAACTATTCTCACAAGACCTTTACCCCATATATTGCAGCAGATAACTATTGCAATAGCTGTTATAGCAGGAATCCAGTTCCAGTTATCAGCACAGTTGTTAATAGCAGATGGGGCAAGATTAAGACCAATAGCAATGATGATAGGACCTGTAACAACAGGAGGGAAGAACTTCATGACTCTTCCTGCACCAAAAGTCCTAAAGAGAAATGCAAGAACTAAATATAAAAGACCGGAAACAGCAACACCAAAACATGCGTACGGAAGTAACTCTTTATTAGAAGAACCGTCACTAAGAAGCGGTGCTACTGCGGCATAACCACCAAGGAAAGCAAATGAAGAACCAAGAAAAGCAGGAACCTTACGTCCTGTAATAAGATGAAAAAGAAGTGTACCAAGACCTGCAAAAAGAAGTGTTGTCGATACATCAAGACCGGTAATAATAGGAACAAGAACTGTTGCTCCGAACATCGCGAACATGTGCTGAATTCCCAGAACCAGCATTCGCCCGGTTCCCAGCGTACGAGCGTCATAGATGGGCTCGTCAAAGGTTTTGGTATTTTTACCCATATTTATCCTCCCTATATTTGTTGAATAATGTTTGACTACTTGTTCAAACCCAAATATATTATAACGGACATTTTTATAATTTCAACTTAAATTTTATCAAGTTTACTTCCCATTTGGCCGGTGACATATCCGAGAAAATCTCGCCAATGCAAAGTGGGAAGTTTTTTAAAAAATCCGAGCAGATTCAAAACTATCGAAACTGCCCGGATCTCTATCTTTCTTATACTATTAGTTGTACTTCTTAATATGAGTCAGTATCAGGAATAAGCCAGATCCACGTGCTGTATGATGCCTGCCTGTCCGTCTTCATGAAGGAATACTCCTGATGATCTTACTACGCCATTAATACCTCCGCTTAACATATCTTTAGAATATGTAGAAAATTCTGTTCCGACTTCGCCAAGGTATATAGCTCCAACGTCTGCTTCTTTCAAGGTTAGAAGTTCATCTCTTCCGCTATCATCTTTGATCCAGACTTTAAGGGCTGCCCAGGTGTTCTCGTCATTTTCATCTATCCAGCCGTTATGATCCTCGTCAAGCTCGCGAAGTTCTCCAAAGCCGTCACCTGTCGCTGCTCCAAACAGTTCGCTTCCATCACCTATTACGCCGTCGCCGTTTCTATCCATTGCCAGAAATCCTGCCCCCTGCCCCAGCATCTTGACGTTCTCCTTCTTGCCATCAAAGTCTAGGTCAAAATAAAAAGACTGATCTGATATCTCACTGACATCGTTTCCTACATGTATTACCAAAGGATCCATTAAAAATCCCTGCATAGCTCCAAGATTAAGCTCAGAATAACTGATAAACTCTCTGGACATTCCAAAGTTAACATCAAAATCTATGATCCTTCCATCTTCTGTTACTGCTCTTCCTGCAGCACTAAACTCGGTAGCTTCTGCTTCATAGCTTGTAAGAGAATACGAGCTTGCACTTCTAAAAAGCCCCGCATTGCCATCAGATATCGCATTTAACTGATTAGATATATTTCTGGAAAAAGAATCCCAGCCTTTCCCGCCAAGATTCTGGACAAGCTGAAGTATGATCCTAAGAAGATGAACATGGATCATATCCATTGAACTAAGATTATCCTCCTTAGTTTTGACTACAGGATCTTTAACTTCAATGTCATGATAAGCTCCCGGATTCATATAAAGTCCTGAATTGTCTACGTCCAATAGTTTCTTATCTTCGTCAGACTTTACATACGTATCCCTGATCTTTTCAGCTTTTTCCTCCTTACTCGTCAGATTAAGTCCTGATGATAGTCCAAAGGGCTTTGCCACATCCTGAGATCTGTAAGTAGTATGCTCATGCTTACTACTTAATTCAATACTACTTGCTGCAATTCTCATAATAACGCCTCATGTCTTTCCGGAGGTGCTGTGCAAGGATGTAATAAGTGCATTCTTAGAAGTACAGGGATGTGCTTTCTAATTGAACGCATCAAAAAAGCGCCTCCACAAAAAGTTTAAGTTACTATCTTCCGTGAAAGACGCTATCCTTAGCTTCTGGAACTCCGTCCCGTCAAAGATACCCGTTGATGTCCTTAGTAAAAATTATTACCACAACAACAATTCGAATACTGTAACATAATTCCATCGTTACATATCTTATATCGGAACTGCCCATTATTTTTTTATATTCGTTATGACCAAAAAATCCCTACCAAATACAGCCAGAGTGCCCAATAATATCAGATCTGTCCGCGAAGGATCTTCTCTGCATACTCGACACGCTCTTTAGAAGGAGCCGGAGTATCTTCAAGTGTATACTTGATTCCAAGTTCCTTGAACTTATATACGCCAAGATTATGATAAGGCAGAACTTCAATCTTCTGGACATTACCAAGTGTCTCGATGAAAGCTCTTGTCTTTCTAAGTGCTTCATCATCATCTGTGATACCTGGAACCAGCACGTGTCTGATCCAGATAGGCTTATTAATATCAGAAAGATATCTCATTCCATCAAGGATATTAGCATTATCATTGGCTGTAAGATCCTTATGAGCCTCAGGTTCAATATGCTTGATATCTACAAGAAGGAGGTCTGTAACCTTCATGAGCTCTTCAAATTTAGAGAAGAAAGGCTCCTGTCTTGTAAATGGCTGAAGAGCTGTATCAATACAAGTATTGATTCCACGCTTTTTAGCCTTAGTAAAAAGCTCTAAAAGAAAATCTATCTGTAAAAGAGCCTCTCCGCCGCTTACTGTTATGCCACCATCATTGCCCCAATAAGTCTTGTAGCGCTCTGCCTTGTCTAAGAGCTCATCTGCATCAAGAAACTGTGTGTCTTCACGCTTTGGTGCCCATGTATCAACATTGTGGCAGTATCTGCATCTCATATTGCAGCCCTGAAGGAAAATAATATATCTAATGCCCGGACCATCTACAGATCCAAATGTTTCAATTGAATGTACTGCGCCTTTCATGTAATCTCCTTTGTACTCAAACTTCCCACTTGATCAGTGAAAGTAAATTATACCGCATCCTATTCCCAAATCAAGTGGGAACCTTCAGTTTTTAAAAAAGGACTGCAAAGATATTATGTTTCCTTGCAGTCCTTTTCTTATAAGCTTACGCTCTTAAAGTCTATTATAACGACACATTAGAGTGATTCGTGACATGTACGAGCAATAACGTCGAGCTGCTGCTCCTTTGTCAGGTTGATGAACTTAACAGCATAACCTGATACACGAATTGTGAAGTTAGCATACTCAGGCTTTTCAGGATGCTCCATAGCGTCGATGAGCTTGTCCTTACCGAATACGTTAACGTTGAGGTGGTGAGCACCCTGCTCGAAGTATCCATCAAGAACACCAACA
>JAEEGH010005466.1_pt1 | contig 31865 bp, 29 predicted proteins | sample 9134181 | NCBI WGS metagenome assembly JAEEGH01 (sample SAMN16246544, study PRJNA631951) | gut metagenome | biome: gut microbiome; feature: rumen; material: DP-attached | host: Bos | place: Iran: Karaj | collected 2018-10
CGGCGTCACCCTACGCATGATTCAAGCCTATGAGCAGGGTGACCAGGACATCTCGAAGGCAGAAGCGCAGACGGTTTTTGCTTTGGCTAGGGTGCTGGGGTGTGCGCCTGAGGTAATTTGTGGGTGAAGGATAAGTGTAGGTTTATTTCATTGTCCAATGCCGCTTCGTCAGCGGGCCAATTTTGTAGGAATAGCGAAGCTCGAACTGACGACTCAAATGGTCATAATTGTAGGTCTCGCTGCTAGGAAGTCCTATAGTTGTCTTATAATAACCATCTTGCAGAACGCCGAAACTTAGACTGGAATGCTTGTATGTGACACCTATTCCCAAATAGGCATACAATCCTTGATGACTCATTTCAATACAATCAGGGTATTGGTAGTATGGATTGTTTTCAACGGCGGCAAGTTTGTTCAAGGCAAATGCATAACCCATACGATATTCAACGAAGGGTGAGAGCAGTTTGTTTTCCAAAAAATGCACTTTTAGATCCCCATAAACTGGCATAGAAAACAGGTGGCCTTTCACAAACCTGCCGTCGTAATATTCGTTGCAGTGTATGCCTCTAAAATCAGCTCCGACACCGATACTGAAATATTTTGGGAATTTGTATTCCAAAGCCGCTCCTACCGAATAACACCACGGCTTGACCCCTCCAGCTACATTCACCTGGATCTGGAATCCATCGAACTCATTCATAAAACTCCCATTATTAACCTGTTTTATGCGGCGTCTCCCCTCTTTTATGAAGCGTTTCCCCTCTTCAGAAAAATGTGAAAAGTTGTAATCATATCGGATGAAGAAATATTTTCCCCATCTGAGTGAATTGTCATAATAGTGTTCAACCTTATCCTTGATTTGAGAGCACACCACACCGGCACTCAGATTGGAGTGCTTCATGGAACAGCCTAAACCGAGGCTCAGATAAGGACCAGACATAATGCTTTCAATAACGCCGTGAGCCGAATAATGCTGTGTTGATACATTGAGTGGAATTGAATACCCCAATCGAGCCTCCATAAACGGCGAATAATTCTTTTTGCCCCAAACGTTCAGCTTTAAGTCGACAAATACTGGAATGGCACGCAAGCTGTCTTGGTATATGGAATGGATTATGGAAGCATTGAACCAATCCGCACCCAAACCCATGCTGAAGTACTCTGTGAAATGATAATCTAGCATTAAACCTAAAGCAAAATGGGGATAAACAGGTGGGAAAGGAAGATTGGCATAACCATTGGGATCTATCTCGCCACCTACCCGAATCGTGAATTTGTTTTTAGGCCGATAGGGGTTTTCTCTCTTGATGATGGGTGCTAAGCTATCCGCCTCTTTCTTGGTAACTGTATGGTTTATTTCGTTAGAAACAGGTTCAATGTTTTGGTTTTCAAAAGGTTCGGCAGATGGGTTTTCAACGGTTCCCGCAGCAATAGCAAGATCTTCATTTTCAATTATTTCCGATGGGTAAGTTGGCTCTATCGAGAGTGGCTCTTCAAATGATGGCTGATATTTTTTTATTTTCACTGGTTCTGCAAAAATAGAAGGCTTTACGGGATTGGAATAGAGGTCAACCATATCTTGTGTTTCAACAACAGTCTCCCCGTCTGTCACGATTTCATCTTCTGGAAGCAAAACCATAGGTTCTTCGGCCACCTGTGATATTTCCCAATTAGATTCTTCTACTGTCTGCATCATTGATTTTGATTTGTTCTTGTCGGAATTCAAGCTCAGAGCCACCGCAACCGATAGCATCACGACCACAACAATGGCCCCAAGCCAATAGTGCCGTCTTTTCATGGCCGTTGAACGATCGATCATGGCACTCAATTGCTGCTGTCGCCGCAGGTTGCGACCATGCTCGGTCAGAACTTCGAGCATTTCCTTCATTTCCTGGTCTATGTAGTTATCCTCTATCATAACAGTTGTTGTTTTTGCCTGTCCAACGCCTCGCGGAGGGTCTTGTAGGCACGTGACAGGATGGTGTAAAGATTGGTGCTACTAATCTGAAGAGCCTTCTCTATTTCTGAGTTGGGCATCTCTTGCTCATATTTCATCAAGATGATTTCGCGGTGTCGATCAGGAAGTTGGTCTATCAATGCCCGAACCTGCCTATAGCGTTCCTCAAAGTTGTTGTCGGGTAAAGTGTCGGCCAGCATGAGGGCTTCCTCGTCAATGGGAACAGAAGGTTGCCGCTCACGTAATATGTCAATGCAGCGTCGTTTTAGGACGGTGACGCAATAGCCTTCCAAATTGCTGACACGGTTCATCCGGCGGCGATTGTCCCAAATTTTGAGGAGCGTGTCTTGCACTGCATCGGTGGCCTGATCGGCATCGTTGAGGATGCTTTCGGCCACTTTCTGCAAGCTGGGTTGCAATTGAATGATGCGTTTCTTGAAGGTTTCGTAGTCCATTTCAGAGCCATCTTACACTTACATGACGCTAAAGTCGGAAAAATCTTGCAGGATTTTGGAGGTTTTTTGAAACAAAAAAAAAACGCGCAGCGCATTTGCGACAGTATTATCACACCTACCGTTGAGGTTACACGTCCTAAAGTCGATATTAATGTAAAGATTTACCTCTCATTGTTTTGGCATCGCATTCGCCTTTAATACCAACTCGGGAAGCAATACAGCGGTCTCTTCAACATCATCTTTTCCTTTCCATGCCACGATGAAATTTACTTTTGCGGATTGCACAATATATCCCTTTTCAGCCCAACCCGAATGGAATTAGAATGGTCACTAATTCCAGGCATTTTCAATTTTAAAACAAACTACTCCTCTTTATTGTTCCTCCTCACCACAATCGAAGCCGCTTTTTGTATTGGTTTGCAATATTTTACAAACAATTCTTGATTCTCTTCTCGGAACAACTTACTATCGAATTGCATAATAGTTTTAGGAGGCGAGTAACTAACGGTGAACCTTGTGGAGTTGACTTTTTCTTCACCGTGAAGCTCCATTTGTTGAAGCAAGTCTTTTCTCAATGCCACAATCCTATCGTCAATATCTTTTTTAAGGTCAAGAAGGCTAGCCAATTCTTGTTCGTATTTGTCAAACCAATGATTTGATTCTTCATTCAAATATAGTTTTTTCAAACGAGAACGGATTGCGCCTTCATTTCGTTTGAAACGTGTCATCAATTCATCAATTGAGGCACCATGTTTGAGCATCTCTTTCAAAAGGTCATCTTCTTCTTGGCTCCATTTGGCATAAGCATTGGGGTGCAATTGCTTCTGTTGATCCATATAGGAGATTTTCTCGTCTGGCATATCTGACTTTGAATCACCAAAGTTGCTATTATCAAGCAAAACCACAGCCGCTATCAATTTGTAATGGAAACCTTCAAATTCTAATCCAAGCGAAAGCGTCAGATACAAATCCGGCAATTGCGAATACCGGTCAGGATCTTTCTTAAACTCTTCCAAAAACACTGGGTCAGTGATGGGAAAGTCATAACTGGAGCCATAATAATTAAACTTCATCCGATATTTTGACTTTTCCCTATTCTCGTCAACGTAGGCCTGAGGATTTTCCGGATGAATGAACATCAAAGAATAGTCAAGTCTTCCCACCATCTCAGCTCGGATTGCCTTACCTTGAAAATAGAAAATATTCTGGTGCTTTTTGTCAAGACACAACTTCAGCAAATCTTCATTTAGAATAAAATGCCCCTGTTGCCATTCCATTTGGGAATACTGAGTGTCTTCAACATGCGGTTTAGTGGCGATGGGAATTGCATCTTTCAATTTGATGACAGAAAAGAGTTTGATGTCCTGTGCTATTTCATTGGGTATCGCGCCATCGGATTCATTTGAAATTGGACGAATCCAACAAGGTCTGCCATCAGGGTGACGTACAATGGTAGGCTTGCCTTCGGCATTAAAGGTAATTTCAATCCCCGCAATGCATCGTCCCCCATGTTTGTATGAATTGGCCAAACAAATGAAATACTTATCCATAATCATCAGCTTAGATGAACAATCGTCACGTTTTCTTTGCTATGCGCTTGCAGATACTCTGCCAACAACCTACGATGGCATTGTTCGGGCGTATCCTCACTACATAGAAAACATGAGCTATCAAAAGACTTTACGCCATATTTGAACAAGACATCCCTATCCTTCAAAAGGTTTGTATAAACCTTCACATATTCTTCCCAAGTCACTTCCTGTTTATGCCATTGGTCAAGCAATTCTTTGGATGGGGCAAAGTCCGTAATATGCTTGTATGGAATACGGCAAATCTCTTTGACGAAAAACTCCAAATCTTTTCCTTTGGCAAACCCAGCCAACTGGCTATTATTGCTAATTCGAACATCAACCAATTGCTTCACATGGTTGTCGCGTAATAGAGTAAAAAAATATTCGGCACTTTTTTTCGTAAAGCCAATGGTATAAAGAGTAATCATAATCAATAACTATCTTCCACTTGCAATTCAGGCTTATAGCCTATCTCTTTGTTTTTCAATCGATAGGCATCTCTCCGTTGTTCTTGTTCCGTATAAGACCCAAATAGATAATCCACTTCCGAAAGGTGGTATTTCCGTGAATGCAGATATGCGGCAATCATTTCTTTTTCCAAATCAGTTTGGGAAGCCAACGAAGCGTCTTTCAGAATATGCTGAATATCTAATCCTTGATCATAGAAATAACGGGACACAAGTGAGAAACGGTGACATTCCAACGGATTGGCCTCAGAACACATAAACGCAATATGGTAACCTCTTTCCAGGCCTTTCATTACACGTTCAACACCTCTCTGGAACAATGGGGTTTCAACAGTTCGTTCAAAATCAACTTGTCCGTTTTCGTCCAAACAGTCAGTTCGCCTCGCGCCAAACTCATCGCCAAAATGCAGGTACAACACACCTCGGCCTTTTAAATAATATTTCATAGACTCTTGGTTGAATTGCGGAGAATACTTACTCGCTGGAACACTCCTAACATCAATTATGCAATTAATCCCATGAACATTCAGCAGTTCAAAGAACTCGTCTAATGATTGATTGGAATGCCCTATGCTATACAATTTATTCATTCAAAACACATGATTGCCTGACTGCAAAAATACATATTTTTTCAAAATAATAGCGAATTTTACACTAGTTATCGTATGGTTTTTCATATTCAACCCACCGATGGCATTCGCGCGATAACACAATCTTCGTCTATGACGTACGTTGATCTTAAATAATTAACAAAAAAGGCGTAACCCTTTCGGATTACACCTTTTTTCGATAGTGTGTTAAGCAGTATCTTACTTGACCTCCTCAAAGTCAGCATCAGTGACAGTGTCATCACCGCCAGGATTCTGCGGGCCTTGGTTCGGGTTGCCACCCATGTTGTTCGGGTCGAAGCCGCCTTGCGGGCCGCCTTGGGCACCGGCGTTCTTGTACATCTCCTCGCTGGCCTTCTGCCACATGGCGTTCATCTCGTTCATGGCGGCGTCGATGCCGGCGATGTCTTGAGCCTGGTGTGCAGTCTTCAGCTTGCCAAGGGCAGCCTCAATCTCTGCCTTCTTGTCGGCAGGCAGCTTGTCGCCGTATTCCTTCAGCTGCTTCTCGGTCTGGAAGATGACGCTGTCGGCTTGGTTCAGCTTGTCAATACGCTCACGTTCCTTCTTGTCGGCTTCGGCGTTGGCCTGGGCTTCGTTCTTCATGCGCTCGATTTCAGCATCGGTCAAGCCCGATGAGGCCTCGATACGGATGCTCTGGGTCTTGCCCGTGGCCTTATCCTTAGCGCTGACGTTCAAGATACCGTTGGAGTCGATATCGAAGGTGACTTCGATTTGCGGGATGCCACGCGGCGCGGGCGGGATGCTGTCGAGGATGAAACGACCGATGGTCTTGTTTTGGGCAGCCATAGGACGCTCGCCTTGCAGCACGTGGATTTCCACGCTGGGCTGATTATCGGCAGCGGTCGAGAAGACCTCCGACTTACGGGTCGGGATGGTGGTGTTACTCTCAATCAGCTTGGTCATCACGCCACCGAGGGTCTCGATGCCGAGGCTCAACGGGGTCACGTCAAGCAGCAGCACGTCCTTCACCTCACCAGTGAGCACGCCGCCCTGAATGGAGGCGCCTATGGCCACCACTTCGTCGGGGTTCACGCCCTTCGAAGGCTCCTTCTTGAAGAAGTCGCGGACGATGTTCTGGATAGCAGGGATACGTGTCGAACCACCGACCAAGATGACATCATCAATGTCGTTGACGGTCAGGCCAGCGTCTTGCAGGGCGCGACGGCAAGGCTCGATGGTGTCGTGAATCAGCTTGTCGGCCAGCTGCTCGAACTTCGAGCGGCTCAAAGTGCGGACCAAGTGCTGCGGGATGCCGTTGACAGGCATGATGTAAGGCAGGTTGATCTCCGTCTCGCTCGAAGAGCTCAACTCGATCTTAGCCTTTTCGGCAGCTTCCTTCAGACGTTGCAAAGCCATCGGGTCCTTACGCAGGTCGATGCCGTTGTCCTTCTGGAACTCTTCGGCCAGCCAGTTGATGATGACTTCGTCGAAGTCGTCGCCGCCGAGGTGGGTGTTACCGTTGGTCGACTTCACCTCAAACACGCCATCGCCCAATTCAAGGATGGAGATATCGAAGGTGCCGCCGCCGAGGTCGTACACAGCGACTTTCACATCGTTCTTTTTCTTGTCCAAGCCATAGGCCAAAGCAGCAGCCGTAGGCTCATTGATGATACGGCGCACGGTCAAGCCGGCGATTTCGCCAGCTTCCTTGGTGGCCTGACGCTGGGCGTCGTTGAAGTATGCAGGCACCGTGATAACGGCTTCGGTGACCGTCTGTCCGAGGAAATCCTCAGCGGTCTTCTTCATCTTTTGCAGCACCATGGCAGAGATTTCCTGCGGGGTGTATTGCTTGCCGTCGATGTCGATACGAGGCGTGTTGTTGGGGCCTTGCACGACTTTGTAAGGCACACGGCGCATCTCGGCACCTACCTTGTCGTAGGTCTCGCCCATGAAACGCTTGATGGAATAAACGGTACGCAGCGGGTTGGTGATGGCCTGACGTTTGGCAGGCTCGCCGACCTTACGCTCGCCGCTGTCGGTGATGGCGACCACGGAAGGAGTGGTGCGGTGGCCTTCGCTGTTGGCGATGACGACCGGCTCGTTGCCTTCCATAACGGCCACACATGAGTTGGTTGTACCTAAATCGATACCAATGATCTTTGACATAATTTTGTTCTCCTATTTTTATTTGTTATTTGTTTGTTGTCTTTACGAAGGTTGCACATTGCAACGCCCCGCTTTTTGTCAATCTTTATGCCAAAAGAAAAAAACTGACAAAATGACAATATTTCGATTTTTGCTCCGTTTTCAGTCAAAACACCCTTGCTGGGTCGGAGATTTTTTGTACCTTTGCATCCTTATTTTTTTCAAAAATTAGACCTTTATCGTAATATGAAAAGAATACTTGCCCTTTTAGTTTGCCTTTTGCTTGCTTCTGTAGCTTTTTCCCAAGATAACAATGGATTTTTCCAGAACCTCAAAGAGAAATTTGTCGTACACGACACCGTATATGTTTACATTACTGCTACGGATACTCTGTACGTGGTTAATGACGAAGAGGAGGAAGACGAGGATGAGGATGAAGAGTTTTCGGAAAGCATCCCGATGCCTATCGATACCCTCTACACCTTTGATAAGTTCCGCAAGGTGATTCTTTTCGATAACAACACATGGCTGTATTATAACATTGAAAAGCCAGATATTCCCACCTCGATTAGTGAAGACCATTGGGACACGGAATCCATTCATAGCTATAGAGACATTGCCTTGAAGGATCTTCCTAATGAGGTGACGCTTCAGTTGGTGGATTCTGTGCATGGCTATTGCATTCCCCATCCTGGCCCTGTGACTTCACAGTACAAGTTCAGGTGGCGTCGCCCTCACAAGGGTGTTGACATTGGCTTGGACACAGGTGATCCGGTGTATGCCGCCTTCGATGGTGTGGTGCGCGTGGACATGCCGACCCGTATGTCGGGAGGCTACGGCAATGTGATTGTCATCAGGCACGTCAATGGGTTGGAGACTTATTATGGACACCTTTCGCAACGCCTCGTGAAAAGCGGTGATATCGTTAAGGCGGGTGAATTGATCGGTTATGGTGGTTCTACTGGACGTTCCACAGGCCCCCATCTCCATCTTGAGACCCGTTATATGGGGCAGCCTTTCGATCCTGAGCGCATTTTCGACTTGGAAAACGGGACGCTTCGCTCTGAGCAGTTTGTCCTGAAGAAGCACTATTTCAGCATCAACTCGCATTATGGCATGACTGACAAACAGTCGTTGGAGGCTTCGAAAAAAGTGCCGAAGGATTCAGGAAGTACCTCGAAGAAGATGTATCATACGGTGAGGAAAGGCGAAAACTTGAGCAAAATCGCCAAGAGATACGGAACCTCTGTCAACAAGATTTGTCAGCTCAACGGCATCAGGAAGAACAAAGCACTGCGGGTTGGGCAAAAGCTCAGGGTGAAATAACAACAACAAAAAACCCCGAAAGTTGCGGCTTTCGGGGTTTTTCTTTGTCTTGACTTGGCTTACTTTAACCAACCTTCGACGTCTTCCAGCTGCAAAGCGGGAATGTCAAGTTTGTTCTTCTTGCGCAAGCCGTTCAACTTTTCGCGTAGAGCGGAGGGCTTCTCGGCCTTCAGCTGCTCGATGGTGTTGTAGCCATTGGTGAGCAACAAGGTCGCCCAAGTCTCGGCCATACCCAAAGCCATGAAGTCTTCCTTGGTGGCGTTCTTCACGACCTTCTCAGGACGCATCATCGGGAACAACAAAACTTCCTGAATAGTAGTCTGGCCCGTGAGTAGCATCACGAAGCGGTCGATGCCGATGCCCATGCCGGAGGTCGGAGGCATGCCGTATTCCAAAGCGCGGAGGAAGTCGTTGTCGATGACCATAGCCTCGTCGTCGCCACGGCCTGCCAATTTCATTTGTTCCTCGAAACGGGCGCGTTGGTCGATGGGGTCATTCAACTCGGTGTAGGCATTGGCCAATTCCTTGCCGTTGACCATCAGCTCGAAACGCTCAGTCAGCTCGGGGTTGTTGCGGTGGCGCTTGCAGAGCGGCGACATTTCCACGGGATAGTCGGTGATAAAGGTCGGCTGGATGTAGGTGCCTTCGCATTTCTCGCCGAAGATTTCATCAATCAGCTTGCCCTTGCCCATCGAGTCATCGACTTCAATGCCGAGTTGCTTGCACACGTCACGCAGCTGGGCCTCGTCCATGCCGGTAATGTCGATTCCCGTCTTCTCCTTGATGGAGTCAGTCATAGTGATGCGCTTGAAGGGACGTTTGAAGCAAATCTCGTTGTCGCCCACTTTCACCGTGTCGGTGCCCAGCACCTCAGTGACGGCGCGCTCAATCATGGCCTCGGTATAGTCCATCATCCAGAGGTAGTCCTTGTAAGCAACGTAAATTTCAAGTCCCGTGAACTCGGGGTTGTGGGTGCGGTCCATACCCTCGTTGCGGAAGTTGCGCGAGAACTCGTAAACGCCCTCGAAGCCGCCCACGATGAGGCGTTTCAGGTAAAGTTCATCGGCGATGCGGAGGTACATGGGGATATCCAAGGCGTTGTGGTGCGTGATGAAGGGACGTGCCGTGGCGCCGCCGGGGATGGCTTGCAGCACAGGGGTCTCCACCTCAAGGTAGCCGCTCTCGTTGAAGAAACGACGGATGCTGTCGATGATGCGGGTGCGGGTGATGAAGATGTCCTTCACGCGGTCGTTCACCACGAGGTCGACATAACGCATACGGTAGCGCAACTCGGGGTCATTGAATTCGTCGTACTTCACGCCGTCCTTTTCCTTGACGATAGGCAACGGCCTAAGCGACTTGCTCAGCACCGTCAATTCCTTGACATGCACCGAGATCTCGCCCATCTGCGTGCGGAAGGCAAAGCCTTTCACGCCGATGAAGTCACCAATGTCGAGCAGGCGTTTAAACACGGTGTTATATAAGGTCTTGTCCTCGCCAGGGCAGATTTCGTCGCGCTTCACATAGAGTTGGATGCGGCCTTTCGAGTCCTGCAACTCGCAGAACGAGGCGGCGCCCATAATGCGGCGGCTCATGATGCGGCCCGCGAGGGTGACTTCCTGAAACTGGTCGGGGTTGTTGTCGTCAAATTGGTCAAGGATGTCCGTGGTGAACACGTTCACGGGGAACGCGGCCTGCGGATACGGGTTGATACCGAGCTTATAAAGTTCGGCCAACGAATTTCTTCTGATTTGTTCCTGTTCGCTTAACATGATGCGTTGAATTTTGGTGCAAAAGTACGAAAAGGGATTGATTCCTCAACTAAATTATGCTTTTCCTTGCAATTTCAACAATCTTCTCTCCCAATGCCTACTGAATCAGGGCAATCGTCACTAAGCATTTTTTAGTAATTCAACCCAAACGCCCAGATTGGAATCACGTTCCCATAGCCGTATTCGATGTCGTCTTTCACAACATAGCCTTCCTTGGCATCGGTGATCTGCCGTTTCCCTTTGCTTTTTCCTCCTACCTCAAAAGTCTTTCCTTGAATCTCGAAATCTGAAATTTGAGAAGAGGTAACTTTATGGTTCACACGCATTTGGTTAAAAAAGAAGGTCTCCCGAACCGTGCCTGCATCTTCTTGTCCATCACTTAATGCATACATCAGATTGGTGTTGTCCAAATAGACTTTCTCCACCTTGCCAAGTTCACCCAAGCCCCCTGTCCCGTCTTTCAGTTGGGCAAGCAATCCTGCCTTTTCCAAATAGGCCAAATAGTCTTCCACATTATTGCGGCTGGCTTGAATCTGACTTCCAAGACTAGCCATGTTGGGTTTGTAGGGCACCAATCCAGCCATGATGACCAACAACTTTTTCAGTTTTTTCGCTGTACCGATGTTCATATTGGCATACTGGGGAATGTCCAACTCGATGGTGCGTGTGATGACCTGGTTCAGCTCCGTCTCAAAGTCAAGATCCTGACCAAAAGGATAATAGCCCTCTTTCAAGTATTCCTTGAAATATACCAAAGGATGGTCCACTCTCGGAATCTTCGCCTCGTGATTTAGAATCTCCTGCAAACTGAAAACAGGAACTTCAATATGGTGTCGAATAGCCAAGAACTCCCTGAAAGACAGCCCTTGCATCAGGTATTTCGGGGCACGACGGCTCAAGTCAGCTTCTCCTTTTTCGATGTCGAGGATGGACGACCCCGTGAAATAGACATGCAAATCAGGAAAGGCATCGTACATCAGTTTCAGCTCTTGCGACCAATTGCTGTATTTGTGTACTTCGTCGATGAAGAAAAACTTTCCACCGTTCTTGTTGAAGGTTTCCGCCGTTTCATATAGCGTATGCCCCGTAAAGTAAAGGTGGTCCGCCGTGACATAGAGAGTGTCACTGAGCGAATGGTGCTTTTTAATGTGCTGGAGAAACAACGTGGTTTTGCCCACGCCTCGTGGTCCGACCAAGGCGAACATACGGTTTTGCCAATGAATGGCTCCGTACTTGTAGCGGACAAACTGACTTTCTGTTGCATCAAGCTGTTTCTGCATAAATTGGTATAATCCTTCCATTGTTGCTTTGTGTTGATGCCGCAAAAATAATAAAAATGCACTATGTGAGTGCAAATTTGTTCAAAAAATGCACTATGTGAGTGCAAATTTAGGTTATAAAGCCGAATATGAAATTTCTTTTGTCGCCATCTTTTTTGAGACATTTGTCCGAAAAACTGTATTTTTGCTCCTTGAAAGAAAATGTTATGCAGTTCAAAGACGTCATAGGTCAAGAAGCGGTCAAACAGCGACTGATAGCGAGTGTGCAGAAAAACCATGTGCCTCATGCGCAGCTCTTTTTGGGGCCAGCGGGATGCGGCAAGCTACCTTTGGCCTTGGCTTATGCACAATATATCCTTTGCCCCAACCGCACCGAAACCGACAGCTGCGGCGTGTGCCCGACTTGCCAAAAGATGCAGAAGCTGGTACACCCTGACCTGCATTTCGTCGTGCCAACTGCAACCACGAAAAAGATTAAAAGCAATCCCGAATCAGACTTGTTCATGGAGGAATGGCGTGAGTATGTCATTCAGAATCAGGGTTATGTGGATACCTCAAGTTGGTACACATTCCTCGATGTGGAGAACAAGCAAGGCTATATGTCGGTGCGCGATGCGGCCTCTCTACTGCGCAAACTGAGCATGAAAGCCTATGAAGGCGAGTACAAAATTGCCATCATCTGGATGGCAGAGAAGATGCGCATCGACACAGCCAACAAACTGCTGAAACTCCTCGAGGAACCGCCTGAGAAGACCGTTTTCCTACTCATCGCTGAAGACCAAGAGGAACTGTTGGCCACCATCAAGTCGCGCACGGCTTTGGTCAAAATTTCAGCCCTTGACACCGCCTCTATCGAAACGGCTTTGCAACAACGCTATGGCTGCGATCCTCAGCAGGCTCATGATGCGGCCATGGTTTCGGAAGGCAACTGGCTGACAGCTTGCCAATCGTTCAAAGACTTTGAAGACCATAAGTTCTTCTTCGCCACCTTCCAGCAATGGATGCGCCTCTGTTTCCGTGCCGCTTATTCCGAGCTGATTGACTTCTCAAACAACATCAAAACGATCGGACGCGAAAAGCAAAAAGAACTACTGGAATACGGTTTGCGCATCATCCGCAATTCGCTGCTGTTTAATAACAATCTTGCGGAAATCGTAATGCTCCCCAATGATGAGAAGACCTTCAACTCGAAGTTTGCGCCTTTCGTCAATCCTGCCAATCTGGCACAAATTGCTGAACTTTTTGAGGAAGCCATGCGACAAATTGAGCGCAACGGCTACGCACCGCTCATTTTCACCGATATGAGCTTTAAGATGGTGGGGTTGCTGAAGAAGAAATAAGTCGGCTTTCGATGGGTTCAAGAAAAAAACCGCATAATAATTTGCACAAAAAGAAAAAAGCGGTATTTTTGTGGTGTACAAAAATACAATTCAACATGAAAATCATACGTTTTATTCTTGCTTTATCTTGTTTTATCTTTGTTTTTAACGCTTGTAGTACTGACGTTGACTTATACGTTGACTTGAAAGATACCACTATTGTATATGGCGTGATGGATGTAGCAAAAGACACCAATGTCATCAAGATTATAAGGGCTTTCTCGGGCAGCAATAGTGACTCCTTCGATGCAAATGAAATCGCTCTAATTGCCGATTCTAGCAACTATCCAGGCAAGTTGGATGCCCGCTTTGTCGAATACGAAAAAGGCAAGGAAGGAGCCTATTTGCCTACTGGGCGAGAGATTATATTGGACACTATGACCATCAACAACAAAGAAGAAGGCCCTTTCTACTTCCCCAACCAAAAGTTATATTATACCACAGAGCATTTCAATGTCAACAGCTTGTATAAAAAGTATAAATACAAATTATTGGTTCTCAAATCTAACGACACAATCTCCTCCGAAACCAGTCTGATTGGGGGTGAGCGTTTCCAAATCAATACCCCAATGGTGTTTTTCAAGGCTGAAAACGGAGGAAAACGAAAGCTTCTTTTCTCACCTGACGACAACGATGCCATGTATAAGGCCACAATGCAATTCAACTATAAGGAACTGAGGCCTGGTCAAGACACTGTCTGCAAGAATGTGAACTGGTCATTTGGCCCCTACAGCACGTTTGATTTAGGATACGAAGGAGGCAACTTGTACTATACTTACCGTGAAGACCAATTGTTTTCCTTGTTGGAAAACGCCATTGGAGATGATAATTTCAATGTAGAGCGCTTTTTCGACAGCTTTGTCATAACCATTTTTGCTTATGGCAAAGAGTTGGAAGAATACATACGGATAGGAGAGGCCACTTCAAGCATTGATTACTACTACACCAACATCCATGGCGGCTTGGGCATATTGTCCTCCTACCATGAAATCAGCAAAAAAGTCGATATCTCCAGCCGCACTATGACCGATTTGCTTTCTAAAAACTGGGGTTTCAAGTATATTGGTTACTAGAGGGCTTACTCCAGAACCTCAATCGTTCCCATTTCATATAGGATGGGGTGGCCTGCCTCGTAATAGCGTATATCGTGTAGCACCTTGTCGAAGACGTAGTTTTGTATGAGCACGAAGTCCTTGCCGTCATTGACGAGGGCATACATACGGTCGCGATCCACATCGCCAATTTCACCACTTAAATCAGTCACGCCATTCAGCACCAGTTTCTTGAAAGTCCTCATATCCTGCTTGTTGCCGTCCTTGTCTGTCACGACAATGTAATGCAAGAAGGGTGAACTTGTGATGGAATCGATGCGTTCCTGTGGTAAGGTGTTGGTGAACAAGGCCTCAAAGCGCAGGTCGCTGAACGATGACATGAGGTTGATGACCTTCAAAGTGTCATAAGGCAAATCCTTGTTGTCGGACAGGCGGGTGAGTTTGTATTGGTGCTTCCCGATGTTGTCGATGCGGAAGCTGCCCTCTGGGTCTTCGTTGAAGTCCACCTCTACCGATTGAATGTCAGCCATATTCTCGTGGAAGATGGTGTGGTCACGCCAATCGTCGGGGTTGGCCGTAAAACGTGTGGTGATGAAGCCACGGAAGCTGGGAATGTAGACAATATAAGCCTTGTCGGCGCCTTCCTTCAACATAAAGGTACCGCTGCTGTCCATGGTGGCATCGCCCACATAGAACACTTTCGTGCGCTTCTCGTGGTAGAACAGCTTGATTTTATCGAACAGGTTGATGCGCGGCACTATCTGATAAACCTCTACCTTGGTGCTCTGTGAAGCCAGTTGCTTCACGATGTTATCATGACTGGCTACCGAGACGGGCATCTTGACGCGAATCTTGTATAAGGTTGTCAGGAGATATTGCACTTGCTTGGGATGTGCCGTGTAGGTACCGTTGAGCGTCCAGCCGTGTTCTTGACGTTCAAGCAGCGACTCCCTTTCCTTGCGGTCGGCCAGATACACCTTCGTGACAGAGGCCGTGTCCCACACTTGGAAGTCCGACGACTCGCCTTGAAGGGTTGAGAGGTATCGGTTGTTCCAAATCAATACGCCGGCGATAACAACCAAAATGGCAGCAATAATAATGGTAATGCGGTTATTTTTCTTCATGACGTTCTGTTTTACTGTACTTTTTCTTTCTGATCAAAGCCAAGACAAAACCAAATAGGATGATGAGCGCAATCGGAATCACAGTGTTGATGATCTGCCATTTCATCCTTTCGTTGCTCACTTTCTTTGCATCCAATAGGCGGATGGTCAATTTACGTGACCGGATATCAATCATGTTTTCACCATCGACCAAATAACTGATGGCATTCTCAAGGAATTCCTTGTTGGTGTAAGTGACGCCGGTGTATTTGTCATAGCCCAAAGGCAACGGGTTGCGGTCAATGTCAAATTGGTTGCGGATGATGTCGCCATCGGCCACCACAATCATGGCAGTAGGCTCGCTTTCTTCCAAGAAGTCAGTGGCTTGGTCATCAACGATTTCCTGCGGGATGCGGTTGGCATACAACGAAGTGAAGCTGCCTTTCAGAAGGTAAGCCACGTTCTTTCCATCCTTCATGTTGAACAAGCGTTGGTCAGGTTCTTGGCGCAACATAGCCAAGGAGATGAATACTGGTGCACCTGAGACCTTGGTGTAGCCCGTGGTTTTAAGCAAAGGAATCTGTTCAATACCGTGGGCAGAGGAGGTGGCATCTATTGAGCTGACAAAGTCGGCCTTGATACCGTTCATATTGCGCACCATAGGATGGTCGGAGGCAGCTTGCAGCAAGGGGAAATAGTACCACTTGAATCGGGTGTATTGGGGCTGGTTGCCCACCATTCCGCCTGTGCGGACGGCGATTTGGGCACAGTTCCAACCCAGTAGCAGGTCGCGGTTGAGGCGCACACCGTATCTGAAGAGCATATCGTCGAGGTTGAGGTCTTGCTCCATAGCGATGGTAGACTCTTGGTTTTGCAGGCTGTCCATAGTGGCATATACTGGCTCCACCAACCACAGCACCTTGCCGCCATGCATAATGTATTGGTCGATGAGGAACTTGTCCTTCTCGTCGAAGGGTTGCGTGGGCTTGGCGATGACGATGGCATCGTAGGAAGGGAAGACTTTCACATCTCTTGTTGTATCTTGTGTGCGATGCATTAGAGCGTCAATCCTGCCCTCGATAGTCTGCCGTTTTACATCATAGTTTTTCGCTAATGTTTGGGCAATGCTGCCAAGCTCGTCGTCGCTTAATTCGCCATGGCCTTCTATGAAACCAATTTTCGGCCTTTCCAGACGGGTAACCTTTTTGACGGCATCAATGAGATAAAACTCAAGGTTCTCTATCGATGCATTGACTGCATATTCGTCGGGTTGTCCGTTTTGTGTTTCGTGCAACAGATTGACGGCAATTTCGGTGTTGTTGCGGTAGCTCACCAAAGCACCAGGCCAGATGATCAGTTGTTTGGCAGATCCGTCGTTGCCTACGGATTGCCATTTGGTATAATCCAATCCAGACTGATAAAGCTGGGTATATTTGTCTTTGATTTCGGCATCATTGTCGCCTTCTCCTGGATTGATGAACTCGTAGTCGATGAATTTCGAGTAGGCGCGGAATTCGTCCAGCATCTCTTTGGTCTCACGGCGCATCTTTTTGTATTCCGCAGGCAAATCGTTTCCTTCGAGATACACCCTGAAGTACACATAGTCTTCGAGGTTCTTAAGTATCTCCTTCGTGGTGGGCGACAAGGTGTAGCGTTTCTCGCTTGTCAGGTCGAAGCGGGTGAACACGTAGGAACCAATCACGTTGAGCAACACCACAATGGCTATCGTGACAAGGAAGGCAACGATTTGGTTTTTCTTCAGATTCTTGCGTTTGTTTTCCATAGCTTCACCTCCTTACCATTTACGGCTTGACAAAACGAGTTTTGTCGCACTCAAGAAAATCGCAATCACACTGAAGAAATACAACACGTCACGCGTGTCGATGACGCCACGGCTCAATGAACTATAGTGTGCGTTCATGCCCAATTGCTGGATGAACAGATCGACATGGCCAAACAACGAGAGCGAGTAGATGAACTCGAAGCCGATCAACAAGAATCCGCAGAGGAAGACCGAGATGATGAAAGCTAGAATCTGGTTGTTGGTCAGTGAACTGCAAAAAATGCCAATGCTGACGAAGCTGGCACTGAGTAAGAAAAGTCCGATGTAGGAGCCCCAGATGCCACCGCTGTCAAGGTTGCCCTTGGGCAGTCCAAGACGGTAGACCGAGTAATAATAGATGAAAGTCGGAATCAAGGCAAGCAGCACCAAGGCCACACCAGCCAAGAACTTGGCCCAGATGATTTGCCAATCCGACAGGGGCTTGGTGGCCAACATCTCGATGGTGCCTGTACGGTTCTCCTCAGCAAAGCTGCGCATTGTGACGGCAGGCACGAGGAAGAGGAACACCCATGGGGCGAGGATGAAGAGGCTGTCGAGGTTGGCATAGCCGAAGTTCAGCACGTTGAAGTCGCTTTGGAACACCCAAAGAAACAGACCCGTGATGAGCAAAAACACCACGATGACCATGATGCCAATCAACGAGCTGAGGAAGTTGCTGATTTCTTTCTTGAAAAGGGCATACATACTCAAATAAGTATTTGGGGTGCAAAGGTACGAGTTTTTTCTCTATCTTCGCTGCATCAACCAAACATTCTTGTCCATGAAAAGATTGGGACTGCCTTTGCTGCTCATCGCCATCGCCCTCCTCGCGTGCCGCTGCGAGCCGAGGCATGAGGGGCCGACCACCGAGGAGCTGTATGCCGAATTCAAGCAGCCCGCCTCGGAATACCGCCCCTTCGTGCGCTGGTGGTGGAACGGCGACAAGGTGGAAGCCAACGAGTTGGTGCGCGAGCTACGTCTTCTCAAAGAGGCAGGCATCGGAGGCGTGGAAATCAACCCCATCGCCTTCCCTACCTACTGCGACAGCATTGGCAAGCCCTCGTTGCAGTGGCTCAGCCCCGAATGGATCGACATGCTCAAGGTGTGCTTTGACGAGGCGGATTCATTGGACATGACCTGCGACCTCCTCGTGGGTTCAGGCTGGCCTTTCGGCGCCGAGTTTCTCGAAGAAGACGAGCGGGCACAGATTGTGGTCAACTATGCGGAACCGGTGACGGGACCCACGACATTGACCATCAACAGAGACAGTCTCTGTGCCCATGCCATGCCCAAGGTGAGTTCACCTTACAAGGGCAACACCAAGGAGCTGATGATGCTGCGGCTGTATCCGAATCCGGCCGGTTCTATTGAGGATGGTATCGAGATTTTGCAACAAGATAGCATCATCACTATCGACGTGCCCGAAGGGGAATACACTCTTGCCGCTTTGGTAAAAATAACTGGTTTTTTGGAGGTCATCAACGGAGCTCCTGGCGCGGCGGGACCTGTCTTAGACCACTTCAACACCGAGGCGGTCAACCGATACCTCTACAACATGTCGGACAAGATTGAGTCCCAAATCGGGCCATTGAAAGGCCGCATACGCGCCCTCTTCACCGACAGCATGGAGCTGGAAGGCGCCAATTGGACCTCCGACATGGCCGAGGAGTTCGAAAAACGATACGGGTACGACATCACGGATTATCTGCCTTTTATCCTCTTCAAGATCGGCTCGATGGGCAGCGCACTCAACTACGACCCCGTGGTGCCCGTCACCGACGGCTTCCAAAAAGAGATCCAGCGGGCGCGCTACGACTTCGAGGACTTCAAGGCCCAGCTGATGCAGGAACGCTTCACCGAACCCTATATCGAATGGTGTCACCACCTCGGCGTGAAAGCCCGCGCCCAGGCCTACGGTCGTGGCTTCTATCCTTTGGAGAACGCCATGGGCTACGACATCCCCGAGGGCGAGTCATGGACCACCAACTGGCTGCGCCACAAGCCCGGCGAGGAGATGTCGGAGACCGACTACCGCCGCGGCCGTGCCTATACCATGGTCAACAAGTTCGTGTCGTCGGGTGCCCACCTCGCCGGCAACCGCACCGTCAGCTGCGAGGAGATGACCAATACCTACACCGTGTTCAACATGGGCCTCGACCAGCTGAAGATCGGCGGCGACCAAAGCGCCATGTCGGGCATCACCCACAGCGTGTTCCACGGCTTCAACTACTCGCCCAACCTCGAGGCTCCCTTCCCAGGATGGGTGCGCTACGGCGCCTATTATAGCGAACACAACAACTGGTGGCCCTACTTCAAATACTACAACGACTACAAGGCACGGCTCTCCTTCGCGTTGCAGCATGGCACCTACCACGCCGATATCGCCATCCTCAACCCCGAAAACGACATGTGGAGCACCATCGGCATGCAAAACGAGCCCTTCCCCAACACTACACGCGCACCCTACAAGACGATGATCTGGGAAGCCATCAACAAATGCGGCGGCGGGGTGGACTATGTGAGCGAAAACATCATCAACCAGTCGACCATCAAGAAAGGTAACCTTTGCTTTAACCAACGGAGATACAACACCCTGATGCTCATCGACGTGGAGAGCCTCCACCCCGAGACGGCCGAGCAGTTGCTACGTTTCGTGGAAACAGGCGGCAAGGTCGTGTGCATCGACACGATACCCTACCAGTCGTTAGGTCTGCGCGAGAACTATACAAAGCGCGACTCCCTCGTCAAGGCCACCATGAACAAGGTGATGCAATACGAAGGGCAGTTCTTCTTCGTCGAGCCGCCCAAAGAGGGCTTCATCCCCTGGTACGACAGTCTGATGCGTGCCGAACATCTCCCCCATTACCTCGACATCGAGAGCCCCGACCCCTTCGTGATGCAGAACCGCTACACCACCGACGACGGCAGCGAGATGTTGCTGCTCAGCAACAGCCACCGCTATCATGCGCACACAACCAAAATCACCTTTAGCGATGATTTGACGCATAAACGTCAGGCGCAGGTGTGGGACCTGCAGACGGGCGAACGCTACGCCTTGTCTTTGGAGACGGATGGCAGTTTTACCTTCGATTTAGGTCCAGTTGAATCCATGCTGATTGTTTTTGAAAAAGAATCATCGTATCGTCGCTTCGCGTCATTGCGAGGAACGAAGCAATCCAGAGTAGATGCCCTAGATTGCTTCGTCGTTCCTCCTCGCAATGACGTATACTGTGACTTAAGCGATGACTGGGACATCACGCTATGCCACAGCCTTTTGCACGACACCACAACCGCCCATTTCGACACCTTGTTCGACCTAAAGGACAGCGAGGAATACCAACATTTCTGTGGGACTATCGTTTATCGGAAAACCTTTGACCATCTTGGTGCAGACGTTGCACGCAACGTCTCTACAGTATTGGATTTAGGATTGGTGGAGGGGGTCTCCGAGGTGTTCGTCAACGGAGAATCATTGGGCGTACGGTATTATGGCTTCAGGCTTTACGACCTCAGCGAAGCCCTTCAAGAAGGGCAAAACGACCTCGAAATCCGTGTGACCACCACCATGGGCAACTACCTCAAGACCATTAGCCGCGAAGAGAATCCCACGACATGGATCTACGTCAACCACCCCAAACGCGACCAACCCTTGCAGCCGCAAGGCATGGTTGGACCAGTAAGAATCTATCAAACTAACATACCATGAAAAAACACTTCTTTATCATTTGTCTTTTCTTGCTACTCGGCACCCATGCCTTCACACAGGACAAGCCCACCTACAACGCCTCGCTGTTCGGCATCCGTAGCGACGGCGTCACCATGAACACGCGCAGTATACAGTTCGCCATCGACTGGATCGCGGAACAAGGCGGCGGCACCCTGCGTTTCTGGGTGGGACGTTACCTAACGGGCAGCATCCACCTCAAATCCAACGTCACCATTGAGTTGGTAGAAGGCGCCGTGCTTGTCGGCAGCACCAACCCCTTCGACTACGACCGCCTCGTCGCCACTAACGACCATGCGCTCATCCTCGCTGAAGGCGTAGAGAATATTAGGCTCATCGGTGTCTACAACAGTGGCGGCGTCATCGAGGGACAAGGGCGCGCGTTGGGGAACAACTGTACCGACATAGTGCACAAAGGCCTCATGAAAGACAAGCTGAGCAACGACCGCGTGGGCGAGGGATTCCGTCCCCGACTGCTGCTTTTCAGGGAGTGTAAGAACGTGGAAGTCGACAACGTGACCTTCCGGAACGCAGCCAACTGGGTCACCATGTACGACCAATGCGAGAACGTCAAAGTCAACAACGTGCGTATCCAGAGCACAGCCTTCTGGAACAACGACGGCATCGACATCGTCGACTGCGACGGCTTCGTGCTCACCAACAGCTATGTCGACGCCAGCGACGACGCTATCTGCCTCAAGTCGCACAGCGCCAAGAAGTTGTGCCAGAATATCGAAGTACGCAACTGCACCGCACGCAGCAGCGCCAGCGGCATCAAGTTCGGCACCATGGGGGCAGGAGGCTTCAAGAACGTGAAGATCATCAACAACACCGTCTACGACACCTACCGCAGCGCCATTACCATCCAGAGCGTCGACGGCGGCATCTGCGAGAACATCCTCGTCGACTCGCTCTATGCCACCAACGTGGGCAACGCCATCTATCTCAACGTGGGTGCCCGCCGTGACAAACAGAGCTTCATGGACGGCGTCACCATCCGCAACCTCTATGCCGAGGTGGCCTCCACCAAACCCGATGCTGGCTACGAATACGAAGGCCCCATCGAAGACCTGCCGCGCAACATCTCGCCTTGCGGCATCATCGGACTGAAAGACAGCAAGATAAAAAATGCCACTTTAGAGAATATCGAGATTGTCTTCCCTGGTGGCGGCGACCCGCACTATGCCCATGTCGGCCTCGACGAGTTGGACAAGGTGCCCGAGATGCCCAAGGCCTATCCCGAGTTCTCGCAACACATGGAACTGCCCGCTTGGGGCTTCTTCATCCGCCATGTCGACGGACTCACAATGAACAACATCACCTTGAAGGCCTTGAAAAAAGATTATCGCACGGCCATCGTTTTGGATGATGTCAACAATCACAGAATCAACAAGTTGAAAGTCGAAGAACCTGATACAAATAAGAAAGACTCAATATATGAGCGGAAATAAAATTTTATTATTTTTGCCATCGCAAAACGAGCAAAATTTCCATTTTTTAATTTTAACTTACTATGTATCAGATTTTTAAAGACCAAATTGAGAAATCTAAACTGATTATTACGGGCGTCAAAAGGAACCAACGCCTCGGCCGCGATGCTGGCGTGGACGATAGCACCTTGCAGAAACTGGAGGAAGACTGCAGACGTTTGGAGGCCATTTCGGCAGAGATCGACAAGCTCCGCGAAGAGCTGCAGAAGAAGAGCGAAGAGGCCCACCGCGCTTTGAACACGCTGAAAAGCCGCACTCTCACCGTGAAAAAGGCCGTCAAATCAAAGTACGACCAAACATGGTGGATCAAGTTTGGCATCCCCGATAAAAGATGATTGTAATTTATTAGCCAAGGAAAACCGCTTCGTCAGAGGCGGTTTTTTTTGTGCGGATGACGACCTTGTTTTCCCCTCTCAAAGTAGTGGCAAACAGATAGACCTCATCACCGTCACCGATTTTCAAGGCCTTGCGTAACTCAGCCACCGAGAGCGGGAAATTGCGCACCGCGATACTGGCCTTGTCGACATCCGCGAGCAGGACTTGCTTCAGCTTTTTGTTATAGGGAGCCCAGCCTTCCACCTCGAAGATGCGACCCGGGAAATCGGAAATCAGCCGATCCGAAGTATATAGATTGCTGTTTTTATGCAATTTACAAACACCATAACGCTTGGTAAGCAGTTTGAAACAGCCTGCCTTCATCAAGGCGGGATGAGGCTCATAAAGATAGCTCGACACACCATCGGCCATTTTGCAGGGGCAGTCACGTTCTTCCTCAAGGGTGAACCGCACCACGGGCTGGCCAGTCAGCAGATTGGCACAAACCATCTGAGGTTCCCCTTGATAGCCGCGCTCCAAGATGAAATCCAGCTCCTTGCACTCGTTGGCGACGGCCACCACATGGACTTCCTTCACATGCTGTAGCTCCTCCAAGGCCCTGCTGATATCGAGCATTGGCGACAGCTTCACCATCACCGTCGCGGCCTTTTCGAGCAACACCTCCTGCATGGCTGCCACATCGGGGGTGCAGTCGGCGATGGATACCGTCTTACGCCCTTGTGCATCTCTGCGGGCTGGGTCGACAAAGATGCAATCCTTTTGTTCGCAATGCTTCAGATACGCTTCCGCTGTCTCGTTCCACACAATGATGTCGGCATTCAAGACGGCGAAGTTATGCCGTGCTAGGTCGCAGAGTTCGGCTTGTCGTTCCACATAGTCGGCTTGTTGGAAGCGTTGCGAAAGATAATAGCTGTCGATGCCTAGACCACCAGTGAGGTCGGCAAAAGAGCCGCCTTGCTGCAGGCTTGCCTTGTATCTCGCCGCTGCCTCCGACGAGCATTGCTCTATGGAGAGGTGGGCGGGAAAAAGCAGGTCCTCGTTGTCGGCCCATTGTGGCACCTTCTTCTGCAATAGCTGCCGTGCGGCAATCTGACGCAGTGCCAATGAAACGTCAGTGCCGACGGGCGCCTTTTTCAAGGCGAGCGTCGGCACGTCGGCATTCAGGTTTTCCCTGATGAATTGTTTGGTGATCTCGTTCAAAGTCAGATCTTCTTCAGGTTCACCACCTCGAGGTCGGTGAGGAAACGCCACTCGCCACGAGGCAGTCTGTATTTGTCGAGACCGGCGAACATAACGCGGTCGAGTTTCGTCACTTCGTAGCCGAGGTGTTCGAAGATACGGCGCACGATGCGGTTACGGCCCGAGTGGAGCTCGATGCCCACGCTCTTCTTGCTGTCGTCGTCCTGATCGTAGGCGATACTGTCGGCGGCGATGGGGCCGTCGTCGAGCTCGATGCCTTCGGAGATACGCAGCATGTCGTTCTTGGTCAGGGGTTTGTCAAGCATGACATGATAGAGCTTCGGCACCTCGCTGCTGGGATGGGTCAGTTTCTTGGCCAGGTCACCGTCGTTGGTGAACAGCAGCAAGCCGGTGGTCTGCTTGTCGAGGCGGCCCACGGGGAAGATACGCTCGGTGCAGGCATCCTTGACGAGTTCCATCACAGTGTCGCGCTCATACGGGTCATCGCTGGTGGTGATATAGCCTTTGGGCTTGTTGAGCAGCAGATAACGCAGCATCTCGCGGCTGAGGGTCTGACCGCCATACACCACTTTGTCGGTGGTCTTCACCTTGTAGCCCATGGTGGTGATCACTTCGCCATTCACCTCCACGCAGCCCGCCTTGATGAGGTCGTCGGCTTCGCGGCGTGAGCAGATGCCACAGTCGGCAAGGTATTTATTCAAACGGATCTCGCCCGTAGCTCTCGGACGGTCGTAGAGCGGGTCTTTCTCGCGCACATAGCCTTTGCGGCCACGACGCGGTGCCTCTTCGTCGTCAAAACGACGGCGCGGACGGTCGTCGAAGCGGCCACCACGGGGGCGGTCGTCATCGAAGCGACGGCGCGGACGCTCCTCGTCATCAAATCTACGGCGCGGGCGTTCATCATCGTCGAAACGACGTCTTGGACGATCGTCATCAAAACGGCGACGCGGTCTGTCGTCGTCATGGAAACGACGCTCACGCGGCTTGTCGTCATCAAAACGGCGGCGAGGTCTGTCTTCGTCATCAAATCTGCGACGCGGACGGTCGTCGTCGTGGAAACGACGCTCTCTCGGTTTGTCGTCATCGAAACGGCGGCGCGGTCTCTCATCATCGTCGAAGCGGCGACGCGGACGGTCGTCGTCATGGAAACGACGCTCGCCACGCGGCTTGTCGCCGTCAAGGGAACGGCGGCGCGGACGGTCGTCATCATCGAAACGGCGGCGAGGGCGGTCATCGCGACGGCCTTCACCGTGTTCTTCATCGTCGAAGCGGCGGCGGGGACGGTCACCGAACTTACGTTCGCCGAACCTGCGGTCGCCACGGTCGTCATCAGAGCGGCGTTCACCTCTCGGCTTGCCGCCAAATCCTCTCTCTTCGCGTCCTTCCTCGTCACCGTCACGGTGATAGAATTTGAAGGACCTCCTCTGCTGGAATTCTTCATCAGCAGGTTTTCTGGTGCGCGGACGCTTGCCAGATCTTTCGTTGTCAGTCATTTAGTAAGATTGTATTAATGTTGAAATTGTCATTCCTTGCGCGGAATGGGCGGCAAAAGTACAAAGAAATTCGGAATTAAGATATGAAATATGGGTTATTTTATTATTACAGGTCAAGCAACCTTGTCTTTTTTCCATAAAGAAAGGTGCCTCATTGTTGAAAAGCACCTTTATAATAAAACTGTTAGTTGTAATAATGATTCTATCTTTCCTTCCTTTCTCCAAAATAGTCACAAACTTTATCGTAAACCGCATCTACGGCCACACTTACTGCGACATCACCAACAAAGCCAATACCACCAGTCGCATAAGTAATAGCAGAAGTGATACCCACAGCAAGAGTAGCTTTGGTAACTCTTCTAACTAAACTATTATTACAAAATACTTCATACAGATCATTGTCTACTTTCGCGACCTTAATTTCATAAGACATTTTTGTGATATCATCTTCAATAACATTCACATTGCCATATGAAACAACTGCCACATCTTTTGACAACTGAATTCTTTTCTGTGCCATAGCACTGTTGCAATAGAAAATCGCTCCTAATAAACAGAATAATACAACAAACTTCTTCATTTTCTTTTGTCCCCGTTTTATCCCATCGGGCGCATCGGTTTTAAGGTTTATAAGTGGCAAAGGTAAAACATAATAATCACAACAGACCCTTGGCAGCGTCATCTATCACGCACAAATAATAAACCTTTTTAGTTGTCAAAATGTAAATTAATAGATGATAATAAAAGAGTTTTAGAAAAGAACTAATCACGTCCCCTCTTTATCCTATAATCGGAAAAGCATTTAAAAAAGTCATAGTCCATAATATCACATATTTTCAGCAACAAATCGGTGTAAATCCATTTGCGACGAAAGATTTTGTAGGCATTCTGTCGCGAGCAACCGAGCTGGGCGGCCAACCATGTGATACTGCGGCCCTGTCGCGCTAATTCAGTCTTTATGATATTCCCTATGTGAGGTTCTTCGTTCATCGGTTTGCCTTTTTTGGGAGCCTTGCGCGGTGGGCATACAAAACAGTCGGAACCGTTTTGATTGCTTACTCGATACTGAGGGCTCGGTTAATTAGTAACTTATAAAAACACCTGCTCTTAATTAAGCTCCATCATTTATCTTAAACATTACGTTTCAATATGAATTGCAAAAATAATAAAGAAACCGATACATTAGTACCGGTTCCTTTGAAAAGCATAATAATACTATCCTTTTTGCAAACTTTCTATTCTGGGCCAAACTCAATATTTGGCATATTTATTTGCAAATGGGATTACTAACAGTTACTGTAATATTCTTAATAGCATAGTATTTCGGCATTGGCACATTTTTAGTATTTGTCCTATTTGCTGGAATATCACGTAGCTTATCATTGAATAAAGTATAGGTTTCCCAGACAGACTCTTCTGTAATTCTACCATCTTTATCTTTAGTGCCTTTTTTTGTGCATATACTTGCTTTTACCTCAACTTTTACTTCATTAAGCGAAGAAAACTCGTTGGTTTGAACAGAATAGGTCAGATTGCCCATCCCATTACTTTCTCCTTTGTAAAAATCTACGCTGACATAATCATAAGTTCCAGGAAGCTTACAACTGCCAGAAGCATCTTGTGCCTTTGCCGTTGCACCGAAGCAAATCAATGCGAACAGGATTAAGATATTATTTTTCATTTTTGAAGATTCTTTTCGGGATTATCTTTTACTGTCTGAACTTGCCACTCCTAAGATACTCGTCTTATCATGTGGTTTTTGTAATTACCTATTGTTTTCTAAAAACATATCCATTCATGAAGATACACAATCCCTCATCTTCGGGCCAAGCTATTCTAGTCGTACCCATAGAGCGACCATCAACATAAAAAGTGATGTTTGCCATTTGGCCTCTCGAGATAGTACCATCAATAGAGTATGACCCTGAGGTTGTGGTAACATATCCGTCAGATCTGTCCACCAATTTAAAGGTACAGTTCGAGTTTAGTGTAATTGTTCCAAGAATATGCCCATCTTCTTCAGCGACAAAAACTCCAGAAATGCAGCTCTCACTGTTAATAGTTACCGCAATCGGTGTTTCATTGTCACTTCCTGCAAACGAAAGCGATGCTGTTGCGGACATCATGCCTATGGCAATCATCGTCATCAAGATGCCTTTCACGAAATTTCTTTTCATATAGTTTTTGCCAAGTTATATCCCATTTGGCTCGTCGGTTTAGAAGCAAGCTACCAACTAGTTTACTTGCCTTGGTTATTAACAATGATAAAAATCCTAAGGATGATACCGCTAGTAACTCCCATAGGTTTGTTTTACAACATTATGAGTATACCATGTCTCCCCTTCGTAAAAGACCCGATAACGATAGCCACATTCCCAACATTCGTCAGCCGGAAATCTTCCATATCTCGAATTTTCCTCTATTTCACGATAATACCTTCCTTCCTTGATTGCACGTGTTCCATAAGAATTGCTATAAACCTGAACTGTCTGATCCGCTTTTGAATTTACACCGACTTTTTTGGATATTACAATTGTTCCAATCGGAGTCCAATCATCATTGGCAGCACTGATCTCTTCAGTTGCATTGCGTGGACTATCGGTGTTACTGTTATTCAACCCCATCGAAGCAAAAGGCATTAAAGCAATTGCTACAATAATCATAACTATCTTTTTCATCGCTTGTGTGATGCCTGGTTATATCCCATTAGGCTCGTCGGGGTTAATTAATAAGATTTAATTTGTGTATCAAGAAAACGTACCTTAATACTTTCAATGTCATTATCAGAAAGGTTAAAGAACACGTCAGACCATTTCAAACTATTATAAGCCCCTGCAGGAATCACAATGGAACACGCATCTGTAATAGTCTGTTCAGCTGAATCACCCACATATTTCACCTTAATTGTAACCCTATTACAAGTAAGCCTTACTTCTCTGTCAGAGGTATTAGTGCAAAACAAAGTGCATCCTCCTTTAATTGGATCTTGAGGTACAGTGAATTCGTTTCCATATTCATCTATCCCTACCCTATACCTTCTTTCTATATCTCGATTTTCGTCAACACTCAAATAAATCGCATCACCATCGTCGGTCAAGAATTTAACAAAATCACCAGAGTTAAGGATTTGCACATTGCTATTGTATTCGCGATATTCTTTAGCGCTGTTTTCATGTTGTCTAGCAGATAAAGCTTCTCTTTCCAATCTCAGTCTTTCCTCCTCAGCTTTCTTTGCTTCATTAGCGATTCTAAGCCTTTCTTCTTCAGCACGTCTCGCTTCTGCTTCTCTTTGCTGAATTGCATAACGTTCATTGGCGATACGCTGCTGCTCCAACTCATAAGCACGTTCGGCTTCCAATCTTTCTTGTTCACGCCTTTGCTGTTCAGCTTCTCTAGCTCTTTTATTGTCCACTGCTTTTCTAATAGAAGCTCCAAGAATATAGCCAGCATTGTAGTAATCTTCGTATGACTGAGCCTTAATTTGCTGGGGAACCACCAACAAGCACGAGAAAACAAGTGCTAATAATAAACATTTCTTCATATTAATTAACCCAGTTCTATCCCATCGGGCACATCGGTTTTTAAGGTTATTGATTTGCGTTGCAAAGTTAAAAACAAACCATATACCGAGTCCATACGCAGTGTCATCTATTTGGCACAAATAATTATCCTTAATAGTTGACAACACTACAAATAGAAAGGAAAGCGTATTAGTCGCCTAAATTCTCTATACAAACTTTCGGAAAAGCACGCTTCAACACATTGATTTTCTGTTCTTTCAACGCCTCAAACTTCCTATAAGCCTCGCTCTCCGGGAATAAAGGCTTATGCTGTAGCATCTGACGAAGCTCGGCAGCGGCTTTCATGGCGGAACTTTCCTTTGGGTCAACAGCAAAGTCGGTAAAGCGTTCCCATATATAACGCACGGCCTGTTCGGTGGGATGCACCATGTCTTCTTTATAAAAGCGGTAATCGCGCAACTCATCCAGAAGGATTTCGTAGGCGGGAAAATAATGGGCATTGCCAAACGCCTTGCAGACCTCATCCACAGCCAAGAGCAAAGCCGCCTTGCTCAGCTGGTTTTCGTGTAGGCTATCCTTCAAATGACGCAAAGGCGAGACCGTGAAAATGAACTGCTTCTCAGGATGCTGTTTAACGATTTCAGAAAGGTATAGGGAAGATTGCTCCACCGGCAGGAAAAGCCGCTCAAAACGTGCCGCGGGAAGCTTATGACAATTGGAAACTACCTTCTGTGTTTCCTTGTCACGGAAGACCCAAGAAGTGCCCAGACTGATGACGACCCACTGGGCCTTCATAAAATGCGCGTGGGCTTCCTGTAGGCTTCGATTGACCTGTTCCAGCAGCGCCGACTCCGAACTGTTCCAAAAGGCCGTATTATGGCTGAAAGTGCAACATTGCCCCTCGCCCACCACGACAACATCCTCATGACAAAATGACGTTCCGTCATGCAGCCGTCCCACCGACTGCGCGATGCTGGCTGGGTTGTAGAGTACGCCGAAAGGATTCACCATGGCATTGAAGCCCAAACCACGGCAAAGGACTCCCACCTCGTCGGCGAAGCAGGAGCCCAAGAAGAGCAGACCGTCGCCATAACGGATGGTCTGCTCCAAAGGTTGAATCTTTATTTCGGTCTGAAGGATCATTTGTTCTCCGCCAAAAACCTCTCCACCTCAATGCCCGCCATGGCACCCGTGCCGGCGGCCACGATGGCCTGACGATAGATGCGGTCCTGGCAGTCGCCGCAAGCGAAGATGCCCTCCACACTGGTGGCCGTTGACTTGGGCTTGGTGATGATGTAGCCGTCCTCATCCATGTCAACGATACCTTTGAATGGCTCCGTGTTGGGAGTGTGGCCGATGGCCTCGAAGAAGCCGTCCACATAGATGGTGCGTTCTTCCTTGGTGTCGCTGTGATACAAGACGGCACCCTTCAGCTTCTTCATGAAGCCTTGCTGCTCGCCAAAGAGTTCCTTGGTCTGGTGTTTCCACAACACTTCGATGTTGGGTGTGCTCAGCACACGATGTTGCATGGCCTTGGAGGCACGCAACACATCGCGACGCACGATTAGGTACACCTTGTTGCAGAGCTTGGCCAGATAAGTAGCGTCTTCGCAGGCTGTGTCGCCGCCGCCCACCACCGCCACGTCTTTTCCTTTATAGAAGAAGCCGTCGCAGGTGGCACAGGCCGACACACCACCGCCTTTGAATTCCTCTTCGGTGGGCAATCCGAGATAGCGTGCCGCGGCTCCCGTAGAGATAATGATGGAGTCGGCCAATAGTTCACCGTCGTATTCCGTCGTCACCTTAAAAGGGCGCTGGCTGACGTCGATGGCCGTCACCTCGCCTTCGCGGATCTCGGCTCCGAAGCGCAGGGCCTGCTGACGGATGTCTTCCATCATGTCAGGGCCGTTGACGCCCTCTGGGTAGCCCGGGAAGTTCTCGATTTCGGTGGTCTGGGTGAGCTGTCCACCAGGTTGCATGCCTTCGTAAATGACAGTTTTCACATCAGCACGGCAGGTATAGATAGCGGCAGTATAGCCAGCAGGACCAGAGCCAATTATCAGACATTCAATATGTTCCATTCTGTTCAGTTTAGAGTTTAGAGATTAGAGTTTAGAGATATTTCTTTGCAAAGGTAACTTTTTTTTCGCAAAGTGGACAATTGTATGAAAAACATTCGTATCTTTGCAGCCGCAATTCGAAAGAATACATGCAATCGGGGTGTGGTGCAGTTGGCTAGCATTCTTGCATGGGGTGCAAGCGGTCGCCCGTTCGAGTCGGGCCACTCCGACAAAAGAGCAGCTGAGTAATCGGCTGCTTTTTTTGTATTGTCATTGCGAGGAGGAACGACGAAGCAATCTAGACGTGAAACCGAATTAATGGCATCATCTTCCCCTGGGTAAAGAATGGAAAAGAAGGTGCGCCTTGCCTGCATGAAAGTCTTACTCTGGATTGCTTCGTACCTCGCAATGACGCAAAGCGTGTCAAACAAAAAAGGACGCCCAAAGGCGTCCTTTTTCCATTGTCATTGGCATACCATCAATATTCCCAGAGGCTCTGTTCGAAGTCAAACATTTCGTTCTTGATGCGCTCCGATTCGTAGAGGGCGTCGATGTTGAAAGCGTAGGAGTTGATGTAACGGTCGTAAACGTTCTCTTCTTTGATGATGTAGCTGTCGAAGATACGTTTTTGCAGGACTTCGTCGTAAGTGCGACGTTGTGCCGAGTTGTTGCGGTTGAAGGCAAAGGCCTTGGCAAACACGTCACGCGAGTCTTCGTAAGGCACCCAGCACACCTGCGAGAGACCACCGTCATCGTCGACGACGATGGGACCGAGGGCGATGATGCGGACGAGGAACTGCGACAATTTCTTGTCGAAGTACCAGTCTTCCTTGATACGCAGACGGGTCACATTGAGCATACGGTCCTTAAATTCGATCTCATTGGGCACTTCCTCGCCATCTTTCCAGATGACCGGCGGGTCGCCAATCTTCGTGTTTTCTTTTTCAAAATCGGCTAAGGTCAACGGAGTCACCATGTCGTCGATGTTGTTCTCCACGCGGTAAGGCGTGATGTCACCACTCTGGATGCCATCGTAAATCACCGTGATGAGGTTTCTCCAGTCCTCGGTCGGATTGATCGGGTAGTAGAACACTTGATTGATCTTCTGACGGAAGTCGATTTCCCTAATCACCGTCTTCTTCC